>Ga0068862_100006047_pt1 | contig 10078 bp, 7 predicted proteins | sample KBSSwiS52_FD_66598 | JGI IMG/M metagenome (GOLD analysis project Ga0068862, IMG submission 66598) | Switchgrass rhizosphere microbial communities from Kellogg Biological Station, Michigan, USA - KBS Switchgrass S5-2 | ecosystem: Host-associated > Plants > Roots > Rhizosphere > Soil ... | reverse complement strand
ACGCTTGGCGGCACCCGAAAATACGCGGTGCGGCATCGAAAGCGGCCCCGAGCGATTTCCTCGCCATCCGGGCCGAATCATTTTATGCTCTTTTTCCGGCAGGTTAGGCGGAATTCCTGCGAAATTAACCCTTTTTTTAGGACGATCGCCTAGTTTCTGCGCTTATCCGCAGTTTTCTGCCGATTCGAAGTTTTCGGGGGCTCAAGGTGAAAAAGGCATATCTGGACACAATCGCGCTCATCGAGCGTCTGCACCGCGAGTGCCTCGAAGTCATCAAGGCGGACCTCGACCGGCAGGGGATTCGTGACCTGAACAACGTTCAGGCGATGATCCTCTTCAACATCGGCTCTGATGTGCTCTCGGTCGGCGAGCTCACCAACCGCGGCTATTACCTCGGCTCCAACGTCTCCTACAACGTCAAGAAGATGGTCGAGAACGGCTATCTGGTGCAGGAGCGTTCGCCGCATGACCGCCGCGCGGTCCATGTGAAGCTTTCGGAGAAGGCGCTCAAGATCGTCGAGCGCATGCACGAGATGTACGACCGCCACCTGAAGACCATGACCGCGGAGGTCGCCAGCGAAGGCGATCTCGACGGCATCAACGTGACGCTGCGCAAACTGGAGCGCTTCTGGGCCACCAGCATGGACTATCGCTGAGTCGTCCTCAGCGATAGCCGTCCTCAGCGATATCCGGTCGTGTCGGCGGGCTTCCCGGCTTCCTGCACTTCGATGATGTAGCGCCAACAATCCGGCCTCGACCCGTCGAGGTCGGTGAAGCCGTAGACCTGCGCCATCTGACCGCTGGAAACCGATTGGCCGTTCCACCGCTTCTTATCCGGATCCGCCGCGAGCGCGGCGATCGCGCGGCCGACGAAGCGCGGGCTCTCGGAGATCGCGAAATGCGGTTCGATCCTGGTGCCCTCGCGCCAGTTCGCCTCGGCGACGCTGTAATGCCCCAGCATCATCTCCGAGCGCATCCAGCCGGGTGTGATCGCGACCGAAGTCGCGCCATGCTTCTCCAGATCCTTGGCGTGATCCCAGGCCATGCGGATCGCCGCGTTCTTGGCAAGGTCGTAGAAGACCGAGAGCCGGTAATGTGTTGCGTTGTATTCCGCCGTGCCGTCGGTCACCTCGACCATCAACCCGCCCGGCTGCTGGATCAGCAGCGGCAGCGCGTGATGCGCGGTGATGAGATGGGTGTCGATCGCGAGGTGGAGTAGGCGGAGCCCGTTCTCCAGATTATGCTCCCAGACCGGCTTGTTCCATTCGAACAGATTCTCGCCGCCCCAGACGTCGTTGACCAGGATGTCGAGCCGGCCGCTTTCGCTCTTGATCCGCGCCACCAGCGCCTCGACCTCGCCCGGCACCAGGTGATCGGTGCGCACGGCAATGCCTTTGCCGCCGAGGCTGGTGACCAGTTCTGCCGTGTCTTCGATCGTTTCGGGCCGTTTGTATTCCGACTGCTGGCTGCGCGTGGTGCGGCCGGTGACATAGACCGTGGCGCCGGCTGCCCCGAGTTCCGCTGCGATCCCGCGTCCGCCGCCGCGCGTGGCGCCCGCGACCAGGGCGACTTTTCCTGCAAGAGACGACATGACCGATCCTCCCTCCAGTAGTGGGCCGGTCTTGTAGCAGCGTGTCGGAACGTCGGCGATGCAAAAATTTTTGACGCCGCCCCAAAGAATCTTAAAGGGGAAGCCTTTTAGAGCTTCAGCCGCACCAGCACGCCCGCGGCATCGTCGAGATTGCGCTCGATGCTGAAGCCCAGCTCTTCGCAGAGCTTCAGCATGGTCGTGTTCTCGGCGAGCACGTGGCCAATGATCTCTCCCAGGCCCCGGCTTTTCGCATAGTCGATGATCCGCTTCATCAGCAGCATGCCGAGCCCCTTGCCGGTCAGATCATCCTGCACGACGACGGCATATTCGCCGCGCTCGTTGTTGGGGTCGGAGACCAGGCGCACCGCGGCATAGATCGGTGTCTTGCCCGCCGGGCCGGGCTCGGTCAGCACCAGCGCCATCTCGCGATCATAGTCGATCTGGGTCAGGCGGGCCGCGTCCCGGTGCGTGAGGGTCTTCAGCGGCGCGAAGAAGCGCAGCCGGATCGCACGCGGTGAGAGCCGGCCGATCAGCGCCTGCACCTCCGGCTCATCCTCGGGCAGGATCGGCCGGATCATGAAGGCGCGGCCGCTCATATCCTCGACCATGCCTTCGAGCTTGCGCGGATAAGGCCGGATCGCCAGGCGCGGCATGCCCTTGGCCGGCCGCACTTTCATCCGTGCGTCCAGCGCGATGACGCCGTGCTGGTCGGCCAGCAGTGGGTTGATGTCGAGCTCCACGATCTCCGGCACATCGACGATGAGCTGCGAGAGCTTCACCAGGGTGAGGGCAATGGCATCGATGTCGGCCCGCGGCCGGTCGCGATAGCCGGTCAGCAGCCGGTAAACCCGGGTCATCTTCATCAGCTCATGGGCGAGCTTGAGATTGAGCGGCGGCAGCGCGAGGGCGCTGTCGGCCAGCCGCTCGACCGCAACCCCGCCATGGCCGAAGAGGAGCACAGGGCCGAACTGCGCATCCTCGGTCATGCCGAGAATGAGCTCGATCGAATCCGTCTTGCGGATCATCGGTTCGATGCTGACGCCGAGGATCCGCGCCTCGGGCCGCAGCTTCCTGGCCCGGCCTATGATCGCTTCAGCGGCCTGCTCGACGGCCTCGGCGCCGTCGATGCCGAGCGCCACGCCGCCGATGTCCGATTTGTGGGTGATGTCGGGGGAGAGGATTTTCACCGCGAACGGCCCCGCCATCTTTGCCGCGGCCGCCTTCGCATCGGCAGGCGTCGCAGCGGTCGCCGCCTGGGTGGTCGGGATGTGATAGGCGCTGAGGATCGCCTGCGCCTCGGGTCCGGTGAGCATCGCGCGCTGCTCGGCCAAGGCGCCGTCGATGATCTTTCGGACCGGCGCCATCTCGACCTGGAACGAGGTCGGCATCGAGGGCGGGGTCTCCATCAACATCTCACGGTTCCGCCGATACTCTGCCAAATGGCCGAAGGCGCCCACCGCCGCTTCCGGTGTCTCATAGGTGGGAATGCCCGCCGCGGTGAAGTGCCGCCGGGCCTCGCCGGCGGTGGCCTCGCCGATCCAGCTGGTCATCACACAAATCCGGCTGCCGGCGACCGCACCGATCACCGCATCCGCCGCGGCGACGGCATCGGCGATTGCGGTCGGGCAATTGAGGACGAGCAGGGCGTCCACATTGGGATCTTCGCGCAGGATTCCCGCGGCAGCGGCGAAACGCGCGGGCGGCGCATCGCCGATGATGTCCACGGGATTGCCATGCGACCAGCCCGCCGGCAGGACGCCGTTCAGCTTCTCCAAGGTTGCCGGGGCGAGCTCCGCCAATTCGCCGCCGACATCGATCAAGGTGTCGGTGCCGAGAATGCCCATGCCGCCGCCATTGGTCATGATCGCGAGCCGGTCGCCGGCGGGGATCCGCGACATGGCCAAGGTCTGCGCCGCCGCGAACAGCTCGTCCAGCTGATAGACCCGCAGCATGCCGGCGCGGCGAAAGGCGGCGTCATAGACCGCGTCGGCGCCGGCCAGCGCGCCGGTATGCGAGGCGACGGCCTTGGCGGCCTCCGCGTGGCGGCCGGCCTTGATGGCGATGACCGGCTTCATGCGCGCAGCGCGGCGGGCCGCGGACATGAACTTCCGCGCATGGGTCACCGCCTCGACATACATCAGGATCGCCGCGGTGTTCGGATCGTCGGCGAGAAAATCCAGCATGTCGCCGAAATCGACATCGACCAGCTCCCCCATCGACACCAGATGCGAGAAGCCGATGCCGCGCGGCTGCGCCCAATCGATGACCGAGGTCAGGATCGCGCCCGACTGCGAGAGGAAGGCGAGGCCGCCGGCTTTTGGCATCAGATGCGCGAAAGCCGCGTTCACGCCGAGTTCGGGGACGATCAGTCCGAGGCAGTTCGGTCCCAGCAGCCGCATCGTGTTCGTCTTGGCGGCATCGAGCATGCGCTGCTTCATCGCCGCGCCCTCGGCGCCGCTGAAGCCGGCAGTGATGATCACCGCCGCCTTCACGTCTTTGGCGGCCAACGCCTCGATGATTCCGGGCACGGTCGGTGCCGGCGTCGCGATCACCGCGAGGTCGGGCGCCTCCGGCAAAGCCGCGACATTGGGATAGACCTGTGTCTCGCCCAGCCGCCGATGCTTCGGATTGACCGGATAGAGCCGGCCGGCGAAGCCGGAACCGGTCAGGTTGCGCCAGGTCTTCTCGCCCATGCGCCCGGGCCGGTCGCTGGCCCCGATCAGTGCGATCGATTGCGGACGCAGCAGGCTTGTCAGGTTCCGTGTGCTCATAGCGGCAAACTAGCGCGGAATCGCGACAGTCGTGTGAGTGAGAACGCGAATGCGACCTCCGGTCTCACCATGTTAACCGCGTGGAAAGACATTGCCGTCAAAAGTTGACTGGAATCATTTTGACCTCGGGGACGCGGATCAACTCCATGGGAATTAAAGCAAAACTGTCAGGCTTCAAAGTTCGGACCTGGCTCATCGCGGGATTCGGCCTGATGGCGGTCATGCTGGCCATCACCGCCGGCGTCGACCTCAGGCAGATCCGGGCCAACGGTGCGATGACGCAGCAGATGGTGTCCGAACGCCTGCCAAGCACGATGACCGGCAACCGCCTGGTCGCCAACGTCCAGGCTTCGACCGCGGCCTTGCGGGACTGGATGCTCTCGGGCAACGAGGCGTTCAAAGGCAGCCGGGTCGCGATCTGGACCGAGATCGACCAGGACGTGCAGCGGCTCGATGCGCTCCAGCTGACCTGGGATGACCAGGACAAGGCCGATTGGGATCAGGCCAAGGCGCTGCTCGGCACGCTGCGCGCCGCCCAGCAGGACACCGAGACGGTCGCCCGCAGCGAGGCGGAGCAGCCGGCCCTCACCAAGCTCGGCAAGGATGCCAAGGTGCCGGAGGCCGTCATCACCAGCGGTCTCACCGCCATGACCAATGAAGAGCAGACCCAGCCGACCAGCGATGAGCGCAAGGACCTGCTGGTGACGCTCGCCGATCTCCGCCAAGCCTTCGCGCTCGGCATGGCGAGCATCCGCGCCTATGCGATGACCGGCGACGACAAGTTCGTCACCGCCTTCGACAAGAACTGGACCATCGGCACCGTGCGCGTCTCCAAGCTGGAGAAGCTTCAGCCGCTGTTCACCAAGGGACAGAACGTCACCTTCGGCATGATGAAGCAGCAATTCGAGAAGCTCGGCGCCATTCTGCCGGAGGTGCAAAAGATCCGTGCCTCCGACGAATGGAACGTCGCCCAGAGCAAGCTGAAGAACGACGTCGTCCCGGCCTCGGACCAGATCCTGAATCTGCTGAGCGGCAAACCGGACGCCAACGGCCAGCGCCACGACGGCCTGGTCGATCGGCAGGCGGATTCGCTCAGCAAAAGTGGCACCGAGATCATCGCCGCCTCGACCTTGCTCGCGATCATCACCGCGGCACTCGGCGGCGGCGGCTTGATCGCGGCGGCGGCGATCGCCTTCATCGTGATCCGTGCCTTGACCCAACCGATCTCGCGCTTGACCGCGGCGATGGGCAGTCTCTCCGGCGGCGACCTCGAGGTCGTCGTGCCGGACGCGCATTTGAAGAATGAGATGGGCGCCATGGCCCGAGCGCTGGAGGTCTTCAAGACCAACATGATCCAGGCGCGCGCGCTCGATCAGCAGCAGAAAGAAGAGCAGGCGGCCCGCCAGGAGCGCGCGGAACGCGTGACCACGATCACCGGTCGTTTCGACGAAGCCGTCTCGGGCATCCTGAAGGACGTCTCCGACGCGGTCGGCAAGATGCGGACCACCGCGGAATCCATGACCGACACGGCGAGCGGTGCTGCCGAGCGCGCCCAGACGGTTGCGAAAGCGTCAAACGCCGCGACGGTGAACGTCCAGGCGGTGGCCGGCGCCAGCGAGGAATTGGCGGCCTCCGTGCAGGAGATCGGGCGTCAGCTTGAGAACAGCACCAAGATCGCCAGCGAGGCGACCGAGCAGGCAAAGAGCACCAACAAGCTGGTGGAAAGCCTTGCTGCCGCGACCGAGAAGATCGGCACTGTGGTGCGCCTCATCAACGACATCGCCGAGCAGACCAATCTGCTGGCGCTCAATGCCACGATCGAGGCGGCGCGGGCGGGCGATGCCGGCCGCGGCTTCGCGGTGGTCGCGTCGGAGGTGAAGACGCTCGCCAACCAGACTGCGAAAGCCACCGAGGAGATCGGCGCACATATCTCGGCGGTGCAGTCGGTAACCGGCGAATCCGTCTCCGCGATCCGCTCGATCGTCGAGACCATCGACAAGATCAACGACATCACCTCACAGGTCTCGGCGGCGGTGGTGCAGCAGAGTGCCGCCACCCAGGAGATCGCCCGCAGCGTCCAGGAGGCGGCGCTGGGTACCGCTTCTGTGGACGAGAACATCACCGGCGTGACGCACGCGGCCGACCTGACCGGTGCTGCCGCGAGCGAAGTGCGCGCTGCAGCCGACGGTCTCGCCAGCCAATCGCAAGCCTTGCGTGGTGAGGTGGAAAGTTTCCTGGAGGCGGTGCGGGTCGCCTAAAGCGACCCGCCGCCATTCTTTCAGCTGAACGCCTGAATCCCTGTCTGCGCGCGCCCCAAGATCAGCGCGTGGACGTCGTGGGTGCCTTCATAGGTGTTCACGGCTTCCAGGTTCATCACATGGCGGATGACGTGGAACTCGTCGCTGACGCCGTTGCCGCCGTGCATGTCGCGCGCTTGACGGACGATGTCCAAAGCCTTGCCGCAGGAATTGCGCTTGATCAGCGAGATCATCTCCGGCGCGGCCTTGCCTTCGTCCTTCAGGCGGCCGACCCGCAGACACGCCTGCAGGCCAAGCGTGATCTCGGTCTGCATGTCGGCGAGCTTCTTCTGGATCAGCTGATTAGCAGCCAGCGGCCGGCCGAACTGCTTGCGGTCGAGGGTGTAGGAGCGTGCCTGGTGCCAGCAGAACTCCGCCGCACCCAAGGCGCCCCAGGCGATGCCGTAGCGCGCGTTGTTCAAGCAGCCGAACGGACCCTTGAGGCCTGAGACATTCGGCAGCAGGTTCGCTTCCGGCACCTCGACATTCTGCATGACGATCTCGCCGGTGACCGAAGCGCGCAGCGAGAACTTCCCCTCGATCTTGGGCGTGGAAAGGCCCTTCATGCCGCGCTCCAGGATGAAGCCGCGGATGACGCCGTCTTCGGTCTTGGCCCAGACCACCATGACATCGGCGATCGGCGAATTGGTGATCCACATCTTGGCGCCGTTGACGACATAGCCGCCGGCGGTCTTCTTGGCGGTGGTCTTCATGCTGCCGGGATCGGAGCCGTGGTCGGGCTCGGTCAGGCCGAAGCAGCCGACGATCTCGCCGGAAGCGAGGCGGGGCAGGTACTTCTGCCGCTGCTCCTCGTTGCCATAGGCATGGATCGGATGCATGACCAGGCTCGACTGCACCGACATCGCCGAGCGATAGCCGGAATCGACGCGCTCGATCTCGCGCGCGACCAAGCCGTAGGAGACATAGTTCGTGCCGGCGCAGCCATAGCCGTCGATCGTGGAGCCGAGTAGGCCGAGCTCGCCCAGCTCGTTCATGATCTCGCGGTCGAACTTCTCGTGGCGGTTGGCGAGCAGCACACGCGGCATCAGCTTGTCCTGGGCATAGCCGCGCGCCGTATCGCGCACCAGGCGCTCTTCCTCGCTCAGCTGCTCATCCAGGAGCAGCGCATCGTCCCAGGTGAACTCGGGCTTGGAACTGTGGCGGGCGGAACTCATCTCACTCTCCTCAACGTCCGATCGATGCTAGAATCATATTGAATGCGATTCATCCCAAGGCGGGGCATGCCCGGGTCTATGTCCGACGAAGAAGGGTATATCATTGAGTTCCACCGCGTTGGCAATGCGGTGAAAGTGACCGCATTGGATCCGGCGACCCTGGTCGAGGTATCGATCATCGGGCCCACCAATGCCCGTGACACCGAACTGACGCGCCTGGTGGTCCGCAAGCTGGAATACATGCTGGCCAAGCACGGGACCAATCCCCGGAACAGGTAAGGAACGCCATTGTAAGGGTGCAATATCTCTTGTTCCTTCAAGGGGGTTGCGCTAGGTTCCGGAAAATAACGACAGCGCGGATCGGGCCGAACCATCGGCTGGCCAGCGAAGGTCGAGAGCGGGGAATGCTGAGCGTTGCACAGTGGATCCCGGTTCCCACGGAACCGGGACAGACAATCATTCAGGTCTGGAAGTCCTTTCAAATTTGGAAGGCAGGCAGGGAACGGCACGACATCACGCCGCGCCGGCCACAGCGTTTCTTCAACCCACGCTGAGAGGGCGGAACGCGGCATGGATTGGCTTCCATATTTTACCCAGCAGTTGATCGACGGCATCACCCGCGGCTCGGTCTACGGCATGGTGGCGATCGGCTACACCATGGTCTACGGCATCATCGGCATGGTGAACTTCGCCCACGGCGACGTCTTCATGATCGGCGCCTTTCACGCTTTGATCGGGTTCCTGATCCTCGCGGCATTGGGTTTCTCGACGTCACCCATCATGGTGCTCGTGCAGATCCTGATCGTGCTGTTCATCGCGGTCACGTTCACGTCGGTCTACGGCTGGGCGGTGGAGCGAATTGCCTATCGACCCTTGCGCGGATCGTCGCGCCTCGCGCCGCTGATCTCGGCGATCGGCATGTCGGTCGTGCTGCAGAACTTCGTGCTTCTGGTGCAGGGCTCGAAGCCCAAGCCGCTGCCGCAGCTGATCACCGGGCGCGAGATCATTCCGCTCGCCGGCGGCACAGTTTCCGTCAGCTACGTCCAGATTCTGGTCGTCGCATCCACGGTTGTCTTCATGCTGATCTTCGCGGCGATCATCGCGCGCACGCCCCTGGGCCGCGCCCAGCGCGCCTGCGAGCAGGACATGAAGATGGTGCGGCTGCTGGGCATCAACGTCGACCGCGTGATCTCGTTGACCTTCGTGATGGGCGCGGCGCTCGCCGGCGTCGCCGGTCTGATGGTGACCTTGATCTACGGCTCGGTGAACTTCTACATGGGATTCGTCGCCGGCATCAAAGCCTTCTCGGCGGCGGTGCTGGGCGGAATCGGCTCGCTGCCGGGCGCCATGCTCGGCGGTATCCTCATCGGCATCATCGAGGCGATGTGGTCAGCCTATTTCAAGACCGAGTATCAGGATGTGGCGGCCTTCGCGGTCCTGGTGCTGGTGTTGATCTTCCGTCCGACCGGTTTGCTCGGACGCCCGGAAATCGAGAAGGTCTGAGCGCGCCATGGCCGAATCGCGGAACGAACTCGTCAAGCAAATCGCCGCCGAGGCGCTGGCCACCGCGGCGGTCACTTTTCTCCTCAGCTTCCTGCTGGTCGGTTTCGACACGGTCTCGCTGCAAGGCCAGCAGCTGACTTTTGACACCCGTTTCGATGCCGTTGCCTGGGCGGTGGGTCTGGTGACCGCCGGACGCATCCTGATGGGGCTCGACCGGCATGGCATCCACTGGCCGATCCTGGTCTTCGGCTCGCTGTTCGCCGCGTACTTCGTGTTCGCCGGGGTCTGCGGCGTGCTGGCCTATCCGGCTTACGACAATCTGCCGAAACCCCATTTCGATCAGCCGATGGCGCTGGTGATCTTCGGCATTGCCGCTTTGATCATCGTCGGCCTGGCCCTGGCCGGGCGCAGACAGCGCCACGTTCACGCGCTTCCGACCGAGCAGCGCAAGGCGGTGGAGGTGGCGAGCGCCACCCGCGGCTATCTGTTCCTGAAGTGGCTCGGCCCGACGCTGATCGTGTTCGCTCTGGCGCTGCCGCTCTTCGCCAACCAGAAATGGGTCGATGCGCTGGTCGTGGCGCTGACCTTCGTGGCGCTGGCCTGGGGCCTCAACATCGTGGTCGGCCTCGCCGGACTGCTGGACCTCGGTTACGTCGCCTTCTACGCGGTCGGCGCCTACACCTACACCAAGATGTCGATGTATTTTAACCTCGACTTCTGGGAGACGCTGGGTTTCGCCGG
>Ga0068862_100006036_pt1 | contig 10087 bp, 6 predicted proteins | sample KBSSwiS52_FD_66598 | JGI IMG/M metagenome (GOLD analysis project Ga0068862, IMG submission 66598) | Switchgrass rhizosphere microbial communities from Kellogg Biological Station, Michigan, USA - KBS Switchgrass S5-2 | ecosystem: Host-associated > Plants > Roots > Rhizosphere > Soil ... | reverse complement strand
TCAACCAGTGTCGTCCCACTGCGCGGCAGCCCAATGACGAACACATATGCGTCCGAAGAAGCCACCGCATCCGCGCTGCCGGACCGAACGACCTCAGCAGTAAACGTCTCAGCAATCCGCCGCAACTTGGCCTCGTCAACAGCAACATCATACGAAAGATGCCGCCGCCGAGTGCCAGCCCCAACCTGAAACCAGCCGAACGCCTCATCGTAGCGCCCCAGATCGTCGAGCTCCTTCGCAACAGCGTACGAAAGAAACATCCGCCCCCGATCGTCGAGTCGCGGATCGTTCGCGAGCTTCAGGAGCTCCTCGACGTGATTGGACGCAGCCGACTGCACGCACAGCTCCGAGCGCAACAGGTAACTTTGATAACTCGCCCGGTTGACCTCAATCGCCCGCTGGCAGGCATCCTCGGCATTCGAAAGCCGGCCGAATCCGCGCTCACTCGTCGCCAGGTTGTACCAAAACCGCGCCTCCCCAGGCGCAACCGCGACCGCCCGCCGGTACAACTCATTCGACCGCGCATGCAATCCCAACTGCAGGCTCACAAAGGCGAGGGCGTCGTAAGCGTCGGCAACACCGCTCGGCAATGCCGCCGCCGCCGAGATCACCGACTCAGCCTCAGCTCGTTGATCCATCTGAAGGAGGATCATTGCGAGCAGCCCATGCGCCGGCGAGCACACCTGCAGCCCATCAACCGCACGCAATGCGGCCGCGCGAGCCTCCTCGAGGCGGCCCGCATTCATCAGTTGCAGCGCAGAGGCGCTGAGCGACTGCCGACTTTCCATGCCGCCTATAGTAGATCGCGCGGTATCTTCTGATCCCAGCTTTTGTGGAAGACCTGCTTTTCGCCTTCCCAGGCGGTCATCGACTCCTTGACCCGGAATTCCTCCGCAGTCGAGCTCAACTCCACAGTCGAGCGAGTCCGCGTCACCCAGTCACCGCGCGCGAGGCTGCTCCACCACTCGAGTTGCCACACACAGCTGTTCGGATCCCCCTCCTGGATGCTCAAAAACCAATCGCTGCCACCCGACACGGTGGTGCCGATGTCTTTGAGCGTCTCCGGGAGATCCCGCAAACGTTTATGCAGAGTGACGCGCCCGTGCACATCCGGTCCCATCTGCGTGATCTCATATTGGCTGTCCGACTGGTCGTCCTTCTTGATCCGCTCAGTCAGCATCTCAATCGTCATGGGCGCATCCGGCGAATCAATCCGTCTCGTGGGAAGCGTGAACGTCGAAACCCCCGTGACAATACTCAACTCCACGGGCAGCGGTGAAGGCCACAACATCGGCCACAGCGACTCCGAGAGCGCCACCCGGATCCGGCTTCCCTTCTTGAACCGGTGCGCCGTGAAGTAACACGACAGATCGATGTCGTAAGAGCGTCCCGGCTCGAGCGCACTCGGGTTCTCATGCCCACTGCGATGGGTCAGATTCAAAACCCCATAGCTCACCGACCACGACTTCCCATCGGGTGTCACTTCGTTGATTCGAGCAACCAACTTCGCGACGCGTTGGCTCGAGCTCAACCGGACCTCGAGCCGCGGATTCCCCAGCACCTCCAGGTCCTGCGCCAGCGGTGCAGACTCAAAGCAAACCGACCGCGCGTCATCCGGTGTCTGATCCGGCGGCAGATCGATAGACATGTTCCACGGAAACCACTCCCGCTTGGTCAGTCCCAGGGTTTCCTGGGACTTCAAAAGCACGACCTTTTCCGGACCGGAGGCCGCAGCCAAACCGCCGTCGGCATTCAGATGAAACTTCAGCTCGTTGGCCTTCTTTGGCGGCCACCGCGCTTCACTGACCCACCGCCCCGGCGTGTCATGCGGCCACACCTCCGAAGCAGTCTGATACTCCATATAGGCACGGAACATCGGCTCCGCCATGATCCCCGTATCAACACCCTTCAACCACTGCGTCCACCACCGGACTTCCTCAGTGACCCAGTCCAAGCCCGGCCCCGGGTCCGCAATCTGCGGATACTTGTGTCCCCACGGACCCATCAATCCCTTACGCGGCACCGTCAGATTCGACAGCGTCCGCGGCAGAAAGTCCCGATACGAATCGATCTGACCACCGACGACATAGGTCGGAATCTGGATGCTCGCGTAGTTGGTAGCAATCGAACCGTGCTGCCAGTAGGAATCAAAGCGCTGGTGTGACAGCCAGGTCGCGAGTATCGGTGGAGTTGCATTCAGCCTTTCCAACCACATCTCGCGCCAGCGCGGCCCCGAGATGTCCGGGTCCGGGCTCGCCACCATGACATTCTTGAACTCGGTACCCCAGTCATACATGTCGAGTGTCAGCGCGCCGCCGACGTAGTGGGCATCATCCGTATACCGGTTGTCAGTTGCGCACTGGGGCATGATCGCCTTCAAGGCAGGAGGATGTTGTGCTGCTACCTGGAAGCACGCAAAACCGCCCCACGAGATACCGCGCATTCCAACAGCACCGGAACACCAAGGCTGGCGCGCGAGCCAGGCGATGATCTCGACACCGTCGTCCTGCTCCTGTTGCAGGTACTCATCCACGAGCACCCCCTCAGAGTCACCCGACCCACGAATATCCACGCGCGCAAAAGCAAACCCATATTGAGCAAACTGATTCGCCCACCCGTCATCGCGCGGTCGCTCGAGGTCCCGTTTACGGTAGGGAATATATTCGAGCACCACCGGCACAGGTTCATGGTCCGCGGATGTTGGAATCCACAGCCGCGCGCCCAGACGCACGCCGTCCTTCATCGTGATCCACTCATTCTCCACGACGCGGAATGAGTTTTTCTGCGGCAGGCGCCAGTTTTTCTTATCGACATGCGCGCCCGCGCTTCCGGCACGCAGTGCCGCCGCGCTGACAGCCATGATTGCGAGAAAAGACCGTCGCGTCTCAGTCATATCGTGTACCTCCCGTTGAGCGAATGCTACTTCAACTAGTGTTGAGTCACGCAACTGCGCTACATTCGCTCTTGCCCGGCGCCAATCAAACATACAACCGGATGGGGATTATTTTGATGCACACGAAAGGTGAACGCACTCATTCGATGCGACGTGCCCGCCGGGCCCGGGTCGACCGCACTGTTGGCGCTGCGGTCTTTGCAGTTCTTTACGGACTGCCTCTGCGGGCGCATGCCGCGGATGCCGATGAGCCATCGCGCCTCGATGAAGTCACGGTGACGGCGAGCCGCCGCGCACAGACCACCGAAGAAGTGCCGTACAGCCTCAGCGTCATCAGCGGAGACACACTGAATCAGCTCGGCGTCGTCGATACGCAGTCGCTGGCGCTCCAGGTGCCAGGCCTGAGCATGTTCGATTTCGGCGCTCGTTATGCCGGCGCCGTCGCCCCCATCATTCGCGGCCTGAACGCAACCGGTGAGCCCCGCGGCTTCCGCACGTTTGAGCAGGATCCGGTCGGGACTTATGTCGGCAATTCGCCGATGAGCGGCTATTTCCAACTCGATGATCTCAAGCAGGTGGAAGTCCTGCGTGGCCCGCAGGGCACACTCTACGGCGCCGGCGCTCTCGGCGGTGCGTTACGTTTCATACCGAACGATCCCCAGCTCAATAGATTCTCGGCCCAGGTGGGCGCCGGGGCCACGACCACAGCCCATTCGAGCGGCACCGGCTACACGGTCAACGGACTCGTCAACCTGCCGCTGGGCGAGGCTCTCGCCGTGCGAGCCTCGGCGAAGTATGAATACGAGCCTGGCTTTATCCATGTCCAGGGCCTGATACAACGCGACGCGCCGTATCTGACCGGCGTGCCGACACTCGCCGACGCATCGGATCCGGTAGACAGCCCCGCCAACTTCTATGCGAAACACGATTGGAATGGGCAGAAGACCCTGACCGGCCGCGCGGCGCTGTTGTGGAAGCCCACCAGCTCATTCAGCGCGCAGGTGGCCTACTTATATTCGCATCTCAAAGGCGATGGCGGACCTCAGGCGAACCCTGATGTTCCGGCCGGTCCCTACGCACTCGACCCGCGGGTCAACTTTCCGGCGGGCGGTCCGTACACTGACTTCTCGCCCAGCGAGCAACCCTATAAACGATCAACCGGGTTACTGTCTCTTGATCTTTCTTTAGATGTTGGCTTTGCGACCCTGTCGTCGACCACGTCCTACTATCACACCGGAGGAGCCACCAGCGGCGACGATACGTATCACTTCGCGAGCCGCCCCGCCTACCTCAACTATTACGCCGGCAACCCCATCAATCCGCGCTACCTGGAGATTCAGGAGTTTGACGACGACGCCCGGACGTTTTCCCAGGAAGTGCGCCTGGTATCCAACACGTCGCCGGGCGCCATGTTCGACTACGCCGTGGGCTTGTATTTCGAGCATCAGATCCGCAACGGTACCTGGGATGTAGTGGAGCCAGGCACCTATGAGCGAGCCGTGGCGCAAGGTTGCACCGCCCAATACTATCTCGGCGCCGAATTCCCCAACTGCCTGCTGAACTTCGGCCCCAACAGCACCTCGTTCTTCCAGGGCGATCACCAGGACTTCATTGACAAGTCGATTTTCGGCGAGCTGACCTGGCATTTCACCGCCAGGGGGCAGATCACCTTCGGTGGGCGTCACTTCAAGCAGGATTTCACCGACGCGCAGTCCTATCTCGACTACCCGTTCAACATCCTGTTGCCGGCGGTTCCGCATAGCTCGCCGGCTTCCAAGAACACCTGGAAGATCAACCCGTCCTACGAGTACGCAGACAAGCAATATGTGTACGCGACCTGGTCGCAGGGATTCAGAAGAGGCGGTGCCAACTCGGTACCGCTGGTAGGCGTGTACGCCGAAAGTCCAACTCTGCAGCAGTACAAGCCCGACACGGTGAACAACTACGAGTTGGGTCTCAAAGGGCGGTTCGCCGACGGCCTCACCTATACCCTGGCCGTTTTCGATGTTGAATGGGAGAACCCGCAAATCTCCGCAAGTCTCCCGTCCGGCAATCTCGCGGTCTACAACGGCGATCACGCCCGATCGCGCGGCTTCGAGCTCGATACCTCAGGCCCGCTGTTCGTTCAAGGCCTGAGCTACAACCTGGGTGTGGCCGTGGCGCATGCTGAGCTCACCAAGGACTTCTCTCTTGCTGCCAATGACGGTACCGGTCAGATCGTCGACGGAGCCGTCAAAGGGTTTGCCGGCCAGCAGCTCCCCGGCAGTCCCAAGTTCAGCACCTCCGAGGCGGTGAACTACGTCCGCGAAATCATCCCCGACTATCTCGCCACGTTGACTGTGAATCACACCTATCACAGCCATGCGCCCATGGGTTTGTCGGCGTCGGATGGCAGCAACACGCTGGGTAACACTTCCGCGTACGGCCTGTGGAACCTGTCGGCCTCAATCGCCCACGGGCCGCTTACCTTACGCCTCACAGCCAACAACGTGCTCGACAAGCGCGCCATCCTGGCGCCGCCCAATCGAGTGGGTTTCCTGAACAACCTGACCAATGACTACCAGATCAATCGTCCCCGCGTCCTGGGCGCCACGATTATTTGCGATATCCGCTGAGGGAGACTGACGTGCACGATTTACTCGATCTCGAGCGCTATCCGCTCGATCAGCCCGGATCGGCCCGCTATGAAGCGCTCGTCGCCCGCTGCCGTTCTGAGCTCGAAAGTGGCGGGATGTTCAACCTGGAAGGGCTCGTCCGGCCCGAAACGATCGGTGCCGCGGCCGCCGATCTCGCGAAGATGGCCACATCCAGCTCCTACACCCATGCTCGCACGCACAACGTCTACTTCCTGGATCGAGTCGAAGGGCTCACCGACACCCATCCGGCGCTCAAGAAGTTCCAGACAATCAATCACACACTGTGTGATGATCAGTTGACGAACACATTCATCCATCGGCTCTACGAGTGGCAGCCGCTCGTGGATTTTATTGCCCGGGTGCTCAACCTGCCGAAGTTGTATCTCATGGACGATCCGCTGGCGCGCGTCAACGTAATGGAATATCGCCCGGGCGAGGCGCTCAACTGGCACTTCGATCGCGCACGCTACACAACCACCCTGTTGATTCAAGCTGCGCAGGAGGGCGGTGAGTTTCAGTACTGCACCGAGCTGCGCGCCGACGGTCAGCCCAACTACGATGAAGTGGGTCGCGTCCTCAGCGGCCAATCCAACCGCATCCAGGTCAACCCCCTGACGGCCGGCACCCTGAATGTCTTTGCCGGCAAAAACTCGTTGCATCGCGTCTCAACCGTGGAAGGCCGAGCCTCGCGTCTGGTCGCCGTCTATTCCTACTACGAGCGTCCGGGTGTCCTGTTCAGTGACAAGGAGCGCCTGGGCTTCTACGGTCGAACCGCCTGAAGACGCATCAGTGGGTGTTGAGAATGACCCACGAGCGCCGCGCCGACTCACGGCGCGCAGTGGAGCAGGCCAACCGCTGCGGCCGGTTGGAATTCACCCGCCGCATGGCCACTCCACAGCGCCGCCGCCGTCGCCCCCCGCAACGACGAATCAACGCCTGAAACCCTGATCAGCGCTCGAGGCAGGCTCAAAACATTCCACCGATACACACACCCGTTCGTTGTCCCGGTCAGCGAAAAAAAAAGAGCACTTTTTGGGAATCGTTCCCGGCCGCCATCCTTTGGCAGCCAACTCTGCCTGCTTCGCGATCATCGCAGCACGAAGATCGGCCCCCGCCGGTAGAGCCCGGAATTCCAGCGCACGGCTCACCCGATCCCGCACGACCAACCAGCGAGGCTCGCCGGTGTGCTCCAGTGGATCAGGTCTCCCGCGTCGTGTGCCCATGAACGAATCATGGCGCACCCGACCCATCCCTCAGCAAACCCAATTAATTACCACTGTACGCGGCCCCCAATGACGGGCACCGGGATCACCGATTGAAGTCGACCACCGTCCCATCCAACGGAAGCTCGTCGGTCCGCGGGTCCCAGGTCCGGTCCGGCTTCCAAATGCCGTAGTGATCAATGAGATAGGGCACTCCCTCGCCCGCCAACACCGTCGCCGAAGTCGAGCAGGATCGCGGCTGCGACCAGTATGGCGAGCGCCAACATCGAGCCTGGAGGGGCGATCTGTGCCATCAGAAAGCCCCCGCGACGGTCAGCATGGCGAGAGCGGTCGCGGGACGGCTCCACCCGCTGTCAGCAAGCCGCCCGCCGATGGGTGCGGCGATGGCGCCTGCGACGCCAGCCAGCGCGAATAGCGCGATTCCGGAGGTTGCGATAAAGCAGCTCATGGGTGCGGTCGTTCATAACACTCTCCTCGATCATCGACTGTGGACTTCGGTTGCGTTCGCGCTACGTCGGCTAGAGCGACCTGCGCCGCTCCAGCCGGTGCGTCAGGACCGGCGGCCATCGAGGCTCACACGACCTCCGCCGAATGCGACGACGTGCAACAGTCCGCCGGCTATTGCGATGTTCTTAAAGAAATGGATGAACTGATTCTGGTCGCCGAAATGATTGTGAAAGAACGCGGCGGTCGCGAGCGCGAACACGAAGAGAACCGCAGCGGTGATTCGAGTGCGGTAGCCGACCAGCAGGGTGATTCCACCGACAATCTCGATAAACGCGGCGATCCCGAACGCCAACGACGGAAACGGCAATCCGGCTGACTGGATGTAGCCGACCGTCATGGCCGGGGCGGCGACCTTCGAAAGCCCGGAAAGGATGAAGATCGTGCTGATCAGAAGGCGACCCACCGCCGGAACGATTGTCGTGACGGCGCTGGGGACAGCCGCGGAATCGGCGGATGCTGCATACGTCTGGTTGCTCATTGGAATCTCCTTTGTAATCGACTGGTTGATGTGCTGTTTTGATAAACGTGTTGGTGTTGGTCTAGATCTGGGCTTGCCCGCCGTCGACAAAGATCTCGGTGCCGGCAATGAAGCTTGCGTCGGAGGAGGCGAGGAAGAGGGCGGCGCCGGCGACCTCTTCGGGACTACCGACACGCCCAAGGGGGACGGTCGAGGCCATGTAGTCGAGCAAGCCCTGCTGTTTCCCCGCATCGGGTCCGGCAAGCTCGACCAGGCCGGGCGTCTTGATCGGGCCCGGGCTGATGACATTGACGCGGATGCCGCGAGATTTCAGATCAAGCGTCCAGCTGCGTGCGAAGTTGCGCACTGCCGCCTTGGAGGCGCTGTAAACGCTGAAGGCGGGTGTGCCTTTGATGCTGACGTTGGAAGCGGTCAGGATTACCGAGGCGCCGTCGACCAACAGTGGGAGTGCCTTCTGTACCGTAAAGAGCACGCCCTTCACGTTGCGACCGAACGTATCGTCATACTGCTCTTCGGTGATTGATCCCAAAGGCAACATCGAGCCGCCGCCGGCATTGACGAACAGCACATCGATGCGGCCTGCCTCTGTCTTCACGCGCTCGTAGAGGTGATTGAGTTCGCTGGAGTTGCCGGAATCGGCCTGGATGCCAGTGGCCCTCGGTCCAACAGCTGCCACGGCCGCGTCCAGCTCGGGTTGGCGACGGCCGGTTATGAAGACCCGTGCGCCTTCCGTTGCGAAGCGCTTGGCGGTCGCGAGGCCGATACCGGTGGTGCCGCCGGTCACGACGGCAATTTTTCCTTCGAGTCTGCGTACCACGATCTGTCTCCTCAAATGGGTGGTGCCCGGGCGACAAATTTATGGCTGCGTGCTAATTTTCAAAATAGAAATAATTGCAAAGCATCGTTGCAGGACTGTCGATGTCAAGACTACCGGATTTCGAAGGGCTCGCGATGTTCGCGAAGGTGGCCGAAGAAGGTTCGTTCGCTGCTGCGGCAACAACCATGGGGGTCTCGGTGGCCACCGTGTCCAGGGCGGTTACCCGCCTCGAGGAACGGCTCGGAGGTCGACTGTTCAACCGCACTTCCCGACGACTTGCGCTGACGGACTATGGCCGCACGCTTGCCGAGCGAGCGGCGAGAATCTACGCCGAAGCCGAGGACGCGGAGGATTTCGCCCGGGAGACCTCGAGCCGACCCCGGGGTCTCGTAAAGCTCGCTGCTCCGCTTTCCTTCGGCGCTCGCTGGGTGGCTCCGCTGTTGCCCGAGTTCTTCCGGATGTATCCGGATATTTCCATCGATCTGCATCTCACGGACGCACATGCCGATTTGATCGGCGATGGTTTTGACGCCGCTCTGCGCATCGCCGTCATGGAAGACTCATCACTCGTCGCACGTCTCATTGCGCCGGTGCGTCGATTTATCGTGGCATCCCCTACCTATCTGTCCCGGTATGGTCGCCCCCAACATCCGCAGGATCTCGGCGCCCACCAGTGTCTTACCTACACCAACAGGGTCAAGCGCGACGTCTGGCGCTTTAACCACATGAGTGGCGAGGAATGCACCGTCACACCGACCGGGGCGTTACGGGGAACCAGCGTGGAAGCATTGTTGCCCACGGTTCTCGCCGGACTTGCCATCACCGAGCTTCCCGAGTTTGTCGCGACACAGTATTTCCTGGACCAGCAGCTCGAGCCCGTCTTGACCGATTGGCGGTTGCCCGAAGGGGGGCTTTATTTCGTAACAGCGACTGCGCGTGCGCGTCCCGCGAAGGTTGGCGCGTTGGCCGACTTCTTCATCTCCAAACTCACCGCTGCGCAATGGAGCGCAGAGGGACTTTTGGGGTGGAAGCCAACGCCGGGTCGCAAGAGGTGACCCCGCTCAATGCTTGTGTGCCGGGGTGTTTGCTCTGAGCTCACCGAGCCTGGAGAGGAACAACCCGAGAATCGGCGAGCTGTTGGCGGCTCGTGGTCCCGGTGCCGAATCGCCCGAAAATCCGGTTCTCTCGAGTAATTAGAGGGAGTCCATAATTTCCAGAAAGTGAGCCGATCCTCTGGTTCCCGCCGACCCCCTCTCAGTTTTCCATATTCCTTTCCCTTACCATCCCGAGGATCATGCCCATTCCTCAGGTTGCCCCCGATGTCTGACTCCTTGATCCGCGCCCTGCCGGATCTGGTCATCGGCGTGCGCCGCGACGGCGTGATCCTGGCTGTCAATGCCGGTCACGGCGTCGGTGAGCTGAAGCCGGCCGGGGACAGCATCGGCAAACACCTCACCGACATCTGGCCCGAATCCGTGGCCGACCTGGTCAAACAATTGACCCGCAAGGCAATTTCCACCCGGGATACCGCCG
>Ga0068862_100006029_pt1 | contig 10092 bp, 9 predicted proteins | sample KBSSwiS52_FD_66598 | JGI IMG/M metagenome (GOLD analysis project Ga0068862, IMG submission 66598) | Switchgrass rhizosphere microbial communities from Kellogg Biological Station, Michigan, USA - KBS Switchgrass S5-2 | ecosystem: Host-associated > Plants > Roots > Rhizosphere > Soil ... | reverse complement strand
CTCATCTGTACCGCAATGACTCGAACCGTGTCTTTGCCGCGCTCGGCGACCTCGTCATCACCGGCCCGACGAATACCAATCTCCTCGACCTCTACCTGGTCCTGGTAGGCTAAATCATCGAAGGGCCTCGACGGCCCCCTCCGAGCCTCCCCCGCGGCACCGGATTGCGCCGGCACAGCCGGCGCTCGAACGGCGGTTACTCCGACACGCTCCTCGACGTTGCCGTTGAGCTACTGCGTGATGCGGAGCGTGATCGGAACGCGGTCCGGAAGCTCGGGCGGCTCGGTCTCCGGCAGCCAGGCGCCGATGCGGGCGAGACCCTGGGCGAACGCGGGATAGGCGGCCCGCGGGACCACGAGGCCGACCGTGTCCCCGCCCGCCTGGGCGTGGCGCCCGGTCTCCGTACCCCCGACGCGACTCAAGAGCTCCGCCAGGTCGCGGTTCGCCGCTTGCCGGTCCTTGACCGTGAGCCGTCCGACCACGCCGGCGGATGACACGATGCGCATCGCCGACGGCGCCGGTGGGCGAGCTGCGGGGATCCGCACGGGACCGGAGCGCTCGCTCCGTTCCTGATCCTTCTCGCGTGCCATGCGGTCGGCCATTTCCGGCGACGGCGGCGGCTCCGGAGCCAGTGGCGGAAACTGGCTCGCCTGCTGCTCGGCGGCGCCACCGCCGCCCGACGCATTGCCCTTTCGGAGAAGCTGAAGCCGACCCTCCACCGGGCCACTGCGGTCCGCCTGGCTGAACACGGCTCCGGGATTCGGTGCGGCACCCGGAGGCACACTCGACGCGGCGGGCGCTGACGGTGCAGGCTCGCGGGGCGGGGGGTCGCTCGACAAGAGTGCGGGATCGCGGGCCGTGGCCCCGAGCTCCACGGCTCTCGCCGGTACCTTTGTCATCGGCTCCTTGAGGCTCAGCTCGGATCCCGGAAGCGGGGGCGTGGGTGGGGACGTGGGTGAAACGGGCGGCGGCAGCCGCAGAGACTTCGACTGGACCTCTGCCGTGCTCTTCGTCGTCTGCTCCCATCCGGCCTCCGGCGCACCCGTCCGGGCCCGGCTCGTCACGGAGCTGTCGGGGGCGTGATCCTGAGGGATCTCAGGGCTCGCCGCCCTCCTCAGCGCGGGCGTTTCCTGAAAGACGTAGACGGCGAGCGAGGCCACCAGCACCACCGCGGCGGCCTCGACCGGGAATCGGAGCAGCCGCACGGCGGCGAGCCAATCGAGAAGCCGCCGATGCCAGGGGGTCGGGCGCGCGGCCTCGAGCACGCGGTCGACGAAGCCGGCCGGGGCCTGCGGCCGTTCGACGGCGCGGAGCAGCGAGACCGTTGCCCTCAGGCGATCGAGCTCGCGCCTGCACTCCGCGCACCCCGCCAGGTGGGCCTCGACGTGCGCCCGCGCGTCGGCCTCCAGGGCGTCGTCGAGCAGGTCGGAGAGCCACTCGCGCGCGTCGTGGCAGCTCATGTCAGGAAGCGCTCCAGCTTGCCCTTGAGGTCGGCGCGGGCCCGGTGCAGGCGCGAGCGGACCGTGCCGAGCTCGAGTCCCAGGACCTGGGCGATCTCCTCGTACGCGAGTCCCTCCAGGTCGCGCAGCACGACCACGATGCGCCGCTCGTCGGGCAATTCGGCGATGGCGCGGTGCAGTGCGGCCTCGAGCTCGCTTTGCTCGAGCGCGGCGTCGGGACCGGCGCCTCGATGAGGCAGCCGGAGGAGGGTCTCTTCGCCCAGGCGCCCGAGCCGGCGCTCGCCCGCGGCCAGCCGGTTGAGGCAGAGCCGCGAGGCGATTGCGTAGAGCCAGGTCGAGAGCTTGGCCTCGCCGCGGAAGTCGCGGAGCGAGCGATGAGCGCGCAGGAAGGCTTCCTGGGCGATCTCCTCCGCCTCAGCGGCATTGCCGAGCATCCGGAGCGCCACGCCGAACACACGGTGCTGATACGTCCGGACGAGCTCTTCGAACGCGCGATCGTCGCCGGCCCGGAGCCGATCGAGAAAGCGCGCGGCCTCGGCATCATCGTCTCCCTGCACGGTAAGACCATAGCGCGGGGGCAAAGTTCCCGCAGCGATAAGTAGCTGCCTCGTCACTGGGCGTGCGCGCCTAGTGATTGAAATGCTTGACGCGCGCATCGTGACCCACGGGCTTATCCACGGGCTGCCCACAGAGGTGGTGGATAACCCCTGTGCTATCCTGTGCCGCGTATGTCTGCCGTGAACTTGTTCGATCTCTTGCCGTCCGAGCTCGAGGCGCTCGCCGAGTCGCTCGGGGAGTCCCGGTATCGCGGGCGGCAGATCGCGACGTGGATCTACAAGAAGGGTGCTGTCGACATCGACGCCATGTCCGATCTGCCGCGCGACTTCCGGCGAACCCTGTCCGAGCGCGCCTTCGTCGGCGTGCCCGCGGTGGAGCGCCGGACGCCGTCGCAGGATGGCAGCGAGAAGATCGTCTTCGTCCTCCCCGACGGGGCTCGTGTGCAATCGGTGCTGATGCCCGACGGCGACCGGCTCACGCTCTGCGTGTCCACCCAGGTCGGCTGCGGCTTCGGGTGCGCCTTCTGCTTCACGGGCACGATGGGGCTCGAGCGCAATCTCGGCGCGGGCGAGATCGTCGGGCAGGTGATCGGCGCCGCGCGGATGCTCGAGCCGGGGCGGCGGCTCACGCACGTCGTCTACATGGGCATGGGCGAGCCGCTGGCCAACTACCAGGCCACGGTCCGGTCGCTCCGGATCCTCACCGATCCCGCCGGGTTCGCCATGGCGCCCCGGCGCATCACGGTGTCGACCGTTGGGCTCGTGGGGGGCATCGAGCGCCTCGCGGGCGAGAACCTGCGGGTGAACCTCGCCGTCTCGCTCCACGCCACGAGCAATGACATTCGCGACCGCATCATGCCCGTCAACAAGGGCTTCGCCATCGAGGAGCTGCTCGCCGCCTGCAAGCGCTTCCCGCTGCTGTTTCGCCAGCGGATGACGTTCGAGTACGTGCTGCTCGAGGACGTCAATGACTCGCCCGAGGACGCGCGGCGGCTGGTGCGGCTCTTGAAGGGGATCCGGGGCAAGGTGAACCTCATCCCGTTCAACGACTGGGAGGGCTCGAGGTTTGCCCGGCCGCCGTTGCCCCGCATCATCGCGTTCCAGGGCTATCTCCTCGAACAGGGCATCATCGCCACGGTCCGTTGGAGCAAGGGCGAGGACATCGGCGCGGCCTGCGGTCAGCTCCGGGAGGCCGTGCCCGCGTGACGGCACCCGGGACCATCGCCGTCTCCACGCTCGGGTGCCGCCTCAACCAGGTGGAATCGCGGGAGATCCTGGCGCTGTTCGAGGGGCGCGGCTTCCGGCCCGCCTCCGCGAATGAACGGCCGCAGGTGCACGTGGTCAATACCTGCACGGTCACCGGGCGCGCGGACTTCTCGGATCGGCAGGCGATTCGCCGCATCGCGCGGGACAATCCCGACGCGCTCCTCGTGGTCACGGGCTGCTATGCGCAGACCGACGCGGAGGCCGTGGCGCGGATTCCGGGCGTGGACCTGGTCGTGGGCAACCAGGAGAAGTATCGGATGGTCGACCTCCTCGGCGATCTCGGCAAGCGCCCACGCCCGGAGATCCGCGTGGGCGATGTCCGGACATCGCGAGGTGTTCCCATCGCGCCGCTCGCCCGCCGCTCGGGGCGCTCGCGCGCCTTCGTCAAGATCCAGGATGGGTGCCAGCACCGCTGCGCCTTCTGCATCGTGCCGGCGGCCCGCGGCGGCAGCCGCAGCCAGGAGCCCGACGTCGTGCGCGAGCAGGTCGAGGCGCTGGTGGACGCGGGGTACCGCGAGATCACGCTGACCGGCGTGGACATCGGCCACTACGGCCGCGATCTGACCCCGCGCACGAGCCTGGCCGCCCTCATCGCCCGGCTCGCCGACGTGCGGGATCTCCGCTGGCTGCGCCTGTCCTCGGTCCTGCCGGCGTACTGGAGCGACGAGCTGATCGAGGCGGTCACCGGCACGCCCGCGGTGGTGCCCCACCTGCACCTGCCGCTTCAGAGCGGCAGCGACCGCGTGCTGCAGCTCATGCGCCGTCCGTACAACCTGCGGATGTTCCGCGCGCTCGTGGAGCGGCTGGCCGGGGCGATTCCCGACCTCGGCCTCGGCACCGACCTCATCGTGGGCCATCCCGGCGAGGAGGACGACGACTTCGGGGCGACGCTGCGCGTGGTCGAGGAGCTGCCGCTGTCGTACCTCCACGTGTTCCCGTACTCCGACCGGAAGGGGACCGAGGCGGCGGGCCGGGACGGTCACGTGGCGCCGCGGGCGATCCGGGAGCGGAGCGCCCGAGTCAGGGCGCTCGGGCGCGCGAAGAATCTGGCGTTCCGGCGGGCCCTCGTCGGCCGCCGACACGAGGTGCTCGTGCTCGAGGAGCGGGATCGCGAGACGGGGTTTCTCACCGGGCTCACCTCGAACTACGTCGAGGTGCTCTTCGGCGGCCCCGCGGATCTGGCGCGGCGCTTCGCCCGCGTCCGGATCACCGCCGCGGGCACGGATCGAACCTTCGGGGTGCTGGAGGAGGCGGACGCGTGAAAGGCAAGGCGGCGGGGGGGAGGGACGGACAGGCCGCGGTGGGCGTGATCGGGGGCAGCGGCCTCTACGAGATGGACGGCCTCGAGGATATCCGCTGGGTGAAGGTGAAGACGCCGTTCGGCGAGCCCTCCGACGCCTACTGCGTGGGCCGCCTCGGCCAGAAGACCGTCATCTTCCTCGCCCGTCACGGCCGGGGCCACCGGGTCACACCCTCGGACATCAACTACCGCGCCAATATCTACGGGCTCAAGTCGCTCGGGGTGACGGCCATCATCTCGGTGAGCGCGGTGGGCAGCATGAAGGAGGACATCCACCCCCTCGACATCGTGATCCCGGACCAGTTCTTCGACCACACGAAGCGCCGCGTCTCGTCCTTCTTCGGCGAGGGAATCGTCGCGCACGTCGGCATGGCGGATCCCGTGTGCCGGGATCTCGCCGGCGCGCTCGAAACGGGCGCGCGGGAGAGCGGCGCACGGGTACACCGGGGCGGGACGTATATCTGCATCGAGGGGCCGCAGTTCTCCACGCGGGGGGAGTCGAACGTCTACCGCCGCTGGGGCATGTCGGTGATCGGGATGACCAACATGCCGGAGGCCAAGCTGGCCCGCGAGGCGGAGCTGTGCTACGCGACGATGGCGCTGGCCACCGACTACGACGTCTGGCACGAGGAGCACGACGCGGTGAGCGTCGAGGCGGTGGTCGCGAATCTGAACAAGAATGTCGCGACGGCCCGCGTGGTGCTGGGCCGCGTGCTGCCGCGCCTCGGTGGGCCTTGCGGGGCCGGGTGCCCGAGCGCGCTCGCCACCGCGGTCATCACCAATCCCGCGGCCTTCCCGGCCCGAACCCGCAAGCGCCTCGGCATCCTTCTCGACCGGTACTTCCCGCCCGTGAAGAAGCGGACCGCGCGTGGCTGACCCCGCGGGCGGGCCCGACGCGATCGACGTGCTCGGAGTCGGCAATGCGCTCGTCGACGTCCTGAGCCAGGCGAGCGACGCCCTGGTCGCCAGCCGCGGGCTGGCCAAGGGGACGATGCGGCTCGTCGACGAGGCCGACGCCCGCAACCTCTACGACGCGATGGGCCCCGGGGTGCAGATCTCCGGCGGCTCCGCCGCCAATACGATCGTCGGCGTGGCATCCTTCGGCGCCCGTGCGCACTACGTGGGCAAGGTGAGGAATGACCAGCTCGGCGAGGTCTTTGCCCACGACCTGCGCTCGACCGGCGTCGGCTATGACACGCGGCCGGCAACCGCCGGCCCCGCCACCGGGCGCTGCCTCATCCTGATCACGCCCGACGCGCAGCGGACGATGAGCACGTTCCTCGGTGCCTCGACGGGCCTCACTCCCGGGGACATCGACGCGCGGCTGATCGCGCGGGCGAAGATCGTGTATCTGGAGGGTTATCTCTTCGATCCACCCGAGGCCCAGGAGGCCTTCCGCGCGGCGGCGCGGATGGCGCACGCGGCTGGGGGCAAGGTGTCGCTCACGCTGTCGGATCCGTTCTGCGTGGACCGGCATCGCGAGGCGTTCCTCGACCTGCTCGAGCACCATGTCGACATCCTGTTCGCCAACGAAGCCGAGATCTGCTCCCTGTATCAGCTCGACGACTTCGACGCGGCCTTGCAGGCGGTGCGCCGCCATTCCCAGGTGGCCGCCCTCACGCGCGGAGTGAGGGGCTCGGTGATCGTGGCGGGCGACGAGGTGCACGTGGTGGATGCCTGCCCAGTCAAGAGCCTGGTCGACACCACGGGGGCGGGGGACCTCTACGCCGCGGGATTCCTCGTCGGTCTGAGCCGGGGCCTGGACCTCGCCGCGTGCGGCCGGCTCGGGTCGCTGGCCGCGGCCGAGGTCATCTCGCATATCGGAGCGCGCCCGGCCACCCCCCTCGCCAAGCTCCTAGAGCGATGAGAAGGACCCATCTGCGGAGGTACGGCGCCTCGACAGCCGTGCCACGTAACGCGCGAGACGATCGGGCCGACGGCCTTTCGTCTGCGTGGCCCGGACATGGCCCCGCACTCCCCTTACGCGAGCACGCCTCGCGTGCGGTCATCGGGCGCCGCCTCGCGGCTGGACCCTTCTCAGCGCTCTAGCCGGGATAGCCGGGTTTCTCCGACACGCTCCTAGTCTAGGCATGGCCGGTGTCGTGACTGCCCGCGCTGAGTCACAGGAGATCCTGGCGCTTCGGCTGTCGCTGTTGCTGGTCATCCTGTTCGCCGCGGGTGCGGTTCTTGTCGCGATGTATTCGGACTCCGCAACGATGTCCCTCGAGGCGATGTCCGCGGTCGTCGACATCGTGGTATCCAGCCTGGCCGTCTTCGTCGCCCGCAAGGTCCGCGCCCCCGCCAACCACCGCTACCAGTTCGGCTACGCCAAGTACGAGCCGCTGATGACCACGGTGGAGGGCGTCCTCATGGCGGGCGTGTGTACCGCGGCCATCCTCTACTCCGCGCGCGACCTCTTGCACCCCGATCCGGTGCATGACGCGTGGTTCGTCGTGGCCTATTCCGCGGCGAGCTTGTCGTCTCCGTGATCTTCGGACTCTGGATGCGGCGGGTGGGCAAGCAGGAGGGGTCGCAGCTCGCGAGGGTTCGACATCCTGCGCGACAGCATCAGCGACCTCGTCGACGCGAAGCCGAACGCCGAGGCGATCAATGCCCTGGAGGTGGCGGCGCGCGCCGTGGCCGAGCGCTTCCACCTCAAGGGGGTCGAGTGGGTGCGGGTCCGCAAGGCCGGGCGCCGGGTCTTCGTGATGGTGTCGTTCTTCGAGGACCCCGGCGAGTCGCTCCAGGGCATGGACCAGGTCCGCCAGGCCGTCATCGACGACGTGGTCCGCCTCGACCTCGACGCCGACGTGGTCGTGATCTTCCGACCGGCTCCCGCGGCCGCGGAAGCGCCGGATCCCGGTCAGCCGCCGCCCGCCGTCGCCGCAACCTGACGAGCCGGGGCTCTACGACCACCATCTGCCCTTGACATCGCGTGACGCGGGGACTAGGGTGGGTAACGCTTTCGCCAGCCTCAATAGTTTTCGACCCCGTGAGGCAGCGCCATGGCCAAGATGACAATCGCCGAGAAGGACCTCGGGACGCGCGCCGATCCGGCCCCGGGGTCTCCGTGACGAGCACTTACCCCTCCAGGAGGTCAACCCGGTGAAAACGACTGTCTCGATGACGATCAACGGCGCAAAGCAGAGCCACGAAGTCGAGCCGCGCCTCCTGCTCGTTCACTATATCCGCGAGCTGGCCGGCTTGACCGGCACGCACGTCGGCTGCGACACGAGCCAGTGCGGCGCCTGCACGATTCACCTGAACGGCCAGGCGGTGAAGTCGTGCACGCTCCTCGCCGTGCAGTGCGACGGGGCGCAGATCAAGACGATCGAAGGCATGGCCACGGACGGCAACCTCCATCCCATCCAGAACGCCTTCTGGGAGAAGCACGGGCTGCAGTGCGGCTTCTGCACGCCCGGCATGATCATGTCGGCGGCACAGCTTCTCGAGCGGAACCCGAAGCCGACGGAACAGGAGATCCGCCACGGGCTCGACGGCAATCTCTGCCGCTGCACGGGCTACCACAACATCGTCAAGGCCATCCAGTACGCCGCCGAGACCATGGCGGCCAGGTAGAGGGGAGCCACCATGGCCACCGCGAAGCTGATCGGTGCCAGCATCAAGCGGCGGGAAGACCCCCGGTTTCTCACCGGCAAGGGGAACTACACCGACGACCTGAAGCTCGCGGGCATGACCTACGCGATCTTCGTGAGAAGCCCGCACGCCAATGCCAAGATCGTGGCGATCGACACCGCGAAGGCCCGTCAGCAGCCGGGCGTCGTGGCCATCTTCACCGGCAAGGACATGGTGGGCGTCAACTCGCTGCCGTGCGGCTGGCTCCTCCCCGAGCTGAAAATCCCGCCCCACATGCCGCTCGCCTCGGATGCCGCCCGGTGCGTGGGCGACCCGGTCGCCATCGTCATCGGCGAGAGCCTCGAGGCTGCCAGGGACGCCGCCGAGCTCGTCGCGGTCGACTGGCAAGTGCTGCCCTCCGTGACCAATACGGAAAAGGCGGCCGGTCCGGGCGCGGTGCAGATCCACGAGGTGGCCCCGAACAACGTGGCATTCAACTGGGAGATCGGCGACGCGGCGGCCACCGACGCCGCGTTCAAGTCGGCGCCCATCGTGACCAAGAAGCGCATCGTCAACCAGCGGCTGGTCGCCAATGCCATCGAGCCGCGCGCCTGCGTCGCCCGCTACGAGGCCGCGACCGGGGAGTGGACGCTCTGGGTGACCTCGCAGAACCCGCACGTGCATCGGCTCCTGATGTGCGCGTTCGTGCTCGGGATCCCCGAGCACAAGGTCCGCGTCATCGCCCCCGACGTGGGCGGCGGCTTCGGCTCCAAGATCTTCCTCTATAACGAGGAGACGGTGTGCACCTGGGCCACGCGCGAGATCAAGCGCCCGATCCGGTGGACGGCGGAGCGGACCGAGTCCTTCCAGACCGACGCGCACGGGCGCGACCACATCACCGACGCCGAGATGGCCCTGTCCAAGGAGGGCAAGATCCTCGGCTTCCGGGTGACGACCACCGCCAATCTCGGCGCCTATCTCTCCACGTTCGCTCCGGCGGTGCCGACGTACCTGTACGGCACGCTGCTCAACGGCGTCTACGAGATGGGGGCGATTCACTGCAAGGTCAGCGGCGTGTTCACCAACACGACGCCGGTCGACGCCTATCGAGGCGCGGGGCGGCCGGAAGCCTGCTACGCCATCGAGCGGATGATCGATGTGGCGGCGGCCGCCTGCAAGATGGACCCGATCGAGCTGCGGCGGAAGAATTTCATCCCGAAGTTCGACAACGGCTACCAGACGAAGGTCGCGCTCACGTACGACAGCGGCGACTACGGGCCGCCGCTCGACAAGGTGCTCGCGATGCTCGACTACAAGAAGTTCCGGGCCGAGCAGGCCGCGGGGCGGACCCAGGGCAAGCTCATCGGCGTCGGCTTCTCGACGTATATCGAGGCCTGCAGCATCGCGCCCTCGAAGGTGGTCGGCTCGCTGGGCGCCCAGGCGGGGCTCTGGGAGTCGGGTAAGGTGCAGGTACAGCCAACCGGTGGCGTGACGGTCTTCACCGGCTCGCACTCCCACGGCCAGGGACACGAGACGACGATGGCGCAGATCGTCGCCGATCACCTCGGCATCCCGATGGACACCATCGACATCGTCCACGGCGATACCGGCCGCGTGCCGTTCGGCATGGGCACCTATGGCAGCCGCTCCGCCTCGGTGGGCGGCACCGCCATCCTGATGTCGATCAACAAGATCAAGGAAAAGGGCAAGAAGATCGCGGCGCATCTGCTCGAGGCCTCGCCCAATGACATGGACTTCGCCGACGGCAAGTTCTTCGTCAAGGGCTCGCCGGAGAAGAACGTCCCGTTCGGCCAGGTCGCGCTCACGGCGTATGTGCCGCACAACTATCCGGAAGGCCTCGAGCCGGGGCTGGAAGAGACGAGCTTCTACGACCCGTCGAACTTCTGCTTCCCCTTCGGGGCCCACGCCTGCG
>Ga0068862_100006025_pt1 | contig 10096 bp, 12 predicted proteins | sample KBSSwiS52_FD_66598 | JGI IMG/M metagenome (GOLD analysis project Ga0068862, IMG submission 66598) | Switchgrass rhizosphere microbial communities from Kellogg Biological Station, Michigan, USA - KBS Switchgrass S5-2 | ecosystem: Host-associated > Plants > Roots > Rhizosphere > Soil ... | reverse complement strand
CCACCCGTTCGGCCGCCGCACGCCGTCAGGCGCGGAGCTGAGCACGAACAGCGACGTGCGCAAGTACGTCCTCGAAGCCGCGGGCATCGGCCTCGTCCACTTCCACGCCTTCGGCTCCAGGGAGGACGAAGGCTGGTTCCGGCTGAGCGTGGGCGCGGTCTCGATGGAAGAGATCGAAGCCGCGCTGCCACGGCTCGAAGAGGCGCTGCGGCAGTTGGCGTAACCGGGAACACGGACCGACACGGACGAACACGGACCGACACGGACTCGAACACCGCGGACCGTCCGTGTGTGTCCGTGCAGGTCCGTGTTCGTCCGTGGGAAAACCTTCAGCACACCGGCAGCGGCGGGAAGTCGAAGCGCAGCGGCCCCGGCCCGGACATGAGCTGGAGCAGCAGCTCCTCGATGTCGCGCAGGCTCGGCGCTTCCATGATCGCCTGGCGCTCCGCGGCTGAAAAGGGAAGGGCGTGCGCGAGTGCCGTCGCGATCTCCGTGCCGGCCATGCGCTCCATCACCGAGAAGTCGAAGTCGGGGTGGTGAGTCTCGACCCGCTCGCGGGCGCAATCACGGCGCAGCTTTTTCTGGTCCGGCTCCACGACCGCCAGCTTGCGCGGCTGGAGTTAGACGCCCTCTCAGCGCGCGAGGGCTCATCCCGTAGGTCTCGCGGAACACGACGTTGAAGCGGCGCAGGCTTTCGAAGCCGCTCGCGAAGGCGACGTCGGTCACCGAGAGCGCGGTCTCGGCGAGCAGGCGCCTGGCGAGCAGCAGGCGGTGGGTCTGCGCGAGCTCGACCGGCGAGACTCCCATCTCGCGCTGCAGGGCGCGCCGGAGGTGGCGCTCGCTCACGCCCAGCTCCGCGGCCAGCTCCGCCACGCTGCAGTCGTTCAGAGCGCCGGCGGCGATGCGCTGCGCGGCCGTGGCGGCGAGGCGCGATACCGCGTCGATCGGCGTCCGGCCCGGCGCCAGCTCCGGACGGCAGCGCAGGCAGGGGCGGAACCCCGCGTGCTCGGCCGCGGCGGCCGAGCTGAAGAACCGCCGATGGTCGGGGTTCGCCCGCCGCGACGGGCAGGTCGGCCGGCAATAGATCCCAGTCGTGACGATTCCCACGTAGAGGAGACCGTCGAAGCGCGCGTCGCGGTCGTCGATCGCGCGCTGGCAGACATGATGGGGGAGAGACGGGGAAGGTCCGATCGTCTCGATCATGGCCTCCAATTTACACCCTTTTCAGGCTTCCGTCTCGCCGGATTCGGACCCGTAATTCTGATCGATTCAACGTCCGGAAATGGCGAGCAATCGAATTTGCGAGGGCCTAGGGTTTTTCCGTGCACTCGCGCTGTCGCAGAGTGTGCGGTCGCCCGAAGGAGGCAATATGAAACGGATCGCTTCTGTAATCCTCACATCAGCCTTGCTGGCTGGCAGCGTCCACGCAACGGAATTCCAGGTCGAGAACCTCCCCTCGCTCGGCGGCACGGTCAGCCGGGGCAACAGCATCGACAACCGCGGCTGGGTGGCGGGCTACTCCAACCTGGCGGGAAACCAGAGCCGGCACGCCACCCTGTGGCGCGATGGATCAGCCGTGGATCTCGGCACGCTCGGCGGCCCCAACAGCAGCGTGGCCTGGCCGGTGAAGAACAACCGCGGCCTGCTCGCGGGCATCTCCCAGACGGCCACGCCCGATCCCCTGGGGGAGAGCTGGAGCTGCGCCGGCTTCTTCCCCGGTGCCACCGCCACCGGCTTCACCTGTCTCGGCTTCGTCTGGGAAGACGGCGTGATGAGGGCGCTCCCCACACTGGGAGGCAACAACGGTTTCGCCACCGGCGCCAACGCCCGCGGCCAGGTCGTCGGCTGGGCGGAGAACGCCGTGCACGACCCGACCTGCGTCCCGCCCCAGGTCCTGCAGTTCCGGGCCGTCATCTGGGGACCCGGAGCCGGCCAGATCGAGGAGCTCCTGCCGCTCGCCGGCGACACCTCCACCGCCGCCACCGCGATCAACAACAGGGGCCAGGTGGTCGGCATCTCGGGCACCTGCGATCAGGCGGTCGGGCGCTACACCGCGGCCCACATCGTGCTCTGGGAGAAGGGCGCGGTAACCGACCTCGGCAACCTCGGAGCGCCGTGGTGGAACACGGCCATGGCCATCAACCAGGGGGGCGACGTGGCCGGGTTCGCCGGCGTGCCGGGCGGTGATGCCGACAACCCCATCCTGCACGCGTTCCTCTGGACCCGGAGCGACGGCATCCAGGACCTCGGCACGCTGCCGGGCGACGCGACCAGCCAGGCCAACGGCATCAACGACCGAGGCCAGGTGGTCGGCACGTCGTGCGACGCGGCTGGCAACTGCCGCGCCTTCCTCTGGGAAGACGGCGTCATGACGGACCTCAACACCCTCGTCGCGCCCGGCTACACCGGCATCCTCACCACCGCCCAGGACATCAACGACCGCGGGGAAATCACGGGCAGGGCCTTCGATCCGGTCACCGGCGCGCGCCCGGCGTTCCTGGCGATCCCGGCACGCTAGAACAAGAAGGACCTGAAGGACACCAAGGACCCCAACGACAACAAGGACATCTCGTCCTTGAGGTCCCTGGTGTCCTTGGTGTCCTTTCTTCCGGGCTTTCTGGGGTACGCTCGCACCATGCCCGGCCTGCCCTTCGGTGAAGGCCTCCGCGCCACGCTTTCCTCCAACCTGGCCCGCTTCGAGCGCAGGAGCGCCCCGCCGGAAGGACTCCACCTCGCAGCCGTGGCCGTCGTGGTCGTGCCGGACGCCCGGGAGCGGGCCGCGGTCGTCCTCACGGTGCGGGCGGCGGGGCTGCGGCGGCATGGCGGGCAGTGGGCCTGTCCGGGAGGCCGGCTCGATCCGGGGGAGACCCCCGAGGCCGCGGCCCTGCGCGAGCTGGAGGAGGAGATCGGCCTCTCGCTGCCGCCCGAGCACGTCCTCGGCTGCCTGGACGACTTCCCGACGCGCTCCGGCTTCGTGATCACGCCCGTGGTGGTCTGGGGGACGAGCGGCCCGCTGCGGCCCGATCCCAGGGAGGTCGCGGAGGTCTATCTCCTACCGATCGAGGAGCTGACCCCGGACAAGGTCGTGCTTCGCCCCGGTCCTGAGAGCGGCCGGCCCGTGATGGGACTGTCCCTGCCGAACGGCATCCTCTACGCGCCCACCGCGGCGGTCGTCCACCAGTTCGCCGAGGTGGCCATCCACGGACGCGACACCCGCGTGGCGCACTTCGAGCAGCCGCGCTTCGCCTGGAGCTAGCGCACGGACGCCCGGGAGCAATCCGCCCCGATCTCGCAGCGGCCCGCCCCGGTCTCCGGCATGTCCGCCCCGACCTCGGAGCCTTCCGCCCCGATCTCCCGGCCTCCTGCGCCGAGCCCGGAGTCTTCCGCTCTGACCGCAGAGCCTCCCGCCCCCGCGTCGGAGCCTTCTGCCCCGGCGTGGGGACAGCCCACCCTTCGGCGCGCACCGTCTGCCCTCCGGCATGCCCGTTGACGGGACCGCCGGTAGAGAGATACCCTCGCCAGAGCGCTGAGCCACGAACCCGTCTCCATGTTGCCATCGGCCACAGAGTCCGCTGTTCCGCTCCCGACTCTTTCTACTCTGATCGCCGACGAGTGGCGTCTGCTCACCTTTCGCCGGCCCTCGGCGGCGGTCGCCGTGCACTGGAAGTCCTACCTTGCGTTCGGCCTTGTCTTCACCGGGCTCGCCGGCATCGGACGCTATTGGGATAATCCCCGCGCGCGGCTGTGGCAACACGCCGGGCTCGGCTCTGTCGTGTACGTGTTCGCCCTGGCGTTGATCGTGTGGCTGCTGCTCCTGCCCTTGAAGCCCCGGAACTGGTCCTACAGGAACGTTCTGACCTTCATCACGCTCACGTCCGTGCCGGCGCTTCTCTATGCGATCCCGGTCGAGCAGCTCATGCCGTTGAGTCTGGCGCAGTCCGTCAACGCATGGTTTCTCGCTGTGGTAGCTGCCTGGCGTGTCGCGCTTCTGGTGGTGTTCCTGCGCCGCGTCGCCTCACTTTCGGGTGCAGCGATCCTTGTGGCGTCGCTGTTGCCGCTCGTCCTCATCGTCGTCGCGCTCACGGCGTTGAACCTGGAGCATGTCGTGTTCGACATCATGGCTGGAATTCCTCCCGGAGCCCGTTCGGGCAACGATGACGCGTATGTCGTCGTCGCGGTCCTTGCTTATCTCTCCGTGCATGCAGCCCCGTTTCTCATCCTGGCCTATCTTTGGCTCGCTTATCGTGCGCGCCGAGCCAGCAGAGAAACTACGATTGCTTCGATCCCATCCAGCTAATCGCGGGGCAGGATCCGGTAGACCCGGTAGCGGTCGATCGTCTGCTCCAGGGCGATCTCTCCTTTGTCCACCAAGTGATGGTAGGAAGCCCTTTTCCAGGGCTGCCTGAGCTCCTTCCAATGCACCAGGAGGTGGCTCACCCCCCAGATCCGGAGCTCCTCCAGGGCAGCCGGCGAAGGTGCGGGCGAGGAGATCCCCCGCAGCGCGACGTATCGGTGAGGAAAGTAGCCACTGTAGCCGTTGACCAGCGGCTTCCAGTGCCGCGTGCCGTAGTACATGTAGAGGACTTCGGTCTCGGGATCGCGCAGAGGGAGCTCGAGGACCGCCTCGACGTCGTCCCGGCCGGCCAGCCATGCGTAGACGGGAGGGAGGTCTTCCTCCCGCGGCAGCCGCACCCAGGGAACCGGCTTCGGTGCGAGCTCGAGGAAGAGGAAAGCCGCGCAGGCGATCAGGGCAGCTCTCCGCCGCTGCGCGTGGAGCCGGGCCAGGAGACGGTCCAGCGTGCCGGCGGCGAAAGCGGCGAGCGAGAAGGACACGAAGGCATGGAAGCGCGCCGGCACCCGCATGCCGTCGAGGCCGGGCAGGACACCGCGCAAGGGGATGAAGACCTGCGGAAAGGAGAGCAGGAAACAGAGAGCGCCCGCGGCGAGCAGGCCGCGCTCCCAGGGGCTCATGCCGGCCCAGGACAGGGGCCAGTTGCCGCCCCACCGGCGCCGCAGCAGCAGCGCCGCGAGCCCGGCCGCGATCAGCACGGTATCGGTCCTGGAGCCGCCGGCAGGCTCGCGGAGCACGTCCGGGAGGAAGGCGGCCCAGGTGCGCACGTCGCCGAGCAGCCAGCCGGCGGCGGCGGCGGCGGCGAGCCCGGTCAGCATGGCCCGCCGGCCGCCGGAGAGAGGCCGCTCCGGCGGCCGGCGGTGCCGCCGCCAGCCGGCGAGCCCTCCGCTCAGCAGCAACGCGGTGGCCAGAAAGCCCGGGAACAGGGAGTTCTCCCAGCGCCGCCAGGGTTCGGACCAGTCGCCGGCGTAGAGATTGCTGGCCGAAGGGGTGACGTAGCTCACCAGGGAAGCGCCGAAGGTCCGGATCTCCGGCCCGGTCCGGTTGAAGCCGCGCTGGCTGCCGTTCCGCACGTAAGGAAGGTAGATCGGGAGCAGGACCAGCCCGGCGGTCAGCGCCACCGGCACCAGCACCCGCAGCGCGGACCACGGCTCCTCCCTGCGCCGCAGCTCCGGCAGGCGTACCAGCAGGATTGCCAGGAGGGGAACGTGAATCATATAGGCCAGGTAGCTGCCGCCCGTGACGTGGAGGACGTAGAAGGAGAGGAAGACGAGCGCCCGCCGCCAGCCGGGCTGCGCCAGCAGACGGTCCCAGGTCCAGAGTGTGAGGGGGATCCATTGCCCCAGCAGCACCTGGAGGTGCCCCATCTGGTCCCAGCGGAAGGAAGAGAAGGCGTACATGGCGCCGCCGAGGAAGGCCGCGGCCCCGCCGAGCCCGCTCCAGCGCAGCACCGCGTACGCGCTCCAGCCGCAGAGGACGAAGGAACCGAGGAACAGCAGGTTGAAGGCAGCGATGGGGTTCGGGACCACCGCGGTGAAGGCGGCCGCCATCGCCGCAGGCCCGACGAGATGGTCCGAGTACGCGATCACGTCGCGCGTCGGATAGAAGAACGGAGCGTTCCAGAAGTCGGTCTCCTCCCCGCAGAGGCCGAGCCGTATCTGGTGGATGCCCCACTTCAGGACATAGAGGTTGAACACCGGATCGACCGGGCTGGGCGGGATGCCGGTCGTGAAGTCCTGCCAGGTCGGCCGCAGGTAGAGGAGCGACAGCGCGAGATAGGCGAGCAGGGCCGCGACGTGGTGCCGGAGACAGCGGGAGCTCGCCATGACGCAGTTCGCATTATGAAATACTTTCGCCTATGAACCGCAGCGTCGACCTCTTCGACAGCACCTACAGCCACTTCGAAGCCGAGGTGCTCGCCCGCATCCGCCAGAAGACCTTCGGCGAGGACTTCGGCCAGAACAGTTGGACGACAGCGAGCGTCACGTGGGGCTCCAGAGCTTCTTCTCCGTCGTGCATCGACTGACGAGCGAGCGCCGTCTTTCCCGGATCGCCTACATGGCGCGGAAGACGTGACCGCTGCGATCCCTTCCAGGCGTCCCCACGGCGTCAGCGCCCTCAGCGTTTTTTTCGCCGCGGGCTTTCTCATCGCGCTCACTTCCGCGGTCTCGCTGTTCTTTCCGGAAAGCTTCCTGGAGCCCATGTGGCGGCTCAACCCGCGGGCGCGTACCGCCTTCTCGGGCATGGGGATCTGGGCGCCTGCTCTGCTCATCGCCGTGAGCGCGGCCTGTGCGGCGGCATCTCTCGGATTCTGGCGGGGCCGGCGCTGGGGGTACCGCGTCGGAACGGGGCTCCTGATCTTCAACCTCGTCGGCGACGTCGCGAACGTGGCGCTCGGCACGGAGCCGCGGGCGATCGTCGGCATCCCGATCGTCGCCCTGCTGCTCTTCTATCTGTCCAGACCCGGGGTGCGGGCCTACTTCGAGTAGCGCGGCTGGTAGAGCTGGAGCTCGAAGCCTCCGGGCACCTTGAAGTGCGTGACCAGGCCGTAGCCGCGGTCCTCGATCTCGCCGGTGAATTCGACGCCCCGGGACTTCAGCTCCCGCACCGTCGCCTCGATGTCGTCGCAGTAGAACGAGATGTCGGCGGTGCCCGAGGGCGCGCTCTCCGTCTCTTCGATCGGATGGACGCCCATGTCGGCTTCCGGAAGGTCGAAGATGAGCCAGCCCTCTCCCACGTCGGTGGCGGGGAAGCCCAGCTTGTCGCGCAGGAACGCCCGCAGCTCCGCGGCCTGCGACGAGTAGAACATGGTGTGGACTCCACGGATCATGCCGTCTCCTCCTTGCTCCCCGAGTATAGAATGGCACCATGTCCGAATCCGCCAACAGCTTTCCCGATGCCGTCACCCAGGCCGGCGCGTACGTCGCGGCCCTCCTCGACGCTCTCGGCTCGCGCGATCCGCTGGAGCTTCTCGGCGAGACCCCGGCGGCCCTGCGCAAGGCGGTGGCCGGCCTGACTGCGGAGCAGGACGGCACTCCCGAGCGTCCCGGCAAGTGGTCGGTCCGCGAGGTGGTGCAGCACCTGGCCGACTCCGAGCTGGTGGGCGGCTTCCGCTTCCGCATGGTGCTCGCCCATGGCACTCCCGAGCTGCCCGGCTACGACCAGGACCTCTGGGCGCAGCGCCTGGCCTACAAGGACAGCGACCTCGCCACCTCCCTGGACGACTTCGAATTCCTCCGGCGTCTGAATCTCCGGATCCTGCGGCGCGCCACGCCCGAGGACATGCAGCGGTGTGTGATGCGGCACGCCGAGCGCGGCGACGAGCCGCTGGGCCATATGATCAAGCTCTACGCGGGCCACGACGTGGTGCACCTGCGGCAGCTCGCCCGCATCCGCAAGACCATCGGCGCCCCCGCCGCGGGCTAGGTGACAGCACCGGGTGCCAGGACCTTCAGCCCGATTGCGGCCGCGGCCGTCGCAAAACCATTGTCATAGATCGCGATCGCCCCCAGATCCTCGCCGAGCGAGAGGGCCGAGGCCAGATGGATCGCATCGAGCGAACGCAGCGTCCGAGGCTCCAGGCGAGCGGCTCGGTCGAGGATCTCGCCGTCGAGCCTGAGCAGATGGATGCTCGCGATGACCTCCTCGGCGCGCTGCTCGACCTCGGCCTCCTCTGAGGCGCGGCGGGCGGCCCGCATCACTTCCACGCGGGCCAACTCGCTCGTCACACGGGCAGGCCAGGCCGCGAGGCTCTCGAGGAGAGCGGCGCTCTCCGCTTCGGGCAGGACCAGTTTCACCAAGGCGGAAGCGTCGAGGTAAAGGAGCTCGCCGCTCACGTCAGCGTTCCCGCCGTTGCTCCGCGAGCGCTTCCGAGATGCTGAGGGCGCGAGGCCGGTCCACCGGTGGACCCAGCTCGGCCAGGTCGAGCCGGGCCGGGATGATCCGGCCCGCAGACACCAGCCGCGCCAGAGCTGAGCTGCTCCCCGGCAATGGCGCGAGGAGGGCGACGGGCAGGTTTCTCTCCGTTACCTCGAAATGCTCGCCGGCCGAGACCCTGCGGAGATACTGGCTGAGGTTCTGACGCAGCTCGCGGACGCCGACCTGTTGCGCTTTCATTCCTTGCCTCGCATGATGTAGCACAGTGTAGCACATGCCGGCCTCGCGAAGCTCCGGCGGCGGGGCCGCTTGTGTTAGCCTTCCGCCAGCTCTTCGTTTTGAAAAGCTTGAAAGGAGGCGTTGCAATGAAGGTCCGCGCCATGGCTTTCCTCCTCTTCGCGATCCTGCTCTCCGGGGCTGCCCTGGCCCAGGAGCCGACCGTGATCAGCGGTCAGGTGACGAGCGCCACCGACGGCAGCCCTCTCCCCGGGGCCACCGTCACCGCTCCGGCCCTCGGTCTCACCGCCACGACCGACGCGGAAGGGCGCTACACCCTGACCGTGCCGCCGGGCTCCGGGGCGACGGTCGAGCTCCAGGCCACCCTTTCGGAGCATGCGCCGTCCACCGTCGAAGTGGACCTCGCACCCGGTCCGATCACCCAGGACTTCAACCTCGGCGTCGGCTTCTACGAATCGATCACCGTGGGCTCGCGCGCGGCCGGCGCGGAAGCGGAGAAGTCCGTGCCGGTGGACGTCTTCCAGATCGAAGACATCGAGACCGCCGGCGCCAGCGAGACCAACCAGATTCTCGAATCGCTCACGCCTTCGTTCAACTTCCCGCGCCCCACGATCACGGACGGCACCGACACGGTGCGTCCGGCCACCCTGCGCGGCCTCGGCTCCGACCAGGTGCTGGTGCTCGTCAACGGCAAGCGCCGGCACACGAGCGCGCTCGTCCATGTCAACGGCAGCATCGGCCGCGGCTCGACCGGCGTAGACCTGAACGCCATCCCGGCCTCGGCGATCCAGGAGGTCGAGATCCTGCGCGACGGCGCCGCGGCCCAGTACGGCTCGGACGCGATCGCCGGCGTCATCAACGTCGTCCTCAAGCAGAGCGCCTCGCCGCTCACCGTGAACCTCAAGGGGGGCGCCACCACCCATGGCGACGGCGCCCTGATCGACACGTCGGTGAGCCAGGGCTGGGCGCTCGGGGGTGGCTCGCTCTTCGCCACGGTCGAGTACCGCGAGCGCGACGACACGAATCGCGCCGGCCCGGACCCGCGCCCGCAGGGCTCCCGCGATCCAGTCAAGCAGCCGAACCATCACTGGGGCGATGCCAAGACCGAGGACATCATGGGCTTCTTCAACGGCTCGGTGCCGGTCGGCTCGTCCGGCTCGACGTCGTTCTACACCTTCGGCGGCATCAGCCGGCGCGAGGGCTCGGCCGGCGGATTCTTCCGCCGGGCGAATGAAAACCGCAACATTCCGTCGATCTATCCGAACGGGTTCCTGCCGCTGATCGAGCCGGAAGTGACCGATTATTCGGCGGCGTTCGGCCTGCGCGGCGCGAAGGGCGACTGGTTCTGGGACCTGAGCACCGAGTACGGCGACAACAAGTTCCAGTTCAACGTCTCGAACAGCCTGAACGTCTCGCTCGGGCCGACCTCTCAGACGAGCTTCGACGCCGGCGCGCTGGGGCTCGACCAGTGGGTGACGAACCTGGACCTGAGCCGCGGCTTCGAGGTCGGGCTCGCCGGGCCGCTCAACGTCGCCTTCGGTCTCGAATTCCGGCGCGAGGGTTACCAGATCACCGCCGGCGAGCCCGCCTCCTACATCGACGGCGGCTTCCCCGACCAGTTCGGCGCCAAGG
>Ga0068862_100006023_pt1 | contig 10098 bp, 8 predicted proteins | sample KBSSwiS52_FD_66598 | JGI IMG/M metagenome (GOLD analysis project Ga0068862, IMG submission 66598) | Switchgrass rhizosphere microbial communities from Kellogg Biological Station, Michigan, USA - KBS Switchgrass S5-2 | ecosystem: Host-associated > Plants > Roots > Rhizosphere > Soil ... | reverse complement strand
GGAGTCGAACCTGCGTGTTCTGATCGTCGAGGACGAGTCGCTCGTCGCGATGATGATCGAGGACGTGCTGATCGACCTTGGCCATGAGATCGCGGGTGTGGCCGGGCGGCTCAATGAGGCGCTGCGACTCGTTACCGAACTCGATATCGATTTCGCGGTGCTCGATCTCAACCTAAACGGCGAACGCACAGATCCCGTCGCGGCGGCGTTGCGCTCGCGCGGCGTGCCGTTCGTGTTCGCGACCGGCTACGGCGTCGCGGGCGTGACCGAAGATTGGAGCGGCGTGCCGGTCGTCCAGAAGCCGTTTCAGGCTCACGAACTGCTTGCGGCGATCGACACAGCCCTGAAGCGCTAGCTCACCGGCGCGCGGCCGACGCCGGGCGTCCAGTCATAAAGTGGGCGCGTGCCGCCATCTTCGAAGCGAACGCCTGCGGGCGCGGTGATCAGGCCTGGCCGCGTCGCTTGCCCACGCACTGAGAACCCGGCGATGCCGTGCACGTTGGCGGGCAGGACTTCGCCCGGATCGCTCACCCCATTGCGGTTCTCGTCATGCCATAGCGACAAGCCGCCAAGCTCGCCGCCGGTGAGTTCGCCGTCACGGTTATCGTCAAGCGCGCGCATCGCTTCAAAGCCATCGCTCCAGAACACGCTCCAGGTGCGTTGGCCGATCATGTCGAAGCCCGAGCGCACTTGGCCGCGCCATTCCGGATCCCACACCAGCCACGCCGCGTTCGGTGTGATCCAGCCGCTGGCGCGCGTGTCGCCGGTGCCGGCGAAGTCGAACGCGACCGCTGAGCCGTTGTCGATCATCTCCGCAAACGGCGCGTCGATGAGGGGCACCACGATCGGCGTCACGTAGATCGCCGGCCGGCTGGCTTCGAGCCGCTCACGAAGGCGCTGCATCTTGGCGCGGTCGCCGCGCGAGGTGGCGAGATGCTCCAGGTGCGCCGCGGTTTCGGTGAGGACGGCGTGGTCCTCCCATTCCGAAGTCTCGCCGTTCAGCCGCGGCAATCCCTTCTTCAGGATGCAGCGCAGCTCACGCCGCGCATCGCTGGTGCGGCCCAGGCGGTCCAGCACGTAGGCGTAGCCCAAACGGGAGCGCAGGTTCTCCGGGTCAAGCGCAAGCGCCCGCGCATAATGGCCGCGCGCCGCCTCGAGGCGCGCATTGGCGGCGGCGCTGACGTCCATCGGCGTGTCTGACGGCGTTTCCTGCCAAGGTCCGAGTTGGAAATCGAACCCGGCGCAGCGATCGTTCGGGCCAAACGTGGGCGAACCCTCAGGCGCGGGGCCGTACCGGGACGGACGCACTTCGTTGCACAGCACGCTGCCGGCGAGGACGAGATTGTTGGTCTCGGTGACGTAGGTGAATTGCGGATCATTGCGCGCGTAAGCGAGGAGGTTGAGGCGCCCGAGTGTTTGCTCGCGCTGCGCTTCGGGAACGTCCGTCATTGCAGCGACATTCGCGAGCGCACGATCGATCGGCGCTTCGTACACCGGTTGCGGTGGCGGAATGTATGGAATGGCGGCCGTGGTCGCAGCCAGGCCCATCCAGAACGCAGCAATCGTTAGTATGCGGGCGCGCATGGAAGCATGCCTCCGTACCCGCCCCTCGCACGATCACTCTGCGCCGCGTTGTGACCGTCGTCCATGGCCAAAATTTCAGAATCAAACAGATCACGCGGGCTTGAGCGTTTCCACCTTCGGCGGATCGCGCCATCGGCATTCGGGGCCGTTCGGATCGAACGGCGTATCTGGTGCGGCCGGCAGCACGCGCTCGATGTAGTGCTTCAGCTTTCGGATCGCCGACGTCGTGTCCGCGCCCACCGCCGTGTGCGGGATCACGGGGCCGAAGGTGAGCTTATACGTCTTGCCCTGCTTGTTCAGCAGCTCGTGGAAGAGCGTGATGTCGCGCAGCTCGGCGGAGAGTTTCGCGAAGGTGTGAAACCAGAACGAGTAAGGGCCGCTCATGTGCACCGGCAGGATCGGCAGCTCGTACTTGCGCGCGAGGCTCGCGGCCGTCGGCATCCATTCCGGATCAGTGAGCAGCCCATCGCGGACTCGCGCCAGACGCCCCGCCGGAAAGATCGCGAGCGGACGTCCCGCTTCGAACGCTGCGTCCGTCATCTTCAACGTCACGCGCGTCCGCTCGCGCGTCCGCTTCGCGAGCACCCACTCCACCGGGATCAGCGCCTCGCCGAAGCGCTGGCACACGCGCTCCGCATCGGAGTTGGCGTAGAACAACGTATCGGGTCGCACTGGCCGCAGTGCGTCGTACAATGCGATACCATCCGTGATGCCCGTCGGGTGGTTCGACAGCACGATGAACGCGCCATCCTTCGGCGCACGCTCCCGGCCCGTCATCTCCAGCCGCACATCGAGCAGATGCGAGATGTATTCGAGCGCCTCGCGCCCGCCCATCGGTGCGATCGCGTCGGCCATGCGGATGGCCTTGTTGTAGTTCAGCACGGTGTAGAGCACCGGCCGCAGCACAGGCCACGCCGCTCCGGCTGACAATTTCGGCGCGCGCTCCTCAATCAGCACATCGACGATGTGCTTCTGCGCTTGCACGGCAGGTGCGGAGGCGGGGCGAGGGATGGCGTCTGTTTGCGTCATGAGCTCGACTCGGTCGCCATTGTAGGGAAGCGGGCTGGGTGTTCCAGAGCGGGACGGCTTGCTTTGAGACGTTTCCGCAGGCTTTGTGCAGCGCCGTTCCGCCGGATTCTCGTGGAGACGCAATGACATCGGTCCTGGCCGCGTACCGTGAGCGCCTCTCCGCAGGCGATCTCGCGCCCGACGCCGCCCAGGAAGCCGTCGCCACACGGCTCGATGGCTTGGCCGAGGACATTGCGCGCTGGCGCCCCGATGCGTGGCTCGGCAAGACCGCGCCGCCGCGCGGGCTTTACATCTGGGGACCGGTCGGGCGTGGCAAGTCGATGCTGCTCGATCTCTTCTTCGAAGCAGCGCCGGTGAAGAAGAAGCGCCGCGTCCACTTCCACGAATTCATGCTGGCCCGGCATGCGTTCCTGCGCGAAGCCCGCGCCAGATTCTCGAAAGAATCGGGAGCAGGGCAGGATCAACTCATCGCCGAAGCCGCCAAGCAGGTGGCGAGCGAAGCGCGCCTGCTCTGCTTCGACGAAATCCAAGTCACCGACATCGCCGACGCGATGATCCTTGGCCGCTTGTTTGAACGTCTGTTCGCCGATGACGTGGCCATCGTCGCCACGTCGAACCGCGTACCGGACGATCTCTATAAGAATGGCCTCAACCGCCAGCTCTTCGTTCCATTCATCGGCATGCTGAAGGCCAAGCTCGATGTCGTCGAACTGGCGGGGCCGCACGACTATCGCTTGCGCCAATTGATGGCGGCGCCCGTTTGGTACGCGCCGCTTGGCCCGGCGGCGGACGAGAGGATGGATCAAGCTTGGCGACGCCTCACCGCGGGCGCTACGCCGCATGCCGTGACGCTCGATGTCAGCGGCCGTGCGCTGGTGGTGGAGCGCCAAGCCGCCGGTGTCGCGCGCTTCACGTTCGAAGACCTCTGCGCTCGTCCGCTTGGTGCGGCGGACTATCTGGAAATCGCGGAGCGCTTCCACACCGTGCTGCTGGAGCAAATTCCAGAGCTCTCGCCCTCGAACCGGGAGGAAGCCGCGCGTTTCCGCACCCTGATCGACGCGCTCTACGAAGCCAAAGTGAAGCTCGTCGCCTCAGCCGAAGCCGAACCGGTCGCGCTCTATCCGGAAGGCGACCAAAGCTTCGAGTTCGAACGCACCGCCTCGCGCCTCATGGAAATGCGCAGCGAGACCTATCTCGCGCTGCCGCGCCGCGACGCGGAGTGGAAGCAGGGCGTGGTGGATTAGGAAGACCTGGCCAAGCCGATCGCGCGAAAGGCAGCCCCCGCGCGCCTTCTGATATGCAACCCACATGAGCCGCGGTCTTGCATTTCCCGTGGACCTGGGGCTTGCGGTACACACGCAGACCGGGCGCCGCCAAGGGGAGAGGGTTGGACGTCCGCCCCCAGCAGCCGCTAGAACCCCGGGCGTAGAGAGACCGAACCATGCCGCGTAGTGCAGCCGACCTCGACATTGTGATGTCACATGATGTCGATCAATTCCTCACCGAGGACGTGTGCGACTATGCCAGCGTCGCGCGGGATTTCGTCGGTATCGCCAAACCCGACCTCTCCGACGCCGCCGCCGTGCAGCGCTACAATGAGGCTTTGCTCTCGCTCTACAAGCCGTTCGACGCCAGCACCGAGTTCGCGCAAAGCGTCGCGTTCGAGCCGCTGGACGATGGCCGCGCCATGCCGTCGTTCGATCAGCTCACTGAAGTCTACCCCGACACGAAATGCCCTTATCTGGACCAGCCGTCGGCCTCGCATGCGCACTTCGCGCCCCATCAGCGCTATTGGGCCGAGAACGGCTATCTCCTGATCCGAGGCATGATCGATCGGGAGACGTGCGATGAATATCTGGCGTTGCGCGAGCAATTGGCGCTGGGCCGCGGCAGTTTCCCGACCTTCACGCCGTACCTCAATCACGATGTGATCCGGCGGATGTTCTGTTCGGCCGAGATCAATGCGCTGCTGATCGATCTGGTCGGCGAAGAGCTCGGCATCCACTTCAACTTGACGCCGTTTCACAGCACCGAACGCGGCTGGCATCAGGACGAGTATCTGAACCCGCCGGGCACGTTTGGTCGCTACGCCGCCGTATGGATTGCGGTTGATGATGTACCGGCCGACTCCGGACCGTTCGAATTCATCCGCGGCTCACACAAGTGGCCTTCGGTTAGCCGCAACAAGGTGATCGAGTATCTGAAGCCGCAGTTCCGGCCGGACGAGCGCAACCTCCAGGACTGGGCCGCGCGCGCGCCGATGTTCGTGAACCCCGCATACTTCTACAAATTCGCGCTGGAGAAGCTGCCTTCGACAAAATTTGTCGGCAAGAAGGGCGACGTGCTGATCTGGCACTCCCGCCTCGCGCATCGCGGATCACCGCCTTTGAGCAAGACCGCCATCCGCCCGGGCGTGATCGGCCACTACAGCCCCATACGCGACACGCGTTGGTTCGGCGGCGATATCCGCCGCAACGGCTTCGGCGGCTATTACTGGCAGTTCGATTGAGCCATGTATCCGAAAGATCCAATCGGTCCGTGCCTTCCTATCTGGCAATCGTTCATCGACGAGGTGAATGAGCGCGGCCTTTCCGTGCTGGAGATCGGCGCGCGCGCCAGCGTGTTCGGCGCGCCGGCCTTGCGCGACCACTTCCCCGGCGCACGCGAGTACGTCGGCCTGGACATCAATATTGGACCGGGCGTCGATCTCGTCGCCGACGTGCATCACCTCTCGTCCTTGCTGCACGGCCGCCGCTTCGGCGCCATCCACTCGACGTCGGTGTTCGAACACCTTGCCATGCCATGGGTCGCGGCGATCGAGTGCATCAAGGCGCTCGATGTCGGCGGGATCATGTACCAGCACGTGCCATTTGCCTGGCCCGAGCATGAGGAAGTCGATGGCTGGCGCTTTACGCGTCAGACGTTCGCGTTTCTGTTTCCGCGTGCCGCCGGCATGGACATCGAAAAGGTCGGCGCCGATCACCCGCTGCATATGCATATGGTCAATCCGCCGGTGGAGCAGTCCCGATTCCACGAAGATTTGGCGCACGCCTATTTCGGCGCGCTCATGCGTAAGAACCGCGAGGCCGACTTGTCGGTCTATAGCTGGCCGGTGAAAGCCCGCGAACTGTTGGGCGATCTGGATTACGGCAAGCGCTTCGAAACCGCCGAGGACTAACCTCGCTAGCGCCGCCGCCGTGGCGTGCCCAAAATCCCGCGCATCAGCTCGCGCACGATGGTGTTGAAGACGCCGCTGGCGACGCGGCCGGTTTGCCGCTCGACGGCTGTCGTGCGTGATCCGCCCCCGCGGCGCGTCGAGCCCGTCGAACGCGAGCCGCTGGAGTGCGATCCGGTCGAACGCGACCGCCGCGCCGCTTCCTTATCGCGCGCCTCACGTTCTTCCTCGCGCTCGGCGGCTTCCGCCGCCAGCGTCGCACGTTCGCCCAGGATCTCGTGAGCGCTTTCGCGATCCACGGCCTTCTCATACACGCGGCCCGCCGTGTTGGCGCGCATCAAAGCTTGGCGCTCGGCCAACAGGATCGGCCCGACATGCGAGTTCGGCGCGCGGATCTTGGTCCGTGCGACCGGCGTCGGTGCGCCTTTCTCATCCAGCGTCGACACGAGCGCTTCGCCAACGCCGAGCTCCTGGATTTCCTTCGCCACATCGACGTTCTCGTTGGCCCGGAAGCTCTGCGCCGCGGCACGGACAGCCTTCTGATCCGTCGGCGTGTACGCGCGGAGCGCGTGCTGGAAGCGGTTGCCAAGCTGCGCCAACACCGGCTCCGGGACATCCGTCGGCGATTGCGTCACGAAATAGATGCCGACGCCCTTGGAGCGGATCAGGCGCACGACTTGCTCGACCTTGTTGATCAGTTCCTTCGGCGCGTCGCGGAAGAGGAGGTGGGCCTCGTCGAAGAAGAACACCAGTTTCGGCTTATCGAGATCGCCGACTTCCGGCAGCTCTTCCCAGAGCTCACTCATCAGCCAGAGGAGGAAGGCCGAGTACAAGCGCGGCGATTGCACCAGCCGCTCCGACGCCAGCACGTTGATCGTGCCTTTGCCATCCGGACGCGTGCGGGTCAGCTCTTCGAGCTTGAACGCTGGCTCTCCGAAGAAGCGATCGGCGCCGTCCATTTCAAGCTGCAGCAATTTCCGCTGCAGCGCCGCGATCGATTGCGGCGTGATCAGGCCGTATTGCTTGCCGATGTCATCGGCATTTTCGCTGAGATAGGTGAGCAGGGCGCGGAGATCGTTGAGATCGAGGAGCAGCCCTTCGTTCTTGCCCTCCTTGATCCAATCATCGGCGATCCGGAACGCGATGGTCAGCGCGCCCTCCTGCGCATCTGAGGCTTCGAGCACCCGGCCCATCAGCACCGGGCCCATCTCGGTGACGGTGGTGCGCACCGGGTGGCCCAAGTCGCCATAGACATCCCAGAACACGACAGGTTGCGCCTCGGGCGTGATCGGCATGTTGATCTCGCCGGCGCGCGCCGTCGCCCAGCCGGGCGGCGTTGGATCGGCGGAGGCGCAGCCGGAGAGGTCGCCCTTGATGTCGGCGGCGAAGACGTTGACGCCTTCGCGCGCGAATGCCTCGGCCAGCACCTGCAGCGTGACGGTCTTGCCGGTACCGGTCGCGCCAGCAATCAGCCCGTGCCGGTTGGCCCGCTTCAGGGCGAGGCTCTGAACCCCTTCGGGGCTCGCGCCGAATTCGATGGAAGAGGCCATTCTCGCGACTCCGTTTTCACCAACAGCTTGGCGCATTGGGCCTTTCCGGCCAAGCCGGGCCTTGCGCCGCAGCAGCTGCCGCCGCAAGCAGGGCCCTATGGCCAGCATTGATTTGTCGCCGCGCGCCGCGCTCTGGATCGTTGCCACGGGCGTCATCGCGGTTGGACTCTATTTCTTCCGTGAGCCGCTCACGCAGTTCGCCATGGCGATCATCCTCTGGCTCGCCATCGACGGTCTGGCCGAGACCTTGGACAAGCGGCTTCCGTTCATGCCCCGCTGGCTGGCGCTGCCCTTCGCGCTCATCGTCGTGCTGTCGATCGTCGCGCTGATCGGGTTCGTGGTGGCGGACAACATTGCCGCCATTCTCGGCGATCTGACGCGCTACGAATTCCGCCTGAACCAAGTGCTCAGCCAATTGCATCAAGCCCTTGGGGCGCCGGGCCGTGCACCGACGGTCGGCGACCTCGTCGCCCAGCTCAACACCAGCCAGCTCGCCGGCGAGATTGGCCAAAGCATTCAAAACGCTGCGTCAGCGGCGACCTTCACGTTGATCTACCTCGCCTTCATCTTCCCGGCGGCGGGTGTCATGTCGGACAAGCTCGACTTCATCTTCCGCGACAAGGCACAGCGCGAAGCCGCGGCCGACGTGTTCATGCGCATCAGGCAATCAATGGAGCGTTACTTGTGGGTGCAAACAGTGATGAGCCTGATCATCACCGCGCTCACCTACGCGACGCTTGCGGTGATCGGCTTGGAGAACGCGCTGTTCTGGTCGTTTCTGATCTTCTTCCTCAACTACATTCCCACCATCGGTTCGATCGCCGCCGTAGTGCTCACGACCGCGGTTGCGCTTGTGCAGTTTCCAACTTTGGGACCGGTCGCCGCGGTGTTTGCGGGCGTGAGCGTTTGGCAGTTCGTCATCGGCAATTTCATTCAGCCGCGCATGACAGGAGATTCATTGAACCTCTCCGCGGTCGTCGTGCTGCTCGCTTTATCCATTTGGGGTACGGTGTGGGGCATCGTCGGCGCGTTTCTCGCGGCGCCGATGACAGTCATGATCATGATTGTATTGGCGCAATTTCCGACGACGCGCTGGATCGCAATTCTTCTCTCTGCCGACGGCAAACCGACGCCTGACTCAGCACGTCTGAGTAAGTCCGAGTCCGGATCAAAATGATGTTGCGAATCGGCGCCGAAAATGTATCGCTGATGTGAAGAACGTCGCCGGGGCTAGGGGCGTTACCGGCTATAACGCTACCGAACTAACCTCGAATCTCGGCGCGCTCGAGACGTCAAGTTTTGACGTGTCGATCCGCATGCGTGGGCTCAATGGGGGGCTTCATTTCAGCGGACCGTCCGTCGCAATCGGAACAGGCCTCCGCGTGCGTCCCCCACCCAGCCTGCTGCGAGGCCTGCAGGCGCCGTCGGACAGCTTGTCCCCGTCCGACGGCGCCGCCAATTTCCGGTTCGGCGTGATCCTGAACAATCCATTGCCGCTTCGCCGCGCGTCCCATCCATTGGCGCAGGCCGGATGAGGCGTTCCGCCGGTTGCACCTGACGCCGGGGCGAGTAGGTTCGCGCCAAAATAAGGAAACGCCGCATGGACGCCGCCGCGCGCCAGGAACTTCCCAAAACCGCAGACCAATTCGTCGCCGACGCCGCCAGGGGGCCGTGGCCGGCCTTCCGGGCAAACGGGAAAATCGACGCCGCCGCCGAAGCCTTTCTGCGCGGGCTCTACGAGGACGCCTCGGACGACGAACTGGGCGATCTTTCGGTCGCCGACTTCGCCGCCATTGCCCACGATTTCTGGATTTGGCGCGCCGAGCGCAGTTGCGAGGATCAATGCGTCCGCGTCCGCCGCGCCGTCGGCGTGAACGGCAACCAGCTCGATCGCGACATCCTCGAAATCGCCGGCCCGGACATGCCGTTCCTGGTCGACTCGGTGATGGGAGAGGTTTCAGACCAAGGCATCACGACGCTCGCGATGTTCCACCCGATCGCGCCGTCCTCGAACGGACGCGACCGGGACTCGCTTATTCAGATCCACTTGCCGCGCCTCTCGGCGCAGCGCTCGAAGGCGCTCTACGAAGGCGTTCGCGCCTCGCTCGCCGATGTCCGCGCCTCGGTGGCCGACTTCAAAGCGATGCGTCAGCGCATGCTGCACGCCGCTGAAGAGCTGGAGACGGCGACGACCAACGCGCCGGCGGAGGAGGTGGCTGAGGCGGTTGCTCTGCTGCGCTGGCTGGCGGCCGACAAATTCACCTTCCTCGGTTCGCGCGACTACAAATACACGCGCCTCGCTGACGGCAGCTACAAGCCGGACGAACCGGAAATTCAAAGCGCATCGTGCCTGGGCGTGCTGCGCGACCTCGATCTTTACGTGCTGCGCAGCTCCGCCGAGCCGATGGTGCTGACGCCGGAATTGAAGCGCCTGGTCAATGAGCCCGCACCGCTCGTGGTGGCCAAGTCCACCATTCGCGCTCGCGTGCACCGCCGCGCCACCGCCGATTACATCAGCGTCAAGCGCTACAACGATAAAGGCGAAGCCACAGGCGAAGTCCGCTTCGTTGGCCTGTTCACGAGCGAGTCCTTCACCGAGTCGACGCGCAATATTCCGATGCTGCGCCGTAAGGCCGAATGGGTGATGAGTCAGGCCGACTTCGCGCCGGGCGGCCACAACGCCAAGACGCTGCGCAAGATCATCGAATACTATCCGCGCGAAGAGCTATGGCAGATGTCGCGCGAGGAATTGCTGGCGAC
>Ga0068862_100006011_pt1 | contig 10109 bp, 8 predicted proteins | sample KBSSwiS52_FD_66598 | JGI IMG/M metagenome (GOLD analysis project Ga0068862, IMG submission 66598) | Switchgrass rhizosphere microbial communities from Kellogg Biological Station, Michigan, USA - KBS Switchgrass S5-2 | ecosystem: Host-associated > Plants > Roots > Rhizosphere > Soil ... | reverse complement strand
GCCAGACGACGCGAATGCCAGACGACGCGAATGCCAGACGACGCGAATGCCAGACGACGCGAATGCCAGACGACGCGAATGCCAGACGGCGGGAGATGCCAGAAGGCGCGCTAAGGGCGGTTCGCTGTTTACGCGCACCCTGGCATCACGCGCTGTCTGGCATCTGCGCCCTTCGGCATCTGCGCCCTTCGGCATTTGCGCCGTTCGGCATTTGCGCCCTTAAGAGCCTTTCGCCTTTTCTCATTTCACTACCGGCAATATGAGCCTCGATGCGTTTGCCGCCTCGTGGTGTATCGAGTTCTTCGCCTTGCGCCACGTCGTCTCGTCGTAGTTCCTGCCGCCCGTGTTGAGGTTGCGGTCGAAGCGCGGGAAGTTCGAGCTCGAGATCTGCACTCGCAGGCGGTGACCCGGCGGCAGATACCACGACGTCGCATGCAGGTCCACGGGGACCTCGTACGCCTTCCCCGGCGTCATCATCCGAGGCTTGTCGAAGCCGTCCCGGTACCGAACCCGCGTGATCCCCTCCTGCATGTTCATCGAGCGTCCGTCCGGGAACACGTCCAGGAGCTTGACCGTCACGTCGGTGTCCGGTGCATCCGAGCTCAGAAAGACCACGGCGCGCATCGGGCCCGTGAGCTCCAGCCCATCCCGCAATACGTCGGTCGTGTAGACGAGGACGTCGGGGCGCCGCTCGATGTCCGCGTTGTCGAATGAGCCGGGAACGTCCTTCGGGTTGCCCGTGCAGCAGATCGAGCCGCCGCGCGCGGGAACCGGGTTGTCCGGGTCGTAGGTGAACGTGTCGGCGCGCTCGCGCGTCGGCGCCGTCAGGCTCAGGCGGCCGTTCCCCGTCGCCGTGTTCGCGCCGCCGTCGCTTCGCAGGTAGAACGCCGTCTCGCGCATCGCCGGCACCGGCCATCGGTCCGAGGTCTGCCACGCGTTCCGACCGATGGTGTAGTACTGCACGCGCGGGAGCGAATCGATGGCGTGCTCATTCCCCTTGAGCCAGCGATCGAACCACGCCAGATACGTGTCCCAGTAGCGAAGACGGGCGTCGCCCACCTCCAGGTCGCCGACCTTCGTTCGACTGTTCGCTGCTTCCGACGCGCAGTGCACTGTCGGCGAGATGATGGCGTACTGCCCGTTCTTCGCCCGGTCGTTCAGCGCGTTTTTCCGGAAGATCTCCGCCTCCTCGAGCGCCTCCTGCGCCAGGTCGAACCACGACGAGACGTGCAGCGCGGCGACGCTCACGGAGTCGGCTGCCGTGAGATATCCCTGCTTGTCCCACCACGGGTCGTCCGGCGAGCGCTCCAGGAAGTTGCGCCAGTCCCACGACGGCGAGCCGGCGCGGTCCGTCATGTCGATCACGGGGAGCGTACGGAAGAACGTCGCCAGCTCGACGTTAGGCATGGGCCGGGCGCCCTTGTCGGTCGACGCGAATACCGGCATCCATCCGAAGTTGATGGAGATCGAGAACGCCCCGCCTTCGACCGAGCCCCAGAACTCGCGACGCCGCCCCACTCGGCCAATGTTCCCGCCAGCGGCCTGTGCGATCGCGGCGATGTGCCGCGGATGGCGCTGCTGTGCCGCGATGATCTGCCCTTCACCCAGGTACGAGCATCCGTAGGTGCCGATGCGGCCGGTGGACCACGGCTGCTTCGCGATCCAGTCGAACATGTCGGACCAGTCGGTCATGTCACCTTCGTACACGCGGTACTGTCCCTCGGACGCGAACTTCCCGCGCACGTCCTGCACGGCGACAGCGTAGCCGTGCGACGCGAAGTACGAGGCGGGCACGGTCGCGCCGCGGTACGTCGCCTTGTTGTACGGGAGTCGAATGAGAATCGTGGGGAGCGGCTCGGCGACGTTCTTCGGCTTGTACACGTCCGTCGCGAGCCGCACGCCGTCGCGCATCGACACCATGATGGATTGCTGTGTGTCCACCTCGAACTTCCCGATGGGTCGAGGATATGGGGCGGCGGGCGCCTGCGCCGCGGAGGAAGTGACCGCCGCGAAGGCGATCAATGGCAACCAGGTCAACGCGTGCGAGCACCGACTGCGAGTCATGATCACGTCCTGCGAAGGCGGCGTGTGCCCAGGAGCCTCGGGCGGCATGGCCATTAGTTGCACTCGACGACGCTCACACGCCAGACCGCAACCCGCTGTCGCTTCGGTCCACCGTTCTATAAGGTTGTGTCGCAGCTCGGACGTCTTCCGCCGGCGTCGGGACGCCGTGCTCGGACATTTTCCCCAATGGCGCGCCTCACCCTCGACTGGCTGCACCTGATCGCGCTGCTCGGTGCCATCCAGGGCGTATTTCTGGCCGGGGCACTGGTGGCCAAGCGGAGCAACCGGACCGCGAACCGGTTGCTCGCCGCGACGATGGTCGCGTTCTCGATTAGCCTGGCGTCGGTCGTCTACTATGCCGCCGGACTCGAGCAGGTGTTCCCGCATTTCTTCGGCGCATCGCACCCGATGCCTTTTCTGTACGGCCCGCTCATCTACCTGTACGCCGTCACCGCCGCTGATCGAAGCCGCCGGCTGACGCGCCGCGACGCATTGCATCTCGTTCCATTCCTGGCGACGGTCATCACGGGACTCCCCATCTATTTGATGAGCGGCGCGGACAAGCTCGCGCTCTATCAACAGCTCCAGCGGGGTGAGGTCCCGCCGTTGATCGCCATAGCGACGCCACTGAAGTTCGTCTCCGGGGTCATCTATGCGCCGCTTACCCTGATCTTCCTGCGGCGTCACCGCGAGCGCGTGAAGGACAGCTACTCGTCGGTGGAGCGGGTCAACCTGCGCTGGCTCCTGTGGCTGGGCGCGGCCGCCGCGGCCATCTGGGCGCTGGCGGTGGGGTTCGAGCTGGTGGAGACCGCCGGCATCGTGCGTGTCGGGCGCGGAGATGACTTCATCGCGCTCGGGATGGCTGTGCTGGTGTACGGCATCGGGTACATGGGACTCAGGCAGCCGGAGGTGTTCCGGTACGAGACGGCCGAGCATCGCGTGCCGGCTGAGCTCGTGGTGGTGGAGCGGTCGGCGTCGCAATCGGACGGCGTGGACGTCGCGCCCGAGCCAGCGGAGCCGCAGTCGCCGACCAGACTTCAGATGGAGGAAAGCGAGCCAGCCGCGGCGCGCTACGAGCGGTCGGGGCTGACCGACCGGGATGCCGCCCGCCTCGGGGAGGCGCTGCTGACGGTGATGGACCGGGACTGTCCGTGGCGGGACAGCGACCTCACGCTCGCGGATCTCGCGGACCTCCTCTCGACGACGCCACACAAGCTGTCCGAGGTGCTGAACGCGCAGATCGGCCAGACGTTCTACGACTTCGTGAATGGCTACCGGGTCAAGGAGGTCCAGCGCCGCATCGCCGCGGGCGACGCGCAGCGGGTGACGATGCTCGCCCTCGCGCTGGACGCGGGCTTCGCGTCGAAGTCGACGTTCAACGTGGTCTTCAAGAAACACACGAGTCGGACGCCGTCGGATTATCGGCAGGCAGCCGGGATGTAGTCGTCATTCCGAGCGGAGCGAGGAATGACGCGGCTCGGTTCCCGGTTCCCCGTTCCTGACTTTGTTGTCCGATCCGACCGGACCGGTCGATCGAACCCCGCCTCGTCCGCATCCTGATCGCACGAAAGCCGACCGGACCCCGGTCACCTGTGCGAACTCAGGACAAGAGGAACAATGAGGCATATGAGATGGCTCCCCCTCCCCCTCTCGCTCGTGGGACTGGGACCAACCGCATGCGACGTGATGTCGCCCAGCAGCCCCGGCAACCTGGTGCCCGCCACCGTGGCCGAGGACGCTAGCCTGCCCGCCATCGAGATGAACGGCGCTCGCTTCCACGTCGAGACGATAGGGAACCCGGCGAACCCGGTCATCGTGTTCCTGCATGGGGGCCCCGGTGGCGACTACCGGTCCATGCTCCGAATGGCCGAGCGACACAATGGCTACAGCCTGGCCGACAACTACTTCCTGGTCTACTGGGACCAGCGCGGCTCCGGGCTCTCCGCGCGGGTGAACAGCAACGAGCTGACGATCGAGACCTACGTCAATGACCTCAACACGATCATGAACCGGTACTCGGCCGGGAAACCGGCGTTCCTGATCGGCATCTCGTGGGGCGGCATGTTCGCCACACGGTACATCAATGACTACCCTCGGCGAGTCGCGGGAGCCGTGCTGATCGAGCCCGGGCCGCTGGACGGCGCGACCATGGAAGAGGTCAAGGATGACATGTTCGATCTCAGCCTCGGCGCCGAGTGGCTCAACGACGTGGTGTGGAACGGCCAGTTCCTGTCTCCCGACGACCATGCGCGCATGGACTACGAACGCCTGCTCGGTCTGAAGAACTCGCAGCCCCGCTTCCACGTCGACAACCGGAATCCCGAGGCCGCGTGGCGACAGGGCGCCGCCGCGAACAAGTACATCATGGAAGATGGACAGAACTCGAGCGGCAAGTTCACCTACGACTTCACCACCAACCTCTCGACGTACACGACCCCGGTGCTGTTCATCGCTGGCGCGTTGAGCGAGGTGCTGGGCGCGTCGCTGCAGCGGAAGCAGGTCCTGCGGTACCCGTCGGCGTCATTGCAGGTGGTGGACGGCGCCGGACACGACGTCGCGTGGGTGAAAACCGCCGCAGTGCTGACGCACATCCGTTCCTACCTCGACGCCCGACTGGGAGGTGCGCGATGAGCCGCACGACGATGACGCTCGGGGTCCTGCTGTCGGTGGTCGTCGCAGCGGATGGAGCGGCGCAATGGAACGTCGCGCGGTTCGGAACGGAACGGAGCCGCGTGTACACGATCGTCGGGATGGATCCGTCGGCGGTGACGGCGGTCGGCTACGGCCGGGTCGTGCAGGTGAGCGGTCACGACTTCCAGGTGACTGGCGACGCCGGCGTGGTCGCGGCGGGGATGGACGCGCGCGATTTCCGCGCGCGAGTGGGAACGCAGACCTCGCTCGTGCAATGGAGATCGATCCACCTCACGGGAAGCGCCACGTTCATCACACGCGGCACCGACAACTCGATCTACCGCGGGCTGAACTTCGGCGCGGACCTGACGGGAACGTTAGGCGTGTACCATCCGCGGTGGTTCGCCGGTGGCGAGTTCGGGTTCGACAAGGCGATCGTCACGCACGTGACGCACAGCGACTGGTACCGTGAGAACTTCTATCCCGATGCGAAGGACGGGTGGTACCTCGATACGGGCGGCACGTACCACTACGGCCTCGCCGGTGGCTTCGCGGTGGGCAGGACGGAACTGGTGGGCCGAGTCGGGTTGTTGCGGACCGAGCGGTTCAATGCGCTGACGACGCCCGGGTACGTGAGCCTGGGGGTGGGACTCGGATTCTGAGCGAACGGAGCGCGAACGGAGCGCCGAGCCGCTGGTCACCATCCTGGCGGCTCGGCGTCGCGATGCTCAGTTCTCGCGAACGAACGTGAGATCCGTCACCGAACCAGAGGTGGGTCGCATCTGCACCCGCAACGTTTGCGCGTCACCTGCGCGCGCCACCATGACGCCGCTCGCCGTCGTACCGGTGATCGCCATGATCGTGACCAGTGAATCGCCGGCGATCCGCCCACCGCCTTCCCACGCGACACCCGAGAACGTGAGCCGCGCCGCCAGCACACCCTCGTCGCTCGACTTCGAGTGCACCGACAACCGGATGAACTCGAGCCCCGGCGTCACGGACCGCCACATACCCGCAAACGTGCTCGGCGGCGGCGCTTGCGACACGGTCTCCGGCGGCGAGCCCGCCGACACTGGCTCCGACGTACGGGAGCACCCCGCCACCGCCGACAGCAAAACCACCACGGACATCCAACGCATGTTTGCCTCCGGGTCGGCCCCTGTCGTCATACCCGCCGAAACGCAGGGGGGTCACGCCCGAAAGCATCGTCTCGGCATCGTGGGACGAACCGTGCAGCGGCCGGAATAGCGGCGGATGAGCACCACCGCGGACGCGTTAGGTGTCGTCACCAACCCTGCCGGCCATTGTGTCGTGGATCACGACGTGCCCTGGCGCGAGCCCGGGCGTCCTAAAGGTATGACCAGAGACTCCGAGATCGCCGTCCCGAGGCGAGGCCCGGGCATCGGCTCCTGGTACAGGATCATCGCGCTGGCGGTCGCGAGCGTTGTGCTCGCACAACCCGCTCGGGCGCAGGCACGCTGGTTCACGCTCGACGAGTTCCTGAGCCGCGGCATACGGCTCAACGCGCAGGAGCTCGCGGCGATCGCGCGCGGAGAAACGGTGGCGAGGATGCTCCCCACCGCCGACACGCGAGACATCGCGGTGTTCGGCGCCGTGCAGATCGACGTGCCGCGATCGTTCTTCATCGACCGTCAGCGCGACTTCCCGCGCGCGCTTCGCACGCCGACGCGTGCCCAGGTGCAGGTCTTCAGCCACCCCGCGGCCCTGGCGGACGTCCAGGCGCTCGACGTCACCGGCGATGATCTGAAGGAGCTGCGCAGCTGTCGCCCCGGTGACTGCCGCTTCAAGCTCCCGGCGACGGACATGGAGCGTGTCCGCAGCACCATTGGCTCCGGCTCCGATGCGCGAGCGCGAGTCGAGGCGTACATGAGGCAGCGGCTGGTGGAGTACGTGACCGACTATCGCGCGCGCGGCAACGACGCGATGGTCACGTACGATGACCGCGGGACCGTTCGGTCGAGCGAATCGCTCGCGGCGATGCTGCGCGACTCCTCCTACCTGCTCACGACCGTGCCGTCACTCGGCCAGCATCTGGTGAACTATCCGCGCTCGAGCCTGAATGGCGCGACCGAGGTGATCTTCTGGTCGCGCGACGAGCTCCCGCATCTGCGACCGGTGCTGCGCATCACGCACGCGACGATCTACGCACCGCCCGAGCGCCCGGACGTGACGGTCGTCGCCGCCAAGCAGATCTACGCCGATCACTATTTCGAGGCGGGAATCGAGGTGCTCGCGGCGGTGGAGCGCACGCCGACCGCCGCGTCGGAATCCGGCGCCATCACACTCGTCGCGATCCGCCGCTACCGGTTCGACCACATGCCAAGCGGCGGCCTGTTGAACATTCGAGGCCGTGTCGCGAATGGGCTTCGCGACAACGTGCTCGCGGACCTCAGGCGTCTCGAGCGAGACAGCGAAGCGGAGTGGGCGACGAGGCGCGACCGCCCATAGGCCGGCCGTGCAGCGTCAGGACGGGATGGACAGCCACCCGTTCCGGTGGTCGAGCGCTCGTTCGCTCACCGCTTCACGTACCGCGTACGCGGCAAGGAGTCGCGTCGAGTCGAGCGTGGGCAGGGGCGAGTTGGCGTCCGAGATGATCAGCGGGATCTCCGTGCAGCCAAGAATGACGCACTCGGCCCCCTCGGCCTCGAGATCCGTGATGGCGCGGACGAACAATGCCGTCGTTTCCGGCGCGAGGATTCCCTGGGTGAGCTCATCGAAGATGGCCGCGTTCAAGCACTCCCGCGTCGGCTGATCGGGAATCAGTCGCTCGAGCCCGCGCTCCGCGAACGCCTTCGCGTAGACCGGCCCGGTCATCGTCCACGATGTGCCGAGCAGCCCGACGCGTTTCCATCCGTGCGTCATGATCTCGTGACACACCACGTCGGCGATGTGCAGTCCGGGGATTGGGAGATCGCCGGCAATCTGCTCCAGGACGATGTGCGCGGTGTTGGCCGGGCAGATGTAGAAGTCCGCCCCGGCGTCGGCGACCTGGCGCACGCCTTCCGCGAGAAATCTCGCGACGGCGACGTGGTCGTCGTTCTCCCACCCGGGCATGCTGAGCCCGAGCGGCACCGCGCTGAGGACGATGCGCGGGTGCATGTGGGGGCCGAGGTGGACGGCCCCTTCCCGGCATGCCGTGAGAAAGCAAAGCGCTCCGCCTTCGAAGCTATGGGCGGCGATTCCGAGAGTCTTCATGCGTGGTGGCAGCATACCACGCGACGTCGGACGGTCGCCAGTCCGCTATAGGGACCGCGGAGGCGGAACTCTGTTACGCGACGGCGGAATGCGCAGTGGGCGGGTCAGGCGGGCGACGTGTCGTCCGGCGTGGCAACCGGGGAGTCGGCCCGGAGGCACTGCCACCGTCCGCCGCACCGATCGCACACGAGATAGATATGGTCGGGTCCGCGCGCGCGTTCTCCGGCGAGCGTCGGCACCGCCTCGGGGTCACGGCAGTGCGCACACGCGGCCGCCCCCAACATCACGTCCGCTGCCCGTTGAACCCTGTCTACGCGACTGCTCGTGACTCGCACGCCATCGGCGTGCGTAACGGACTCCGCTGGTCGCATCGGATGGATCCGCGTAGGAGGCCTGTGGGTATGCGCGTCGATCGGCAGCGACCAGCGGCGATAATTTGATTGCAACGACCGCGCCGCGCGATCACGGAAGCCTCGACCTCGCGGTCGCGAGTTGGCAACCCAACCAAACACATGATCAGCGCCGACGACCGCGCAGGCGGCCATCCGCCCCTCCCCAGCCAATCAGTTGCCTGGCGGGACCGCACGACCTGAAGCTCCGTCGTTAGGCGTGCCAGGGATCGTTTTCCGAAGCAGGGGCGCGGCGGCCCAAGAGTGGGGAGTGGAGACTCGGCCGTGATGGTTCTACCGCCTCGGGACGACAAACGGACGTGTGGCAGGTGATGCGGAGGTCGCTGGACCTTGTCGTGGTGGCAGCACCAGCGCTACACCACTTCTACCGCGTTCACGCACGAGGCGATTCCAAGACAGGGCCTTTTCTTAGGCGCCGCGCTCCCTCGAACACGGTCATCGTGGCCACCACACAGATGAGAGCTTGCAGCGAGAACGGATCGGGGAAGCGAGAGCCCGCGAGTCGGAGAACGCCAAAGGCCACCAAGCCCGTGCCGAACGACGCTGCGATCAAATCTCGAAGGCGGAGCAGTCGCCAACGTGCGAACGCGAGCTGGACTGTCGTCAAATGAATCAGCCAGAGGAACAGCGCGAAGAATATTAGGTCGCCTGCAGCAGCTCCGTGCTCTCGGTCGGCCAAGAATCCGTCCGCCGAACCAACCGTACTACCCGATGCTGAGAACGAAGCCCAAAGCATGATCAGAACGCTGCCGTACCAGGCTATTGGAAACGCGAGACTGGTCACGGCTGGTATCGCTCGTCTTATCATTCGTTGAACTGGTTCAGGTGGCTGATTGCAGGCTAGCACGGAGAGGTCGATGCAGGAATTCGGAGCGCCCAGATCCCGCGCGCCGGGACTCATGTTTCAGGTCCGACTCCTGGCGCCTTAGCGTCGTCGATAGCGATACGCGTTATCGTGCGACCGTCCTCAGAGCCGTAGCCTAACGATCGCTGAAGCGGACGGGCGATCTGGGGAGTTGCGCCGGCTGTGGCGCCGCTCTTATTTGACTCGCCCGCAGCTTAACTATTGGCGTAAGCCCAAAACGGAGATCTGTGTGAGGAGGGCCTGTGGATGAAGCCGCTTACCAAGACAGCGATCCCGTCACTGGAGAGTACGTTGCCGCGGTGGCACGCGTCCGGCGGCTGCTCCGCTCGGCCTGGGACCCGGATGGCACGCTGGTGGGAGACCCCGACGGCCCGGGCGCCTACGAGGAGCAAGCGCGCCATCTCGCCTCGCTCGTGTGGATGGGCGAGACACCGGAATTCATCGCCGACTACTTGGCATCCGGTGGTGGGGAGACGGACGCGCAGCCCCGGCTGGCGCGGTCGGACCTCGTTTCCCTCGCACGGGCAATCACTCGCCTGGCGGCGGCATCGCGACCTTCGGCCTAACGTCCGTTGACGCTGAGGAGCGCTCGCAGCAACGGGAATCTTGCCAGCATCCGGTATCTTGAGGTCAGCATCGCGAGCCCGTCGGGTCGGCGCTCGCAGCTTGACTTTGGGCGTTATGCCGCACACATGATCCGTCCAGTGTGACGGTTGTGCCAGGTACGCCATTGGCGTACATTGCTCCATGCGCTTCGTCGAGACGCCGGTGTTCACGGCCCTCGTGGCCCGGCATCTCTCCGATGATCAGTACCGCGCCCTGCAACTTGCCCTCCTCCTCCGGCCCGAGCAGGGGCCGGTGGTGCCCGGCGGCGGCGGGATCCGCAAGCTGCGTTGGGCAGCCGAGGGGCGCGGGAAGCGGGG
>Ga0068862_100006010_pt1 | contig 10110 bp, 6 predicted proteins | sample KBSSwiS52_FD_66598 | JGI IMG/M metagenome (GOLD analysis project Ga0068862, IMG submission 66598) | Switchgrass rhizosphere microbial communities from Kellogg Biological Station, Michigan, USA - KBS Switchgrass S5-2 | ecosystem: Host-associated > Plants > Roots > Rhizosphere > Soil ... | reverse complement strand
CGAGCCGACCAGGGCCGGGCCCGAGTTGATCCCGATGTGAATGCCCAGCGGCTCGGCGCCGTGCTTGTCGTTGAGCGTCTCGGTGGCGGCCAGCAGCACGAGGGCAGTGTCGACCGTCCTCCGGGCGTGCACCGGCGGGTCGACGTCCTCGAAGATCGCCATGAAGCCGTCGCCGGCCGTTTCGTTGATGTCGCCGCCCGCCTCGTGGATCCGCTCGAGAAACGTCGAGAAGTAAGTCTCCACCAGCGTGTTGAGGACCTGGGGCTCGAGTCGCTCGCTCAAGCGCGTGTAGCCGCTGATATCGAGGAAGAGGACGGAGACGTCGCGCTCTCGCTTGGCCAGCTCCGGCGCCTCCGGGTTCGCGACGACGAGGCGCTTGACCGCCTCCGGGACGAACTTGGCGAAGTGATCCTTGATCCGGTGGAGCTCGCCGAGTTGCCTGTCCACGGCGTGCTTGAGCTTCAACGAGGTCTGGATCCGGGCGAACAGCTCCCGCGGGTTGACGGGCTTGGTGAGGAAATCGTCGGCGCCGGCCTCGATCCCCTTGATCCGGTCCTCGATGCCATCGAGGGCGGTCATGATCACGATGGGGATCAGCCGGGTCTCGTCCCGGCTCTTGAGGATGCGGCAGGTCGTGAAGCCGTCCATCACCGGCATCATCACGTCGAGCAGGATCAGGTCGGGCGGTTCGGCGGCGATGCGGTCGAGCGCCTCTTTCCCATTGCCCGCACTGAGGGTCTGGTAGCCCAGGTCCTCCAGTTCCTGCTCGAGGTAGTCCACGTTGAACGGCTCGTCGTCGACGATCAGGATCTTGGATGGAGCCATCGTCGTGACGGTCCCCGTGCCGTCGCCTAGCTGCGACCGAGGAGCTTGGCGAGCTTCTGGAACAGGAGATCCTCGTCGAGCGGCTTCGACAGGTAGTCATCGCAGCCGCTCTGTCGCGCCCGGTCCTCGTCCCCCTTCATGGCATGGGCCGAGAGGGCGATGATGGGGATGCCCTGGAGCGCCACCTGGGCCTTGATGCGGCGGGTCGCCTCCCACCCGTCCATGACCGGCAGCGAAAGATCCATCAGGATCAGATCGGGGCGCTCCCGTTCGGCCACCTCGATCCCTTCGGCCCCGTTGGTCGCGGTGAGGATCTCGTACTCGTCCTCGAGGAGCTGCACGATCAGGTCCCGGTTGAACTCCACGTCCTCCACCACGAGGATCCGCTTCATGCGTCGGGCCTCGGCGCCGGGCCGCGGTAGGATCCGAGCGCGCCCCGCAGCTCCTGGATGAATGCGCTCCGGTCGAGCCCCATCTTCTGGACGACCTTGACGACACTCTGCTCGAGCGTGGCCTGCTCGGCGGCGGTGAGCGTCTTCGCGGTCAGCACGATGATCGGAATGAGCCGGTACTGGGGGTCTTGCTGGAGGTGCTCGATGACGGCGAAGCCGTCCATGTTCGGCATCAGCAGGTCGAGCAAGATCACGTCCGGGCGCCGCCGAGCGACAGCGTCCAGCGCCTCCTGGCCGTCGGCCGCCGCCATGATCTCGTAGGGATCGTCTTCCAGGAGCTGCCGCACGAGATCGACCACGTGGGGATCGTCGTCCACGACGAGCACGAGGCCCTCGCGAGGCGAGATGCGCGCGAGCGCGGCCGCGATCGCGTCCCGGTCGAAGGGCTTCAGGAGGTAGTCGAACGCGCCGAGACGATAGCCGAGGTCCTTGTTGTCCACGATCGACACGACGATGATCGGGATGTTCTTCGTGGCGGGGTCCGCCTTCAGCTCGTGGAGAACCTCCCAGCCGTCCTTGTGGGGCATCATGATGTCGAGCGTGATGGCGAACGGCCGCAACTCCCGCGCCTTGTGCAGGCCCTCGGCTCCGTTGAGCGCGCCGACGACACGGTATCCGGCCTCGGCCAGGTTCTCACGGAGGAGGTAGATGACATCGGGGTCGTCGTCGATGGCCAGCACCACTTTCCCGTTCTCAGGCCGATTGCCCCGCTCCTCGGCGGCCGGCTCCGGGACGTCGCGCATGGCAGGCGGGTGAATGCGCTGATACACGAGGGGAACCGCGAGCGTGAAGGTCGAGCCCGCGCCGACCGTGCTCGTGACCGTGATGTCGCCACCCAGGAGCCGCGCGAAGTGACGGCTGATGGAGAGGCCCAGGCCCGTGCCGCCGTACTTGCGCGTCGTGCTGCTGTCCACTTGACGGAACTCCTCGAAGATCAGCTCCAGCGCCTCCGGGGGAATGCCGATGCCGGTGTCCGTGACGCTGATCGCGATGTTGCCGTCCCTCGGCCTGGCGGCGACCGTGACGGTCCCCGCGTCGGTGAACTTGACCGCGTTGCTCAGCAGGTTGATCAGGATCTGCTTCAGCTTGTCCTCGTCGGTCGTGAGCGACGGGAGGCCGGGGTCGATCGCCTTCACCAGCCGCAGCCGGTCGCTCTTGACCATGGGCTCGACCGTCCGGAGACACTCATCCACGACCGTTTCCAGACGCACGCTGACCGGCCGGACCTCCATGCGCCCGGCCTCGATCTTGGAGAGGTCGAGGATGTCGTTGATGAGCTTGAGAAGGTGGTCAGCGCTGATCAGGATCTTCTCGAGATTCTCGTATTGCCTGTCCGCCAGGACATCCTTGGATCTGCGCATCACCAGGCGCGTGAAGCCGATGATGGCGTTGAGCGGGGTCCGGAGCTCGTGGGACATGTTGGCCAGGAACTCCGACTTGTGCTGGGAGGCCGCCTCGAGACGCTGGTTGGCCTCCTGCAGCTCCCGCGTTCGCGCTTCGACCTTGGCCTCCAGCTCCTCGGCATGCCGCCGGACCTGCTCGTAGAGCCGGGCGTTCTCGATGGCGATGGCCGCCTGGTCCGCCAGCGCGCTCAGGAGTTGTCGGTCATCCTCGCTGAACTGGTCGGCAGTCCGGCTCTGCACGAGGAGAACGCCGCGCACGGTTCCCTGACCCTTCAGCGGTACGGCGACGAGGGATCGGACGCCGGCCTCCTGGACGGTTCCGAAGAATGGGCTGTCCCGGTACTCGCGCAGGTAATCGGTGACGATGACGGGCTCCGCGGTCATGACGACCCGGCCGCTCACGCCCTCTCCGGCCTTGAAGCGGAGCTGGGCGAGGGCCTCGGTGACCGAGCCGCTGCTGCTGTGCGCGCGCATCGCAAACGTGTCGCTGCCGCCCTGCCGGAGCGCCAGCAGGCAGTCGTCGGCCCGCAGCAGCTCGCGGGCGCGCTCAACGATCAGGCGCAGGGTCGGCTCGAGGGCAATCTGGGCGCTGATCTCCTGACCGATCTCGTAGAGCGTTCGTGTCTCGCCGGCCTTCCGCTGCAGCGCCGCCTCGTTCCGGTCGAGGCTCGTCGCCATCTCGTTGAAGGAGCTGGCCAGTCGCCCGATCTCGTCCTGCGAGTCGATGGCGACGGTGACGGAGCGCTGCCCGCCGGCGATCAGGTTAGCCGCCTGGGCCAGACGGCGGATCGGATTGGTGAGCCGCCCCACGCGATTCACGATGAGGAACACCGCGATACCGAGGCTGATCGCGGTGATGATCACGAACGTCCACCCGATCACCGACGTGGTGCGCTGGAACTCCCGGATCGGATACACGAAGTCGAGGACCACCGAGCCCAGGACGGCCGCCGGGCGGTCGCCCGTGGCCACCTGGTAGACCGGCATCGCATAGGTCATCCGAGGGGCCGCATGAGAAAGATAGACCTCGCCGGGACGGAGCTGGTTGACCGCCGCGAAGAAGGGCAGGTCCGCCGCGGACCCGCGCTCGGTCACGATCCGTCCCTCGACGACCTTCGCGACCTCCTCTCCCCGCGGATCCACGAACCGTACCTGGGGATACACCAGCTCGATGCTGTTGCTGCGGTCGGCGAAGCGCTTGAACGAGCGCTCGAGCTCGCGGCGCGAGATCTCGGCCTCCTCGGTGAGCCCGTAGTTCTTGTTGTTGAAGTACCCCGGGATGGCGGGGTTCTCGGCGAGCGTGCGGAGGTCGGCTTCCCGCTGGAGGAGATAGCGCGTGCTGATCTTCGCCGCCTCGCGGCTCGAGGTGACGAAGCCGACCGCGGCGAGGAGCAGCATGGGCACGACCATCAGGGGCAGGATGATCATCAGCATCTTGCTCTGGATGCTGGCGTCCCGCCAGAACCGCCGCGCCGTGCCCATGCCGCCTCTCATTATTCGCGCTCGGGCCTCATTTCTTGCTGTCTCCCTTGCGCAGCGACCAGTGCTGGTCCGTCAACGAGGTGTCGGCGAGCCTGGTCCACGTGGTCGCGTACGGCACGAGCCGGACCGCGCGGTTCACCGCGTAGAGCCGGATCGGGTTGTAGAGGAACAGGAGATACGCTTGCTCGTGGGAGTGCCGGTCCATCTGGCGGAGCACGTCCTCCTGCTTGGCGAGATCGATGGTTCCGAGCGCCTGCTCGTAGAGCCGCCGGAGCTCGGGCCGCTCGGCGACCCAGTCGTCTGGTCCATCGATGGCGTACCACTGGTAGAGATCGAGCAGAGGGGAGCTGAGGGCTTGGAAGGAGGCCGTCAGGGCGATGTCCCAGCTCTGCTTATCGGCCGGCTGGTCCAGGTGACTGAGCAGGGTCCGTTTCGAGTAGGCCGTCCCGTCGAGGATCTCCACCGTCGCCCTGAAACCGGACTGGTCCAGCATCCTGCCGATGACCGTGGCCTGGGCCTGGAGATTCTGAGGCGCGATCATGGTGACGGCGAGTGTCTGCGAGTGTCCGGACTCCCTGAGCAGCTCCCGCGCCCGACCGGAATCGAACGGATACGGCGCGAGAGTCGGATCCTGGAGCCCGGGCACGAGCGCCGGGATGACCACACCGTTGCCATTGGTCGCGTACTGCACCAGGTCGGCCCGGTTGATGGCGAAGTTCGCCGCCCGGCGCACCCGCACGTCGTTCCACGGGCTCCCGGTCTTGACCATGTTGAAGCGGCCGAACACGCTGGTCCTGCTTCCACGGTTCTTCACAACGGCGGCAAGGGGGCTCTCGGCGACCCGGAGCGTTTCGAGTGGGGACAGCTCGGTGACGAGGTCGATCCGCCCTTCGCGCGACTTGACGAGCTCTACCGCCTCCTTCTGACCGAACGTGTTGTCGAAGACGATCCGCTTCACTTTGGCGGCGCGGCCCGTGTCCCAGTACTTCGTATTGGCCTCCAGGATCACCAGGTTCGTCCGCTTGTCGGGCGTGGAGAACCCCTCGACCAGCTTGTAAGGGCCCGTGCCCCACGGGCCCGCCTGGTCGATGATTCACCAGTGTTTCTCGCCCCAGCCCGCCTTCCGGTAGAACTCTCGGCTGGCCATGTGCATCACGCTGAGCTTGACCAGGGCCACGCCGTCCGGCTCAGGGAACCGGAAGCGGACCGTATTCCGGTCGACGATTTCGAGCTTCGACCCGGGCTTGAAGTTGAGCTGCACACCGGCGATGTGCGGCTGGGTATGCCGCGTGTTTTCTTCCCAGTTGAGCTTGACCACCTCCGCGTCGAATGTCTCGCCGTTCTGGAACTTGACGCCCCGACGGAGCTTGACCTCGAGCGTCCGATCGTCGAGCCACTGCCACCCGGTCGCCAGCCGCGGCACCATCTTGCCGTCCGCGTCGAACTCGACGAGGTGCTCGAAGACCTGCCAGGTGATCCATGCCCAGTTGAGCGGGTCGTTGTCGACGACGCGCAGCTCGCCGCGCGGGGCCGGGGCCTTTTGCGCGAGTGCGCTGTCGCTCGGGCCGACCGTGGCGAGCAGGAGGACGAGACTGCCGATGGCGAGCGGTCGCATGGCGATCCTCCGTTCACTTCTTCTGGTTCGGGCGCCCGTTGCGTAGCGACCAGTGCTGGTCGTTGACCGAGGTCTAGCTTCTCACCGCCCCAGGCTAGGCCCCGGGGGTTCGGGTGTCAATGGCAGGACTGCTACTGTGTAAGGGCACTCGCGACCGATCAAATCCTGAAGACGATCGAGCAAAACGCCGAGGCGATTCGGCAATATCGGATCGAGAGCCTCGTCGTCCAGAGGGAAACACGCAGAGAGGGAAACACGCGGTGGGTCAGGTGCCTGGCGTCACGCGGCGCCCTCCGCGCGGTGCGCGTAAGCGAAGCCGCACGCGATGACGACGACGAGAGCGGCCTGCAGCAGGAGGCTCTGGAGGTTCGGATAGAGTCCGAGGAGCGGCAGGCTCGGGAAGTGCACCTCGTGAACGGCGATCCATCCCGCCGCCTGCAGCGCGGCCACGCCCTTGCCCGCGAGGATGACGGAGAGGAGCGCGAGTAGCGCGGCGCTGGCGCCGAAGAAGAGGCCGAAGGGCAGCCGCACGCTGCCGCGGCCGATGAGCCAGCCGAGCACGAGGAGGGCTCCGGCCGCGGCGACGAGCCCGGCGAGGAGAGGCACGCCCCCGCCCGGCCCCGCCTGGACGGCGAGCGCCTCGTAGAACAGGACTGTCTCGAACGCCTCGCGGTACACGGCGAGGAAGGACACCAAGGCCAGCGCCCACAGCGTGCGGCCGGCGAGCGCGCCCGCGAGGCGCCGATCGAGGTAGGCCTGCCATTGCCGCGCCTGGCTCTTGCCGTGCATCCAGAAGCCGACGTAGAGGAGGATGGCGGCCGCGACCAGCGCGCTCACGCCTTCCGTGACCTCGCGCGTGGCGCCGCTCATCGCGATCACGTACGAGGCCACGAGCCACGTCAATCCACCGGCAATCAGCGCCACGATCCAGCCGCCGTGCAGGTACGCGAGTGCATCGCGGCGGCCCGCCCGCACGAGCAGCGCGTAGATCGCGGCCACGACGAGGATGGCCTCGAGGCCCTCGCGCAGCAGGATGACGAAGGCGGAAAGGAAGGTGGCGCTCGCGGACAGCCTCGTCGAGTCGAGCAAGCCGCGCGCCCGGTCGAGGAGGCCCTCGATCACCGCCGCTTGCGCCTGGACCTCGGCCAGCGGCGCGCCCGCGCGCAGGAGCCCGCGATAGCGCATCATCTGCGCCTCGACCTCCCCGCGCAGGCCACGGTCCACCGCGTCGAGGCTGGCCTCCGCGAGCTCGAAGCCGTCGAGGTAGCTCGCCGCTGCCAGTTCCTGCGCGTCCCGCCCGCGCCCCTGCCGATACGCGAGGACGCTCTCGCGCAAGAGCGCCGCGCTTCTGGCGATGGCCGCGCCGCCCTGCGGCACCAGGAGGTCCGGATGCTGTCGCAGATACCCGAGCACGGTCGCCGCATCGGCGCCGTGCTGCGCGTGCACCTCGCGCGCGCTCTGCGTGACGAGGCTCGCCAGATCCGGGAAGGCCTGCTTGCGCCGCGCGGCCTGCCAGAGCTCGGCGCCGCGCCGCGTGTCCCCGTCCGCCTGGCCGAGGTTGGCCACGTAGAAGGCGAGCGCCCAGCGCTGCTCATCGCTGAGCCCGGGAAAGCTCGTCATGCCCGTTCCGCCGACGCCGAGCGTGATGGTGCTGTAGAGGCTGTAGACGCTTCGCTGCGCCATGCGCTCGCCATCGTGGAAATTCGCGGGCGGAGGGTCGAGGCTCTTGCCCGCCGCCCCATCCCCCCGCCCCTCGGCGCCGTGGCACAGCGCGCACTGCGCGGCGTAGAGCGCGCCCGCCTGCGCGAGATCGGGCGGCCGCTTGGGAGCGACCTCGACGCCATACGCTTTGATGATCGCCCACCGGAGCCGCGTCGCCAGTGCGGCCACATCATCCCCGGGCCGCTTGTCCTTCACGAGCCTGATGAGCCGATCGGCGTCGGTCGCGATCGCCTCCCGTTCCGGCCGCGCCTCGAGCTGCCCGATCAGGCTCCGGGCCTGCACGACGAACTCGACCTGCTCGTCGTATTCCCCCTGGTTCAGGACCTTGCCGTCCTTGACGGCCCCCGGGTAGTCCACTCCCACGTAGTCCAGCATGTGCAGGATGATCTGCGCCCGCTCGGCCGGCGCGGCCGGCTGGTCCCGGGGCGCGGTGGCTTGCTGGGCCTGAGCGCTCGCGGCCACGACCATGAACGTCACCGCGAGGGCGGCGAGCCGCAAGGCGGGGACGATCCGGACACGCCAGCTCGACGGGTCGCTCATGGCCGTCGATTAGGTTCACCTAACTCAAAGGATATGTCAAACCATCATCCGGGCCCGGCGCCGACGGCGGCTCGCGGTCATGGTCGTCCCGTCCCGGAGCCGCGGGGGACGGGGACCCGGCGGACGGGCTACTCGTTCGCGGGCTGGCGGATGCGGCGCAGCGGGGCCTCGCGGAACGGATGACGCGCGAGGGCGTCCTCGTCGAGGTCGATGCCGAGCCCGGGCGCGGTCGGCAGGGCGACATGGCTCTGCTCGACGGCGAACGGCGGGCGCGCGATGGCGCGGCCGGCCTCCTCGAAGTTCACGAAGTATTCCGTGATCAGGAAATTGGGCATCGCGGCGGCGGCGTGCAGCGTCGCGGCCAGGCCGAGCGTGGTGCTGTTGTAGTTGTGCGGCGAGACGGCGATGTGCGCGGACTCGGCCATGGCGGCGATCTCCCGCAGCTCGAGGATGCCGCCGCAATTGCACACGTCCGGGTTCAGGATGTCGGCGGCGCGGCGGGCGATCACCTCGTGAAACTCGACTTTCGTGTACAGCTCCTCGCCGGTGACGACGGGCAGGGCGATGTCACGCTTGGCCTCGATCAATCCGCCGAGGTCGCGCGCGGACACGGGCTCCTCGAACCAGAAGGGCCGACAGGGCTCCATCCGCCGCGCGACGCGGATCGCGTGCTGCGGGCTGAGCCGGCGGTGCACCTCCACGAGGATCTCCACGTCCGGGCCCACCGCGTCCCGCACGGCGCGGACGCGCGCGACGGCGAGGTCCTCGTCCTTCCGATCGATGTACGCGCGCCAGGGGCCGGGGAAGGGGTCGAACTTGAGCGCCGTGAAGCCGCGGGCGACCACGGCGCGTGCCGACTCCGCCACCGTGTCGGGCTCGCGGTCGCCTGCCCAGCCATTGGCGTAGACACGGAGCTTCGTGCGGAACGCGCCGCCCAGCAGGTTGTAGACGGGTTGCCCGGTGGCCTTGCCCGCGATGTCCCACAGCGCCTGCTCGAGTCCGCTGATGGCGCAGTACAGCTCCATCGAGCCTCGCTTGCCGCCGAAGTCGGTATACGCGGTATACGTGAAGTGCTTGATGTCGAACGGGCTCCGGCCGACGAGGTATCGTCCGAGCGAGGCGACGTGCGTCTCGATGGCGCGCTCGCGGTCGGGCTGCGTATAGCATTCGCCCCAGCCGTGCAGGCCATTGTCGGTCTCGACCTTCACGAAGAGCCAGTGCTTGTGCGAGCCGGGATCGACCAGGAATGTCCGGACGCGCTCGATCTTCACATCTTCTCCTGCCAGAGCGCGGCCAGCCGGTCGAGCGCGGTCCGGGGCAGGGGCCCCTTTTCCGCGGCGGCGGCGGCGTACTCGAGATGCTCGAACGTCGAGTAGCCGACGAGCACGGTCGTCATGCCCTCGTTCGTCAGGGCGAAGCGGATTCCCGCCTCGACGAGGCTGCCCGCGTGGCCCTCCCGCACCAGCACCTCGAGCCGGCGAGCGCGCTCGACGTCGGCGGCGTAGCTGGGACCGGAGGCGATCGGATCGACGGACGGGATGCCGAGGGGATGGCGCGCCTCCACGCCGCTCAGGGCGCCCCCGGCGAGGACGCGGATGCCGATGGTGCCCATCGCCGCCGCGCGCGTGCGCGCGAGCAGCTCACCGAAGTCGTGCGCCGGATATCCCGCCGGCAGCGGCATGCCGGCGCTCGGATTGAGCAGGTTGAAGCAGACCTGCGCCGTGTCGAGCACGCGCGCGTCGATCACGCGGTGGAGCGCCGGCGTGTCGCCGAGCGCCGTGATGCCGAAGAAGCGGATCTTCCCCTGGCGCCGGAGGGTGTCGAGGGCGGGCACCACCTGATCGAGCACCGCGGTCGCGCCGACGGTGCCGGCTCGCCCGTCCGTGGAGATCAGGTTGTGGAGCTGGAGCAGGTCGACGCGCTCGAGGCCGAGGCGGCCGAGGCTCGCCTCGAGGGACGTCGTCACGGCCTGGGCGGCGCGGCCGCGCGCCTCATCCGGGATGCGCACCTTGGTGCCGACGACGACGCTCGGACGGAGGGTCTTGAGGACGCGGCCGAGGTTCTTCTCCGA
>Ga0068862_100006009_pt1 | contig 10110 bp, 8 predicted proteins | sample KBSSwiS52_FD_66598 | JGI IMG/M metagenome (GOLD analysis project Ga0068862, IMG submission 66598) | Switchgrass rhizosphere microbial communities from Kellogg Biological Station, Michigan, USA - KBS Switchgrass S5-2 | ecosystem: Host-associated > Plants > Roots > Rhizosphere > Soil ... | reverse complement strand
CAGCGCGCGACAGTTCGCTTATCAATTGAACCTTTATCTCAGGTTGGAGATGCTTGTCTTCTGCGATTGTGTTGAATGCCAACGCTTGCAATGCATCGCCTGCAAGAATCGCGGTGGCCTCGCCGAACTTAATGTGACACGTCGGACGACCACGACGTAGATCGTCGTCATCCATTGACGGAAGATCGTCGTGAATCAGAGAGTAAGTGTGGATCATCTCCAGCGCACAGGCGACATTGAGTAAAGTGTCGATGGACGCACCAAATGTTTGTCCTGACGCTATCAGCAGGGCCGGACGAAAACGTTTGCCTCCTGCGAAAACGCTCCAACGGATCGCCTGATGAACGTTTTGCGGTGAAACATAACCAGCCGGCAGCAAAGCGTGCAGAGCCTCCTCGACCAAACTCCTGCTCTGGTCAAGCGCCGTGTTGATTTCGCGGGTGACTGGAAGAATCTCAGAAGGGACTTTCATCATCGTTCTCACTAGCCGCCTGGTCGAATGGAGCGGTAACGGGACGTCCCTGATTGTCGCGCAGCAAAACTTCGATTCTGCGCTCCGCCTGGCTCAATCGCTCCTGGCACTCGCGTGAGAGTCGAATGCCTTGCTCAAACAGTTCGAGACTCTTGTCGAGCGGCAAGTCGCCGCCCTCGAGTTGTTTGACGATGCGTTCCAGCGCTTCGAGCGAAGCCTCGAAGGTTTTGGTTTGTTCCTGAGTAGTTTTTGTTTCAGACATAACTTAAAAAGCTCATGGCTGGGAGCGCACACCCGCGTCCCAGCGTCACCGGTTTCGACGTTTTGGCTTCGGCGACTTTCGCAAAGGGATCTTCAAATCCAGTGCGCCTATCGGCGGTAGATCCTTCATCATGCTGTCGACAACGCGTTGGACCAACACATCGTCTTTGAAGTCTACGACCTTCCAACGATCACCGTTGCGGCGCAGAGCAACTTCAACAGGCCGATCAGCAAGTGGAGTCGTCACGCGAGCATTATCGCCATCCATGGCTATCGTCACCAGCGATGAGATCGCCAGTGCCACCACCACAAACGGTTTCGATTTTGCGCGCGAGGAAAATTCTTTGACTTCCTTCGCAACCTCAGTATGGATTCGGTCTTTAAACTGCGGTAACAGTGCCGGCAGAAGACCATCAATCTTCTTTTGCAGTGAGTCGCTCAACGCGAGGCCATAGCGACTGCTGGCCTTCTCGCGAACACTGGCAACAAGGTTCCTGGCAAGCTGTTCATCATCGAGCTGGTTTCGGAACGCAACCATGTCGTCGCGCTGGGCGGCATCGACTATCAGGGCCAATGAATACGCCGGCGTTTTTTGATAATGACGCCACCAGAAAAACAGCGCAATACCCACGATAACGACTATAGCAACGCAGAAGGCGGCTAGAATGCCGAGCACTCTGGGCCAACGACGACCAGCCCGAGCCCTCGAGCCAGATCGCAGCGGCGTGGTGCGCGGAGCTGCCGCCTGATCGAGATCAATCACGATGCGGTTCTTAATTGGGTTCGCCATACTTCGTGGAATTGGAGTTCAGTACCACCTCTTAGCGCGTGCGAAGCCTATTCAGTACCATTCGCGGTAGCGGATGGCCTTGAGTCAAGCACCATTCTTACGTGTAGGTCAGGTCATCGAATACAGAGAGTAGTGCATCTTGAGTCTGGGCCATCCGCTACCGCGAATGGTACTGAATAGTAAGCCACCGGCTATCGCTAGGTGGTACTGACTTCATTTGCCCGACATTTTCTCCGACACTCGCGCCTTCAATCTCCCTTTCGCCAAACGCACAGCCACTTCGTCGCCAACTTGTACTGCGGCGCTATCGCGCAAGACTTTTCCTGACGAGTCTTCCGCGATTGCGTAACCGCGCTGCAAGACTGATAGTGGCGAAAGAGCATCCAGCGAAGCAGCCGCAAGCCCCAAACGCTCTCGAGCCTGCTGCAGGTGCGCAGCGAGCGCATCGGTTACCGCCGTGGAGGCTAAATCAAAACGCGATCGAGATGCAGCTACACGAACTTGCAACCGTGCGGGCGAGAGTTGTTTGACGAGTTCGTTCGAACGCTGGCTGGCGCGTCGCACACGTTCATTCATCAACAACGTCAGTTCATGTGACGCAGCGTTGGCGTTCAAGCGAGCATTTCGTAACCGCCCTCTGACTTCATCGAAGGCCCTCGACATCGCCTGTTCCTGCACTCGTGCACGCGAGTCAACAATCCGGTAACGCGTAAGACGCACCAACTGCCGGCCAAGATGGTCCAGCGCCGAACAAATCTGATCTTCACGAGCGGCGACTATTTCGGCAGCGGCCGACGGAGTCGGCGCCCGGTGATCAGAAACAAAATCGGCGATCGTGAAATCGCTTTCATGACCAACAGCAGAAATCACAGGAATCGCCGACTTGCGAATCGCACGCGCGACTTCTTCCTGGTTGAACGCCCACAGATCTTCTGTCGAGCCGCCGCCGCGGCCAACGATAAGCACATCGACGAGATCGTCCATGCGTCCTTCACGTCGCGCGCGTTCGTGATACTGATTAATCAACCAGATCGCGCGTGCGATTTCCGAACCAGCAGCATCGCCCTGCACTTTAGTTGGCGAGAAAAGAACGTGAACGGTCCGTGTGCGTCGGGAAAGAACGTTCAGAATGTCGCGGATGGCGGCGCCTGTCGGTGAAGTGACAATGCCGACGCGACGTGGAAACACTGGCAACGGACGCTTGAGTTCGTTTGCAAATAAACCTTCCGCCTGCAGTCGATCGCGCAGTTGCTCGAAAGCAATCTGCAACGCTCCGGCGCCAACCGGATCCAGCGATTCAACAACCAGTTCGTAATCGCCGCGCTGCGCGAACACGCTCAACTTGCCGCGCGCGCGAACATGAAGACCATCATGTGGTCGAAAACGGATTCTTTGATTTGATGAGCGAAAACACTTTGCGCGGATCTGCGCGCCTTCATCCTTCAGCGTGAAGTACCAATGGCCCGACGAATGTGCCTTGAAGTTTGATATCTCGCCTTCAACCCAGACCGAAGCAAACCGCGACTCGAGAGTTGTTCTAACGGAGTTCGTAAGCTGCGAAACAGTCAGCGGTCGCCGCTCGGTTTCGTCAAATAAAGCGGAGAACAGGGGTTGAGACATATCGAGGGATGAAGGATGAATGATGAGGGATGAAAAGGCAAATTCGCTAGGTCGGCGAGAGCGGTTTAGGCCCTAAAGGCGATGCATGAGTCTCAGAGTTCAACGTGCAAAAGGTCGGTATTCAAGTAGCCAGAAATCGCTGAAGGTCCGATACATGCAGGTCGGGAAGGTGTGGTTTACCCCCGCTCGAGTTACCTAACACTCAGCTTGAGAGTAATTGATCTTGAGCGGGCGTAGACCGTCGTTCCTCACCTGCATTTATCTGAGCTTGAGTTGTGTCTGGGAACTTGAACGCGGGTCTTTAGCACGTTGAAGGTTCGACAAATAGGCTAAAACCTTGAATGCCCTGCAATTCTTACTGATTGTTGATACCAATCACTGGACTCAAGCGCACTGACGCACCATTACGGTTGATGAGAACGCGCATGCGTGGCGGAGCGGATGAAGAAGAATTGGAGGCGTAGGTGACGGTGTAAGCGGTGCGCAGTTGCACCACCACATCATCGTAGGCTTTCTGCAAGTCTTCTATTCGCTTGATGGGATAATAAACCCCACCGGATGCGGCCGCTAATTTTCGCCCTTCTTCGTCAGCTCGAGTTGTTAACGTCAGGTAACGCGTGCGAAGAGGATCGATAGTGACAGTGGGTTGTGGAACGCTGGATTCAGGTACCAAACCTGAAGGCACGTAAAGTGGATATACCAGCGCGCCCGACTCCGTCAGTGCTTCGAGAATGGCTGGAAAAGGAATGAACGACTTGTTGTCGTCGCCATCAGACATGACGACTACCGCAGTTCGTTCTCCGCGAAACTGCTTTAGAGTTTCAGCAAGCACATAGGCGAGCGCGTCGTACAACGCCGTACCGCCACCGGCATCAATCTCATCAAGCTTCTTCGAGAGCACCTGCCGGTTAGTAGTGAAGTCGGATATCAACTGGATGTCGTCACGAAAACTGATAATCGAAATTCGATCCTGCGGACTCGTCGTTTTCAGAAAATCGCGCGCCGCCTTGCGGATAAAGTCCATTCGGTCCTGAACACTGCCCGACACATCCAGGAGCAGAACGAGATTGAACGGCTCATTAGTCGGAGCGACATTCGTAACACGCCGCTCAACTCCATTTTCGTAGACTGTAAAGTCTGATTCGCGCATGCCACCGATCGCGCGTCCATTGCGATCAATGACGCTGGCGTTGAATCGTTTCAATTGCGGTGCGACCGAACTTACGATTTGCCCCGGAGGAGAACTGCGACGAAGTGTTGGCTCGCGTTCGATTGGCGGCAGCGTCTTCGCGTAGTCGCCAAACATCTTTGGAGAGACTTTGCGAATCGCTTCGACCAGATGGAAATCGCCGCTACGAACGATGGCTTTGGCGGCTTCGGTCAGGGCACGTTCACGAAGATCGGCGGGCGCAACGCTGGGGTCGACGTTTAAAAGGATCACACCCCGCCGCGTTTGAAAATCCAACTCGACGCGATCTTGACGTTTTGCTTTCTCGTCACCGAGCTTGGCGGAGATCTTAAAAATGCCGCCTGCTTTTTCCTTAACTTCGGGAAGCTCAACGTCGCTCATGTAACGCGGCTTGCTGGCAAGCCACATAAAGTTGAGCTTCACGGCATCAAGTGGAACATCACCGTGGATTGTTCCTGTGTCAGTCTTCACCAGGGCTGACTCGACGTTGCCTACAACATCAACTGCCCCCGCCTCGCTTTCAATCTCGACCTTCGACCGAGGTGGAATCCTCACAACAATGTCGATTCGATCCTGTGGCCGGCGGCTGCGCACTTCGATGTCGATATGCGCGCCCTTAGCTTCTGCTTTTACATCAGCAACATCGACCGGGAGTCCAGGCGAAGTAGCTTCAACAGTAACTTTCTTCTGCTGTTCTTCGGACGCGATAACGCTCACGCGGCCATCGCGATTGCGCACCACCAACGTGACCACATCGGCCGTATCGAATTCGCGTTTAAGGCTTTGAGCATGGGCAGTTTGGCCGAAACAGCCACACAGCAGTGCCACTGCGAAGCTGAATGAAAGGATTTTAAGAAGACGACTGGGCGCCAACTTGGAGGCAGAGACTTCAGGGCAAAACATCGCGAGTGATCTTGCCCGCCGAGAGTCTGCGGGTCAAGCGACGCGACAACAAATGAACGACAAGGCGCAAGAAGTTAATCTGAGCGACACAGTAAGCGAGGGTCCCGATCTAAACCCTCATCACCTAGAACTACTCAACTCTCTGCGAGTCCTCGGCGTGCTCTGCGGCTCGGCGGTGAAATTTGGGGTCGCGAACAACCAACAAATCAGTGAGGAAGTATCTCACTTTCTGGCTTGTTCAGAATTTCCGACCGCCCATTGGAACCCCGGAGACGCCGAGCCCGCAGAGGTCGCCCAGAGAGTTGAGTGGTACGGAATCTGAGATGAGGAACGCTACAGACTGTCCTCCCTCGTTTTTGTTTCTGGCCTTATCGGCTATCATAGCCGAACCCAAAATCCCCTATTTTTCAGGCTGTCGCTCACAACCAAGGAGATTTCCTTTGGCACAAACACAGCAGGCCCCGCACTTGGCGCACCCGGGCGATTACTTGCGAGACCGTAGGCCTGACGGCCGCCTCGTCATTCACAACCTCGTAAAACGTGACCCGCGCACCGGTCTGGCTGAAGATGTGCGCAATGGTTTGACCGCGCATCCAAAACGATTCCTGCCGAAATATTTTTACGACGACCTTGGGTCGCAGCTGTTCGACGCCATCTGCCTGCTCCCCGAATACTATTTGACGCGCGCTGAGAACGAGATACTCGAGCGATACGGAGACGAGATCGCTGCCTCGGTCGGCGGCCACAAAACGCTGCTGGAAATGGGCAGCGGAAGCGCGTCGAAAACTCGTCTGTTGATCGAAGCATTGCTCCGTGAGCAGACCGAACTGTTATTCATACCTGTCGACATCTCGGCAACGGCACTCGAAAACAGTTCACGCATTCTTTTGCAGTCGTACCCGCGACTGAGGATCGAAGCTTATGCCGCAGACTATTTCGCTGGGTTGGCCGAACTCGGCAAAAAGCACCGTGGACCAACGCTCGCGCTGTTTCTCGGTTCGAACATCAGCAACTTCGATCGAGAAGAAGCCCTAAGATTTCTGCGGGCCATGCGCGCGGTGTTGAAGCAGGGTGATGCACTTCTACTCGGCGCGGACTTGAAAAAGGACAGGTCCATTCTCGAAGCAGCATACAACGACGCGCTGGGGGTTACGGCTGCTTTTAATCTGAACGTGCTCGCGCGAATCAATCGTGAACTAGGCGCTAACTTCGACTTGCACAAATTTCGACACAAAGCGTTTTACAACGAGGCGATCGGGCGGATTGAGATCTACATCGAGAGTTTGGAGGCGCAGAAAGTTTTTATCGAGAGTTTGAACCTTGAAGCGGAGTTCAGCGCCGGGGAGTTGATTCATACAGAGAACTCCTACAAGTATGACCTTTCTGACATAGCCCGGCTCGCTACTACCACAGGCTTCACGTGCACGCGAACCTGGCTCGATTCCAGCGAACGTTTCAGCAGCAATCTGCTTTTTGCCAGTTAGGGAGAGTGGTTTAGGCCGCTCGCGACCATAGCTCTGAAAGCATCAGAGTTCGACGTGCAAGACATCAGCGGCCAAGCTTCATTGAAACAACTCAAGCTTAGACAAATGCAGGTGAGGAAGGGCGGTTTACCCCGCTCAAGATCCATAACACTGACCGCCGACGAAATTGCTCAACCGAATGTCCGATACGCTTTAGCTTGTCGTTGTGCCGCCCGACATTCAACCTGACAAGACTGAGACAAGATTCGTTGCGACTTCCTCCAAGCTTGAGTTCTACGGCACCTCAACGACAAGCTAAAGCGTATCGGACATTCGTTGAGCAATTTCCGGGAAGCTTGAATGTCGTGGAACTCGAGCGGGGGTAAACCGCCCTTCCTTACCTGCATTTGTCTAAGCTTGAGTTGTTTCGGTGAAGCTTGAGCACTGATCTTCCGCACCTTGCATTATTCAGCGAAAGTTGGAATTTATGCACCTCGTCGAGTTTCGTGACGTCAGTTACAGCGTCGGCCCCACAAACATCCTTTCAAATCTCAATCTGACTGTGAATGAAGGTGAGATTGTCGTTTTGCTCGGCGAATCCGGCTGCGGAAAAACGACAACGCTGAAACTCGTCAACCGTCTTTTGGAACCAACAAGCGGCCAGGTACTAGTCGAGGATAAAACGACAACCGATTGGGATCCGATCGCTTTGCGACGACGAATTGGTTACGTCATCCAGGAGGGCGGACTCTTTCCACACTTCACGATCGAACGCAATGTGGGACTTGTGCCGCGACTTTCTGGTTGGGATGAGCCACGCACAAACGAAAGAGCTCGCGAGCTCCTGCAACTGGTTGGTTTGAATCCAAAACAGTTTGCGAGTCGATATCCATCGGAATTGTCGGGCGGTCAACGACAACGTGTTGGCGTAGCTCGGGCGCTGGCCGCTGATCCATCGTTGTTATTGCTAGATGAGCCTTTCGGGGCACTCGACCCCTTAACGCGCGCAAGTTTGCAGCGCGAGTTTGCCGAGTTGGCGCGGAATTTGGGCAAGACTGCGATCCTTGTCACTCACGATGTACGTGAAGCATTGTTATTGGGCAGCCGCATCGGGTTGATGCACGGAGGCAAATTGGAAGTGGTGGAGCCTCCCGAAAGATTCGTTCGATCAGAGAATGCGCGCGTCCGAGCCTACATGGAAACGTTAGAAGTCAACAAATGATCTCTGCGCAACCTCTGCGTTCTCGGCGTCTCTGCGGTGTTGCGTCAAGATACTGAAGGGTCATGCAAATCGGAATGGGCTCGTTACCTAGTTGCTTGAACCAGAGCCACATTCCAAGTCCACCGCAGAGACGCCGAGGACGCAGAGGTTGCGCAGAGATATTTCACATCGACCATAGCCGTTTATGAGCTTCTGGCATTTCCTAAAACAGAACTGGCCAGAGTTGTTGGACCTCACGAGACAGCACATCGTGCTCGTGTTCATCGCGATCGCTATCGCTGTCGCTATTGGCGTGCCCACTGGAATTCTCCTCACGCGCTACCGCTCATTGCGCGCGCCCGTACTTGGTATCGCAAACATCATGCAAACAGTTCCAAGCCTGGCACTGTTTGGCTTTCTCATTCCCCTGCCATTCCTGGGCGGCATTGGTGCGCGAACCGCTTTAGTAGCGCTCGTGCTCTATTCGCTGCTGCCCATTATTCGAAATACCGTCACTGGAATTCTCGGCGTCGATCCCAACGTTCGCGAAGCGGCCGTCGCAATGGGTATGACCAACTTTCAAATTCTCCGTCAGGTCGAAATCCCACTCGCTATGGGCGTGATTGTCACTGGTGTTCGTGTCGCCACGGTGATTGCAGTCGGAGTAACCACGATCGCCGCGGCCGTGGGCGCTGGAGGGTTAGGTGTCTACATTTTCCGAGGACTAAGGCAGTACGACAACAACCTGCTTCTTGCCGGAGCGCTGATGGCCGCGATCCTCGCATTGCTGGCTGACTTTTGGCTGGGGCTCCTGCAGGAATTATATACCGTCAAACCAGGTGGGCATCGGATGACCTTTTCACAAAAGCTGGGTCTGGCCGTCGTCGTACTGTTCACAACGGCTGTAATCACCGGCTTATGGGCCAAGTCGCGCACCGTTGGGGAAGGCAGGACAGAACAAGGGCACATCGTCATCGGCTCAAAGGATTTCACAGAATCAGTTTTGCTGGCTGAAATCGTTAGTCAATTGTTAGAGGCACGCGATGTCGGAGTGGAACGACAGTTCGAGTTGGGAGGTAGTCTGCCGCACGAAGCAATGGTAGCGGGAAAGATGGATTTGTATCCCGAGTATACCGGCACCTCTTACACCGCGATTCTGCACCACGCGCCCGTTAGCGATCCTCGCGCGGTTTATGATCAAGTAAAGCGGGAATACGGAGAAAAATTTCAGGTTGCTGTGACGGAGCCCCTCGGGTTTGAGAATACCTTTGCGATCCTGATTCGCGGGGCTGACGCGCGTCGCTTGAATCTGAAGACTATTTCCGAGGCTGTGTCACAGGCAGTTCGTTGGCGCGCTGGTTTCGGGCAAGACTTCAAATCGCGTGCAGACGGCTATCCCGGTCTAGCGAAAGCGTACGATTTGAGATTCGCTGAAGTGCGCGAGATGGATTTATCGTTGACTTACATCGCGCTGTCGTCGAATCAGGTCGATCTCATTGCGGGCAATTCAACGGAAGGTCGCATTGCGACGCTTGATCTTTTTCAGTTGCAGGATGACCGTCATTACTTTCCACCTTATGAAGCGGTGTATTTGGTGCGACAGGATTCATTGACGCGCGTGCCTGTGTTAGCGGAAGTCTTGCAGAAACTCTCGGGCTCGATCTCGACTAACGAGATGCGGCAACTGAATTATGAGGTGGACGGGAATAAGAGGGACATAAAAGAAGTTGTTCGTGAGTGGATCAGGAAGAAGGGACTATGAGTAGCGAGATCATTCAAACGCACCAAGGCTCAACGAATGTCCGATGCGCTTTAGGAACCTCTGATCAAGTGGGTATTCAGTACCGTCCGCGGTAGCGGATGGCCACGAGTCAACGTCTTGAGCATACAGGTGCTACTAATATCGTCGCTTGAGTGGTGGCCATCCGCTACCGCGGACGGTACTGAATACCCACTGATCAGAGCTTCCTAAAACATAATCGGACATTTGGTTGAGCGCGATTTCTGGTAGCTTGAACGTTCGGTATATCACCGACAAGCTTTAAGAAGCGTATCGGACATTCATTGAGCGCTTCTATGACTAAACAGTGACCAACTGCGGGGACAAATTATGACTTTAATAGATGTACTCCTACTTCTTCTTATCGCGGGTATCTGCGGCTCGCTGGGACAAGCCATCGCCGGTTACTCGCGCGGCGGCTGTCTCGTATC
>Ga0068862_100006008_pt1 | contig 10110 bp, 8 predicted proteins | sample KBSSwiS52_FD_66598 | JGI IMG/M metagenome (GOLD analysis project Ga0068862, IMG submission 66598) | Switchgrass rhizosphere microbial communities from Kellogg Biological Station, Michigan, USA - KBS Switchgrass S5-2 | ecosystem: Host-associated > Plants > Roots > Rhizosphere > Soil ... | reverse complement strand
TGAACCGCGCGGCGTTCGCCACTCCCGGGTAGCCCCGCCGACCCTTATCCCAATTGCGACGCTCAGCGTCGGCGCGGCAGCCATAGGCAACGCGTGCCCCCTCGTCCGGCTAGCTGAGGGTAAGATCTAAATAGTGCTATGCGGGCAAGCGCACTCGCCTCCAACAGGCCATTTTCTCATGACTGGCGGGATTAGAGTGGCATGTAGCTTTACAACCTTCGCAGGGGCGGCATAGGATCGGCCTGCCGGAGACAACCGCGAAACCGCAGGCGCTCGTCACTGCGCAAGGCGATCATCACGAGAGGAAATTCCTTGAAAGGCGGCCCAGCGGCTACAGCCACCGCCAATCTCATTCGATAAGCGCGCTTTCGTCAAACTCGACGATCGCATCCCTGGATACAGCAGGGGAACTAGATTAGGTGGGAGAGGACAATGCAACTTGGAAGTACGCGGCTCGACTGCAACTCTGCTTCACGACAGACTCCATTGACATCCGGATTCTGGAAATGGACACGGCGAGTGTTGTCGTGCGTATTGGCGGCCAGGGCCATAGTTGCGAGCCCCGCAGGCGCCGAAGAGTCGAAGCCGGCCCGCCCGAACCTCCTCATTATCGTCACCGACGACCTGGCCTACAGCGACCTTGGCGCCTTCGGCGGTGAGATTGGAACGCCGAACCTCGACGCGCTGGCGTTGTCCGGAGTCCGCTTCACGAATTTCGAGGTGTCACCCACATGCTCGCCGACGCGCGTCATGCTGATGACGGGAAACGACAACCACGAAGCCGGCTTGGGCAACATGGCCGAGCTTCTGACCGCCAATCAACGCGGCAAGAGGGGATACGAAGGCCAAGTCAACGAGCGCGTTGCGACCCTAGCTGAAAGACTGCGCGCCGTGGGCTACCACACCCTCCTCTCTGGCAAGTGGCACCTGGGAACCGACCGCTCCGCGTGGCCCGTCAATCGCGGTTTCGATCGATCCTTCGTCCTCCTCCAGGGCGGCGACAACCATTTCGGCCTTAAGACGGTTTGGCACCGAGGCGCGAACTACATGGAGGATGATCGGCCCATACCGTCGCCGACAACGTATTCCACCGATTACTTCACCGCCAATTTCATCACGCTACTCAACGAGTCCAAGACCAAGAACCAGCCGTTCTTTGGATATCTCGCTTATACGGCGCCGCATTGGCCGCTTCAGGCGCCGGACGCGCTAATTCAGCAGTTCAAGGGTAAATACGACGCGGGGTACGAGGCACTCCGCAAGAGCCGCTTCGAACGTCAAAAAGCCTTGGGTTTAATCGGCGACGTGCAAATGGGACCGATCTACGGCGCGAAGGCTTGGTCAGAACTTACTGACGAGGAGAAAAAGGTCGAATCCAAGAAGATGGAAGTCTATGCCGCGATGATAAAGGGCATAGACAACAACGTCGGACGCATAGTCCAGACACTCAAGGCGAACGGACAGTTCGAAAATACCGTCATCGTTTTTCTGTCGGACAACGGCGCCGCAGGCAGCGCCTACGACCGAGTCGGCACATTCGACGACGGGTTCGGGGCGATGGTCCGGAACAACTTCGACAACAGCGTAGATAATATTGGTCGTGCAAATTCGTTGACGTGGTACGGGCCCGGCTGGGGTCAAGCCGGCACGGCGCCAATGTTCACCTTCAAAATCTTCACCGGCCACGGCGGGATTCGCTCGCCTCTGTTCGTTTCCGGCGCGCACTTTTCCCGCGGACTGGTGAACGGAAGCCTCGCCCATGTCACCGATGTCGCCGCCACGTTGCTCGATCTCGCAGGCGCGCCGGCAGACGGCCACGGACTTGGTCCGGCCGGCCGGCTGCCCGTGGAAGGTAAATCCTGGAAATCAGTGCTGGAGGGGCGCAGCCAGTCCATTCGAACGGCGGACGAGCCGGTCGCCGGCGAGTTGTTTGGCGGCCGTCACATCACCAAGGGTGACTACAGGGCGGTCTGGCTAACCGACATGGCGAAGAACATTGACGCCCGGCTGCCAACCGGGCGCTGGATGCTCTTCCACATCAAGTCAGACCCCGGCGAGACCACGGACCTCGCGCAACGTGAGCCTGCGAAGTTGCAAGAGTTGGTCGAGCTTTGGAATGTCTACGCCCGGCGCAACGGAGTTGTCCTCGCCGAGGGCGGGCCCGTCGGACGGATCGACTCGAGCCGCGGACAAAGCAAAGCCCCCGCTCCCGCCCCCGCCCATTAGGGAACTCTCTTGACGGCGCCTGGACGAGCCTCGGGCGCCTCTTCGTCTTTCGAAGGCCGATTTCCACGTACCGCGCTCTATGCGCGCCTCCTCTGTCGCCCGAAAATCCGGGAGACGGAGACAAGAAGGCCGGGCTGCCACTTTTGCGCTGACAACGCCGCCGAGACCTCTACCGAGAACGGCGCTCCGCCGCCCTGGCCGAGTGGCGGGCCCTTGCCGCCTGAGGCACGGCCTCTCCTGCCCTCCCTGCGCCTCGCGGAGACGAGTTGCCGTTCGACTGACAGCACCGCCAATAAGTCGTCTTCCGCTCTGGAAAGTTACGGCGCCACTCGACCGCCAACGGCGGCTGTCCGTCGGACACGATCGGCCGCCGCTGGCGGTGGTGATGAATTCTGCCAGTATCAGCGTTCGCTCGTGCGCCATCTCGCGCAAGCGCGTGGGAACGTGAGTGTGATGAAAAATCTGTTCTCGCTCGACGGCCGCACGGCCCTCGTCACCGGCGGATCGCGCGGGGTCGGCCGGATGATCGCCGAAGGCTTCCTGGCCCATGGCGCGCGGGTCTACATCACGTCGCGCAAGGCGGCCGAGTGCGAGGCGACGGCGGCCGAGCTAAGCGCCGCAGGCGGCGATTGCTACGCGCTGCCGCAGGATCTCAGCACGGTCGAGGGATGTCAGGCCCTGGCCACTGAGTTGGCGACCCGCGAGCCGCACCTGGACATCCTGGTGAACAACGCCGGCGCCGCCTGGGCCGCGAGTTTCGAGGCCTTCCCTGAGCGCGGCTGGGACAAGGTGCTCGACCTTAACCTGAAGTCGCCCTTCTTCCTGACCCAGGCCCTTCTGCCTCTCCTATCCAAGGCGGCCTCGGCGGAGCGCCCAGCCAAGGTGATCAATGTGGCGTCCATCGAGGGTCTCACTGTCAGCCCGCTGCCGAGCTATTCCTACCAAGCCTCGAAGGCGGGCCTCATCCACCTGACCCGCGTCCTGGCCGCCCGCCTGGCCCGCGACAACATCGCCGTGAGCGCCATTGCACCGGGCTTCTTCCCGTCAGAGATGAACACCGAGGCGCGCGACGATCCGGCGACGTCAGCGAGCAAGGTTCCCATCAGTCGCGTCGGATCGCCGGAGGACATGGCGGGCGCAGCCATCTACCTGGCTTCCCGCGCCGGCGACTATGTCGTGGGGGCGACGATCACCGTGGACGGCGGCATCGCCTACGCAACAAAAACGCCAAGCACCGGTTGGCTCTAGCCGCGAAATCCGCCGGCCTGCAGCGTCGTCAGGCGTCTAGCTGCGGCGCGGCCGGGTTGGTCCTGCGTTTTGCGCGAACAGCCGCCGAGCGCGCCGGGCGAACCTTGGGCGCAACCGCCGACGGCTCCGCAGCCTGGCTGAGGCCCAAGCCGGCGACCGCTCGCAACTCCTCATAAGACTCGACCGCACAAGCAATATAGGCGGCGATATCCGGCATGATCTCGCGGCAGGATGTGACCGAAAGCGAAACCTCCCAGTCCATGCCGGTGACGGTGTGGAAGATCCCGAGCCCATCGGTCGGCGGACCGAAACCGGCGTAAGCCAAAACCTTCGAGCCGGCGAAATAGTGACCGCCCTTGGGGTTGGGAATGTTGGTGACAATGGTGTTCGCGAAAGCAGGCAGGTCCGCGCCGGCGGCAAGGCGGGTAAGGCCGCGCATCACCGCCGAGCGCGCCATATACGGGTAGAAGGCCAGCGTCGCCCCCATGATGTCCCCGCCCCAGGCCTCCGCGACACCCTTGCCCTGTTTGCTCGCCTCCGCAATGAAGGTCAAACGCTCCATTGGATCCTTGATGTGGGTGCCAAGCGGCACGCGCATCGCCGTAACCTTGTTGCCGCCCTCGCTCGGATCGCCCGCGCCACGGGCATTGATCGGACACATGGCGATGAGCGTATCTTTTGGCAGTTCGCCCTTGGCGCCCAGGTAGCGGCGGAGCGCGCCGGCGATCAGGCAAAGCATGAGGTCGTTCATCTTCGGCTTGCCGAGAGCCGCGCGAAGGGCCTGCATTTCGGACAGCGGAAAGACCTTCCAGTCGAACACGCGATGCGACGTGAGGGGCTGTTGGAAGCGCGTCTTGGGCGCGGCGCGGCCCACGTTGGGATCGGACGCCGTCGCCAACGCCCCGCGCACGACATTCTGACTGAGATTGGGCAGAGCCGATGCGTTGGACATCAGTTGCTTGAGGGCTTCCTGCACGCTGCTGGCTGTCCAGTCGTAGGGGCCAGGCGCGCGCTCGGGACGCCAGGGGAATTCCGGCGGTTGGGGCCGCGCGTCCGCGGTGTCCTGCATCATCGCCCAGATCGCCGCACCGGCCGCCGCGCCGTCGAATCCGGCATGGTGCAGCTTCATCATCATGGCGAAGGAGTCCTTCGGGTACTCCGGAATCTCTTCCAGGCCCTCGATGATGTAGAGTTCCCAAAGCGGGCGCTCCATGTCCACGGGCCGTGACATCAGGCGTGAGGCCAGGATGTTGAGCTGGCGCCGGTCGCGCGGCCGCGGCAGCGCCAGGTGGCGGACGTGAAACTCCAGATCGAAGTTCGCATCGTCCACCAGTCGCGGCTCGTCCAGGCGCAGGGGATGCTGCACGAGCCGCTTGCGCAGATGAGGCGCAAGGTGAAGTCGCTCTTCGACGTACTGCAGAATGTCCCGGTGCCGGACGAAGGAGCCTGGCGCCGTGGCGGGATCGAGGATGATCAGGCACCCGATAAGCGAGGGCGACGCCACCCGTTCTGTGTCGAGAAAAAGCGCGTCGGCGGCCTGGATGCGTTCCATGCGCGCCCTCCCTATGGGTTTGTTTTTATTCGCTCCACGACGCTAGACCCGAACTGAGGGCGTCACAACGGCGCGCGTAACATTGTTCGGAAGGCTGCCGGTCTGGCCCCGACCGATGGGGCCTCAGGGCGCCAGAAGGTCCAAGGTGCGATCCAGGAGCGTACAGGCGCGCAACATATCCAGCCGGCGGTTCGCCGACTGCTCCCCCTCGTCCATGAAGGCGCGCAACTGGGCTGCGTCCGCCTCGTCCAGCAACCGCCGGGGATCATGCCAGCGCTGGCGCGGCAGGATATTGATGTCGCCGACATAGCGCTGAGTGGCGACTTTGGACATGGCGCGGCGCATGAAGTCGGCGTCGGGCTGGCCCCAAGTCAGCGGCGCCAGCGCATCTGCCACCGCGCCGAGATAGAACTTGGTGGCCTGGGCCGACAGCCGGGCGACGCTGTCATAGAAGGTGTTCTCGGAGTGCGGGTCGCGGATCCAGGGCAGGATAAGCGGATTGACCAGGCTGGTGACAGTCAGGCCGACCCCATAGAGCGCCTTTAGCTCTGCGGCGGGCATGTCGGCGCTGAGCGATCCATCCGCCCAAAGGAACCCTGGCCGATAGGGACGGACCGCCTCGCCCGGAGGGCGCTCCACTAATTGCACCGGAGGGAACGAATATGGCACGGCGCAGGACGCCAGCACCGCCCGCCGGATCAACACATGGGGCGTCGTCTCCGCATTCAGGACCAGGGCGCTGGCGTCGGCCACCGACGTCACTGAGATCGTCAGCCGGCGGCCAGACACCTCCGCAGCCTCGGCGAAGGTCATGTCCGGAATGACCTCGGCGATCTTGGCGCTCAGCCGCGACCCGTCAAGCCGCCGGCGCGACGCGGAAAGCGCGTGGGGACGCAGGATGGTGGCGAGCGCCTTGTCGTCGCGCGTGGCCGCGACGGCGCCGATCATCGACCCGGCGCTCGCGCCCGAGATCACCTTCGGCAGCAGGCCCGCGCCCAACAGGCTCCGCACCACGCCGTAATGATAGTTGCCGAGCGTCCCGCCGCCGCTGAGCATGAGGGCGACCCTGGGCGTCGCATCGCGCGCCATCGACAGGAGTGCCAAGCGCCGTTCTGGCGCCACCTGGTTGGGAGCCGCTTGCGCCACCGCTCGGAGGCTATCCGCCACCGTCACCGTGTGCTCGACGAGTGCCGTCCGCTCGAGTTCGTTCGACCTCTCGAACGTCTCGGGCGTCACCGTCAAACGTCCTGCAGCAGTGTCGCGCTCAAGCTCCGCGCAAAGGACTTCGAACTCTCTTTGCTGAATCAACCGGCGCCGGCGTGCGGTTTGCCTTTTCAACGTATCGCGCTGGTCGCCCTGACGATGTCCGGGCGGCCGCTGCAGATCCAACGCCTCTGATGTCATGTGCGCCCCCGGGGTAAACTAGGATAGAGCCAGACGAGACAAAGCCAATCCCCCTTGCAGCCGCATAATGCTGCAGTGCAATATTTCGTTCCTTTGATCCTAATTTTCAACGGCGTCGTCGGGATACGCGAAGGCGCGCCGCAAACTCAACCGCAACAAGGATCGAATCCTTCCTCACCTGGGAGGAGGAATCGAAGGTGCTCGCGGCTGTTGGTGCGTCCAAATTGTCAGTCAGGCCCCGACAACAGAAGTCGCAAATCCGGAATCGCCGGCTTGAGCGAAGACGTGCGCGGGAAATCATCCACGTACATGAACCGGACTGGAATTTGGTACGCCGTCAGGCGCGTCCGCAGGAAGCTTACGAGATCCGCTTCCGACGGAGCTTCTTGGCCCGCCATCAAGATCAGGGCGGCGGCCGGCGCTTCGCCGAGGCGACGATCTTTGACGCCAACCACTGCGGCTTCCCGGATCGAAGGATGAGCCTCCAAGGCCTTCACAACGTCCTCAGGATGAACCTTGAATCCGCCTCGGATGATGGCGCTATCCGCGCGCCCCTTGATCCAGAGGAAATTCTCCTCATCGATAACGGCAAGATCAGTCGTGCGGAGCCAACTGTCCGGATCCGCAAGTTGCTTCGAACGAAGTTCCAAAACGCCGACCTCGCCAAACGGCAAAGGCTTTCCAGTATCCGGGTCGACCACCCGGCCTTCGGCGCCCCGCTGCATCCGACCGACGGAGCCGCGCTTTCTGGAGTAGTGTGCGTGAAAGTCGGCGAGGGTCCATCCGGCGATCCCCCCGGAGAATTCCGTGGCGCCGTAGTTGGCGAGCACGGGCAAATCGTAGCGATCCAGGAACGCCTGGATCAGGTCGTCGCCGACCGGGGCCGTGCCGCTGGTCAGCGCAACAAGACTGCTTAGGTCGCCCTTTGGGATGTCGGCTTCCAGGATCATTCGCAAGGCCGTGGGCGGAGCGCTGGCCATCTTCGGTCGGTGACGCACCACTGCGTCGCGCCACTCCGCCACGTTGAAACGCTCGATGAGGCAGGTCTGGCGGCCGGAGGCGATAGCCGTCAGCGCCCGAGAAATTCCGCTGATATGCGAGAGCGGGGCGGGAAGGATCTGTACCCCCTTGCGCAACTTGATGGCCGGCGCGGCGCCATCGGCCGCCTCGCCCAGCACCGTCGATCCGATGCTGTGCTGAAAGGAGGCGCGTGAAAGCGGTATGCGTTTGGGCTTGCCCGTGGTGCCGCTCGTCAACATTTCGACGACGACCCCAGGCGCGTATATCCTCAAATCGGATCCGTCGATCTTGTCCAGACTTTCAGCGAACCTCACAGGCTCGCCCGGTGCGCCCACGATTATGCCGGCTGCGCCGATGGACCGGGCGGCCTCGCGGACCCCCGCCCGGTCCCATTGCGAGGCCTCGGCCACGACAACGGGCGCTTTCAGTTCAATGAGATCGGCGCAGATCGTGGAATCCGGATAAGCGGGGTTCACGACGACGAGGCAGCGTTCGGTCACCTGCAGCGCGCACAGCGCCGCAAGAGCCTCGAAGCGGTTGCTCATGAACACGGCGACCCGCGCCTCCACCCCGAGCCCTAGCTCGTTCAACATCGCGTCAAGGCGGTCCACGCGAGAAGAGATTTCACCGAACGTGCGCCACTCGCCCCGGACCTCCACCGCGCCCGCGGAGGGATCTATGCTCAACACGCCCTTGATCAAATCGCCGACGACACTCATCGAATTGCAGCCTCATCTCCCCAAAACAACAAGTTCAGACGATCGACCACCGGTCGGCTGAAATTGCAACGCGTTCAGCTCCGACCAAGCGCCAGCGATGGCGCTTGCCTCCGCCCCGGTCTCGCGACCGCTCCACGATCCCAGGTCAAACCTTCGGCTTCTGCGAAGCGGCGCGGTCCCCCTCCTTCACATCGCGCAACGCCATGACCTTACGGCGCGACTTCACACGCGAAGACTGCAGATCACATCCCTCTCTGGACGCCCACCGTGCTGCCCGATGCAGCCTGTGCTCGCCACGCACAAGCCCTGCGTGTTTGGCCTCAGCCCGGCGCCGTCGATCATCACGCCCGCGGCCACCAACTCGCTGTTGGCATATCGCCTGCGAGCGGACGTGGGATAATTCGCGGATCGAAATATCTACACGCTTACTACCCAGAGTGATTGGCGTACCACCGATATATGTGCGCCCTTTTCCCCTTCCCTCACAAATAGTTGCCCGGCGTCGAGAGCTGTTGCGCTTCTCAAATATTGGGCGGCTACTTCCAGGCAATGCCGGATCAACCGGCGCCAGGGATAGGGAGCAAGTTCATGACCAGAGTGGCCTTTGTCACGGGTGGAACCCGTGGAATCGGACGTGCGATCTGCGAACGACTGTCCGCGGATGGGCTGAAGGTCGCGGCCGGATACTCGGGCAACCAAGAGGCCGCCTATGATTGCGCCAAATCGCTCGGCGTCATGGTGGTCAAGGGCAATGTCGGGAGCTTCGAGGACTGCCAGCGCGCCGCCGCCGACGTTACGGCTGAACTTGGGCCGATCGACGTGCTGGTCAACAATGCGGGCATCACCCGCGACGGCGTCTTCCATAAGATGACGCCAGAGCAGTGGTCGGACGTCATTCGGGTCAACATGGACTCGGTGTTCAACATGACACGCCAGGTGATCGACGGGATGCGCGAGCGTCAGTGGGGCCGGGTCGTCAACATCTCGTCGATCAACGGCCAGAAGGGCCAGGCCGGCCAGACCAACTACTCGGCGGCCAAGGCCGGCATGATCGGGTTCACCAAGGCCCTGGCGCTCGAAAACGCCAAGAAGGGCGTGACGGTGAACTGCATCGCCCCCGGCTACATCGACACCGAGATGGTGCAGGCGGTGCCGGAACGCGTGCTGGAGGGCATTATCGCCCAGATCCCCGTCGGCCGCCTTGGCCGCGGCGAGGAGATCGCGGACATGGTGGCGTTCCTCGCCGGAGAACGGGCCGGCTACGTGACAGGCGCAACGCTCTCGTTGAACGGCGGCCAGTTCATGGCGTCCTGAGCGGCCCGTGACGGGCCGCACATTGAGCGCGAGGCCGCAACGATGATTGAGCGTCGCTCATGGGTTGGGCTGTTCGCCGTGCCCACCCCTGCCCGAACTGCGCTGGTCGCCGATCTCGAAGCCGAGCGGTCCTGCGTCCTCGGCGTCAGCCCGGCGCCGCGCCAAGCTTCCCTGGTGGCGACGTCGCGGGCGGTTCGCATAGCTGTCGTGACCTTCGCCTGCACCTCGCGGCGTCGGGAACAGCGGGAAATCGCAATCACCGCCTGGCGGGACACGCCGGTCTGCTGCGCGTCGGGAGAGGTCATCGGTCGCCGCCGCACGCCCGATTGGGCGCGCCTCCTGCCCGGCTATCACGTCGAGCATGTCGGAGACTCACGGGAATGGCGTTTTGAGGCGAGACGCGCGCAAGAACGCGCCGCTGGCAATAACTGACGGGCTCCCCCGCACTCGGGACCCCGAATACATCCGCCCCCCACGCTGAATGACGGGAGTCGTCGAGGAGTTGATGGGCGGTCATCTCGATTCGAGTCTAGTCATCACCGTTGCAACCGCTTCCGCGAGCCATGGAGCGGGCCCTCAGGATGAAGACCTTGCAGAAGTTCAGCTCCGTCCACGCCTCGGTCCATA
>Ga0068862_100006006_pt1 | contig 10111 bp, 8 predicted proteins | sample KBSSwiS52_FD_66598 | JGI IMG/M metagenome (GOLD analysis project Ga0068862, IMG submission 66598) | Switchgrass rhizosphere microbial communities from Kellogg Biological Station, Michigan, USA - KBS Switchgrass S5-2 | ecosystem: Host-associated > Plants > Roots > Rhizosphere > Soil ... | reverse complement strand
GCAGCGCTTCTTCAGCCACCTGATCTCAGCGATGAAGACGTCCACGCTCATCAAGTGCATCGAGCGTGATATGGAGGCGGGTCACGCTGCCGTGGTCCAGCTCGTTTCCACCGGCGAGGCGCTGATGGAGCGGCGACTCGCCGACATCCCGGCCGAGGAATGGAGCGATCTCTCCGTAGACGCTACTCCTCGAGAGTACGTCATGGACTACCTTGCCCATTCCTTCCCGACGCAGCTCTTCGAGGAGTACACCGATAGCGACGGCAACCTGGCCTCGCGGCCGGTCCTGCGCGACGGCCAGCCCGTGCAATGCCGCGAGGCCGTGGAGCGCCGCGACCGGCTCATCGAACACCTGGCGACTCTGGACCCAGTGCCGGGCGCGCTCGACCAGATCGTGCAGCACTTCGGCAGCGAACAGGTCGCCGAGGTCACGGGACGGTCGCGGCGCATCGTCGCCAAGGTGGACAGCGCCGGCGACAGGCGCCTTGCTGTCGAGAGCCGGGCAGGGTCGGCCAATCTTGCCGAGACGCAGGCGTTCCAGGACGACGAGAAGCGCATCCTGGTGTTCAGCGACGCCGGCGGCACGGGCCGCAGCTACCACGCTGACCTCGGCGCGCGGAACCGGCGCCTGCGCGTGCACTATCTGCTGGAGCCCGGCTGGAAGGCCGACACCGCCATCCAGGGCCTGGGGCGGACCAACCGCACCAACCAGGCGCAGCCGCCGCTGTTCCGGCCGATCGCCACCGACGTCAAGGCGGAGAAGCGGTTCCTGTCCACCATCGCCCGGCGCCTCGACAGCCTGGGCGCCATCACCAAGGGGCAGCGGCAGACGGGAGGACAGGGGCTGTTCCGGCCCGAGGACAACCTGGAGAGCGTCTACGCGCGCGCCGCGCTGCGCCAGCTCTACGTGCTGCTCTACTCGGGCAAGGTCGACGGCTGTTCGCTCCAGCGGTTCCAGGACGCGACCGGCCTCGCGCTCACCGACCGCGACGGCACGCTCAAGGAGGAGCTGCCGCCGATCAGCCAGTTCCTCAACCGGCTGCTGGCGCTCACCATCGATCTCCAGAACGCCCTGTTCGCGGCGTTCGAAGCGCTGCTGGAGGCGAAGATCGAGGGAGCCATCGCGTCCGGCACCTACGATGTCGGCGTCGAGACCATCACGGCGGCGTCGCTCAGGATCGTCGAACGGCGCACAACTACACCCATCCCGGCACCGGTGCTGCGACGCAGGTGTTCACCATCGCCCGGCGCGACCGCAACGAGCCGCTGCCGCTCGCGGACGCCCTGGAGCAAGGCGCCAAGCGGAGCTGCCGGCTGCTCCTCAACAGCAAGTCGCACCGTGCGGCCGTGCAGATCCCGGCGCCCAGCCTCATGCTCGACGACGGCAGCGTGGAGCGCCGGGTCCGACTCGTTCGGCCTCTGGAGCGTCCGTCGATCGCCGTCGATGCGCTGGCGGCGACCGCGTGGCGGCCGACCGAGCCTGAAGCGTTCACAGTCGCCTGGGAGTCGGAGCTGGCCCAGCTCCCCGAGTTCCGGGAGAGCACGCTGCATGTCGTCACCGGCCTGCTGCTGCCGATCTGGCGCCAACTGCCCCACGACGGCGGCCGGGTGTATCGCCTGCAGACCAACAGAGCCTGCCCCGGAGCGGGCCAAGGGCCAGCATCCGGGGGCGAGCGCGTCATCGGTCGCCAGGTGTCCCCGGCCTGGGTCGCGGCGGCTTGCGCGACGGTGCCGGAGCTATCGTCCGAGGACGCGTTGGCGGGCTTGCTGGGCGGGCGCATGGTCCTCCATCTCGCCGACGGGATGCAGCTCCGCCGCGCCGGCGTGATGCATGCGCATCGCATCGAGCTCGTCGGTTTCACCGATGCCATCCGCGACCGGCTGACGGTGTACGGCCTGTTCCACGAGATCATCGCCTGGAAGCTCAGGATGTTCGTGCCCACGGACGAGCGCGGCATCAAGGTGCTGGCCAAGGTCCTGGAGCGCTACTCGCTGCAGCGCATCGCGGAGCGGGAGGGCGCGTGACATGGGGCCCGCAGCAGACATCGCACGTCGCCTCGCGCAGAATGCCGAGGCCGTGTGCCGCGAGTACCTCTCCAACGGCCGCCGCGAAGGCGGTACCTGGCGCGTCGGCGACATCGACAACACGCCCGGCCGCAGCCTGATGGTCCGGCTCACCGGGCCGGACAGCGGCAAGGGCGCTTGCGGGCGCTGGGTCGATTTCGCGACCGCTGAAGGTGGCGACCTCCTCGACCTGATCGCCCGCGCCCGCCGGCTCCACACCTTCCGCGACGTGCTGGACGAGGCGCGCCGCTTCCTGAGCCTGCCGGAGCGGGAGTACCAAGGTTCCGCGCCAGCACGATCGCCGGTCCCGACCGGGTCGCCCGAGGCGGCGCGGCGGCTGTTCGCCTCGGCCAGGCCGATCCCGGGCACGCTCGCGGCCGTCTACCTGCGCCACCGCGGCATCGCGGTGTCGGGCGATCTGCCCGCGCTGCGTTTCCATCCCACCTGCTTCTACCGCGCCCACGAGGGCGCGCCGCGCGAGACCTGGCCGGCGCTGCTGGCCGCCGTCACAGATCGCGAAGGCGTCGTCACCGGCGTGCTCCGCACCTGGCTCGCCCACGACGGCTCGGGCAAGGCCCCGCTCGCGACCCCGCGGCGGTCGATGGGCCGTCTCCTCGACCACGGGGTTCGTCTCGGCAACGGAAGCGACGTATTGGCGGCCGGCGAGGGGCTGGAAACGATGCTGTCACTCCGCGTCGTCCTGCCGGCACTGCCCGTCGTTGCCGCACTGTCGGCAACACACTTGGCAGGGTTCATCCCGCCCTCCGGGCTGCGGAGGCTCTACATCGCCCGCGACAGTGACCGGGTGGGACGCCGCGCGGCCGAGATGCTGGGCGCGCGTGCCCACGCCGACGGCATCGAGGCCCTGGTGCTCACGCCGCAGTGGGACGACTTCAATACCGACCTCACCACGCTCGGCTGCGAGGCACTCGCGGCGTCCCTGCGTGCGCAGCTCGCACCCGAGGACGTGGTGCGATTCCTGGTCGTGAACCGGCGTCCGGGCCCTCAGCCGCGTCAGCGCGCGTCCGTGTCGGGTCCGTCCTCGCCGTCGGCCGCGCCCGGCCTTCAGGATGGCGATGGTGCCGGAAGCGGCTGAGCCCCGCAACGGCTGCGCGCGGCTTTCTTCCCCTGGCGCCACCCCGGCGCGGCTGCGCCGCTTGCGGTGCCGCCATTCCTCGCGCGAGCCAAGAAAGCCGTGCTCGCCGTCCTCCGCTGCGCTCCGGCCCTGCGGGCTTCGCCCTTGGGTGCGGGGCTCAGCCGCTCCCGGCTTTTCGATCGCCAGAAGGCCGCGCATGGGCGCGGCCTCGCTATACGAGGAGCAGATCCTATGACACTCGACCGCTACACCGACGATGCCGAGGTCGCCCGGAATGTGTCCCCGACCGCCCATCTTCTCGACGAGCTCGCGCTCTATGCCCATCGGCCCTACGACGATGAGGCCGATCCGCGTCCGCTGCCCGAGCCGGCCAGGCTGCAAGGCGCCCTCGCCGATATGTTCGATGCGCTGGTTGCGACGCTGTCCGATACGCGTCTGGAACCAGACCTGCACGCGGTGCTGTGGTCGCTCGTGAACGTGTTCCACCGCCGCATCGACCGGATCGAGCGTGACCTCGATGCCAACGAGAGCGCCCAGCGATCCGGCCAGCGCGAGCAGGATGGCTCAGAGGTGAGATCGGTGGAGCTGGAGCGTCTGGTCGCGCAAGGGCTGACCCTGATCGAGCGCCGCAACAGCTTCGAGTTCCTGCGGGATGCCGCTGCAGAGCTGTATGCGCTTCATACCGGCCAGGCATGGCGGCCGTACACAGGCTCGATGGTGAACCGGGCAACGATGACGGCCGCGATGATCGACAGCCGCGATTTTCTCAATGCGCGCCGCCGTGCGGACGCCCAGGTCCTTCTGCCGAAGGGAACCAGGATCGCCTTCGCAGGTGGTGTGGACTGCAATGATCACCAACGCATCTGGGCCGTCCTCGACAAGGTGATGGCCAAGCACGCGGAGATGGTGCTCCTCCACGGAGGTACGCCGCGTGGCGCCGAGAAGATCGCCGCCTGCTGGGCCGACGCGCGCAAGGTCTCCCAGTCGTGTTCAAGCCGGACTGGACACGCCACCAGAAAGCGGCACCGTTCAAGCGCAACGACCAGCTCCTGGAAGCGCTGCCGATCGGCGTCGTCGTATTCCCGGGTTCCGGCGTCACCGACAACCTCGCCGACAAGGCCAAGGCGATGGGCATCCCGCTGTTCGACTGCCGCAAGGCGGGCGGCGCTTAAGCGCCGCTTTTCCCCGTTCGCCGTGGCCGGCAATGCGGCGCAGGCTGCCCGGCGGCGGGCAGAGCAGGCCGGAAGAAGAAACCCGCCTGTGTGTAGGAGCGTGTCCGTGCGGTGGCTGACCAACCGGGCAGAGCCAGAGAAGGGCCGGGGGAGTGTAGCAGCACGGGAAGGGCAGAAGATGCCCCGGCGCGCCCCTCGAAGGCCAGGAGCCCTCCCGGCTCAAGGGACCGTCGCGCCTTTTGTCTGGCGCTTCCCGACTAGCGGCGTCGTCATCTGGTCTCCCATCCGGAAAGCCTCGGAGTACACGCGCTTTCTCACAAGCGTGCCGAGCTTGGGTCATCTGATCGCCGAGACGGTCAGTAGCCTTGCGAGCGGCCACCCGTGGCCACCAGCTTGAGCCAACGCCGTGAATCCCAACCATCGGACGCCGCTAGTCGCGAGGCGCCGGACGCTCTCGCCCGTGAAGCCCGGAGAGCGAGAGATGGGGCAGGGGCCGGTGACGGTCGGGCCGGAGGAGAGAGGCTCCCGCGCTCGCCGTCGCGTCCCAAGGAGATCTCCCATGTTCCATACGCCACTTTCCGCTCAGCAACTCTATGACGAGTGCCCGCTCGGCGCGCTCGTCCGCTTCTCCGACGGCGCCGTGGAGCCGTCGCAGCGCCACCGCCGCAAGCACGCCGCATGGAGGTCCAGCAACGGCACGGGGCGCCTCGTGCGGAAGGCGCCGCCGAAGCAGGCCCTGCCCGCCTCCTTCACCCTGCATGTCGGCAACTTCGGCACCGACGACGTGACCGTCGTCAAGGCGTATCGTGTCTTCGCCGTCACCTCCCCGCTCTCCTTCGCCATTGTCGATAAGCCGCGGCCCGGCCAGGTCGCCCTGCTTAATGACGATCTCGGCATGCCCAGTCTCATCCACCTTGCCGACACGGAGGCGGACGCGCGATCCTGGCTGACAGCCCACCCCCGCGACAATGTGCGCCTCGTACCGGCCGAGGCGCTGGTGCCGCGCACGTTCACCTACCTGCAGGACCCCGGCCACCGCTGGCTCATCGTGAGCTGCGGCGACCTGGCCGATGCCGGTCTGTCGCCCGCGGATTTCTCCTCCTGCAGCTACGGGAGCGGCGACACGATCGCGCTGGAGGAGGATTGCGACATGCCGAGCTTCCTCAAGCGCCTCGGCGAGCGGGGCATCTCCTATCGGCTGCGCGAGCAGCACACCGGCGCCGAGGCTCACGTCCGCCGTTGGGCCGCCAATCCGCAGTCCCCAGCCGAGCCGTGCTGAGGTCGCCGCCTGCTCTGTGCCTGGCGTGGGACCCGCCAGGCACAGAGCGACATCAGGCTGAATGCCCCTGGGCAGGCCCGAGCCACCGCCGCAACGCCAAACGCGGAAGGAGGACCGCATGACCGCCTTCAACATCTATCGCGTCCGCTTCGTCCAGAGCCAGCGCTACGCGATCAACATCAGCGCGCCCAGCGCAGAGCTCGCGGAATTCTTCGCCGAGGAGATCCGCAAGAGGGCCGGCGCCGCGCCCTTCGAGGCCATCGGCGAGCCGTTCAGCGGCGACTGGCATTCCGAGGAGATCTGCTCGGCCAATACCCCCGACCTCCTCGCCGCTGTTACCAATGCGCTCGACCAGCTCAGGCGTGGTGGACCTCGCTGGACCATCGAGGAGAGCCTGGCCAACGCTCTCGCCCGCGCCAAGGCGCAAGCCGATCTGTCATGACCAGGCCGACGAGGGGACTTGGACCTTCAGGCTCGCTCAGGCTCCGAGTTCGCCTTCGACGAGGCGAACAGCTCCTCCAGGGCGTCGCCGAGATACGTCTCGATGACGGCCACTTCCGCTGCGCAGATCGGCACAGGTTGCCCGAGGTTGTCGCGCACCACGAGATCGCCATCCGGCAACCTTCTCGGCGGAGGTGCTGCGCATCCAGCCATCGTTGTTGCGCTGCGCGCCGACCGCTGCCGTCCGGGTGACGGCGGCCCACGACAGCTGGGCGGCCGGGTGTCCGCGGCAACAACCGTGACTGCGTCCGCAGGCCGCGCGTGCTGCGCGTCGCGGCGACTGGCAAGGACGACAACTTCCGCCCCATGGCTCGGCGTTGCCTCAGCCCGGCCAGAACCCTGCCAGCACGGACCGGCGTTCACCGCAAGCCGTACCGCAGTACCGCCTGCGACGCAGGTGCTGCGGGCTGCCCCTCCGCCAGCTGCGACCCTCTGGCTCTTGGCTGCCCTCGATCGCTCGAACGTGGTGCGGCCGGCCAGGTCGTCCCTGACCGATGCGCCGGCATCGCTTCCTCTGTCGGACGCGCTCCGCTGCGAGCATTCCCGAGCCATCCTTGTGCAAAGCAACTGAGTGAGCGCCGGCTGCGAAGCCGAGCCTGCGGCCGGCAGCTCCATGACGGCCACGGCCTGCGACGGCAGAACACGGTGGACGCAAAACACCCGGCGCAGGGCCTCTTTCTCGGAGGCCGCCAGGTATCGTGTGTCGATATCCGCCGACTGCCGCCGGACGCCGGCCTTCCATTCAGCCCATCGGGGTGCGACTTCAGCCCAGGCCTGCCGGCTCTCGGCCTCCGTCCGCCAATCGGCAGCAAGGAGGGCGCCGGCCGCGGTCACCAGCAGCACGAGACCGACCGCGATGGTTCCGGCCAGCACACCCGCGACGGGCACCATTGCGCCCGCGCACAGGCTGGCAGGGGCCGCTGCCGCCCCGACCGCCAAGTACAGACTTCGTGGAACGGGCATGGCGCATCTCTTGCGACACTATGATTGCCCGATTATTAACGCTCAAATATGTGATCGAAAAATGGCCATGCAATGAATGTGGAGACGTTACGAGATGAATTGAGACACTGGTTATGAGATTTTTTATGGCGTGAAGATCTGTGAACTTCCTGGAAGTTGCGGGAAGGTTTTTGGACAGGGAGTTTGACAGCAAGATAAAGCGAAACTCGCGTTTCGCGCGAATGATAGGTAAGCTATTGTCTGCACGTGGCTTTTTTCAGATATGAGAGATGTGAGAGACGCCACGATTGACGCTAAACCGACTCCATGCGCTAAAAATTAGGTTGTCCCTCAAGGTACTATAATTGAGAAACTCTGCGCACCCTTGCATTTCATCGGCAATACTCCATTTCGATGGCCATGTCGAAAGATGAGCCAAACGAATTCGAAGCTCTGCTCGGAAAGCCGCGCGGTCAACCCCGAAACCGGCCGCGGACATTCGTCGCCGAGGTCCTGCGCGCTGTCGCCGAGCAGGGCGGCGACCCCCGCCGCGTCTTCCGGTCGGCGGGCGAGCGCAAGCGTCCGGCCGCTTCAATGCACGCGGCCGGGGACGTGAGGCGGCAGCTGCCCTCGAAGGCCACGGCGGCTGGGAGTCCGCGTCCGGCGAGCCTTGGACCGGCGGCGGCATGCGCTACCGGGCCCGGCGCGTCATCGTCAAGGCGCGCGTTGTGAGGCTGAAGGGCGTCGAGAGTTAGGCCATCGCCGCCCACCTGCGTTACCTGCAGCGCGAGGGCGTCACCACCGACGGCCAGCACGAGGACGACCGCGCCGACACCAGGGCCTTCATTGAGCGCGGTCTGGAGGACCGGCACCAGTTCCGGTTCATCGTTGCCGCCGAGGATGGCGTCGCGCTCGGGGAGCTCAAGCCGTTTACGCGCCAGCTGATGCGGCAGATCGAGCAGGACCTCGACACGGCGCTCGATTGGCTGGTGGTGGACCATTTCAACACCGGGCAGCCGCACACCCATATCGTTGCCCGCGGCGTCACCGACCAGGGCAAGATCCTTTACATTGCCGGCGACTACATCGCCCACGGCATCCGGGCTCGGGCGAGCGATCTCGTCACCCGCCAGCTCGGGCGGCAGACCGAGCTGGAGGTGCAGCAGAAGCTGGGGCGGGAGGTCGACCACGACCGCTTCACGCGTCTCGACCGCACGCTCCTGGCCGAACCCGAGGACGGCCGGGTGGACCTGCGCATCAGCCCGGGTCAGAGCTATCTCGTCCGCGCCAACCGCCACCTGCTCATCGCCCGCCTGCGGAAGCTGGAGGCCATGGAGTTGGCCGACCCGGTCGAACCTGGCGTGTGGGAGCTGTCGCCCAGGCTCGAGTGGGCGCTCAAGCACCTGGGCCAGCGCATCGACACCATCGGCATCATGCAGAGGGCGCTGGGCGAGGAGGCTGCCGAGCGATCGGTGTCGCACTTCACGATCCACAGGGACCTGCCGCGATCTCCTGTAACCGGCCATCTGAGGGGCAAAGGCCTTGCCGGCGACGGCCTGGCGGACAAGGTCCACCTCGTCATCGACGGCGTCGACGGCCGCGTGCACTACGTCGAGCTGGATGCGGTGCTGGTATCGGACGACGCCCGGATCGGGGCCATTCTCACCGTCGGCAAGGAGCCCTCGGCGCGGTCGGTCGACAAGACCATCGCAGCGCTGGCCGCCCGCAACCACGGGTTCTATGACCCGAGCCAGCATGCCGAGATCGCCAGGCATCGGGTCGAGACCACGCCCATGGGCTTCGGCCACAAGGTCGAGAAAGCCCTGGAGCGGCGCCAGGAGACCCTGATCGCACGCAGCCTGGCCTATCGGCTCCAGGACGGCAGTGTCCGGTACCAGCCCGACCTCCTGGCAACCCTGCAGCGCCGCGAGATCGACCGCGCCGGCGAGCGCCTCGCCGCCCGAAGCGTCGAGCGTCTGACCTATGTTCCGGCCCGCGACGGCGCCACCGTCAGGGGCATCTACCGCGGTTCCGTCGCGTTGACCGGCGGCAGGTTCGCCGTCGTCGCCGACGAGCGCCAGTTCACGCTGGTCCCCTGGCGCCAACTCCTGGAGCGGTTCCGCGGCCGCGAGGTGACCGGCATCGTCCGCGGCATGGGTGTCTCATGGCAGCTCGGCCTGCAGCGCACTCGGGGCCTGTCCCGATGACGGCATCCACCCGGCAGCCTGATTGGCCGCCCGCCGGTATCCTCGGCGCGTCATCGCTTCGTCTTCCGCAGCCTGACGCCCGGCCCGCCGTGCTCGTCCTCGTCGACGAACACCACACCGGCCTCTGCAGCGCGTTGCGCCACGCGAGCAGCGTCGATCGCTTGGGATCGGACCCCCGCATCTCGAAGTTCTGGATGGTCTCGCGGGCCGTGCCGGACGCACGCGCCAGATCGTCTCGCGACCATTGGGCGAGCACACGGGCGGCACGAAGCTGGAGCGGGTGAACATGCCCGCTTTGGTGCCGCGCCCCCGGTTGCAGCTCGCCGACGCTGCGCACGCCGCCAAGACAGCCTCAAAGGAAGGCGTCATCGCCGACCTTGGCGACGGAGGCGCCGGCATGAATGACCCACGGGAGGACGCAGTCGACGCCTACCTGGCCTTGCGCGATCCGCCAGCGAACGACAACGAGCCCCACATCGGCATCAACGGCAAGCCGTGCCATTGCACCCCGGAGCGCCGCGCACACTACACGCGCGGCTGTCCCGACTCCTGCCCCTGCCGCGATCGTCTCGTGGGCGGTCGTGAGCCGGCCGCAATCGCCGAGGCAAGGCTTCGCCCATCGGTTCCGTCCGGTCGGTGCGGCGCTGTCCCAGCGCGCGACGATGGACACGACCCGGGTCTCAGTCCGAGCCGCCCTCAGAACTGGATGCGGGCACCGGCCTGGATGAACCAGATGTCGTTGAGGCCGCCGGGGATCTGGTTGGCGGGACCGCCGCTGATGGTCGCGTCGGCCTGGTACTGGCGGTAGGCGATATAGAGGTCCATGGCGGCGGCGTCGATCTTCTGCACC
>Ga0068862_100006004_pt1 | contig 10112 bp, 10 predicted proteins | sample KBSSwiS52_FD_66598 | JGI IMG/M metagenome (GOLD analysis project Ga0068862, IMG submission 66598) | Switchgrass rhizosphere microbial communities from Kellogg Biological Station, Michigan, USA - KBS Switchgrass S5-2 | ecosystem: Host-associated > Plants > Roots > Rhizosphere > Soil ... | reverse complement strand
TCCGGCGGCGGGGCGCGCATCGACTTCGGCATGCTCGCCTACACCGATGTGGCGTGGATGGACGACCGGACCGCGCCGTCGTCTCTCGTCCGGCACAACATCGAAGGGCTGACGTTTGCGTTTCCGCCCGCCTACCTGCTGTCGTTCCTGATCGATGCGGAAGGCGAGCCGATCGCCGGCGCCGATGATCTGCCGCTCCTGACCCGGAGCCGGATGCCGGCCGTGTTCGGCCTGACGTATCGCACCGATCTCCTGCAGGAGGAAACGGCCGCGGAGCTCGCCGCTGAAATCGAGCAGTACAAGCGATACCGCGGCATCATCGCCGTCGCGAACGCGACGCTCCTCACGCTGCAGACGCCGTTCGACGAGAGCGGCTGGGATGTCCTGCAGGAGGTCGCCGACAACGGGTCGACCGCGCTGCTCTTCGCGTTCAGAAGCGAAGCCGGCAGCGAGCGGCTGATCGTCCGTCCGCGCGGACTTCAACCGGCGGCGACCTACGACGTGTTCTCGCTCGGCGTCGGACCGATCGGCACCGTCCGCGGCGAGACGCTCATGCAGGACGGGATCGAGCTGCTGGCCGCGTCGCCGTCACGCGCGCACCTGCTCGTCCTGCAGGCCCGATAGCGGCGAACACCGAGTGTTGGCTACGGCTTGCACTCCGGCGTCACGGCTCTTGGCTTGCGCTCGTTCCACCGGTCGACGAGCCGTCTCAATTCCTTGATCGGCTCGGGGTTGTCGTCGACCTGGAGCCTCAGGACCGTATCGTTGTGCAGCCACACGCCGCAGTTCTTCTTCACGATCACGATCGCCGCCGACTGCTGCCCGCGCTTGTCGCCGCCGCCGGCCTGACCACCCTCGAGCGCCGCCACCAGGCGCTGCGACAGGTGCCCGGTCGTCTCCTCGAACCGGCTGATCATGTTATCGACGACCGCCGATCCGGCGAGGATGTTCCCCTGCGCGGTCGCGAACTTGCCGCCCTTGTGCCCCGCCCAGTCCGTCGCCTTCGGACCGGTGTGTGCGGCGTACGCTCCCTTCAAGTTCATCACGGCGAACTGCCGTCCCTGTTTGCTCCAGTTGTCCGGCAGCGGATCGGCATCCTGCTCGAGAATGGCCTTGATGATGGCCGCCGGCTCGAGCCCTTTCCGCAGCAGCTCGAGCGCTTTCGGTCCGTAGCCGACGTCGACGATCGCTTGTGTCGCCGCCACCCCGGCGTCGGCATCGGCCCACAACACGCCGTTGCCCACTGAAAACACGCGCGACTGCACGGCGCCGCCGACCTCCCCGGTCTGCGGATCGAATCCCAGAATCGAAAACGTTCCGGTGTCCCACAGCGGCTCCGCGGCACGCGGCAACGCAAACAGCGATGCCGCCAGGAGCACGACGAGCGATCCACGCCACAAGACCGTCAACAGCCACCTCCATACGCATTGATGCGCGCTTCCACCGTCTTGCGTCCGATCTCGACGACCACGAAGCGCTCCCGATCCCACCCGGAAAACTGCGCGAGCCAGAACAGTTTGCCGTTGAGCCGCAGCACGCCGAACGGGAACATGTAGCTGGCGCCGTATCGATCGCAGCGCAGCAGATCGAGCACGGTCCCGATCGAGCGTGTCGCCTCGTGATCGCGCACGAACCAGCCGGTGCCGAACGCCAGTTCGACGCATTCCCCCGCCGTCTGTCCCAGTTTTCGATACGCACGTATCGCCTCGATGTAGTACACGCGCGGGTCGTCGCCGTAGGCGTAGACCGCTTCGATCTCCGGAGCGATCCCTTCGCGAGCCTGCCGCTTGATCGAGTGGCCGTAGTGGTTCTCGACCTCGCGCTCGGCCTTGTTGAACGCGACGCGGACGTTGTCGGCGAGCGCCTGCACTTCGCGATCCGACGCCGCCAGGACCTCAATCGGCTCGACCGGTTGCGGCGGCGACACGACGAATCCGTCTTTCGGATAGGGTTGAATCGTCGGCGGCGGCACCGATTTGTCGGACTGATACGTCGTCTTCAAGCCGACCTGTCGGACGCAGTGCACGTCGACCCAATCGAGCTGCGTCACGTCCACCGCCTGCGACGTCGCCCGGCCGGTCCAGGCCTCCCACGTGCGTGGCGCCGGCGCCGGTCCCCACCAGCCGGACGGCACTGCGCGGAGGTCGACGGGGACGATCAGGTCGAGCTTCGGGATCGGCCAGTTCGTCTCCCAGTGGCTCTTGTCGTAGGTGGCGAATGGAATCACGATGCCATCGCGGCGCAGCGCGCCCACGCTGAACACCGGTCGCGACTCGGCGGCAGCCATCACCGCCACCGACGCGGCCACGACGCCAATCGCGCCCGCAGTTCGAACCGTCACCGCCGCGGAGTATACTCCCGCCTCTGACCAGGAGGAGGCGATGACGCAGACGCTCGGTCGCTCCGAACTGCAGGCGGTGTCAGATCGATTGCAGGAGGCGTTCACGCGGCGCGATTCGGCCGCCGTCGCCGCTTGCCACACGCCGGACGGCGTCGTCGAAAGTCCGATGTTCGCGACGCTGCGTGGGCGCAAGGCGATCGAGGACGCGCAGCGCTCCTTCTTCACCGTGTTCCCGGACGTGACGATGACCATCGATGCCACCGTCATCGATCCGCCTTACGTCGCCGTGTTCGCGACGATGCACGCGACGCACGTCAGTGAGTTCTTCGGCCTGCCCGGCACGGGACGGCAATTCGAGGTGCGGGTCTCTCGCCTGCTCAAGATCCAGGGCGAGCTCATCGCGCACGAAACGCGGGTTTACGATTTCACGGGGTTGCTGGTGCAGGTGGGGGTATTGAGGGCAAAACCCGCGAAACCTTAAAGTTAAAAGATTAAAGTCAAAAGTTGAAATCAAAAGGAAAAAGGCAGAAGGCACGGGACCAGGCCCGCTGCCTCCTGCCTTTGTCTGTCTTCCTGCTTTTAACTTTTAACTTTTAACTTTACTGTTTCTGACCAGCCGTCGGCGGCGCGGGTGCCGGCTCGACACTCATCGTGAGCGCGGTGAACATCATCTCCTCGAACGTCTGATCGCCCCACCAGACATCCTTCGTCGGATCCGGATTCGACTTGTTCGCCGGCGAGTTGTCGTACCACGCCGTCGCGTGAACGACCGTGCCTTTCGGCAGCTTCACCGGCTCCTTGTAGATATAGTCGGTCTGCCAGTCGAAGTTGTAGTTCGGTACCGACAGCAGCGTTTGCTTCCGGCCGTCCGGGAACGTCGCTTCGTAGGTCCACCGCTTGCCGCGCACGTGCGTGTGCGGCAGGATGCTCCACAACACGAAATCGCGGTTGAGCGTCATCTCGGCGTCGACGCGCGCGTTGGCGTCGCCGGCCGCGATGTGCAGCCCGCCATTGGCGAGCACCGCTCCGACCAGCGGCGTCTTCGGCGGCGTCTTCGCGAAGACCAGGCCGATCTTCGTGCGATCGGTCGTCGGCTTACCGACCGTCGTGTAGTGCATCTGGAAAATCAGCGTCGATCCGGCGAGGACCTTCGTCGCCGTTCCGGGCTGATAGATGCGATACCCGTTCCCCGGCACGTAGCCACCAATCGACGGTCCCAGCTGTTTCGGCATCGGACGATCGTTCGGTCCAGCGAACCGCTTCTGGCCGTCGGGCAGAGGGGGCCCGCCGGTCTGTCCGGCCGGAATGTCCATCCCGTCGGCGAACGTGATCGCCGGCTGCGGACGCGGCCGGTTCTGTTGCGCGCCGGCCGGCTGTGCCGACGCGGGCGCCTCGGGCGGCCGCATGTACACGATGACGTGATGCACGGTGGCGCGGTTACCGGGCCGCACTTCCACTGCCTGCACCCAGCGATCTTCCGTCAGCGTCGTCGGGACTTCGAAGTACTGATACGCAATCGTCCCCGACGCCGGCAGCGGATAGTCTTCCTGCATCTCGAACACGACGTCGGGCTGGCCGATCGCCCAGCCGTCGGCGTACTTCGGCGGCGCCGGAAGGTCCTTGGGATCGCCCTCCGGTCCTCCGGCGTTGACCCAGCGCAGCAGCGTGTCTTTCTCCGCGGCGCTCAGGCGCCGATCGTTGACGAACTCGCCGTACGCGGGATCGGCATGCCACGGCGGCATGGCGCCCTTCGCGACCTGTGTGCCAATCGACTTGATCCACGGACGCGTGTCTTTGAACGTCAGCAGCGACATCGGCGCGATTTCACCCGGCCGATGACAGCTCGTGCAGTTCTTGTAGAGGATCGGCGCGACGTCCTTGGCGTAGGTCGGCGCCGCCCCTTGAGCGGCCGCCGAAGCGGCCGACGCCAGCGTGATGACCGCAGCCAGAATCGGCCGTTTCATTTACTTCTCTCCTCCGGGCGCGGAGGTGGTCGCCGGCCGCCCCGCAAGACTGAACGTGAAGGCGGTGAACTGCATCTCCTCCCACGTCTGGTCGCCCCAGTACACGTCCTTAGTCGGATCCGGATTCGACTTGTTGGCGGTCGAGTTGTCGTACCACGCCGACGTCTTCAGCTTCGTGCCCTTCGGAAGCGTCAGCGCCTGCGCGAAGATGTAGTCCGTCTGCCAGTTGAAGTCGTACTTCGGCACGTTGAGGATCATCTCCGTGCGGCCGTCGGGATAGGTCGCCTCGACCTGCCAGCGCTTGCCGCGGACGTGCGTGTGCGGAATTGCGCTCCACAGCGTGACGTCGGTGTTGAGCGTCATCTCGGCGTCGACGCGCGTGTCCGCCGTTCCAGCCTTCAGCACGAAGTTCGCGTTCGACAGCGGCACGACCACGAGCTCGGTCTTCGGCGGCTCGCTCGCGTACTTGACGCCGATGGTCGAGCGATCGCTCGTTGCCTTACCGGTGGTCGTGTAGTGCATCTGCACGGTGATGATCGCGCCCTTCGGAATCTTGATCGCGGTCCCCGGAGCGTAAACGCGCAGCGAGTAGCCCGGGGCGTACGCAGCGAGCCATCCACCCGGATTCTGCTTCGCGGGCCGATCGTTCTGCTCGTCGCCTCGGGACGGTGGCGGCGCGTCGGCCGGACGCCGCATGCCCTGGGCGAACGCGAACGGTGGAGCCGGACGCGGAGCACTAGGCTGCGGCGCGGACGCCGCCGGAGCAGCGCTGTCACGCGGCGGCGTGGGCGCGCGCACGTACGCGATCACGTGGTGCACAACCGAGCGGTCGCCGGGGCGGATTTCGAACGCCTGGAGCCACTTGTCCTCCGTCAGATTCGTTGGAATCTCGAAGAACTTGTAGTCGAGCGTGCCGGAGGCCGGAATCGGATACGACTCCTGCATCGGGAAGACGGCATCGGGCGTGCCCATCATCCAACCGTCGGCGAACTTCGGCAGCGCGGGCAGATCCTTGGGATTGCCTTCCGGCGCGCCGCCGCTCGCCCACTTGACGATGACGTTCCGATCCGCCTCGGACAGACTGCGATCGTTGGAGAACTTCTGGTGCGTCGGGTCGTCGGCGTGCCACGGGGGCATCGAGCCGTTGCCGACGCGTGTCGCGATCGACTTTGCCCAGGGTCGCGCGTCCTTGTACGTCACCAGCGCCATCGGGCCGATTTCCCCGGGCCGATGGCAATTCGTGCAGTTCTTGTACAGGATGGGAGCGACGTCCTTGCTGAACGTCGGAGCAGACGTCTGCGCGGAAGCCGCGGCAGGCGCAAAGGTCCCAAAGAGGCCCGCCAGGGCCACGGCAGCGATCGTGCGATTCATACTCTCCTCTGCGGAAAACCGGGTTTGGGGAACCATGAAAATGGTACCACGTTTTGACGAGGTTCCCGCCGGAGAGGTTTCAAACAGGGGCTGAGCGCTAAGCGCTTCTGGCTTAGCGCTTTTTGCCGCTCTTGCGCTTGCGGGGCACTTTGCCGCCGGCGCGACGCGCCTCGCTGAGACCAATGGCGATCGCCTGTTTGCGGCTGGTGACCTTCTTGCCCGAGCGGCCCGACCGGAGCGTCCCGCGCTTGCGCTCGTGCATCGCCCGCTTCACTTTGCTTTGAGCCTTCTTGCCGTATTTCGCCATATTTAGCGAAAGTGCAAACGACGTACCCCTCAGATGCGCAGCGCCCCGGAATCAGCCCCTCAATACATCCACGAACGCGTCGACGAGCGACCGATCGCGCCATCCTTTTGACGCTTCGTCGGCAACCACGTCGAGCGCATCATCCGGCGGCACGGCGGTGTGGTACGGCCGGTCCGACGTGAGCGCGTCGAACACGTCGACGATACCGATGATCTGCGCGAGCAGCGGCACTTGCGCGTTCTTCAGCCCATCGGGATAACCGGTGCCGTCGAGGTGCTCGTGATGGTGCCGGACGATGGGCCGCACCTTCTGCAGCGAGCGCAGCCCCGTACAAATCGCGTCGCCGACGATCGGATGCTCGCGCATGACCCGCGATTCCTGTGCGTCGAGCTTGCCGTCTTTCAGGAGCACCCGATCCGGCACGGCGACCTTGCCGATGTCGTGAAGGAAACCGCCGCGTTCGAGCGCGGCGAGGTCCGCGGCGTCGAGTCCCAGCGCCCGGCCCATGCGCGTCGCATACGCCGCCAACCGCTGGCAGTGCCCCTGCGTCAACGGGTCGCGCGCCTCGATCGTCGCCCCCATGCCGAGGATGATGGACTCGGCCGACTCGAGATCGTCTGTGTAGCGCTTCAACCGGACCAGCGACTGGATGCGGGCATGGAGCTCGAGCGGATCGAACGGCTTACCCAGGAAATCGTCGGCGCCGGCGAGGATACCCTTCAGGCGATCGTCGCGCTCCGATTGCGAGGTGACGATCACGACAGGTACGAAACGCGTCGACGGCTGCTCTTTGAGTTGACGGCAGATGTCGAAGCCGTGGCCGCGAGGCGCCACGAGATCGAGGAGCACGATGTCCGGCGATTGCGCGGCGCAGGCCGCCAACACCTCGTCCGCGGACCCGACCACCGACACGTGATGTCCTTCCCGTGTGAGCAGACGCTTCAGGTACCGGGCACTGATGTCATCGTCGTCGGCGACGAGAATCGATGCTGAGGGTGTCACCTTAAGTGAGGCAGGTGCAAAAGGAAGGCCCGCGAGGTCAGCCGTAGCCCTCTAGTGGTAATCTTGGGAAAGTTTCGGGAACTGACTGCTGCGATGGAGGTATTTCGATGCGCGCACTCATTGCGACCCTTGCTCTTGCGGTGACGGCCAGCTCGGCCACGGCCGGTGATTTGTCCACAAAGGAAGTCAACCGCGTAAAGGAAGCGGCCATGGTGCTCCGGGAGATTCACGCCGTTCCCGATAAGGACGTGCCGCAGGAGCTGTGGGACAAAGCCGAGTGCGTCATTGTCGTGCCGGGGTTGAAGAAGGCGGCGTTCGTCATCGGCGGCGAATACGGGAAGGGATTGATGAGCTGCCGCCACAGCGGCGAGTGGAGCGCTCCCGTCTTCATGGAGGTCGGCAAGGGCAGCTGGGGATTGCAGATCGGCGCGCAGTCGATCGATCTCGTACTGCTCGTGATGAACGCGAGCGGCATGGAGAAAATGCTCCGCAACAAAGTGACGCTCGGTGCCGAGGCTTCGATCGCCGGCGGTCCGGTCGGCCGCGATGCGCGCGCCGCGACCGACGCGCAGATGAAGGCGGAGATTTTGTCCTACTCGCGCACGCAGGGATTGTTTGCTGGCGTGAACCTGTCCGGGGGCGTCGTCAGGCCCGACACTGACGACAACACCGATTTGTACGGTCCGAACGTCGCCGCGCGGGACGTCGTGATGGGGACGACGGTGAAAGCGCCCGCCGTGACGGAGCCGTTCATGGCGGCGCTCAAGCGGAGTAAATAACCAGTCGGGACCTGGGGACATGGGGGCTGGGGACTTTCCTCGTCCCCAGTTCCCAAGTCCCCAGTCCCCGCGGGCTGCTCCTACCGCCGCCGGGCGCGATCCGCCGCGACGGCTCTCGAGCCGCGAATTGCTTTCCGAGCGCGTCCTCGCGACCTGGGTTCTTCTTCCTCTTCGTCATCTCCCGCTGCGGCCGCTTCCGCGTTGACAAAGCTTTCCGCGATGTCGGTGAGCTTGCGGTCCGCTTCCTTTTCTTCTTCGAGCGTGTCCTCGAAGAGCGCAGCCACGTCGGTCTTGCCGAGCAGGTTCGCCCACGTGCGGATCGTCCCGTAGCTGGCGATCTCGTAGTGCTCGACCTTTTGCGCTCCCGCAATCATCACCGCATCGCGGGTCGCGTCGTCCTCGGCTTCCGAAATCATGTCGTTGCCTTCCGCAATCAGGTGCTGCATGCCTTCGCATTTCTTGCCCCGAACCGGCAGGCCGAGCTGCTCGAAGACCTGTTCCAGGCGATTGATATGGCCTTCGGTTTCCTTGAGGTGTGCCTGCAACGCCTCTTTCAGCTCAGAAGAGGAAGCCTTCTTCACGAGCTTCGGGAGCGCCTTTGTCAGTTGTTTTTCCGCGTCGTAGATATCTTTGAGTTCATCGTGTAGGAGATCTTGCAATCCGTCCATGGCCATCGCGCCTCCGGGGGTGGGAGTTCTCTTGCGGTTTGTCGTATGCCTTCGCTAAGCAAGATTCATACTCGGCATGCAACGTGCACCAGCTTTACCTCGAGCGATTTGAATGAAGGGGGAAAGCTCATGCGTGTATTGAAAGCAGTATGTTGCGCGGCGATCGTGACGTTGATGGCCGCACCGGGCGTGCGGGCGGACCAGTACGACAAGAAAACGATTCTCACGTTCAGTGGTCCGGTTCAGATTCCGGGAGCGACGCTTCCGGCCGGCAGCTATGTGTTCAAGCTGGCCGATCTGAGCGGCAACCGCCACGTCGTCCAGGTGTTCGACAAGGCGGAGAAGAAGATCTACGCGACGCTGCTCGCGATTCCCAACGACCGGATGGAACCGTCGGACGAACCGGTCGTGATGTTCAGCGAGCGTCCTGCGGGATCGCCCCAGGCCGTGAAAGTGTGGTACTACCCGGGCGAGCGAATCGGCAATGAGTTCGTGTACCCGAAGAGCATGGCGATGAAGATCGCGAAGGCCAACCGCCAGTCGGTCCTCGCGATGGACGACACGAACTCGTCCGACGCCTTCAAGACCGCGCAGGTCGGCCGCTTCGACGAGAACGGCGCCTGGCAGGTCGAGGGCAACAACGCAGTCGCGACGACGACGGCGTCGAACGCGCCGCGCACGACAACGGCGTCCAACGCGCCGCGCACGACAACCGCGAGCGAGGCGCCCCGATCGACGACGATGGCCCAGGCCCAGGCCGCGCCGGCCGCAGGGACTGGCACCACCGCCGCAGCCGGGACGAGCGGTCGCACGCGCCGTCAGCTGCCGCGCACGGCCAGCCTGCTGCCGCTCTACGAGCTGCTGAGCGGTCTGTCGATCGCCGGCGGGCTCGTGGCCCGGCGGATGCGTAAGGCCTAAGCGCGAACGCAATCAGGGCGGGATGGGCAGGACGGGCGGGACAGGCAGGACCGGACGCGCGGCGTCAATTGCCGCCGCGCTCGTCCTCTCTCTTCATCCTGCCCTTCCAGCCCATCCTGCCCTTCCTGCCACTCTCGCCCAGGATCCTCCGAGCTTCCGCAGCACGTCGAGTGAACTGGTCGTGCTGCCGGTTGTCGTGACCGACAAACAGAATCGATACATCTCGGATCTCTCGCGCGAGCACTTCGTCGTCTTCGACAACGGCCGCAAGGTGCCGATCGAATTCTTCACCAACGAGGATACGCCCGCGACGATCGGCCTCGTCGTCGACGCCAGCGGCAGCATGAGAAAGAAGCTGGGCGAAGTGCTGACTGCGGCGCTGGCGTTCGCGAGAACCAGCAATCCCCAGGACGAGCTGTTCGCGATTCGTTTCAACGACGATGTGCAGAACGCGGTGGCCGGGCGTCAGTTTCTGCTCGCCGAGGATCTGATGGCGCTCGAACAGGCGATTGGGTCGATGCGCGCGGAAGGCCGCACGTCCCTGTACGACGCGCTCATCGCCGGTATGGACCAGCTGCGTAACGGGTCGCGCGCGAGGAAGGCCCTGGTGGTGATCAGCGACGGCGGCGACAACGCGAGCCGCGCGACGCTGGTCCAGGTGCTCGCACGCGCGCGCGACTCGAACGCCGCCATTTACACCGTCGGCATCTACGATGCGAACGACATGGAGAAGAATCCCGGCGTCCTGAAGTCGCTGGCGCG
>Ga0068862_100005999_pt1 | contig 10115 bp, 8 predicted proteins | sample KBSSwiS52_FD_66598 | JGI IMG/M metagenome (GOLD analysis project Ga0068862, IMG submission 66598) | Switchgrass rhizosphere microbial communities from Kellogg Biological Station, Michigan, USA - KBS Switchgrass S5-2 | ecosystem: Host-associated > Plants > Roots > Rhizosphere > Soil ... | reverse complement strand
GATCTCGTCGCGCTCGACCCGGACCTCGTGCGCCACCGCGTCGTTCTGCGTGTCGACCGAAGCGAACTCGCCCAACGCCATCGAGAACGCGCCCGCCACGAGGCCCGCCACCCCGGTGAGGATGATCGTGCCGCGGCTCGCCCCGCCGCCGCCGACGCCCGCCACCAGCGCGATGTTGGTCACCAGGCCGTCCATCGCACCGAAGACGCCTGCGCGCAGCCAGCCACCGGAGACGTCCGCGTGATGATGAGCGATGGTCATGGCGGCAGCATAGGAGCGCGCTGGAGAACTCGGCCTTGCTGCGCGACCCCAGGCGGCGTCATCCGCCTTGCGAGGACACCACCTGGCCGCCGCTCGCTCCGGGCGGAGTTCTCCGGCGCCCTCCTCAGTCGGCGCGCGGTCCACGGCGACGAGCCGCAGACTGGCTCGATGGCCGACCCCCCGCTGTGGCTCTTCGCCGACCAACTCGGCCCGCACGTCCACGGCGACCGCGAGATCGTCCTGGTCGAATCCGCAGGAGCGCTGCGCCGCAAGCCGTTCCACCGGCAGAAGCTGCACCTCGTGCTGTCCGGGATGCGCCACCTGGCCGCGGAGCTCGGCGACCGGGCCCGCTACCTCCGCACCGACACCTACCGGGAAGCGCTGGAGCAGGTCGGGCGCCCGGTGCTCGTGCACGAGCCGACCTCGCACGCGGCGGCCGAGCTCGTCGAGCGCCTGCGCAAGGAGGGGCTCGTCGAGGAGATCCTCCCGACGCCGACGTTCGCCTTGTCCCGCAAGGAGTTCGCCGACTGGGCGGGCGATCGCAGCACCTTCCGGATGGAGGAGTTCTACCGCGCCCAGCGAGTCCGCTTCGACGTGCTGATGGACGGCCCCGACCCGCTGGGCGGCAAGTGGAACCACGACCACGCCAACCGCGAACCCCCACCCCGCGGCGCCACGACGCTCGACGTTCCGCGGCCGTGGCAGCCGACCGAGGACGCCATCGACGCCGAGGTCCGGGCCGACCTCGACCGGATGAACCTGCCGACCGTCGGACGCGACGGGCCGCGCTGGTTCGCCGTCACCGCGGACGAGGCGCAGGAAGCGCTGCGGCACTTCGTCGCGCATCGACTCGCGCACTTCGGCCCGCACGAGGACGCGATGCTCACGGCCGACTGGGCGATGGCGCACTCGCTGCTCTCGGTGCCGCTCAACCTCGGGCTGCTGCACCCCCTCGATGTCGTCCGCGCCGCCGAGACCGCGCACCGGGCGGGCGCGGTGCCGATCGCGAGCGCGGAGGGCTTCGTCCGGCAGGTGCTGGGGTGGCGGGAGTACATCTGGCAGCTGTACTGGCGCTTCGGGCGCGGCTACCAGCGGCGCAACGCCCGCCGCGCGCACACGCCGTTGCCCGACTGGTGGCGTGCGCTCGACGCCGACGCGGTCACCGCCCGGTGCCTGCGCACCGCGCTGGAGGGCGTCCGCGACCGCGGCTGGACCCACCACATCCAGCGGCTCATGGTGCTGGGCAACCACGCCCTCCAGCGCGGCTACCGGCCCGCGGAGCTCTCGGACTGGTTCCGCGAGGCGTTCGTCGACGGCTTCGAGTGGGTGATGCCGCCCAACGTGATCGGGATGAGCCAGCACGCCGACGGCGGGCTCCTCGCGACCAAGCCCTACAGCTCGGGTGGGGCGTACATCTCCCGGATGTCCGACCACTGCGGCGAGTGCGCCTTCGACCCGCGCAAACGGCTCGGCGACGACGCCTGCCCGTTCACGGCGGGCTACTGGGCGTGGACGCACCGCCACCGCGAGCTGCTGGCCGCCAACCACCGCACCGCGCGTGCCGTGGCGAGCATGGAAAGGCTGGCCGACCTGGACGCCGTGCTGGAGCAGGAGGCCGGTAGGGAAGTCTTCTGATAGGCCTCTCAGGGGGGCTCGCTACTCTGAACGCGTGAGTCGGGCGCACGTTCTCGATCTGGTCGGCACGCTGGCGCGCCTCGGCCTCGCTGCCGTCTGGCTGGTCTCGGGCACGCTCAAGGCGATCGACCTGGACCAGACCGTCGTCGCCGTCCGCGCCTACGACGTCCTGCCGCGCGCGGCGGTCGACGTCGTCGCCGCCGTGCTGCCGTTCCTGGAGATCGCCCTCGGACTGCTGCTCCTGCTCGGCATCGGCACGCGGCTGGTCGCCGTCGCCTCCGGCGTCCTGCTGCTGATCTTCATCGCGGGGGTGACCCAGGCGTGGGCGCGCGGGCTCGCGATCGACTGCGGCTGCTTCGGCGGCGGCGGTGCCGTGGCTCCCGGAGCCACGGCTTACGTGCAGGAGATCGTGCGCGACGTCGGGTTCCTCGCGTTGGCCGCGTGGCTCGTCGTCCGACCGCACACCCTGCTTTCGATGGATGCACGGCTTACCGCGGGAAGGACCTGACATGGGTGGAGCGTCACGGGGCGAGCGCAAGCGGCGCCAGGAGGCGGCCGCGCAACGGCTGGCCGCGGCGGGGATCCAGGTGCCGGAGAAGCGCTCCAACCCGGCGCTGATGATCGTGATCGCGGTGGTGGTCGTCGCGGTGCTGGTCGGCGGCGTCGTGCTCTACATGCGCAACTCGTCGTCCGGCGCCGCGGTCGCGCCCACCTACACCGCCACGGCGTCCGGCGCCGTCGTCACGGCGGGCACCGGCAAGGCCGTGATCGACGTCTACGAGGACTTCCTCTGCCCCAACTGCGAGATCTTCGAGAAGGCGTACGGCAACGAGATCGTCTCGGCGCTCAACGAGGGCAAGCTGACGGTCCGCTACCACTCGATCGCGATCCTCGACTCCCGCTCCACCCCGCCGGGCTACTCCACGCGGGCCGCCAACGCGGCGCTGTGCGCCGTGCCCGCAGGCATCTACCCGACGTATCACCAGAAGCTGTTCGCGAACCAGCCGTCCGAGGGCAGCGCGGGCCTCACCGACGCGCAGCTCGTGCAGCTCGGCACAGAGCTCGGCGCGAAGGGCGACTTCGCCGCCTGCGTCACGGGCGCGAAGAACGCCGCCGCCGTCACCGCGGAGACCAACAAGGCGATCGCCGACCCGGCCCTGCAGACCAACGGCCAGTTCGGCACACCCACGGTCGTGGCCAACGGAGCGATGGTGGATCTCAACAACACCGGCTGGCTCAAGGCGATCATCGGCTGAGCCCCGCCTGCCGCCCGGCCGGCGGCGTCGTGTACCGTTGGCCGGGCAAGGGGCTGTGGCGCAGTTGGTAGCGCATTTGACTGGCAGTCAAAGGGTCAGGGGTTCGAATCCCCTCAGCTCCACTCCAATCAGCTGGATCTTGAGCTCGGTGTTCCTGCTGGTCACAGGCGGTCTAGTCGCTGATGGCGCCTGCTGCCTCGTGCGTTGACGACGGGCAGGCGGGTCGACTGTGGTCGCATTGTGATCGCAGGTCGGCGACCTCCGCGCGGCTCAGGCGTTTGACCTGGACAGTTCCGCGGCGGCGAGAGCTTCGGCGATCGCGTCGACGGCTTGCTGAGCGGCGTGGGGCACGAGGTGGCCGTAGGTGTCGACAGTGATCGACAGTTTCGAGTGACGTAGGGTCTTCGACGCCATCGCCAGCGGCACCTGCGAGCTGATCATCAGTGTGGCGGCGAGGTGGCGCAGGTCGTGAACTCGGATCCGCGGGACAGCCGCGGCGGCACAGAGCCGGTGGAAGTGGTGGAGGACGGATTCCGGTCGCAGTGGGGCGCCGTTCGGTTGGCTGAACACGAGATCGCCCGTCACGCCGAGCGTGGCTTGTCTGTGAGCTTGCCGCTCGAAGGCCGAGACAACTCGTGCGGAGAGACTTACCCATGCGTGGCTGGACTTGGTCTTGGGGGCGGTCATGACGGGCGTGGTGTTGCGGATGTTGGACAGGGTGTAGCGCACGAACAACACCTCCTTGTCCAGGTGCACGTCGGCCCAGTGCAGGGCGAGGGCTTCGCCCTTGCGCAGTCCGGTGCCGATGAGGACCTCGAAGAGGTCGGTGAGCGGGTCCTCGACAACGGCGCAGTGGCGCAGGAAGGTGACGGCGTCGGTGGGCGCCCAGCAGGGCAGGCTCGGCTTGGTCGGGCTCGGTAGGGGCGCGTAGCGGGCCGGGTTGTGTTGCAGACGGCGTTGGCGGACGGCGTCGCCGAGGGCGCTGGACAAGGTCGCGACAAGGCGGCGGATCGTGGTCGGGCCGCGGCCTGCGGCGAGTTGCTCGTCGATGAAGCGGGCGACGTGCAGGTGGTTGAGCTTCTCCAGGCGGACGGCGCCGAACGCCGGAATGAGATCCTTGACGATGTAGTCGGCGTAGACGGCTGCGGTGGTCGGCTTGAGCGTTCGGGATTTCTCGGCCAGCCAGGTGGTGAGGTAATCGGCGACGGTCTGGCGGTCGTCGAGCCAGATCCCGGAACGCTCGCAGTCGAGGACGCGGGTCAGTGCGGCGGTTGCGGCTTTGCGGGTGGGGTAGCCGCCGCGTCGCAGGGTGGCGCGCTTGCCGGTGAGGCTGGGCATGTCGACGGCGAAGGTCCAGGTGCCGTGTCGGGCGTTGGACGTCAGCTCCGGGCAACGCGCCCCGAGTTGCTTGCCCGCGTGGCGGCAGGCGCAGCGTCGGTAGACGCGGCCGCGGTGGGTGTGGGGGCTCGTCATGTTCGACCTCCTCAAGGCGCGCTGACGCTCGTCTGGGATCGAACCTCGTCCTGCGGGCGACCACATCGCGACCACGGCCGGTGTTCTCGCTGCTCAGCGACTCAACGATTGACAAATAGTCAACTGCGCACGGCTGGCTCTGCTGAACCCCGTACGGCAGCCCTCGAGGCCAACAATCACAGGTCAGGACCCGATAACGACCATTACGTCCGGTTCTGCTCCTCTGACCCCACGTCTGGGGGGCGCCAGTCGCCCGCGGTCTCGGCCAGCACTCCGGTCACGACCCCGTCGGTCACGGCTCGATGCGCATCTCGCACCGCACCCGTTCGTCGCTGCCGCCTCGTCGAGTGCGGTGTCGAGAGCGGCCACTCGGTCCTCGCCGCGGATCCGACGGCATTGACGCTGACCGTGCCCAGCCTGCGGAGCTGGCTCAGTCCGCCCGGCGGCGCTCAGGGCGCGGCGCGCGGCCCACGCTGCGGCAATGCGTAGTCTGCGGCGGGACGTCGGTGCCGAAGAAGAAGTCGTCGGCCTTACGTGCCTGTAGCTGAACTCGAGCGCAGCGACCTCGATCCTGGATGGAGGTGTGGCATCCACGCCTGGCAAGCGATTCTCGCGCATGTGATTGTTGCGTGGACCAGGCGCAGGGCGGATATGAGGCCTCGAGAGAGGGCCCTTGCCCCGCTTGGCAGGCGCCGTCCTTGGATCCGTGGCACCGACGCTCGACGGGCAGTGCACGGTGACCTTAACGCCTGGTCGAGGCTCTTACGGGTATTGCGTTGCGGCATCTATCGGAACGAGCCGACTCGGAAGCTCTCCATGATGTGTTTGTGCATCAAGGCGTATGCCCCCACGAGGGGCACGATGCTGATGACGATTCCGGCGAATTGGGCGCCGAGGTCGACGCTGTACTGGGCGCTGAAAAGAAGCAGGCCCGGCGCTACCGTGGTAGAGGCAGGGTCTACGAGCAGTGGCAGGGTGTGGGACAGGTTGTTCCAAGAGTAGATGAACGCCAGCAGCACACAGCTCAGGATCGCCCCCTTGGACATGGGAACGACGATCGACAAGAAGATGCGGATCTCGGAAGCGCCGTCGGTTTTGGCCGCTTCGATCACGTCGTTGGGGAACGAGGCGAAGAAGCCGAACATGAGGATGACGGTCAGGAACAGCCATCCGGCGCCGAAGACGAGACCGATGCCGAAGGGGTTGCTGCGGAGCCCGAAGTCTCCGGTGATCGAGAACAGCGGGATGATCACCGCCAGGTACGGGAGCGCGTAGAGCAGGGTGAATGACCGCTCGAAGATCGTGGACGTCCGCGTGGCGGCGCGCGCGATCGCGTACGCGGCCATGGTGCCTGCGATGGTCGAGACGATCACGGCGACCACCGAGAACGCGACGGTATTGACGAAGTAGGTCGACATGGACTCGCCCACGGCGACGCCGGCCCAGCCGCGTGCGTAGTTGCCGAACTGGAGTGGGATGGGCAGCCCGAGCGGATCGCCCACGATCTGTGTGGTCGATTTCAACGAGCCGAGGATGATGGAGATGATCGGCAGGATGCCGATCAGCACGAAGATGAAGACGATGATGGAGACGACGATTGATCCGGTCGAGTGTCGGGCGCCCTTCCGAGGGAGACGTCGCTTTTGGCCGTTGGTCGTAGTCGTGGCCGGGCGTGTGGGCGTGGGGTCGTCCAGTTCGGAGATGCTCATTGGTTGCTCATTTTCTGCGGGCGGAAGTAGTGCGTGTAGATGTAGGTCAAGGCGACGATGAGCAGTGTTCCGAAGAATGCTGCGGTTGACGCAAATCCGAAGTTCGACAGCTCGAAGCCCTGACGGTAGATGAAGGTCGGGAGGATGTCGGTCGCCAGCCCGGGACCGCCCTTGGTCAGCGCGTAGACGGTGTCGAGGGTCTTGAAGTTGCCGATGATCTGTAGCCCGATGACGACGACGAGGACGTCGCGGGACATGGGAAGGATCACGTGCCAGATCCGCTGCCAGGCGTTGCATCCGTCGAGGGTGGCCGCGTCGTTCGCGGATTCCGGGATGTCGTTCATCGCCGACAGCATGAGGATCATCGGGATGCCGACGTACTGGATCGTCGACACGAAGATGACTGCCCACATCGCCGTGTCGGGGTCGCTGAGCCAGTTGTGGGATAGGCCGGGGATCTTGTTGACCCAGCCCAAGGTGGGGTCGAGGGCGTTCTTCCAAGCCAGCGCGTAGACGGCGGGCGGAAGGATGACGGGAAAGAACGCGAGGAACTTGAGCGTGTTGGTCAGGGGGATCTTGCGGTAGAAGGCGATGGCAAGCGCGGTGCCGATGACGACGGTGCCCGCCGCGGTGGCGGCGGTCAGCCAGAGTGTTCTGCCGATCGCGGCGAAGAATTCGGGGTCGGTAAAGAGGTGTTGGATATTTTGGAAGCCGATGTATCTCGGCTTGCCGTAGCCGGGCCAGCGCTGGAACATGAGCGGGAGTGATTGAATGAGTGGGTAGAGGGTGAAGATGAGCGTCAGTACAATTGCGGGCAGGAGGAAGCCGTAGAACATAACGTGATGTGAGTTGTGGCTCCCGAGCAGTCGGCGTCTTTCGGGTTCCTGTGGTCGCTGGTCGGGCAGAGGGGTCTGCTTGGCGATGCTGGTCATGAGTTCATCCGAAGAGGCAGGGCGGGGCTCGACAGCTGGTGAGAATCGAGCCCCGCCGGAAGGACGTGCGGTCGGGTGGACTTACTGGTGCTGCTGCCGGTACTGGTCCCCGGCGTCCTGCAACTTCTGCGCAGCGTCCTGCGCAGAGATCTTCCCGGTCATCGCACCCGCGACGACGTTCTGCGCGAAGGCCTGTTCCTGGCTGACGGTGGCGGTCGTCGACCAGTAGGGCACCTGGGTGCCCTTGGCGGCCGCGTCGGCGAGCGAGATCTCCAGCTGTGACTTGATGACCTTGCTGAGGTCGGTGTCCGTGCGGGCGGGGATACGGCCCATGCCGCTCTCGAGGGTGTCCTTTTGGATCATGTACGAGATGAAGGACTTCGCCAGCGGAGGGTTCTTGGCCCGGGCGGGCACGAGGAAGGAGTCAACCCCGATGCCGTGCGCGGTCGGTTCGGTCCCGAGCGAGGGCAGCATGGCCCAGTCCCACTTGAAGTCCTTGGGCTCATACACCGGCGGCACCCAGGACCCCATGATCCACGATCCGGCCTTCTGGGTGTCGAACAGCGTCTGCGACTGTTCGAAGGTCATGCTCTCCAGGCCGGGCGCGAAGTAGCCCCCCTTCGCCCAGGTAGACACCTGGTCGATGGCCTTGACCGCGCACGGGTCGGTGAACTTGGCGGCCGACTCCCCGCCCGGCTTCCAGTTGGTCGCGATCTCCTGATACTTCGCTGAGCCGCAGGAGGTCTGGAAGGGTGCGTTGAACATGTACTCAATGAACGATCCCGGGATGGAGAGCGGAACCTTTCCGGCCTTCTTCAGGGCGTCCATGGCGGAGTTGAACTGCTCGACGCTTGCGAACTGGTGCGTGTTGGGATCGGGTGGAGTCGCCCCGGCGGCCGCCCACGCGTCCTTGTTGTAGAACAGGTAAGGGGTTTGCGTGAGGCCGAGCGGGACGGAGTATTTCTTGCCGTCCGCTGCGGTGGCGATGCGGGCGGTGGTCTCGCTGACGGTCTTGGCGATGCCGTCCTTGTCCCAGACGTCGTCGAGGGGGGTCAGCGCATCGGCGGAGATCCATTCCTCCATGAGGGAGGGCTGCAGCGTGTAGGACACCACGTCGGGGGCGTCATCGGAGGTGAACAGCCGGCCGCCGGACTGTCGCAGGTCGTCGTTGGTGATCCCGCCGACGTCGATCTTGGCGCCGGGATGTGCCTTCATGAACGCCTCGGCGTTCTGCTTGACGAACGGCCAGTCCCCGTACACCTGGACCTTCAGCTCGCCGGAGAACGGGTCGCCGCCGCTTTGGCCGCCTCCGCCGCTGCTGCTGCCTCCGCACGCGGCGAGGGCGAGGCTTGCGCTGGCGAGAAGCACGCCGATGCGCAGAGCACTGCTGCCCTTGGTTGGTCTTTTCATGGTTGCCGACCTCCTTGTCAGAGCCTGCGGGCTCGGTGTGCGTTCTCGTGTCGCGCGGCAACGGCTGCTTCGAGCCGGTTGCGTGAATGGGCGGTGGGGGTGTGCGCCTAGTGCCCGGGGCCGGGCGTGCCGAGGGCGCGGTGGAATCCGTCGGGGATGATCAGGTGGTGCGGGCCCAGGTCGTGCACGGAGGCGAGGTTGAGTCCGCGCAGTGCGGAGTCGATGCCGCTGCGCAGGATGTCCAGGACGTTCTCGACACCTGCTTGGCCGTTCGCGGCCAGGCCCCAGAGGGAGGCGCGGCCGATGAGCACGGCGCGAGCGCCGAGGGCGAGGGCTTTGACCACGTCGGAGCCGCGGCGGATACCGCCGTCGAGCACGACGTCGATGTGCTCACCGACCGCTGTGACGATCGGGTGCAGCACGCGGATGGCGGCGGGTGTGCCGTCGAGGTTGTTGCCCCCGTGGTTGGACACGGAGATGGCGTTGACGCCTGCGTCGAGGGCGCGTTTGGCGTCATCGATGCGGCAGACCCCCTTGAGCAGGAATGGTCCGTTCCACTCCTTGCGCATCCATTCGACGTCCTCCCACGTGGGGGGTGGGGTGGTCATCCATTCGTAGTAGGCGCCGAAGAAGGTGGGTGCCGGTCCGTCGGGTGGGGCGAGGTTGGGCGCGGTGAGGTCGGGGATGCGGCCGGTGCGGCCGAACTCCCACAGCCACCACGGGCGGGCGAGTACCTGGGGGGCGAACCGGACGGCGGTGCGCAGGTCGACCTTCTCCGGGATCTCCGGGCTGCCCCAGTCCCGGCCCGTGGAGAACGACCAGTCCAGCGTGGCAATCAGGCCCTTGGCGCCTGCGGCGCGGGCACGGTCCATCCGCTGGACCATCGTGTCTCGATCGCCGGTCCAGTACATCTGGAACAAGGTGTTCGGGTTGGCCGCGACTACGTCCTCGATCGAGCGGCTTGCGAAGTTGCTGAGGCTCATCAGGGTGCCGCGGGCGGCGGCTGCGCGGGCCACGGCGACCTCACCCTCGGGATGAACGGCCTGGACGCCGGTGGGGGAGATGGCCACCGGCAGGGCGATATCGTGGCCCATCAGCGTGGTGGCCATCGTGCGCTCGGCCTGCTGTCCGACGACGTGCGGGGCGAAGCCGAGCTCGACGAACGCCGCGGTGTTGTCCTCGGCGGTTTGGCCGCGTTCCGAGCCCGCGACGAGGGCGCCGTACACCGATGAGGGCAGACGTTTACGGGCCCGGCGTTGCGCGACGGCGACCGTTTCGAACCACGGGTTCTGTCGCCATGGGTTGGCGAGCCAGGAGGGGCGGGGCATCGTTGCCTCCTTCCAGCGGAGCAAGTTGCGGGGGGCGTGGCCGGTCCGGGGGTGGGTCAGCGCACGACGACGCCCGCGTCCACGCGCAGTTCGATGCCCGTGACGTAGCGG
>Ga0068862_100005994_pt1 | contig 10119 bp, 6 predicted proteins | sample KBSSwiS52_FD_66598 | JGI IMG/M metagenome (GOLD analysis project Ga0068862, IMG submission 66598) | Switchgrass rhizosphere microbial communities from Kellogg Biological Station, Michigan, USA - KBS Switchgrass S5-2 | ecosystem: Host-associated > Plants > Roots > Rhizosphere > Soil ... | reverse complement strand
CCACGCGTCGGCGTTGCCTGGGCTCTGAACCCAAAGACGGTTGTTCGCGCCGGCTACGGGCTCTACTGGGACGCGGTTCCAGCAAGGAGCCAGTATGCGCAGAACGATCTCGAGATGGCAGTCTGGCCCGATGCTACAGCTTTTGCAGGCACTGCGAACGCCAACGTCAATTTTACCAACGGAACAGCATTTAACATTATTCAACTTCAGGCACAGGGCTTTGCAACGCCATTGCCCACCACCAATCCATGGACTCCCGCCAATACATTTGGCGACGACCCTGCTTACAAGGACGGCTATTCACAGCAATGGCATCTCGAGGTGCAAAGGGAACTGTCGCCTACAATGGTGGTCACTGCTGCATATGTGGGAAGCTCGAACGGCCGGCTGCCGTACTCGGGCTTTGGCAACACTGCCCGGCAGGCATCGCCTAATGGAACGCCTAATGCCGTAATAGATGCGTTACGGCCGATGCCGTGGGTGAGTGCGAACCTCAACTACACGCTGAGCAAAGGGTACTCGCACTATAATGCTCTGCAGACCAAATTCCAGCGACGTTTTTCGAATGGCTTGCATTCGCTGCTTTCATATACCTGGAGCAAATCCACCGATGTGAGCAGTGGCTACTTCAACGTCGAAAACGGTCCTGGAGGAGGCTCAACGCTTCAGAACTTCTATGACGCGAGCACAGGGCGCGGGGTGTCCTCGTACGACGTCACGCACTTCCTTTCATGGGCCACAGTGTATGAACTCCCCTTCGGGCGAGGGAAAAAGTTCCTTCAGAGCGGGCCGGCATCGTGGGTCCTGGGCAACTGGCAGGCGAACTACATCCTGCAGGCACGCAGCGGCGCGCCGTACAACCTGCAGATCTCCGGTGACTTTGCGAATCTGAGAGGGAGCGCGCCCAATGCACCCGGCAACTACCTGCGACCGAACCTGATTGCAGACCCATTCGTAGCCGGTCCAGTAGCTGCAAACCCGGATCCCAACTGCCAGAAGACAATTTCGCAGGGCGGGCGGGCTGCTGACGCAGTGCACACTTCGGTGAGTTGGTTCAACGTCTGCGCTTTTGGGATACCATCAGGCGCGTTCGGGAATCTGGGACGCAATGCGTTCAGGGGGCCGGCCGTGTTCAACACGGACTTCTCGTTGTTCAAGAGCTTCCCGATTCGAGAGCAGATGAACCTGCAGTTGCGTTTCGAGGCCTTCAACGTGTTCAATATACAAAACTATGATACGCCTGCGAACGCGAACCTCACAGTGAACACGAATGCAACCACGATCGCAGCCAATGTGGGCCGCATTTCGACCCTCGCGCAGGGCACGACGCCGAGGCAGTTGCAGTTTGGATTGAGATTCGTTTTCTGAGGCGGATTAACGCAAGGGCGCAAAGACGCAAGGGCGCAAGGCTCTGCGTCTTTGCGCCCTTGCGCCTTTGCGTTAAAACTGCTACGTAGAGCGATGCTAGCTCTGACAAAACTGATCGGCTGGTGGATCTTTCGGACGCTCTTCTCTGTTGAATACCGCGGGCTGGAAAATGTACCCCTCCAAGGGTCCGTGATAATCGCCGGCAACCATCCTTCCTATCTCGATCCGCTGTTGGTTCTGTTGCCTGTCAAGCGCACGATCCGGTTTATGGCGTGGGACGCTCTTTTTAAAGTGCCTGTGCTCGGGTTTCTCATTCGCGCGATGGGCGCCTTTCCGGTCGATTTGCGCAAAGGAAAAGGCGAAGCGGCGTATCTCGAGGCCCGACGCATACTCTTTGAAGGAAACGCGCTTGGCATCTTTCCGGAAGGCCAGCGCTCCGAAAGCGGGCCCATGGGCCAGTTGCGTACCGGGACGGCGCGGCTTGCGATTGAGACCGGCGCTCCCATAATTCCCGTCACAATCGGCGGAGCCTTTCGCGCGTGGCCCAAGTGGAAGCTCCTGCCAAAGCCTGCGAAAATCATTGTCCGGTATCATGCGCCGATCGTGCTCGACGAAGCAGAGCGGCGCGCGCGACACGATGATCGTGAGTATCACCACGAAGTGATGGAGCGCATTGCCTCACGAATCAACCGTTCGCTCACACCTGCCCTGCGGGGCGCGGATGCCTGGGAACGCCGGTATCGGCAGCCGCCGTCGCACGTGCGGTCCTATGAGTGGGCGCCGACGCTCGCGGCGCTTATCGTTACGGGGATCACGTGGAGTCGGGGCACATTCGCGGCTTACTGGATCAACATATGGATTCCGGTAGCGGTCTACTGGCTGTATCTCGCGGCTGATATGGTATTGATCCGGCCCACGAGGCTGGCGAAATGGGCCCGCAATTCAATGCCAATCTGGCTGATCCTGATCTGGCACGTGCCGCTAACAACCGCTCTCGAGGTTACGCGGGGAAGCCTCAACGGATGGCTGGCTGGCGCGGTGCTCGGTGTCTTCTTCCTGTTTTTCTACGAGGACTATTACAGCTTGCAGAAATTCGTCCGTGGCCTGGTTGTTGTGTATTACTGCTCGCTTGCGCTGGAGCTGCGATGGCCGCACCCGCTCGCGCTGTTTGTCGCGGGACTTAGTTTCATGATCATTTTCAGCCAATGGTTCCGCATCGCCTTTCGCTGGGTGATCACAGCAGTGCTTGGGGTTCTTTTGACGGTTTCTCTGACGCAGTCGGCCGATCCGATCACGGCGCTGGCTGTTTACGCGACACTCGCAGTACTTGCAATGGTCTATCTGCAGACCTTCGCTTCGTTCGCGTACGACATGAAACGGCAGTTGGTGGTTGAGGGCTAGTATCAAAAATCAAAAGGCAAAAGGCAAAAGGCAAAAATCAAAAGTGAAGAAGTAGATGTCCCCCCTTTCTTATTTTTGCCTTTTGCCTTTTGCCTTTTGCCTTTTGATTTCAGTTTTTCTTGCTGATCCGATATAGCTGTGACGCGGTTCGAATGAAAAGGCTACTTCGCGCGATAGCGGGGGTAGCCATACACATCTCATCAAGAGAGTTCTTCCCGACGAGCTTATACTCCACGCCGGCCTGGATCACGAACGTGTCGCCGTCTTCACTCAAACAGAATATCTTGCCGTTCGCGGCCCACGGCGACGCAGTGAACGCGCCGGCCGCCGGATCGATTCGCTGCTTTCCATATATCTCTTTACCCGTGCGCGCATCATTGCTCGTAAAGAAGCCACGGTCCAGAAGAGTGTAATAGTAGTCTCCGTACACGATTGGCGAAGGATTGTACGGTCCTCCCTGCGGAAGATACCAGGAGATGAACTCATTGCTTTTTTCGCCGCTCTTCAGCGAAATGTCGCCGGATGCGCCCGGCTTGATTGCATATACGGGCCTGTGCTGATCACCCACATAACCTGATGCGATATACAGAAGACCAAACTTCGAAAACGGAGTTGGAATGACAATGGTAGACATTCCAACCAGTTCCCAGATTGGTTTGCCGTTCAAGTCATAAGAGACGGTTTTCTTCCATCCCGGTGTGATGATTTCGGCGCGCTGTCCGTTTTCCCATATGTAAGGAGTTGCCCAGTTCGTGCCAAGTTCGCGCGGAACTCGCCAGATCTCGCGGCCGGTCTTCTTATCCAGTGCAGCCAGGAAGGACTCCTCATCGTTATCGTTGACTATGTAGATACGGTCCTTATAGAGCACTGGAGAGGCTGCTGTGCCCCATCCGAATCGCGTCTTGTGTGGGGGCCACTGCTGCTTCCAGATCAGCTTGCCGCTGAAGTCAAAGCAATAGAGTCCTAAATTGCCAAAATAAGCATAGACGCGCTCACCGTCGGTGACCGGAGTCTCGGAGGCGTATGTATTCTTCAGATGGTGTTGCGACTGTGGCAAGCCGCGATAGACTTCGCGCTCCCAAAGAATCTTCCCGGTCTTGAAATCGATCGCATAGACGACCCAGCGATGCTCGTCCTTGGGCAATGCACGTTCGCCGCCGAAGTAAAGACCTTTTTTTGGTTTCTCAGTCTCGGTGGCGCTGACAGTGCTGGTCAGAAAAATGCGGTCTCCCCAGACAATGGGCGAAGACCAGCCGGAGCCGGGAATCGGCGTTTTCCAGGCGACATTCTCCGTCGTGCTCCACTTATCCGGCAAAGCAGCATCGTCCGCGATGCCGTCAGATTGCGAACCGCGAAACTGGGGCCACCGGTCAATCGAGCTTGTCGTCGCGACAGACGTTGGTTCCAGTGATAGAACCGCAAGAAAAAGTACCGCTAGAAATCTCAACACCATCTGATTCCTCCTGGAGACCTGGTTGCGCGGATTATAGGCCGGACATCAGCCCCGGGACAACGACTACTTCCGCCGCGCGACCTTTCCGGCTGTCTTCTTATGAGATGCCCCCTTCTTCATGGTTCCCTTGGGACCGCCTTTTTTCACTGGCTTCCCAGCTGATGCCTTTCCCGAAGACTTCGAACCGGCCTTCCGGGTTGTGCCCTTTCTCTTCGTTTTTGGCTTCCCCGGAGCTCTTCCTGGCGGCGATTTCGGCGGGGATACACCCGTAGGCGGAAACGCGATCTCGGCGATCTCATCAAAGGTTGACACGCGATCAGGCGGTGGCGCCGGGCAGATACCCTGGAACCGCGTGACCTTTATCTCATCAGCATTCTCCACGTCTGGCGTGAAACTGTTGGCTCGAGTGTTGATGTTCTCGCGCGGTTCATAGAAGTCTATTCTGAAAAGAGGCACTCCCATAAACCAACGGTTCCCGGCGATCTCCGTTCGCACCTTTCGCCAGAACGTCAGCCCTTTTCGCTGATATTTGAAACTCAGGAATTCCATCTCGTAAAGATAAACGTTCCAGTGCCACGGCCAGAGTGATGGGTATATGTGTATGAAGCGGGACTGTCCCTCGGCCAAGTCCTCCGGAGAATCAATCGTAATGGATTTTGTGATCTCTTCAGTGTTCTGAATCTCGTAGGACTTCGTATTTGAGAGGAGCTCCTGCACCGAAGCCGTCAGCTCGACTCCCCACCTTGTCTGTATTTCGTTCCCGAATTTTGACGAGAGAAGATTCGCGCCGGCGCCGAGCTCGGTCATGGTCTTTGAGCTGACATCGTGGGTCAGCTTATTTGAAACGGCCGTCGTGATCGAGTCCTGGATCGTTTCGGTAAACCTGATTGTCACGAGTTTCCTGATCTGGAAGTTGTATTTGACCCCGGATGCAACTTCGATTGTATCGATCGCAGGGCCGGCGAGTTGCCTGCTTCCTCGGCGTTCTTCGATGAGAAGGTGGTATCTGTACGCGTAATAATCGCGATCAGGGCCGCGTTGCCATTCAGTGGGTGAGGACAACTCCTCGTCCGACGGAATCTGAATCAGGCGTCTTTCAGGCATAGAGCTCCGAACAATACCCCGGGCGGCGGGCATTATATGACATTTCAGAGTAGAATGATCGGCTTGGTGTCGTGACCGGGGTAGCTTCCGCGAGAAGCTCTTACAACAAAAGGTAACGATGAAGAAAACAGATGTAATTCGCGGTTGGGGTCGCATTCTGCGCGGCTATCATCCGCTGCTTTCGATCGAGATCACACGAGAATGTCCGCTGCGTTGTCCGGGTTGTTACGCGTATGAGCCTGAACACCTCGGAGACCGTGGACCCCTGCGCTCACTGGCCGATTACAAAGGACAGCAGCTAGTAGACGGCGTGCTCGGACTCGTGCGGCGGTACCGTCCCATCCACATATCGATTGTGGGGGGCGAGCCGCTCGTCAGGTTTCGTGAACTTGATATTCTCTTGCCGCTTCTGGACAAAATGGGTATCGAGGTCCAGTTGGTCACAAGCGCTGTTCGTCAGATTCCGCCCGCCTGGGCCGAGCTCGAGTCATTACATCTGTCCGTCTCGGTCGACGGCTTAAAGCACGATCACGACATTAGACGTCAGCCTGCAACGTACGAGCGAATACTGAAGAACATAGTCGGGCATTCGATTGTCGTGCATTGCACCGTGACGCATCAAATGGCGGTTCAAAATGCCGCTCGTCCTGGGTACTTTGAGGAATTCCTCGCTTTCTGGTCGGCACGCCCTGAAGTTCGGAAGATATGGTTCAGCCTTTTTACCCCGCAGGTTGGAGAAAAGTCTGAGGAGATTCTTTCGCCCGACGAACGCGAGTGTGTGCTCGAGGACCTGGCTCAACTGCGACCGCTTTTCCCGAAGCTGAATCTGCCGGACGTTGTAATCGAGGGTTATCGTCGTCCGCCGCCATCGCCTGCCGCTTGTATCTTCGCGCGTACCACCGTGAACATCACAGCCGACTTGAAAGGTCAGATTACGCCCTGTCAGTTTGGCGGGAACCCGGATTGTGCCCAATGCGGCTGCATGGCTTCGGCCGGCCTGCAGTCGATCGGCGATCATCAACTGCTCGGATTTCTGCCGGTAAAGCATATTTACTTCGCGTCGGATCGCATTGGCCAGACAGTAGCAAGGGTGTTCGGGGAACCGCGGGGGACTTAACGCAAAGGCGCAAGGGCGCAAGGTTTCTCTTTTGCGTCTGCGCCTTTGCGTCTTTGCGTTGATTTCCGCTCACACTATGCGCCATTTCGCCTTCGTCCTGTGTTTGCTCCTCGCCGATGACTGGCCGCAGTTTCGCGGCCCCACCGGTCAGGGCATTTCGTCAGCCAGGAATGTGCCCGTTAAATGGAGTGCGACCAGTAATATAAAATGGCGCGCGTCGATACCGGGTCGCGGGTGGTCGTCAACGGTGGTTTCCCAGGGGCGAATCTACCTCACAACTTCAGTTTCCGCGCGCAAGGCCGATCCGGTCTCGCTGCGAGCGCTCTGCCTGAGTGCCGCAGACGGGAAGCCTGTTTGGGACGTTGAGGTCTTTCGTCAGGAAGCATCCGCGACCGGATCGCTGCACCAAAAGAATAGTCTCGCCAGTCCGACGCCGATTGTGCAAGGCGAGCGGGTCTATGTGCACTTCGGCCACCTGGGTACGGCGGCGCTCAACCTGCGGGGCGAGGTTCTATGGCGTCAAACCGAGCTGCGGTATGAGTCTGTCCACGGCAACGGCGGGTCTCCCATTCTCGTCGACGACGCGCTGATCATCAACTACGACGGGGCAGAGAACCCTTTCATCGCAGCGATCGATTCGAGCACGGGCAAGATAAGATGGAAGACTTCTCGTCAGACGCCGGCCCGCAATAAGTTCTCGTTCAGTACGCCGCTCGAGATCGAGTTGAGCGGCACTCGCCAGGTGATAAGTGCGGGCAGTGGAATGGTCGGAAGCTATGATCTGCGCGATGGTCATGAACTCTGGCGTGTGCGCTATGGCGAAGGATTCTCTGTCGTCCCGCGCCCGGTTTTCGCGCAAGGGCTGCTCTTCGTCGTTTCGGGCTTCGATCGCCCGACATTGATCGCCATACGCGCCGATGGAGCAAGCGGCGATGTCACCGAATCGCGAATTCTCTGGAGCACGAGCCGCGGCGCTCCGCATACTCCATCCGCGCTGGCGGCCGACGAAGAGCTCTATTTCGTCTCCGACGGCGGCGTTGCCACGTGCACAAATGCGCGGACCGGCAACGTCAACTGGACCCAGCGTCTCGAAGGCAATTTCTCGGCCTCGCCTGTGTACGCCGAAGGCAGGATCTACTTCCAGAGCGAGGAGGGCGTTGGCTTCGTCGTCAAACAGGGAAAAAGTTTCGAGCTCCTCGCCAGAAACGATCTTGGTGAACCGACATTAGCCTCCTATGCAGTAGTAGACGGTGGACTCTTCATTCGCTCGCAATCACACCTTTGGCGAGTAGGGAAGTGAAGAAACCACATGTCGGTGGTCGGTGATCGGTGGTGAGTACCGGCCACCGACCACCGACCACCGATCACCGACCACCGACTTCTTCCCCATCGGATATTGCCTGTGACACCCGAAAGGTACAATGCAGCCACTCTCATCGATTCCAACCTCGAGTCAGGCCGTGCTGAAAAGATCGCGATCTACTTCGCCGATGAACGAATAACGTACCGACAGCTTTTCAATCGCGTCTGCGCGATGGGGCGTGCCCTGCGGGAACTTGGAGTTGCCCGTGAAAACCGCGTCATCCTTGTACTCGACGACACTCCCTCCTTCCCGGTGGCCTTCTTCGGAACAATGCGAATCGGCGCGGTTCCTGTGCCGGTCAATCCATCCTACAAGGCTTCGGACTACCGCTTCTTCCTCGAAGACAGCTACGCGCGCGTAGTCATCACGGAAACCTCGTGCCTCGACAAACTAAAGATCGCCTTGAAAGACCTGGACGGAACGTTCACTGTCATCGCGACAAACGGAGCGGCGCCGGAAGAGCCGGACATTTATCAGCTCGAGGACCTGCTCGCGTCACAGTCCGGAGAACTGGCGCCCGTGAACACGCATCGGGACGATGTAGCGTTCTGGCTGTATAGTTCCGGTTCCACCGGAAGCCCAAAGGGTGTTGTACATCGGCACAAGGATATTCCCGCAACTTGCAATACCTACGCGCGGCACATCATGCGCCTAACCGAACGAGACATAGTCTTCGGTCGCGTGCTCTTTCACGCGTACGGGCTCGGCAATTCGCTGACTTTTCCGTTCAGTGCCGGAGCCTCGTCTATCCTTGTGGCTGGGCGACCATCGCCGGGCGCAACTCTCCATTTGATCAAGCAATTTCGTCCGACGGTCCTGTGTCTGGTACCCACGGTCTATAATGCAATCCTCAATGAAGCAAACGCTACAGAACCGACGGATCTGTCATCGCTCCGGCTGTGCATCTCCGCCGCCGAGCCACTCGCGCCCGACATCTGGCGAAGGTGGAAGGAGAAATTCGGTCTGATCATTCTAGACGGAATCGGGTCAACCGAGATGCTCCACATCTTCTGCTCGAACACCCTTGAAGCGTACAAGCCGGGTTCAAGCGGTAGGCCGGTGCCCGGATACGAGCTCTGTATTCTGGACGATGACGAGCGATCGGTCGCTCCCGGCAACACCGGCAATCTTTTCGTAAAAGGTGAAAGCGCAGCCGCCTATTACTGGCATCAGGACGAGAAAAGCCGGCACACGATGCGGGGTGAATGGACTGCCACCGGAGACCGGTATCGGGTTGATGAAGAGGGCTTCTACTGGTACGAGGGCCGCGCGGATGACATGCTCAAAGTCGGCGGTGAATGGGTGTCACCGATTGACATCGAGAACACGCTGATGGAACACGCGTCCGTACAAGAAGCCGCCGCCGTTGGAGTGCCTGTCGAAGGAATTACACGAATCAGAGCCGTGATTATCCTTGCGCGTGGCGCAACAGGTGGGCCGGAGCTTGCGGCGGAACTTCAGATGTTTTGCAAATACCGGCTTCAGCTCTACGAGTACCCGCATATCATTGACTTCGTTGATGAGTTGCCAAAGACGGCTACCGGTAAGATTCAACGGTTCAAATTACGTATGGAATGGCTGGAAAGATCAAACAGGTAATGATCAGCTTCGAAACCTCATCGACGCAATATCGTCACTGGAAACTGGATATCAACGGACCGGTTGCCACATTGGCAATGGACGTCAAGGAGGATCTGACGCTAGCCGAGGGCTACAAATTGAAACTTAACAGCTACGACCTCGGCGTTGATATTGAACTCGCTGATGCGGTCGAGCGGTTGCGTTTTGAGCATCCTCAAGTGCGCGTGGTGGTAGTGACCAGCCTGAAACCGCGGGTCTTTTGCGCCGGGGCGAACATTTACATGCTTGGCGCATCGTCGCACGCGCACAAGGTCAACTTCTGCAAGTTCACCAATGAGACACGCTGTGCGATCGAAGACGCTTCGCGCAATTCAGGACAGCATTATGTTGCGGCGCTGAAGGGCACGGCTTCAGGGGGCGGCTACGAGTTGGCGATCGCATGTGATGAGATTTACCTGGTAGATGATGGGTACGCTGCAGTGTCTTTGCCGGAAGTGCCGCTGCTCGGCGTGCTGCCTGGAACGGGCGGTCTGACGCGGTTGGTGGACAAGCGCAAGGTTCGTCGCGATCGCGCCGATGCATTTTCAACGCTTGCTGAAGGCCTGAAGGCAAAACGCGCACGCGAATGGGGTTTGATTGATGGCTATTTTGCTATGAGCCAGTTTGACGACGCGATCGCGGCTCGCGTTCGTGAACTCCTTCGGATTAACTCTGCAACGAGGGAGCAAGCAG
>Ga0068862_100005987_pt1 | contig 10125 bp, 9 predicted proteins | sample KBSSwiS52_FD_66598 | JGI IMG/M metagenome (GOLD analysis project Ga0068862, IMG submission 66598) | Switchgrass rhizosphere microbial communities from Kellogg Biological Station, Michigan, USA - KBS Switchgrass S5-2 | ecosystem: Host-associated > Plants > Roots > Rhizosphere > Soil ... | reverse complement strand
CGCAGATGCTGTATGTGTCGACGATGAGGCGGGTGCGCAAAATCGCCGCCGACGTCGCTCGCGCGCTCGAGATTACGGGGCCTTTCAACATCCAGCTCCTGGCGAAGCTCGGGATGGTCAAGGTGATCGAGTGCAATCTGCGCGCGTCCCGGAGCTTTCCTTTCGTTTCCAAGGCCACGGGTTCAAACTATGTTGCCGAAGCGATGCGGCGCATGCTGGGAGTGCGTTCTCCGATCAGGAACCACAGCCTCGAGTTCGATTTCGTGGCGGTGAAGGCACCTATGTTCTCGTTCTCCCGCCTGGTCGGCGCGGACCCGATGCTCGGGGTCGAGATGGCGAGCACGGGCGAGGTCGGCTGCTTCGGCGACGACCAACACGACGCGCTGCTGCATGCGCTCATCGCCACCGGATTCGGCTTCCCGAAGCGTGGTGTGTTGCTCTCGCTCGGCCCGCTGCAGGACAAGTATTGGTTCGCAGACGAGGCGGCGGTCATCGCGCGCGAGCTTGGGCTTCCGATCTACGCGACCCCCGGCACTGCCGAGGCACTCCACGGGCTCGGCATTCCAGCGACGCCACTCGACAAGCAGGGTGGCCCCGACAGCGCGATGCGGGCGATCGAAGATGGTCGCGTCGACCTCGTGATCAACATTCCCGTCGACTATGACGAGCTCGGCCGTCCCGACGGCTATCTGATCCGGCGCGGGGCAGTCGATGCAGGTGTGCCACTCATTACCGACTTGCAGCTGGCGTGCGCGGTCATCGAGGCGCTGCGCCACAGGAAGGCACGCGATCTCAACCGCCTCGCCTATGACGAGTTCATGGTTCGCAACCGGCTGGAAAGCTAACGGCTGGGCGAAGCGCTAACGGCCTCGTGCTCCGGTGTGCGCTCACCGCGCAGCTGCCACGCCATCTGGCCGAGGTCGACGTCCGCGAGAAATTCCTCGCGCTGCACCAGCAGCGTGCCGGAGCGTCCGTCGACCGTGCCGGGGCCGACCTCGCAGCGCGGCAGCGCGAGCGGTTGCAGCGTGCCGAGAAGCGTCCGCATCGAGACGAGCTTCCAGCCCTGCGCTTTCCAGCCGGTGAGTAGCTGCTCGAAGACCGGGGCGAGCCGCATCCCTTCGAGCTCGGCATGAAGCGTATAGACGTGAGCGGGCGCCGCCGCCTTCGTCCGCTCGAGGAGATGGGCCGCGACGTTGGCCTCGGTGATGCCGTCGCAGCCGATGAGCTCGTCGAGCGTCGGCAGTGTCGTCGGCAGTTGCGGACAGCGGATCAGCTCGCCGTTCCAGACGGGCAGATGAGGATGCGTGCCGCGGCCATCGGAGCAATACTCGAACCGGAGCCGCTGCGTGAGGCGCAGCGCGTGCACGTTCATCTGCCATCCTGCGGCGCCATGCACGAGCGGCGCCGTACCGAAGATTTCGGTAAAGCGATCGCAGGCGCGCTGCATTTCCGCGTGCGTCCACGCGGCGTTCGCGGCGGCGACGCCGTCCTGCCAGCGAACGTGGTCCCAGGCGTGAATGCCCGTTTCGAACCCGGCGTCGCGCGTCGAGCGCATCACGTCGCGGGCGCGGCGTCCGATGTCCGGTCCGGGCAGCACCGTGCCGTACAGCAGCGTCTTCATCCCGTAGTGGCGCACGACCGACGTGCGGCGCACCTTGCCGAGAAACCCGCGGCGGAACGCGCGCTTGATCGCGCGACCTGTGTGATCGGGACCCAGCGAGAACAGGAACGTCGCGTCGGCTGCGTGCTTCTTCAGCAGCGTGACGAGAGTCGGCACGCCCTCGCGCGTTCCGCGCAGCGTGTCGACGTCGATCTTGAGGGCGAGCAGCATCCCGGCTCCGCTCACTGCGGCCTCCGCACGACCAACGTGACTTGTTGCCGCGCGGAGTCGGCCGCTGTCAATTGCTCGGCGACGCGCCCTTCGGGCCTTGGCTCGCTACGCTCGCCCGCCTCGCTCATTCCACGAGCTTCCGCGCTTCGGCGACCTGCCCGCGGTACGCGTCGAAGATGCGCTTCAGCGCCTCGTCCATCGCCACTCGCGGCTCCCAGCCCAGGTCCGCGCGCGTGTTGTCGATCTTGGGCACCCGATTCTGCACGTCCTGGTAGCCCGTGCCGTAGTACTGATCCGCTGTCGTGTCGACGACCTTCACTTTGCTCGCGGGCTCGCGGTATTCGGGATAGGTGACCGCAAGGTCGAGCATCATCGTGGCGAGCTCGCGGACCGAAAAGTTGTTCGCGGGATTACCGATGTTGTAGATCTTGCTCGACGCGACACCGCCGGGATTGGCGATGATCGTCATCAGCGCGGCGATCCCGTCGTCGATGTAGGTGAACGTCCGCTTCTGCGTTCCACCGTCGACGAGCTTGATCGGCTCGCCGCGGACGATGTGCCCCAGGAACTGGGTGATGACGCGCGAGCTGCCTTCCTTCGCCGTATTGATCGAGTCGAGCCCGGACCCGATCCAGTTGAACGGCCGGAACAGCGTGTAATCGAGGCCCCCCTGCAGCCCGTACGCGTGGATCACCCGGTCCATCAGCTGCTTCGCGCAGGCGTAGATCCAGCGCGGCTTGTCGATCGGTCCCAGCACGAGCGAGGAGGTGGCGGGATCGAATTCGTCGTCGCCGCACATCCCGTAGACCTCGGACGTCGACGGAAAGATGATCCGCTTGCCGTAACGGACGCACGCCCGCACGATCGGCAGATTCGCCTCGAAGTCGAGCTCGAACACGCGCAGCGGCTCCTTGACGTACGTTGCCGGCGTGGCGATGGCGACGAGCGGCAGCACGATGTCGCACTTCTTGATGTGGTACTCGATCCACTCCTTGTTGATCGTGATGTCGCCTTCGAAGAAGTGGAACCGCTTGTCGGGCAGGACCTCCTGGAGACGGTCGGACTGCATGTCCATTCCGTAGATCTCGGCATCGGGAGCGTCGAGCAGCAGACGGCGCGACAGATGATGGCCGATGAAGCCGTTGACGCCGAGAATGAGGATTTTGCGCATGCTAGGACCCTAGTCCGGGAGGTTCGCAGGGGCGGCGCGCCCTTTACTTCAGCGCGCCGCAGCGGCTTCGCTTTGCCGGGAAAGGCGCCCTTGGGAGGAGCGGATTATACGTGGCTGGGGAGGCCGCCTTCGGGCGTCCCCAATGCCACAGGTTTCCCGCCGTGCCGGGCGAGCAGCGAGGGTGCGTCGCACGGCGCGCCGCCGACCTCCAGCGCGAGCACGTGCAGCGTTCCGCCGCCGCCGCAACGGGCGACGAGGCGGCCGTCGCGGACTTCGATGACCGCGCGACCTTCGGGTGGCGCCGACGAATCGAGCACACGTGTGCGCAGCACCCGCGCCGGCGCGCCGGCTACGGTGGTCAGGGCGCCGGGGTAGGGCGGCGCAACCGCGCGCACGAGATTGTGGATCGACGTCGCGTCGCGGTTCCAGTCGATGGTGCCGTCCTCGGCGCGCCGGCGGCCGAAATAGCGGCCGGCCGAGAGGTCCTGCGGCCGCCTCGGCGCGGTGCCCGCCACGAGCGCCGGCAGCACGCCGTCGAGTGCGATCTCCGCGGCGACCGTGACCTTGTCGAACACCTCGCGCGCCGTGTCGTCGGGAAGGATCGGGATGGCCGCTTGCGCGACGATGTCGCCGGCATCCGCTTTCGCCGACATGTAGTGGAGCGTCGCGCCGGTCTCGCGCTCGCCGTTGAGCACCGCCCAGTTCACCGGCGCCCGGCCGCGATAGAGCGGCAAGAGCGAGCCGTGCATGTTGAGCGCGCCGCGCCTCGGGACATCGAGCAGGGGTACGGCGAGCAGAGTGCGGTAGTAGAACGAGAAGAGAAAATCCGGCGCGAGCGCGCTGATCTTCTCGACGACGTCCGGCGCATTCGGATCCTCGGGCGTGCGCGTCGGAATCGCGGATTCCGCGGCCGCGTCCGCCACCGAAGCGAACCAGCAGTCTTCGGCCGGATCGTCGCGATGCGTCACGACGAGCGGGACGTCGACGCCATGCGCGAGCAGCACGCGCAGGCAACGGACGCCGACGTTGTGGTACGCGAACACGACCGCGCGCGTCATTGGGGCGATCGCACGCCGAGCTCGACCGGATCCTCGCGCCTGCGCTCGAGCGGCTCGTCGCTCGCGTGCTCCAGGACGGCGCGAATCATGTAGCGGGGGCGGGCCCGGACCTGGTGATAGATGCGGCCGACGTACTCGCCGATGAGTCCGAGCCCGAACAGCATCATGCCGACCAGGAAGAACGCGAGGATGTCGCGGTCCCAGAACACCTGCAGCGCATCGTCGGGATGGACGTGAAACAGCCGATAGACGATCACGATCACGTACACGATCAGCGCGAGCGCGGCGACCAGCATGCCGAACATCGAGAAGAGCTGCAGCGGCACCAGCGAGAAGCCGGTGATGAGGTCGAAGTTGAGCCGGATCAGCTTGTAGATCGGATAGTGCGACTTGCCCGCCGCGCGCGCCTCGTGCGCGACGTCGACCTCCGCCGGATTGCTGGCGAAAGTGTAGGCGAGCGCGGGGATGAACGTGCTCACCTCCCGGCTCGCGGCGATCGCCGCGACGATCTCGCGGCTGTACGCGCGCAGCATGCAACCCTGGTCCGTCATCCGGATGCGGGTGATCCGCTCGCGCAGGCGGTTCATCGCCCGGGACGCGAACCGCCGGAACCACGAGTCCTCGCGCGCGAGCCGCACGCCGCCGACGTAATCGTGACCCTTGTCCATCGCCGCCAGCAGCTTGCCGATTTCTTCCGGCGGGTTCTGCAGGTCCGCGTCCATCGTCACGATGCGCTCGCCGCGGCAATGCTCGAATCCGGCGACGATGGCGGGATGCTGGCCGTAGTTCGCGTTGAACAGGATGACGCGCGTCGTGTCGGGCCGGCGCTCCCACTGTTCCCGCAAGAGCGCGGCCGAGCGGTCGCGGCTGCCGTCGTTGACGTAGATCACTTCGTAGCTCGTGCCGAGCGCGTCCAGCGCCGGATAGAGCCGCGCGAACAGCGTCGGCAGGCTCCCTTCCTCGTTGTAGACGGGGATCACGACGGACAGGGCAGGGTGGGTCATGGCGTATTCTGCGGGGTCAGGATCGCGCGGCGGCGATGGCGGCCGCGGTCGTGGCGCAAACCCGATCGACGTCGGCTTCCGTCATCGCGGCGTGCAGCGGCAGCGTAAGGGTCTCGCGGGCGATCCGCTCGGTCACCGGGAAGTCGCCTTCCTTGTACCCATAGCCTCGGCCCAGCGTGCTGAGATGCAGTGCCTCGTACGACACGCCGGTGCCGATGCCCTTTACTTCGAGCGTCGCGCGGAGCTGCTGGCGCGTAACGGCCATTTCGGCGAGCGGCAGCAGGACCGAGAACATGTTCCAGCTCTGGCCATCGCCTTCCCGGGGCGCGCAAGGCAACAAGCAGGAAGGCTCGGTCGCGAAGCGCTCGAAATAGCGGGCGACGAGCGCGCGACGCTTCGCCAGGAATCCGGGCAACGCTTCGAGCTGCGCGACGCCGATCCGGGCGTTGACGTCGGGGAGATTGAACTTCCCGCCGGCGAACGCGACGTCGCGCGTGCGATCGTCGCGGTAGGTGATCCCGTGGAAGCGCAGTGCATTGACACGGGTCGCCTCGACGCCGTCGTTGACGACGAGTGCGCCGCCTTCGATCGTCGTCATGTTCTTGTTCGGGTGGAAGCTGAACACGACGAGATCGCCGATCGCGCCGACGTTGCGTCCCTTCCACTGCGATCCCATCACCAGCGCCGCGTCCTCGATCACCCGAAGGCTCCGGCGCTTCGCGAGCGCGTACAGCGCGTCGAGATCGACGAGCGAGCCGGGCCAGTGGGTCGGCATGATCGCCCGGGTCCGCGGCGTGATCGCCGCTTCGACCTGTGCGAGGTCGACATTGCGGCTCACGAGATCGCAATCGACGAACACCGGCCTGGCCCCGACCTTCGCGATCATGTTGAGCGTCGTGAAGAAGCTCTGCGCCGGCGCGATCACCTCGTCGCCTGGCCCCACGCCCGCAAGTTGCAGCGCGATCTCGATGGCCGCCGTCGCCGAGGTCACGGCCTTCACCGGCCGGCCGCCGCAGAATTGCATCAGCGCCTGCTCGAACTTCTGCACCCACGGACCGCTCGTGATCCAGCCGGAGCGCAGCACGTCGGCAACGCCGGAGATCGTTGCCTCGTCCAGCACCGGGCCGGCGAACTTGAGGTAAGGCAGGTGGGTCATCGCGGAAGCGGGCCTTCCTAGCTCCGCGCGACTAGCGTGACGCCTATCACGATGAAGCCGATGCCGAGCCACCGCGGCGCGGTGACGGCCTCGCCGAACAGGAAATGCGCGGCGACTGCGTTGACGACGTAACCCACGGAGAGCAGCGGATAGGCGATCGACACCGGAACGCGCGACAGGCCGAAGATCCAGACGATGACGGACAACGCGTAACAGGCAATGCCGAGCGCGAAGTGGCCCTCGGTTGCCATCTTCATCAGCGTGTCCGGCCAGGTCTCGCGCGTCAGCGTGAGGACGCCGAGCGCATTGGTGCCGGCCTTGAGCAGGAGCTGGGCGCCGGCGTTGAGCAACACGCCGGTCATCAGGAATGCGAGCGCGGCGAGCGTCATTGCCGGCTCACCACGACCCGACGCGCGTCCCGCGCGAGGATCCGCATGGGCACGCCGTGCGCGACGAGCGGCGCTTCGAGCTTCCGGTCCATCAGCGCGTAGCCCTTCGGCAGCGCCTGCCATTCGGCCATCCACGCCTCGAGCGATGGAACCTGTTTTTGCGGCTCGGCGTCGATGCCGAGCGACAGCTCCTGCCGGTAGTCGACGATGCGCGTCGGTCGTCTGAGATAGAAGGGAACGGTTTGATCGTACATTCCGATCTGGTAGAAGGGGGCTTCCGCAACGGCCGTCTCGGCACGCAGCGCAGCCCGCAGGATATCCGAACTGGAACGTATCGGGCTCAGCGCCTCGAATCCCGCGATGGCCAGTTGCAGGCCGGCGAGGACCGTCAGCGACTGCAGCGCGAAGCCGGTGAAACGGGCCTCCGCCGACCCCTTCCGCAACGCGAAGAACAGCACGATGCCGCCGACGGCGGAGACTGCGGCTGCCGCTTTGAGCCACCAACCGAATGAAATGAGCAACTCGACGGGCACTCGCTCGCCGGCGAACCGCGGCACGGTGCGGTCGTAGGCGGCGACGAGCAGCAGCGCGAGCGCGGTTCCGGTGAGGACCATGGGAACGAAGAAGCGCATCAGGGTGCGAGTATCCAAGCGCGCGAGAAGCCAGCCGACGACGAGCGCCAGCGGGGGGAACATCGGCAGGATGTAGGACGGCAGCTTCGACCCGGAAGCGCTGAAGAACAGGAACACGAAGGCCGCCCACGACAGCGCGAAGCGCTGCCAGGAAAAGCCGAGCGCGTTGGGCCGGCCGTCGACCCATGCGCGCCGCGCGCCGAACAGGACGACCGAGAGCCACGGCATCATCCCAACCACGAACCACGGTACGAAGTAGTACCAGGGCCCCGGACGCTGGTGGCTGCCGCTCAGGAATCGCTCGAAGTGCTCGTGAATGAAAAAGAAACGAAAGAATTCGTCGTTCGCGCGCGACACGGCGACGAACCACGGGGCCGCGAGCGCAAGATAGAGCACGAAGCCCGAACCGAGATGAAGCCGCCGCCAGACGGCGAAATCGCGCGTGAGCGCCGTATAGACCACGAGCGCGCCGCCGGGAATCACCAGCGCGATGAGCCCTTTGGACAGCGTGGCGCCGGCGAGGGCGGCCGCGGCGAGCCACATCCAGCGTCGTCGCGCGCTTTCGTCGGTGGTTTCCTGCTGGGCGATGACGAACGCCGCGAACGCCACGGCCAGGAAACACGACAGCCCGGAATCCAGCGTCACGATCTGCGAGATCACGACCTGCCACACGGTCGTCGCGAGCGCGAGTCCCGCGTAGACGCCGACTGTGATGCCGCCCAGCGCGCGCCCGGCCATCGCAATCGCCACAATCGCGATCAGTCCCGCGATTGCCGGCCAGAGCCGGGCGGCCCATTCGTGGACGCCGAACACACGGAAGGCGGCTGCGGTTACCCAGTACTGGAACGGAGGCTTCTCGAAGTACTTGAGGTCGTTGAGACGCGGCGTGACCCAGTCGCCCGTCTCTGCCATCTCGCGAGCGATCTCGGCGTACCGTCCCTCGTCGGGATGAAAAAGATGCCGCGCATCGAGCGTGGCGAACCAGAGGAGCAAAAGCGCAACGGCGAGCGCCCACAGCACGGAATGTGACGGCGTCCAGGCGCTTCGATCGAGAGAGGGGCGAACGGAAGGTCTCCAAAGATGTGACGCGGCGGCGCGATTTTATACGCCTTGCTGGGGCGCGGGTGATTCGCTACGATGCGATGTCCAATGCCTGAGCCGCTTCGTCTTTACGACAACTTCACGCGATCGCTGCGCCCGTTCGAGCCTCTGCACGCCGGCAGCGAGGTTGGCCTCTACACCTGCGGTCCGACGGTCTACGACTATCAGCACATCGGCAATTACCGGACGTTCCTGTTCGAGGACCTGCTGAAGCGCATTCTTGAGTGGAACGGCTACCGCGTTCGCCATGTGATGAACATAACCGATGTCGGTCATCTCACCTCCGATGCCGATACCGGGGAAGACAAGATGGAGAAGGGCGCCCGGCGGACCGGCAAGTCGGCCTGGGAGATCGCGCAGCTCTATACCGACGCCTTCGTGGCCGACATGAAGGCCCTCAACATGGAGGACCCCGCGATCCTGTGCCGGGCGACGGACCACATCGCGGAGCAGATCGCGTTCATCGACGACATCGAGAAGAACGGCTACAGCTATGGGACGTCCGACGGCATCTACTTCGACACGTCGAAGCAGCCCGATTACGGCTACCTCGCCCGCCTCGATTTGAAGGGCCAGGAGGCCGGCAAGCGCGTCGACGTCGGCGAAAAGCGCAATCCCACCGACTTCGCGCTGTGGAAGTTCTCGGCCCCCGGCGAAAAGCGGCAGATGGAATGGGACAGCCCATGGGGGAAGGGCTTCCCGGGATGGCACATCGAGTGCTCGGCGATGGCGCAGAAGTATCTCGGCGACTACTTCGACATCCACTGCGGTGGCGAGGACCACATCCCCGTCCACCACACGAACGAGATTGCCCAGACCGAGGCGCGCGTCGGCACGCGTCTCGCGAACTTCTGGATGCACGGCTACTTCCTGCTGTCCAACGACGCGAAGATGGCGAAGTCGGCCGAGGGATTCCTCCGCCTCGCGTACCTCGTGGAGCGCGGCTACGATCCGCTCGCCTATCGGTACCTGTGCCTCACCGCGCACTATCGCGGCCAGCTCAATTTCACGTGGGATGCGCTCGACGCCGCCGCGGTCGCGCTCGACCGCATGCGGCAGGGCGTCTACGCGCTTCGTGCGGAGACCGAGGTGGGAACTGAGGGCGAGGAGGTTCCGCCCGACCCCGCGCTCACGGCGCGCTTCACCAACGAGATCAACGACGATTTGAACGTTCCGCGCGCGCTCGCAGTCGCGTGGGAGACATTGCGTGGTGACTCGCCGCCAGCGTCGCGTCGTACGACGCTGCTCCACTTCGACAAGATCTTCGGACTGCGGCTCGCGGAGTGGGCGCCCAGGAAGGAGGTGGCGCCCGATGCCGTGACGGCGCTGGCTGAAGCCCGGCTCATCGCGCGGCGTGCCAAGGAATGGTCTGAAGCAGATCGCCTGCGCGCCGAGCTCCACGCCGCGGGCTGGGAGATGGAAGACCGGCCCGACGGGTACGCGCTCAAGAGGAAATAGGCGCGACCGCGCATGACACCGTTGCGAAAACCCTCCGAATGAAGCTCGCGACGCGCGTCAACGGTACGCGTGATGGCGAGCTCGTCGTCGTCTCGCGCGATTTGAAGTGGTGCGTCGTCGTTCCCGAGATCGCGCGGACGCTGCAGCGGGCGCTCGACGCCTGGAGCACCGCCCGGCCGTCGCTCGCCGCTATCGCCGACGAGCTCGATGGGAAGCGCATGCCCGACGCCGTGCCGTTCGATCCGGCGCGCGCGATGGCGCCCCTGCCTCGAGCGTATCAGTGGGCGGACGGCTCGGCCTACGTCAACCATGTCGAGCTGGTGCG
>Ga0068862_100005982_pt1 | contig 10127 bp, 6 predicted proteins | sample KBSSwiS52_FD_66598 | JGI IMG/M metagenome (GOLD analysis project Ga0068862, IMG submission 66598) | Switchgrass rhizosphere microbial communities from Kellogg Biological Station, Michigan, USA - KBS Switchgrass S5-2 | ecosystem: Host-associated > Plants > Roots > Rhizosphere > Soil ... | reverse complement strand
CTTCGATGTCGCGCGCCGGCTCGGTGAGACGAGTCTCGTGCTGCTCGTCGATCCGTGCCAAACGCCGGAGAGTCTCGACGCGGCCGCGACCGGGTTACGCGACGTGCTGAAACGCGCGGCGCGTTGACCCCGCGCGCGGCCGGGCGCCGCCGTTAGGGTACGGTGCCCGCGCTGCCAACACATTGGTTGCCGTTCATGCCGATTAGCGCGGCCTGTTGATGCTTGAAATACACGGTCGGGTTGCAACCGCTGACAGTTGTAGTGCTGTTCGACAGCAAATAAAGCGGTTGATGAGGCGTAGCTCGATTGACGATGTTGAGCTCGACCGAGTGCGTGTATTGGCCGTCGCCGACGAATATTCGCGAGCCGGCACCGCGGATGGCGAACGACTCGTCGATCTCGAACGAAGGCCGGTTGCGCAGCACGAATACTTGATCGGGCGCCTCGAAGCTCTCGGGCGGCTCTCCGCTCCCGTCCTTGTGTTTGCCCCACGTGGCAAGCTCGCGTAAGTCGCCGTCCGGTTTCGAGAAGAACACGGAGACGTGCACGCTCCAGACGTCGTTGTAACTTCGTTCCACTTCATTACCGCCTCCGTAGCCGGCTAGCAGCAGGAGCCCTTTGTTGTCGTCGATCGTGGTCAACGAGGCGTGGCGCGGAGCCCATCTGATCTCCGATTCCAACGGAAACCACTCGACGCCGTCCTCCGTGAACCAAATCTCCGCCGTATTGCCCCACTCGTCCGTCCATTCAGTCAGGCTGAACCCGTTAATCACGAATAGCTTGTCGTCCCAGACGGCGCCCGACGACCAGAGCCGTGGTGACCAGTCCGCATACGGGTTCACGAGCTCCCACGTGACGCCGTCGGCGGAAGACCAAACGTCGTTGAAGTACGCCTCGTTGAAGACCTCGTCGTTGTCCGTGTAGTAACCGCCGTCGCCACCCATGACCCAGATCTTGTCCCTGTACACGACTACCGTGGGCTGCACGCGATTGCCCCACGGCGCCGTATCGGTCAGCGTCGTCCATCGCTCCCCGTCTTCGCTCACGACGACCGTGGACCCGGAGATGCTCACGAGCGAATCGCGGAAGACAACGGTGCGATTTAGAACCGGAGCATCGATGGGCTCGGGCCGCCAGTCGATGCCGTCCTCGGAGCTGAAGCTCTCAATTCCGATGACCCACATGCGCCCTCGCCACGCCAGGAACGAGCTGTAGTGGATGTACGGAGGATTCTTGTTGACGAGCGTCCAGTGAACAGCGTCTCTGGATTTCCAGACGTCCGAGTAGGAATGCCAGTCGTCAAGGCCGTCGAAGTTGCTCCAGCCGCCGAGAATCCAGTGATAGCCGGCGTGGCTGACGATTGCGTTGGGCGAGGAATCTCGTCGCTGGAACTCGGTGCCCGCGGCCAGATTGCGCACGAAACCGATGTCGGCGTTGGGAACGCCGAAGGACGCGCGGTCGATCGGGTAGACGTAAGGAGCTCCTAGCCCGTTCGGGTACCTCCCTAGCACGCTATTCGCCAGGGACGCTGGAATTTCGAGCCGGTCTACCTCACTGCCAAGCCGATCGATCAGGGCGATGCTGCTTATCGGCCCGCGCCAGTAGCCGGTGTAATTGCCGCCTAGCGCCTCGAGCGAGCGAACGACGTACATCGCTCCCGGCGCGAGAGTGACGTTCGGCAACCGCCAATCGTCGACGAGATCGGTCCGGAGGGCATACCCACGCAGATCGGCCGGTGAAGCGCCGATGTTGTAGAGCTCGACGGTGCCCTCGAAGGGCGAGCTCTTACGGTCGCCGGTTCCCGGCACTCGTACCTCGTTGATGCGGAGTGCTCCATGTCCCGCGGGCTCGAGCACGGAATCCGGCTGCTCGTGCGACGTGCAGGCCGATAACCACGAGAGCGGCGCAAAGACCGCCATTGCAACGAGCGAGCTGCGCATTGAACCTCGGGCCTCCCACCAGGCCTGCGAGATGACGCCGTGAGTGCGCGCGGCTGAACCCTTGGTTCAGAACGCGGCCTATTCTCGAACGGAGAACGGGTTCTAGCAACTCACGTTGTAGACGCGCTCCCAAGCGGCGGCGTTGAAGTACGCCCATTGCTCCTTGACGGAGAGGGAGGCGAAGTCGCGGAGAAGTCTTGCTTTGTCTGTAATTTTCTCAAGGATCGCCGACGACTCGATCTCGCGCTTGATGGCGTCCCCATGGGCGGCCAGCCAAGTGTTGTCGGGCGCCTCGAATCCGATCTTCGTCCTCTGCCAGGTGATCTCGGGAGGAAGTTGATCGCCGAACGCTTTGCGCAGCACGTATTTACGCCAGCCGTCGTGGATCTTGTAGTCGGCGGGCAGCGAGACGGCAAGCTCCACGAGCCTGTAATCGAGGAACGGCATGCGCGTCTCGATGGCGTGGCGCATCGCGTTGCGGTCGTCGTATCGCAGCAAGCGTGGCAGCTGCAGGCTCTCGATCTCGATCTTGGACAGCTCGTCGACGTTACGGAAGCTCGCGGCGCTTTGCTCGACCGGAGCGAAGGCCAACGAGTCGACGATTTCCGGCTTGAGGTACGAGCGCGACTTCAGCCGGCGTAGCCGAAGGCCCGGGCGCGTGAAATAGAGGTAGTACTCGAGCACGCCGAGGCGGGTCAGGCTCGAATGTCGAGCTTGCAACAGGAGCTGCCGGAGGAACGTCATACCGGACGTTTGATGGAGGATCGCCGCGTAGTAGCGGTCGTAGCCGAGGAGCGTCTCGTCGCCGCCTTGGCCGCTCAGCATCACGCGGATGTTGCGGGCTCTCGCTTCGCGGAAGACGTGCCACCCCATGAACATGGACGGGCCGCCGAAAGGCTCTTCTTGCGTGTAGACGACCTCGTCGATCGTCCGCTTGAAGTCTTCGGTCGAGGGTTCGACCACGACGAGTGGGAGCCCGAGGCGGCTCGCGCAAGCTTGCGCGTAGTCGCTCTCGTCCGAACCCTGCTCGGTCGATTTCGCGTGAAACGTCATGAGCCGATGGCCGTTGCAAATCGATCCGGCAACTGCGCACGTCGTCGAGCTATCGAGCCCGCCGCTCAAAGCAGCGCCGATCGGAACGGCGGATCGTAGCCGAACGCGCACCGCATCCGTGAACAGCTCTTTGAAAGTAGCAACGGCGGCGTCGAACGAAAGAGCGCGGTAGGCGTCGTTCGCGGCCAGGTCGTAGTACCGGTGGCGCGTGTAAGTGTGCGTCGCGAGCGAGTAGTGAAAGTAATGAGCGGCCGGCAGCGACTTGATGCCCGCGAAGTAGGTGTCTTCCGTGTGGCCGCCAAAGTGGATCAGCAGCGATTCGGCGAGCATGTCCTGATTGACGCGGACCTTGGGCAGCAGCGGCAGCAGCTGTTTGATTTCCGAGCCGATTGCGAATTGCTCTGCATCTTCCAAGTAGTAGAGAGGTCTGACGCCGAATCGGTCGCGCGCGATCAGCAACGTGCGTTCCTGGCTGTCGTAGATTACGAACGCCCACATGCCGTTGAACCGCCGCAGGCAATCGGCCCCCCAATGCGCGTAGGCCGCGAGGATCACCTCCGTGTCGGTGCGTGTCGCGAACGTTGCGCCGAGGGTCTCGAGCTCGGCGCGCAGCTCCACGTAGTTGTAGACGGCGCCGTTGTATGTGATCCAGTAACGCCCTCGATACGACATCGGTTGCCGAAACCCGGCCTGCGACGTGTCGATGATGGCGAGGTGCCGATGGCCGAGCGCGCAGAACGAGTCGATGTGTAGGCCGATTCCGTCCGGTCCTCGATGCGCAACGAGATTCGTCATGTGGCGCATCCTCGCCTCGTCTACAGGCGCGCCGTCTTTACGAATCCATGCCGCGATACCACACATCAGTGTTGCTCGACCCTATGCGAGCCAAAAAAAAGGGGGGCCGTCGTCGTCCTTCGCCTGCACGCGCGCCGAGCGAACGCGTGACGCCGGATGTCCGCTAGAACATCAGTTCCGGTAGCGACGAATGGCGATCGACGGTGTGGAGCGCTGTGCGCTGGGCCGACACTTGCCGAACATGAAGACCATCTAGTTGTTGTACTCAGTCTTCGGGCCTATCGGTGCTGCGAAGGAGTCGTCGAGCTCACCCCCCGTCGATGAAGCTCTGCGCCCATCCGGCCTCTCGCGCACGGTAACGCTGCCCTGCACCTCCCCAAGTCTGCAGGGACCGCGCGTGCGGATACGTGAAATAGTACTCTGAGTTCGGCCTAAAGTCGCGATTCAGCGGCGATCCTTCCGTCTCGCGAAGGATCGTGTCGCGATCGGCTTCCAGCCGCTGCGCGGCTTCTGCATACGACATTCCTGCCGCTGCCGGCCGAAACTTGAACCGCTTCCCGCTCGCGACATACGTCGAGTCGTCGATGCGGACGACGTGCTCGAACGACGTCGCGATCGTGCGTGCCGTAGAGTATGAATCGACGCTGCGCGCGAACAGCAGGCCGCCGTCGCCGAGGTGCGCTCTCACGAGCTCGAAGAACTCGAGTGAATACAGATTGCCACTGCTCGCGTGCGCCGCATGCAGCGGCCACATCAGTATTACGTCGAACCGCTCGTTGGGATTCGCCAACAACCAGCGTCGTCCGTCGTCGACGACGAGATCGAGTTTGTCCGAGGCGAACAGCGCTCTTCCTTGCGGAGTTTGCGCGAGGATCTCCGGCAGACCGCCGTTCAACTCGATCACGAGCAGCTCTTCGACGTTGCCGGCAGCGACCGCGGCCGCGCACATTCGACCATCGCCGAGTCCGATCGACAATATGCGCTTCGGCGCGGGATGGGCCGACAACGCCAGCCGCACGGCCGAATCCAGGACCACGTCGTCGGACGCGATTTGAAATCCGCCGTGCGCCGAACCGTCGATCAGCAGCCGTTGCGTCCCCAGTATTTGGCGCTCCTCATCGAACGAAATCACCGCGTGCTGGGTTCGGAGCGCGACGACGCCCGAGCGCTGCTCCGCGGCGACGAAGTCGACCTGCTCGAAGTCCGCATAGTGAACGGCACGCAGCAACGCATGGGTTCCGGGGAACGCGACCGGCGTGATCACGGCGAGCGCAATGCCGGTGGCGCTCGCGGCGAGACGCCGACGACTGTCGCGTCGACTCTCGGCGCGCATGGCGGCCACGACGCCGGTGAGGCTTCCGGCGATCACGAGCAGCGCCAACGTCCACTCGGAGCCGAGGTAGTGCAACAGCACGAACCCCACGAGCAAGGTTCCCAGCGTCGAGCCCAAGATGTTGGCGAGATAAATCCGGCCGATCGACCGGCCGAGGTGCGACGCCGCAGTCGTTCCTGCACGCATCAGTTGTGGGAATCCATAGCCCATGAGGAACGTCGGCACACCGACGAACAAGACCGTCCAGAATCCGATGTCGAGCAACGAGTAGATCGAGCGCGCCGAGACGATTCCGGAAAAGAGCTCGGGTGCCGGGTGGAACGTCGTGAGCGCGGTTGCGGCGAGCAGGTGGCGCAGCCCCGGCACAAAGGTCAGATATCCGAGAACCATCGAGAATGCGAGCACGTACGCCGAGATGCCGAGTTGTGCGACGCCAAAACGGCGAAGGGCGCCGCCGCCGTCCGCATGGCGGCGCGCATACCACGACCCGAGCGAGATGCCGCACAAGAATACGAACAGGATCGTCCCGAAGACATAGACGGTGCCGTGCAGCAGCAACGTCAATAGGCGGTACCAGACGAGCTGGTAACCGAGTGCCACGAGCCCGGAAAGGAACGAGCACGCGACGACGAGCCGCAGACTGATCGGGGCGCCGGTCGCAGCGCCGTCGGCTGCCCGCGTGGCAACGTGCAGCGCTGCGCCGTCTCGTCCATTCCGCAGCAGCGTCAGCGCCGCCAAGCTCAATACGAAGTTCACGGCCGCCGCTATCGTCACGGTGCCGTCGAGGCCGAAGGATCCAATCAAGAGGAACGCCGACACGAGCGCCCCAATGGCAGCACCGAGCGTATTGACCGCATAGAGCTTCGAGAAATGCTCGCCGATCGCAGCGTCGCGGACCCGCAAGCTCTGGCACATCAACGGCAACGTCATGCCCATCAAGGTTGTCGGCAGCAGAAGTAGCGCGAAGGTCACGGGCGCGACGACCGCCAGCGAGCCACCGGCCAGGCTCCCACCGACGAGACGGAAGCTCGCGAGACTCAACGCTCCGAATAGCCCGAGTAGCCCTTCGCACGCCGCGTAGTAGATCGACGGGCTCCGGACCCGATCCGCGAGGTGCCCACCGAGCAGCGATCCGAGCCCTAGGCCCAGCATGAACGTCGCAACGGTGATCGTCGTCGAGTAAATGTCCACGCCGAAGTACAGCGACAGCGTCCGCTGCCACGCGACCTGATAGACGAGTGCCGGCATTCCGGCGACGAAGAAGACGGCCAGGAAAGGCCAAGTTCTTTTCATCGCGGCTCTCGATAGGCCGGAAAGAAGGTGCCGCCGGGGCTGCGGCCGTGCTCCCGGCTCCAGTCCGCGACGAGCTCGCCGTAGACCTCCGGCGCCGTGATCAGCTGCCACGAGTGAAACCGCGCCCGCTTGCTCGAGAAGCCTGCCTTGAAGTGAAACAAAGAGTCGTCTCGCGACCCGACTCCGCCGCCGAGATGCAGCAGCCGCGCGCCGCGGTCCTTGAACCACGACCTGGCGAAGTGGAACAGCGTTTTCATCGGGGCTTCCGTGAGGAAGTCGTCGCGTGTCCCGCCGAGGTGGTACTGAACGATGCCGGAACACTCGGTGAATAGGCCCGCCGCTGCGACGCGATCGCGCTGCTCCACCAGGAGTAGATACAGGCGCCCGCGGAGGGCATCGCGAAGCGCGGTGTAGTAGTCGTCCGGAAAAAAGTAGTAGGCCGCCGCCTGGACGCGGGTCATGGTCTCGCGGTACGCGATCAGGAACTCGTCGAGCCGCTCCCACTCGGCGTCGCAGCGCGCGACGAACCCCGCGCGTTCGGCACGGCGGATGGAACGTCGGTGGTTCTCACGCGTGTCCTTCCACAACGCCTCGGTAGAATCCGTGAGATCCAAGTAGACCGTTTCGGCGCCGGCGATCACGTCCCCGGTCGACTGAAACGGAGCGAGGTCGCTCGTCAGGATCGGATGCAGCCGGATGAACGCGGACACGACGCGCTCGCGGCGAAGCGCGTCGACGAACGCGGCGACGGCGCCGCCGAGGAATTCAGGCGATGCGCCGCTGGACCAGATCGGCGACGCGTAACCGTACGGCGAGACCGCGTCCACGGCGTCGCCTCGTGTCGGACGGAGTATCAACGGGACGAGGAATCGACTGCCCCCGTCGTCGACGATGAACGCTCCGGCGCGACCGCCTTCGGTGCGCTGCGCAAGTTGCGCGTAGGAAGGTAGGTGGTAGACATCGTGTGGGATGCCATCCAAGAGTTTCGCCCATTGGGGAGCTTCGGGCGCAATCCAATCGCAGCGCACGCGCTTAAGTTGTTTTCATGAGAGCGAGCTGGAATCGATTCGGCTGCCGCGTCCAAGACGGGGCTTGCGTCCAACACGTCGTCTCGTAGGGGGCGATCCGTTGATCCTTTGCGAACTCGAGCCCGCGACACGCCCAATGCTCGACGCCCGAAAGCGCGCCGATCTCGAGGCGGAGCTGCTCGAAGCTCGGCGGAGCGTAACGGCTGTCGAATCGCTCGCGCGTGCCGGCGACGATAGGACAGTCGGCGTTGGGTACGATGGCGACGAGGCGACCGCCGGGAGCCAGCAGCTTCCACGCTGTTCTCAGCGTTTGCGCGAGCGGCATGTATTGCAGCACCTCGACGAGCAACAAAAGGTCGATCGACGCATGCGGTAACCCCAGCTCGTCGCGCGAGAGGTCGCCCGTCAACCAGCGCACGTGTGCATGCAGTTTGGACAGCCGCTCGATCGTTTCGGGCACGACGTCTACTGCCGTGACCTCGGAAGCCCCGAGCTCGTGGAGCGCTCGGGCAAGTTGACCCCAGCCGCATCCGATGTCGAGACATCGTCGGCCGAGTATCGGTCCCGCCGCCTCGAGCACGAGCGCGAACGTTTGCGCTTGCACGCGTTCATTGGAGTAGTCGAGCCAATGGTGACCTTGCTGGAACACGGCGCGGTAATAGGCGCTCCAGAACTCTTGTTGAGTGCTCATCAGTGGCTAGCGCTTCGGCGGTGCCGGTCCGACCCATCGTTCCGCCGACTCCACGGGGAAGGCCCGCGGGCCGTTCGGCGGAGGGCCGGCGGACCCCCAATACTCGTCGAGATCGGCACCGGCTCCCGGCAGCACTCCCTCGCGGGTCACGAGCCTGCGGACGGTCAGCAGCATGATCTTGAGGTCGAGCAACAATGAGAAGTGCTCGACATACCAAACGTCGAGCTCCAGTCGCGAGTGCCAATCGAGCGCATTCCGGCCGTTGACCTGCGCCCAGCCCGTCACGCCGGGCTTCATCCTTTGACGAGAACGCTGTCGCGGCGTGTACCGCGGCAAGTAGCGGGTCAACAACGGGCGGGGGCCCACGATACTCATGTTCCCGATCAAGATGTTGAACAGCTGAGGCAACTCATCGAAGCTGTGCTCGCGAAGAAACCGGCCGAGCGTCGTCAGTCGGTCGCGATCGGGTAGCAGGGCACCGTCGGGTCCCCGGTCCTGCGTCATGGTTCGGAACTTCCAGACCTTGATCGGTCGCTCGTCTAGCCCGGGCCGCAATTGGGCGTAGAGCACGGGCTTCCCCATACTCAGCCGAATGGCGACCGCGACGGCGAATGTGAGCGGCGCAGTCAACGTGATAGCGATGCCGGCGAGCGCCACGTCGACGCAGCGCTTGACGGCGAGTTGTATTCCGCGCGGTCCCAGCATCTCCTTCCGTTCGCTGCCGCCCGTATCGGTTCGGTCCATGGTCGGTGCAACGCGCAACGTTCTCATGAGAGCACCGCGGCCGCGACAGCGATACCAAGGATAGCAGCATAGGGACGTTTTCCGAGGCGGCCGTCGCCGCCGGTGATCATGCTCGTAGGCGTTTTTGGGCTCCACGGCGCGGCCGCCGCTTTAGATGACCCCATGCACGTTGTCAAGGCAGACTTGATGCCGGGTTTGTCTTGTTGCGCGCATGTTTCTATACTTTGCTTTAGTCCTAGGTCGACGTCGGCGGGGTAGATGGGGGACAAGAACAACAACAGGCAGCTGGCACTGCCGCTGCTGATTCGCCGCGTCGTCACACTGCCCCGCAGTACGAAACGTTTGGTCATGCTGGTGGCCGACGGCTTCGCGTTGCCGGCGAGCGCCGCGATCGCCGTTTGGCTCGTCAGGCCCGAGATCGTCACGACGCTGCCGCGCTGGATTTGGTTCGTTCCGCTCGTCGTCGGCGTCACCGGGCTCGGCGTCTCCGGATTCTACCGCTCGATCGTCCGCTTCATGGGCTTCGAGCTCGTCGCCGCGGCATTCAAGACGATGACCGTCGTCGCGTTCGTGCTCGTGCTCGGGGTCAGTTGGGTCAACGGCTGGTCCGACGCCGTGCGCGCGAGCTCGACGTTCTGGCTGCTCGGAATGGTCTATCTCGTGGGCGGGCGCCTCACCGTGCGCTGGTTCCTCCAGTCGCGCAACGGCGCCGGCGACCGAGTCATCATCTACGGCGCCGGCGAGGCCGGCGCGCACTTGGTCACGCAGCTCCAAGGCCGCGGCGACTTCGTCGCGGTCGCATTCGTCGACGACAACATCGCGCTGCGTGGCGCGGTCATCAACGGGCTCGAGGTGCTCACGCCGCAGAGCCTCAAGGATCTCATCGACGAGTTCGACGTGACGCGCGTGTTGCTCGCGCTGCCGTCGATCTCGCGGCGGCGGCGACTCGAGATCATCAATCAGCTCGAGCAGTTGCCGGTGCACGTGCAGACGATGCCCGACACGGCGGATCTCGCGGCCGGCAACGCGCGCGTCGACGACATTCGCGAGGTCGACATCACGGACCTGCTGGGTCGCGACGCCGTCCCGCCGAACCCCAAGATGCTCGAGGCCTGCGTGGCCGGCCGGTCCGTCCTGGTGACGGGCGCGGGCGGCTCGATCGGCTCGGAGCTGTGCTTGCAGATCGCGCGCCTCGGGCCCAGACGGCTCGTGCTGCTCGACACCTCGGAAGTCGCGCTCTACATGCTCGA
>Ga0068862_100005980_pt1 | contig 10130 bp, 6 predicted proteins | sample KBSSwiS52_FD_66598 | JGI IMG/M metagenome (GOLD analysis project Ga0068862, IMG submission 66598) | Switchgrass rhizosphere microbial communities from Kellogg Biological Station, Michigan, USA - KBS Switchgrass S5-2 | ecosystem: Host-associated > Plants > Roots > Rhizosphere > Soil ... | reverse complement strand
GTCACCGTTTGCTTGCTGGGGTAGTGTGCCCACTCCGCCGTGGCCGCTGGAACTGGCCACTGCAGCGCCGTCCCGAAGCTGAGATACGCCCCGCCCCCGCCGTTGACGAAATAGTGGACGACACCGTCTCGCCAGACCTGCCGGTTCGGCGCAGGTTCGGCGTAGTACTCGAGATCGTGCGTGTCGCCGGCCATCACGATCGCAACGCCGTGCTGCAGCAGCAGCCGCTTCAGACGCGCGAAATCGTCGTGGCCGGCGGTCTGATCGAATCCGGCCGCGTAAAAAGGGTGGCCGAGAATCGCCATCGTCAGCTTGCCCTTCGCTCGCGCGAGTGCGCCTTCGAGCCAGGCCCACTGGCGATCGTCGATGCGCTTGACGATGCCCGTGTCGATGGCGATAAGGGCGAAGCGATCGGTCTGGATTTCGAAGAACGGGCCGCGCTGAAAGCCCGTCGGCACGCGGTATTCAGATCCGAGACGCGCGGCTTCGTTGATGAGATCGTCGATGCGCGATCTCGTCGTGCTCGTGAGCCGGAGGTCGGCGTCTGCGCGTGCCTCCATGGCGGCGCGTGCGGCGTCTGGCACCAGAAAGGTCGCGAGAAACGCTTCGAGCGCGTCGTACCAATCGTGATTGCCGGGGATGGCGTAGACCGGCTTCTCGACACCCTTGAACGGCAGCCAGAACTTCGCTTCGTAGTCGATCATCGACCCGTTGGGATAGACGACGTCGGACGAGATGACGACGAAGCGGACCGCATCGGTGGCGGCGACTTTCAGAAGCTGATCGCGCAGCACGTTCTGCGACGCATCGCCTTCGCCGGTGTCGCCGATGACGATGAAGCTGAAGTCGCCGTCGGTGCCGGATGGTGTAAGCGCGAAGGTGGCCGGCGTCACGCCCGCGCTGCCGGCGATCGCGGGAATCATCGCGGCACGCCACTCGTCGGTGCGCGATTCCGCCCACGAGTTCCAGATGCCCGACGCCCAGTTCTCGGTATCGAAAAACCAGCTCATGCCCCAGACCGGCACGGTGGCGGCGACGATGGCGGCGACCGGCAGCCCAGCAACCAGACTGCGCCGAAGCGCCGCGGGAACCGAATAGCGCGCTTCTCGCAAGCGCACCCCGATCCTCAGCCGGAGCTTCAGCCACCATCGCGCGATTCTCAGCCGCCAGGTTCGCTGATCGGTCGACCCGAGATACCAGCGCCACACGCGCCGTTCGATCCAGCGAGTGCCGCTTCGGAAGCTCGCGATGGCAGGAATCACCACGGCGAGCGTGAGGAGCGTGGCCAGCACCATGTCGCCCATCACCGCGACCGCCGGCGCGAGGTAACCGATAAGCGAGCCGTCCGCCTGCATCCGTGCGGCGTGGATCGCGAACAGGATGAAGACGAACGACAGGATCAACCGCCGGTCGGTCGATCCGCGCGCGGCTTCTTCGGCGGCGACCTCGTCGCGAAGGGCATTGGCCTCGGGATGGTCGCCAAGCTCGAGGTCGTCGAATACCGTCCCGCTCGCATCGACTGTCGTGTTGACGCGCGTAACGGCCATCGTCCAGGCGACGCCGAGGATGCGGAGGGCCGAGGCGAGCGCCACCGGCCAGGTGGCCCTCTCGTGCCGCATAGCGATGAGCAGCGCGACGACGACAAGGTTGCCGAGCGCGGCAAGTGCCGCCAACGCGCGTCCACGCGTCGTCGTTGCCCGCCACGCCGCGGCGACATATCCCACCACGTCGACGCCGAACGATCCGGCGAGCAGCAGGAGAATGGCAGCGGCAGCGAGAAATGGCGCGTTGATGACGAGGAGCGCCATCAAGAGCGTGAGAGCACCGCCTGTGAGCCCGCGCCGGAGATCGGCGGGGTCTGCGCGGCGCACGGCATGAAGGATCTCGAGGATGCCGGCGAGCGCGAGTAGTGCTCCGACGCGCAACAGCGGTTGCTCGGCGTCCCGCAGCGGCGCGGCGAGCGCGAGAAGACCGAGGACGGCGACAATCGCAGGCAGCGCCGCAAAGGCGGGCGGTCGGCCGTCCGATCGAAACCGGGCGCGCCAGCGGCCGGATAACCGCATCACCATGAGGCGTGCATGACGAGTGAAATCCAGCCGGCGCGAGACTTCACGCTCACCCGTCGCATTCCGAGCCGACGATATGCCTGATCAACGTCCTGTTCGGCAGATGAAGGAATTCCGGAAAGCACCAGGTGGCCATGATGCCCGACGCGCCGCACGAGGTCGGGCGCCATCTCGATGAGCGGCGCTGCCAGGATATTGGCGACGACGAGCGGCCATGTTCCCGCGACGGCTTCCGGCCCGCCGCGAGCCAGCCACAACCGGTCGCCGAGCTCGTTGAGGCGCGCGTTCTCCGCCGTCACGCGCAGCGCTTCCTCATCGGCATCGATGCCCAACGCTTGTGGCACACCCAGACGCAGTGCACCGAGCGCGAGCACTCCCGATCCGGTTCCCACGTCGAGCAGGGCGTCGGGCCGATCGATCTCGGCGGCTTCTTCAATCGCCTCCAGACAGAGCGCTGTCGTGGGGTGGAGTCCCGTGCCGAAGGCCGACGCGTCGATCAACCTGAGGGCATTGGGCTCGGCCTCGAAGTGCGCCGGCACGATCAGAAGGCGCCCGACGCGAACGGGGCGCAGGCTGAGGACCCAGACGGATCCGTCATCGCGCGCCCGGGCAGGGCAGACCGCAACCGTGTCGACGCCGAGCGCGCTCGCGACCTGTTCCGGCGGCACGCTGTCGGGCATGAGAGCCGCGATCGCGTTGCCGTGCGAGATCTCCACATCCAGCGCATCAAGTTCGACGAGCCGATCGAGTGCATCGGCGCTACCGTCTGGCAGATCGACCCGGTACGGCATGGCAGTCAGGCGACGCTGACTATGCCTTCATCGTGACGCCGTGCAAGCATCTGGCCGAACGTTCGTCGATCGATCATGGTGTTCCCATCCTATCTCTTTCGTCGTCATTTCTGCGGCAGGGAATACGCCACCCAGCCCATCGGCGAGCCGGCATTGCACCGCCGGGTGTGAAGGCGTATCTTTTCCCATGCCGCCGCGCGGCAGATGCGTCGCCTCACGCACGCGTACGTTCTCGGAGCACCAGGTCGACCACCACGTTCCCTGAAGTCGGCTTCTGCAGTCACTCGTGGGAGGGGATCCGTGAGGACACAAACACAGCGCTCGATTCCGACCGCGACCGTCGTATTGAGCGTGGCGATCGTTGCGGGATGTTACGGTCCTGCCGTTCTGCACTCCGCAGGACAGGACGCAGGCGCGAACGCGCCGGGGTTCCAGGCGTACAGTAAGTTCGATTTCGTCCCGGGTGAGAAGGTGGTGGCCTTCGAAGACTTCTCTCAGGATGCCATCGGCAGCTTCCCCGCCCGGTGGAATACCGACGGATCGGGCGAGATCGTAACGGTGGCCGGCAAGACCGGCCGCTGGCTGAAGCTCACCAGACCCGGCTTCTTCACCCCCGAATTCATCACCCAGCTGCCCGACAACTTCACAGTCGAGTTCGACGTGACGGTGCCACCAACCTTCGAGGGGCGCGCCCTCGTGGTGGCGCTCGTTCAGCTCGAAGACCTCAAGCTGGCGGCCGATTGGAGGACCGCACCCGAATCCTTCCTGTTCACGGTACTTCCAGGAACCACGGAAGGCTCCTCCGAGATGTCCTCGCGCCAGAACGGCGATAGCGCGGCCGCCAACCAGGCAACCACGCCTCAACTGGCCGCAAAGAATGGAGCTCCCATTCACGTCGCCGTGTGGCGGCAGAGGCAGCGCGTCCGGGTCTATTTCAATCAGGAAAAACTGTGGGACGTGCCGCGTGGGCTTGCTGCGTCGGCGAAACCAAACACGATCTTCTTCTCGCTGCCCGAAGCGGACCCCGAGCTGGCGTACTACATCACGAATATCCGGGTCGCCACGGGCGAGCCCGATACGCGGAACAAGATCCTGACCGACGGAAAGTGGATCAGCCACGGAATCCTCTTCGATGTGAACAGCGATCGCATCAAGGGCGAATCGTACGGGTCGGTGAAGGAAATCGCCGCCGTGCTGACCGAGAACAAGGACCTGAAAATCCAGATTGTCGGCCACACCGACTCGGACGGAGATGACGCTGCGAACCTCGACCTCTCGAAGCGCAGGGCCGCGTCGGTGAAAGCCGCGCTCGCCAACGAGTTCAAGATCGACGCGAGCCGCATGGAGACCGATGGCAAGGGCGAGAGCCAGCCCGTCGACAGCAACGACACGCCCGCTGGCAAAGCCAACAATCGCCGCGTCGAATTCATCAGGAGATAAGCGACGTGACGATTCGTGCGGCTGCGCTCACCGCACTGGCCCTGGCGTTCGCGGCGGCCGGTGGGCTGAGCGCTCAAACGGCCCTGAGCCAGCTCGGTCTGCCTGAAAGAGCGGCCCGCAATTTCCTCTACGACGAACTCAGAAGTCCCGCGAGCGGTCGCCGGAGCGAAATCGCTGTCGCCGGCACTCGAGCGTTTCTCAAGCTCCCGCCGTCGGCCCGCGCAGCAGCGGCAACAGGACTCTTCGCCTGGGCAAAGTCTTACGTCAATTCCCCCGCCTTCACGGCCACCTACAAGAAGGACCGCGACGAGGCGATTCCTCAGACGCGCGAATACGATTTGACCGTCGAGCAGGCGGTTCAGCAGGACCTCGATCGGCAGCTCGCGGATCTCCAGGAGGTGAGGAAACAGCTCGCGGCCCTCCCGGAGCAGGAGCGTGCGGCAATGCGCGAGCAGCTGAACACGAACGAGAAGATGCTGAAGGATCCGGAATTCATCAAACAGATGCAAGCGCAGCTCGCCGAAGAGCGTGCGCGGGTGAGCACGGCGGACGCGGCCGCCGCGTCACGAGCGGTGGAGCGGCTGCCGGCAGATCCACAGCAGCTCTTCGCGCGACGACTGCGCGAGTTCCTCGCCGCCACCTCCGACGTTGATTTCTCCACGAAAACGATCAGCCTCACCGGTGGACCCGACGGCATCGAATTCGTCGATCCAACGGTCAGGTCGAAACCGTGGATGTGGCTCGAAGCCGCGATCGTCGGGCCGGAAGCGACCGCTGCGGCACGCACCGCGGCGCAGGCCTGGCTGAAGGAAATAGAGCGATGAACCGCCGGCGCGCATTGACACTGATCGCCGTAATTCCTTTTGTCGCTCGTCTCGACGCGCAAACTCGGACCACAGCCAGGACTCGTGTGGTCCTCGGCCGCGATCACGGCCTTCTATTTGAACCGGGCGGCACCCTCAAGGCGTGGCAGATCTCTGAGACTGGCGACGATCTGGCGACCGATTGGCTTGGCCTTGGCCATAACCGGCCCCTGGCGAAGTTCACGCTCGGCACCGTGCAGGGACTCACAAACGTCGTTGCCGCGGCCGCGGGTTGGGAATGTTCCTATGTCGTACTCGGCGACGGGCGACTCATGTCGTGGGGACAGAATGCCGGCAACGGCCGCCTCGGTACCACGACACGTTCTGCGTTCGAGGCATCCGCTTCATGGGGACCGAATTCGAATACGCCGGTTCCCGTCGTGACGAAATTCGACGCCGTCGACGTGTCGTGTCAGCAGGAGCACGTTGTTGCTCTGGCGCGCGACGGCAGCGTGTACGCATGGGGCCAAGCGGACCGGGGAAAGCTCGGCATCGGCCCTTTGCCGGCCATCGACTTCAAACGGTACGAATCAGCCGCAACGAGCTACCTGCCGTTTCCCGTGCGCGTCACGGATCTATCGGACGTCTCCGCCGTAAGCGCCGGACGCTATCACTCATTGGCTCTGCTCAAGGACGGCACCGTGCGCGCGTGGGGCGAGAATCGGATGGGCCAACTCGGGGATGGCACGACGACCGATCGTGACAGACCAGTCGTGGTCAAGGGTGTTCGCGACGCTGTCGCCATTACCGCGGCGTCCCAAGCATCCGCCGCTCTGCTTTCAGATGGAACCGTTATGACCTGGGGACCGATGACGCGACAAGAGACACCGGCGCCCATTCCAGCACGTGTCCCGGGCGTTAAGGGCATCCGCGCAATCGCGGCCGGCCTGGCTCACATGGTGGCCCTGACCGAGGCGGGAACGGTGATGACGTGGGGAGACAACACGTATTACGACCTTGGTCGCGGAAGGAACGGACCGCCGCAGGGGCCTGGCGTAGTGCCCGCACTCGATGGTGTGCAATCGATCGCAGCGGAATCTGCGACGACAACAGCGGTTCTTGCGTCCGGTCGGATCATGACCTGGGGGAGTGTGCGAGAGTGGACGCGTCCGGGTTCTGGAGGAGCTGGATACAGTCCTTCGCCGATCTTGTTGTGGCTCGACGGGCTCGATCAGCCGTAATCGGTAAGGACGCACCGGAGGGTCCGCAGCGCTTATGCCTTCATCGTGACGCCGTTCTTGACGAGCCAGTCGTGCGCGATCTGGGCGGTCTCGCGCGGCGCGTACGGCATCTGTCCGCCGCTGTCGAGCTCGACCATGATCATCCCGTCGATCTTGCGCCCTTCCATCAGGTCGAGAATGGCGACAAGGTTCACCTTGCCGAGCCCGAGGGGGCAGTACCCGGCCATCGTCGGACCGCCCACCCAGTCTTTGAAGTGCATGTGCTGGACGACGGGCAGGAAGGCCTTGACCACCGCAACAGGATCGACGCCGCCCTTCTGGAGCTGGCCGATGTCGGGGCCGAACTTCATGTAACGCGTGTCGACGGCTTCCATGGTCGCGTACGTTTCATCGCGCGTCTCGACAGCCGTGCCGGTGTGCTGATGCAGCGCCGCGATCAAACCGATGTCCGTAATGGCCTTGCCCAGCTCGTTCAGCGTCGTGACGATGTTCTGCTTGTGGTCGTTGTAGTTGTAGCTCTCACCGCCGACCCGGCCGTTCGGGCCGACGACGATCGTCTTGCCGCCGTACTTCTTCATGATCTTGCCGACGGCGACGGCCGCGGCGATCGTGTCGGTGCGCTGCGCCGGGTCGGTCAGGTTGACGCTCGTATAGCTCGAGACGAGCGGCAGCTTGTACTTCTCGACCAATCCGCTCAGCAGCCCCTGACTCTCGAGGCCGTTGATCTGCCAGTCGAACAGTTCGAGCCCGGAGAACCCGAGCTCGGACACGTCCTTAAAGATCGTCTCGTTGAGCGCGGGATCAGGTGGAGGTGGCGGCGCACCGCCACCTCGGCGACCGCCGCCGACGCGCCCCGGCCAGGTAATGCCGGTGTGGCCGATCACCACACTCCGCTTTTTGCCCTGCGCCCATGCCGGCACAGCCGGCGCAGCCGTTGCCGCCAGCGACATCGCGAGCATCTGGTTGAACGTTCGTCGATTGATCATGGTGTTTCCCATCCTATCTTTTCATCCTCAAGCGTCGTCGTCATTTCTGCGGCAGGGAATACGCCACCCATCCCATCGGCGAGCCGGGAGGTACCGCCGGTACCGCCGCGGCAGGACCGGCCCCCCGGGCCGGTGGCGCCGCCGTGCCGGCCGCGGGCACCAGCAAATACGGCCTGCCGTCAGTCTCATACATCGCCGGTGACCCGATGAAGTTGCCGCCGAACCACGACGACCACAACTGTTTGCCGCTCTCGCTGTCCCAGGCACGGATCTGGTTGTCGCGCCCGGCTCCAAGCACGAGACCCGATCCGGTGACGATGATGCTGTTGCGCATCTGCGTCACGCCGGTCCCGGTGACGCCGCGTCCGACGAGCGACGGATCGTCACCAAACCCGATGCGCCACTTGATGGCCGGCACATTCAAGTCGTACTTCACGATCGTCGTGAACGGCGGCTTCATTCGAGAGCCGATCGTTCCGTACTCATTGATCACGTAGCGCTCGGTTTGAGGCCCGCCTTCCGGATACGGCGGCGCGGCGCCGCGACCGCGTCCATCTTGCGCACCCGGCCGCTCCCACACCGAACCCGATCCAGCAATCAGCTCGGGTGGCGCGCCGGAGGCCACAGGCGGACCGCCGCGGCCGAACCCGCCACCACCGGGTATCGCGGTTAAGTACCTGATGAGGATGTCCACATCAGCCGCGCTGAGATGGGGGAACGGGGGCATGCGGTTCCTGCCGGTCTCGAGAATCGCGCGGATCGTTTCCGCATTGAAACGAGATGCGCCGGCTGCGATGTTGGCCGCCGGATCGGCGTTCGCGTACACGAGCGGCACGCCGTCACCCGTTCCCTGACGATCTGCGCCGTGACACTGCTGGCAGTGCTGCTGGTAGATCTGCTGGCCGGCAGGCGTGAAGGCACCTGGGGTCGCGCTGGGTTTGACGAGCCGGAGCATGCCTGGATTGTCCTGGGTGATCACGTACACAGCGCCGGTCGTCGGTTCGGCTGCGGTGCCGCCGAACAGCGCGCCGCCATTGCTGCCAGGAATGTGAACGGTGTCGGTGAAGTTGATCGGCGTGAACAGCCCCTTGTTGTTGGCTGCCAGAACCCGCTGTTTGAAGCGCTCGTACTCCGCGGGCTCGAGATAGGGATTGATGTCGTCGACGCCGAACGATTGCTTCGCGAAGGGCGGCGGGTTGGTCGGATAGGGCTGTGTCGGCCAGGTCTGTTCGCCCGGCATGTCGGTCTGGGGCACCGGCCGTTCTTCGATCGGCCACATCGGCTCGCCCGTTACGCGGTCGAAGACGTAGAGCCAGCCTGTCTTGCCGGCGACGGCGACGACGTCGCGGTTGCGCCCGTTGTGCCGGATGGTCGTCAGCTGCGGCGCGGCATTGTTGTCGAAATCCCAGAGATCGTGGTGGACCATCTGGAAATGCCAGAGGCGCTTGCCTGTTCGTGCGTCGAGCGCCAGGATCGAGCTGCCGAAAAGGTTGGCGCCGATCCGGTCGGCGCCGTAGTAATCGTAGGTCGGCGAGCCGGTCGGAACGAACACGATGCCGCGGCCTGCATCGACCGTCAGTTCACCCCAGTTGTTGGTCCCGCCGATGTACTTCCAGGCGTCTTTCGGCCACGTGTCGTATCCAAATTCGCCGGGACGCGGCACGGTGTGGAAGGTCCAGACCAGTTTGCCGGTGCGGACGTCGTAGGCGCGGATGTCGCCAGGCGGCGACATGTAGCCCTCGCCGGGCGCGCTGCCGAGAATCACCAGATTCTCGAAGACCTCGTTGGGCGTTTGCGACTGGATGCTCCCGATGCTCTCGGGGTCGCGTCCGTCGATGCCCACTCTCAAGTCGACGGCGCCGTTGATGCCGAACGACGTGATCGATTTTCCTGTCTTCGCGTCCAGTTGCTGGAGCAGGCTGTTCATCGGAAAGATGAGCCGCTGGTCGCGGCCGTCGCGGCTTTCCCAGTACATCATGCCGCGGCTGCTCATGCCGTTCATCTTCTCGCGGACCCACAGCTCCTTGCCGGTCTTCGCGTCGACGGCCACGATCGATCCGTTGCGGCCGCGGCCGTAGACGACACCACGAGCGACGATCGGGCTGCTGCCTGTTTCGCCGTAGGGATACGTCCAGGCAACCTGCAGCTGACTGACGTTCGACTTGTTGATCTGGCTCGACGCGACGTAGCGCGAGTTGTCCGGACCGTTGCCGTATCCGGGCCACCATTTGTCGCTGGACTGCGCCATGGTCGTGACGGCGGCGAGGGCCGCCGCGAGGCCAGCCGCCGCTCGGAGGTACCGCCGGACTTGCCACTTGGGTTGAGACATTTACAAGCTCCTGCGAGGTCTGGCTACTTGCCTCTGGCCGGGGCCGTGCGCTTCTGGCCCCAGAAAATGAACGTGCCGCGCACGCTCGACGTCACGATGTCCATCGCGCCGTCTTTGTTGAGATCCGCCGCCGAGAACTGCGAGCCGACCCCCGATCGATTGTGAATGAGCTCGGGCACGAACTCGGCACCGCCCGGCGCTTTGGGATTGCGCACCGTGCGGAACCAGTAGAGCACGGGCGGACCGTAAGGGTCGGCGTCGGTGTAGCCGTCCAAATGTGAAAAAGATCGCTTGCCCGTGACGTAGTCGAGCACGCCGTCGCCGTCGATGTCGGCGGCCAGCGACGCATGCATTTCGGAGATCGCCACGTCGCCGGGGTTCTTCGTCGAGTAGTCGTCGATGATCATGTGGCGCTCGAACGAGATCCGGCCGTCCTTGTCGCGCTTCTGCTCGAACCAGGCGATGCCGAACCCG
>Ga0068862_100005973_pt1 | contig 10136 bp, 8 predicted proteins | sample KBSSwiS52_FD_66598 | JGI IMG/M metagenome (GOLD analysis project Ga0068862, IMG submission 66598) | Switchgrass rhizosphere microbial communities from Kellogg Biological Station, Michigan, USA - KBS Switchgrass S5-2 | ecosystem: Host-associated > Plants > Roots > Rhizosphere > Soil ... | reverse complement strand
GATCCGGAAACAGGCCCCGCCGAAGGGCGAGTCGATGACGGAGATCTCACCCCGAAGCTCATCCGTGACCGCCGTCTTTACCGAAACGAGGCCGAGGCCGGTTCCATCGGGCTTGGAGGTGTAAAGCGGCTCGAAGACTTTGTCGCGCATGTCGGGTGAGATACCGGGCCCATTGTCATGCACCTCCAGATGGACCCGCCCGTCACTCTGCCAGAGCCGGATGTGGATCTTTCCATTGCCATTCGTGGCGTCGGCACCGTTGAGAATCAGATTCAACAGGATGCGTCCCACGGTAATGGGCGCGAAGGTAGCGCGGGCAGTTTCGTCCAGGGCGTAGGTGAACTTGCAGCTGCGGACCTTGGAATGAGCCTGAGCAAAGCGGACCGATTCCTTGATGACCGGCGCCAGCGGGCCGACCTGGGGGGGGAAAGGGGTCCGGGTCCCGCCCTGGAGCGCCACGAGGCGGCGGGAAAGCTGGGCCAGTTCCTGCGACGCCCGCTTGAGATCCGACACCGCTGCCGCGCGTTCCTCCGCGGTCATCGACTCATCCTCGAGCCAGCCAATCGCGGAGTTCGCGACCGTCAGTGTATTGCCGATGTCGTGTGCCACCGCTCCCGCGAAGACTCCCGCCATCGCCTTGCGGTCGGCGGCCACCAGAATGGATTCGTTGTGCCGCAGCCGGTCCTCCTGGGCGGCGATGCGCTTGAGCAGCACGAAGGTGACCAGGTAAAAAAGGATCCCGGTCACCGCGACGAAGGTGAGCCCCTTCGCGATTTCGTAGGCCGCCAATTCATCTACCGAGCCGGCCCACCGAGCGGCAAGGCTGGTGGACCACTCTATGTACAGCCCGCAAAGCAGGACGTACCCCAGCGCCACGGCCAGGGCGATGACCCCGGGCCGGAACGAGTTGGTGGGCTTCGCGGCTGATTCGCTCACACCATGTAGCTCCTGGCCGGTTCCTTCTCCCGCAGAATCGGACGCTCGATCGAGAACGGCCCGATGTCGCTTTCGGACTGACCCGAGATGGCGAGCTCGCTCAGGATTCTTCCGATCACGGATGCGAACTTGAAAGCGTGACCCGCCCCAATTGCCACGAAGATGCCCTCCTGGCCCGGCACCTCGTCAATCACGAAATCGCGATCGGGTGTGAGAGTGTAGAGACAGGTCTTCACGTACAACACCGGACCATGCGCCTTCGGCAGGTATTTCCTGGTGAAGGCATCCACTCGAGCAAAGTTGTCGGGATCGGGGTCGAAGGATCTCGTCTCCGCGGTCACCGGCCGGCCTCCCGCATCCTGGGCGACCTTGGTCGCGGCTTCACCCATGACCGGGAACCCATAGTAGCAGGGATCGTCCATCCAGATCCAGACCGGGAATCGCGCAGGATCGAACTCCTTCAGGTGCGGAGTCGAGTAGTAGATGACCTGCTCCTGGGTGATCTCGAGCGGGAGTGAGCTGCCCAGCCATTCGAGCACCGTGTTGGACCAGGGGCCCGCTGCGACCACGAGTCTGCGGCAGCGATACGCGGTTCCAGCCGCGACGACCTCCACCTCGCCACCGACCGAGCGGACTCCGGTGACGGGACTCCGCTCCATAATCGCGGCGCCATGTTCCCGCGCCAGTCGTTGATGCTGCGCGTTGGCCCGCGCTGCCATCGCGATCCCGCCGTCCTGCTGAAAGATGCCCTGAACCGATTCGGGGATGCTCCACTGCGGCCAGCGATACCGTATCTCGGCCGCATCCAGATCTTCGAATGGCACTCCGGCAGACCGCATGCTCGATCGATAGGCATCGAGGGAGATCGCGGCACCGGCGGGGCCAAGGTCGAGTCCCCCGGTCTTGAGCACACAGCGCTCTTTTCCGTCCTGCTCGACCTGGGCCCAGCAGGCGTAGGCTCGTTTGGCAAGTTCGACGTAGCCCGGCGTGTGATAGGAGAGGCGGATGATGCGCGAGTGGTCCTGCGACTCTCCTCTGGAATGTCCCAACTCGAACTGTTCGATGCCGAGCACATCGGCCCCTGCGGCACGCGAGAGCCAATAGGCCGCGCCGGAGCCCAGGCCGCCGAGACCGAGCACGATGAACTCGTAATCGCGCTTCATGAAGGTGGAGCTGTCTCGACCCGTCCGGTCAGGTAGGCCCCTGCCGCTCCGGCGACCGGCCGCATGACCCAGGCCAGCAAGATGGGCAAAGGCGATTGGGGAACCTGGTGGTAGGCCCTGAGCACCGCAGGCAGTGCTACCAGCAGAGGGATCAGGAGTAGAATCCCGACCGCCATTCCGTGCGCGACCGGCCGGTCGGGCGCCATCCGTCCAGCGATGTAGCCGCCCAGAAGCGCGGGAAGCGCGCCAGCCAGAATGTAGAACACCCGATGATTGAACTGCTCGAGATTCAACACGCCGCTCGCGATAAGCTTCGGCCAGAGCAGAAATCCAGCGGCCAAGCCGAGGAGGGCGGCAACGCCGGCGCCCGCAAGCACCGCACGTACGCTGGCGCCCTTCATTCGGCGACTACCATGATTGTGCCGGTCTTGTCGATTTCGTGGACCAGGCGAATGATGGCACCTGAACTGGGCTCGGTCGCGTGATAGAGTCTGCCGTCTTTCATGCGCACCGAGGCCTTGCTGCCGGGGCCTTCCATCACCATCGTGACCTTGCTCGTCTCATACCGCAGCAGCTCCTGGAGCCGGGACCAGTCCACCGTCGAATCAACTGTCGTGACAGGTGGTGTGATGGTCACGGTTTCCGAAGCCGTGTCGGCCGCTGAATCGGCGGCCTTCGCGGTCTGCGCATTGTCGCCGCCACCGGCGCAGGCGCCGAGCAGGAGAAGCAACAGCAGCTTATGGCCGTCCATACATCCCTACGGAGACCCCCGTGACCGGGTACCCGTAGCCGCCTGGGTACCCGCCCCCGTACCCCACCGATACCCCCCAACTGGTACCGACATTGCCGCTGGCGCAGGCGGAGACGGCGAGCAGCGCCAGCGTTACGGCCAGAATCATTGCTCGAGAACGTTTCATGACTTGGGCTCCCAGTATTGCAGCGCGATAACTGCGCCGGTCGGATCCTGGATCAAGGCCACCGTTCCATTGCGGAGGTTCGCCGAGGGCGACACGATGACGTGGCCGCCCAGTGCCTCGACTTGTTTCAGTGCCGCCGCCACGTCGGCAACACGGACATACGGCACCCACAACGGCCGCACGTCCTTCGCGAACAGCTGCATTATTCCGGCGCGCGGCTGCCCATCGGTGTCCAGCACGAAATAGGGCCGGTCGAGATTCTCACTTGGCCGGGATTGGTACGGCGCGAGCCGAGAATAAAACTGCACCGCGCTGTCCGGCTGGCGGCTCCACAGCTCGGTCCAGAGCCAGCCGTTGATCACCGGTTGGTCGTCTGCCGGATCTCCTCCCGGCGCCCGCATCAGTGCGAGCGGCGCCTTCTCGGGGTCGGCCACCAGGACCACGGTACCGCGGGCACCCAGCGTCTTGGGTCCCCAAAGGACCTTGCCGCCAGCCGCATTCACCGCCGCGACGGCCGCGTTCACGTCCTTCACCGAGAGAGATGATACCCACATGGACTGAACCTTTTCAGCCTTCTTGCCCCGGCTGTCGAGGATCCCTCCAATCGGCCGCCCGTTCTGCGAAATGACGATGTAGTGCTTTGCCTCTTTCCCGGCGTCCTTGAATTCCCATCCCAGCAGCCCACCGTAGAACTTGGTGGCGGCATCGGGGTTGGTGGTGATCAAGTCGCGCCAGACGAACTTTCCCGGCAACTCAGTATTGGTCGGCGTCGGGGTGATCGCCGGCTGTTTGGCCGTGGAGGCGCAGGAGAGCAGAACGGAACCGACAAAAAGCACCGCGGGTAGCGGTGGCCGAAATCGAGCGTACGTGGCCATGGACTATCCTGATGGAAGACGGCCTGAGGTATGTACTGGAGAATGTAGCAGCCGAGCCGCGATGCGCGAGATAGTCCTAAGTGCTTAGGCCTTTTGCGGTAGGGCCGCAAACACCAATGCTTCCACCGATGACCCATAACAAGGCGATCGCGACCAGGCTGACCGGCGACCTGCCAATCGCCGTCAAAGTGAGCAGGATGAACCGGAGCTAGGGGACTATTCCAGCCTTTCTCCTATATACCTCCGAATATCCAGGCTCATGCTCTCCATGGGAGCGTAAAATCCCTGGCGAAAGACCCGGGAAGCCATCCCTCGCTGCACCGATTCACAGATCACCCAGTCCTGCCGGTTGGTGATGTCCCAGAACTCCACCGCATCGTTGGGATTGAAATCGGGCTGCGCGATTTCCGAGGGATGAAACAGAAAATCACAAAGAATGGTGGTGTGGTTGGGCGAGGTCGGCCACAACGTAAAGGCCGCCGCGTGCTCAGCCGAGAGGCTCAGCAAGAAGTTGGGATACAGCAGCTCACCCTTGTGGCGGGTCTGCTCGTCTTGGTTGAGGCCGGCGAATGGCTTGCGATTCGTCGTCCCGCTCATCGTGAAGGTCCAGGCTCCCTCCCGGTGCGGAACCCCGCGGTCCCAATCGAGATCCATCCCGCCTTTCTGCTTGAATGCCGGGACCACTTTGCACAGCTCGGGGTGCACGCCGCCGCAGTGATAACACTCGTTGTAGTTCTCGAGAATGACTTTCCAGTTCGCCTCCACCTCGTATCCGATCCGCCGGGCGATGCGCAGCTCCGCCAGCGGGTAGCGTTTGATCCGATCGACCGCGCCGCCCAGTTGCGACGCGAGGGACTCCGGGCTCTTCCCTCCCGAATGCGCGGTACCCAGTCTCAGGAACACGAAGCCACCCCACACATCCACTTCTACCGGGTAGAGCGAGAGCTGGTCTTTGTGAAATCCGGAGCCTTCGTCGAGGAATGGTGCGGTCCGGAGCGCTCCGGACAGCTCGTAGGTCCACGAGTGGTAGGGACACTTGATTCCGCTGGTGAAGCTGCCGGAAGGGCCGAAGGTCGGCTTGTCACCCGTCGCCTTCTCGGCCCAGCGGCGGGGCTTGGGATCCACTCCCAGCACCAGCTGTGATCCGCGGTGTCGGCAGACGTTGTAGTGGGCCGCCAGCTTTCCTTCCCGGGTGCGTACCACGATGACGCTCTCTCCCACGACGTCGAGCAGGAGATAATCTCCGGGATTGGGGACTTCCTCCTCCCGGCCCACGCACATCCATTGTCCGAAGAAGATTCTCTCCTTCTCCTGGCCGAAGATCTCCGGGGAGAAGTAGTACTCGCGGAGCAGAGTGGGTTCGAGCGGGGAATTGGGTGAGGACATGCTGCTAATCTGCCGTTGGGTATTGGCAGGGTCAAACTCCCGCCGGTCGGTTCGTCGGTTCGTCGGTCGGCGGTTCGTCGCCGCGTGTTCTACTTCTCTCCGCCCTCCGGCCCATAAAACACCACCCACAGGGCGAGATCGTCGCTGAAATCCTCAAAGCGATGTTCGACCCCTGCGGGTACGAACAACACGTCCCCGGTAGCGAAACGGCGCCTTTCGGGGCCATTCACGAACCAGCCCTTTCCCGCCATGACAACGTAGATCTCGTCCTTGGTATGCGGAGTCTGGTCGTCGATACCGCGGGGCGCATAAAGCCCCACGGTCATCGTGCCGTGCCGGAAGAGGATGTCGTACTGGTCGTGGTCCGGGCCGGGCATTCTCGCCAGACCGTCGGAGACGGTGAAGTGGAAGGACATAGGGAGTAGGGAGTAGGGAGTAGGGGGTAGGGAGTAGGGCGGGAAGTAGGAAGCGAGGAGGTGCCCCACTCCCTACTCCCTATTCCCTGCTAGTTGGGCCTCCGTACCCGCACCGGCGGCGCCGGCTCGGGCAAGATCTTCGGCGCCTCGGCTGCAAGACGGCTCATTGCCTCGGCCACTGCTCGCTCGAGCTGGGGGTCGCGCCCGTCCTTGGCGGTGAGCGGAGTCTCCTCCACTTCAATATCCGGCGCCACGCCCTTGTTCTCGACGTCCCATTGGCCTTCGAGATTGTAGAACCCGCCGCGTGGAGCCGTGATGAAGCCGCCATCCATCAGGGGCGGCACATCCCAGATGCCGACCAGGCCGCCCCAGGTCTTCATCCCCACCAGGGGACCCAGCTTCATCTGCCGAAACATGTAGGGCAGCATGTCGCCGCCGGAGCCTGACATTTCATTGACCAGCATCACCTTGGGACCCGGAATTCCAGCCGCAGGGGTCAGGAAGGGGTAGTGATCAGCAACCGGATTGTTGAAGTATCCCCGAAGCTTGCGGGCCAGCAGGTCTACCACGTAGTCTGCGACATAGCCGCCTTCATTGAATCGCTCATCTACCACTGCGCCGAGCCGGTCCTGCTGGGCGAAATAGTAGCGGTTGAAGTAGATGAAGCCGTCGTCGGCGGTATTAGGGATCCAGACGTAGGCGAGCTTGCCGCCCGAGAGGGAATCCACCAGCCGGCGATTTCTCTCGACCCAGGCGCGCGACCGCAAGGCGATCTCGTTTTCGACCGGCACCACGGTAACCAGTCGCGAGCCCTCCATCACCGGCTTGCTGTTCACCCGGATCATCGTTTGCCGCCCCGCGGTGCCTTCGAAGAGGCTGTATGGCTCGGTGGGTACTTTCAGCTCTACACCGTTGACCTCGAGGAGGTAATCACCCTCCGACACCTTGACGCCGGGCTCGCTGAGTGGCGCCCGCAGGTCCGGGTTCCAGTTCTCTCCAGTGTAGATGTGCGCGATCCGATACCGACCGTTGTCAGGGACCAGATCGGCGCCGAGCAGGCCGATCGAGACCCGCGGTATCTCGGGCGTATCGCCGCCGCCGGTGAACGAGTGCCCCACCGACAACTCACCACCCAGGATGTCGAGCAGGTGAGTGAGATCGGACCGATGGCCGACATCGGCCACCCAGGGCTCATACATCTTGTAGACCGAATCCCAGTCGGCGCCGTGGTGGTTCTTCACATAGAAGAAGTCCCGCTCGTAGCGCCACGCCTCACGGAAGATCTGGTGCCATTCCGCCGGGGGATCGAGCCTCATCCGCACCGCCGTGTTCAGCTTCTTCGCCTTGGTCTCGGCAGGCAGTCCTTCGGTGCCCGCGACGGTCCAGCCTTCGCCGGTCTGAAAGAGCAGCTTCTTCCCGTTGGCCGAAAGCGAATAGGCCAAGACACCTTTTTGCCAGGGAGCCGCCTCGCGCTTCTTGAAGTCGTAGCGATTCAGCGTCACACCGGGCTCGTTGGCGAGCGACTCGGCGTAGAACACCGCACTGTCGGCCGCGGCCACGATGCTCTTGTATTGCCGGATTGGCACGCCGAGCGAAAGGATGCGCTGGGAGATCCCGTCGAAGTCGATCCGCACGTTGACTGCAGAGTCGGCCTTGGCGGAATCGGCAGCCGCTTTGGGCTTGGTTTCCTTCGTCGACTTCTTCTCCGGTTTCTTGGAAGCTGAGTCGGGCTTGGCGGTCGTGTCCTTCGCAGTCTCCTCATCACTCTGGGGCAACAGCGGCGAGGGCTGATCGGCCCGTAACACCGCGAAATAGACGCCCCGGTTGATGGGCCGGTCGTAGGAACTCAAGTCGAGCCAGCCACTGTTGAGCGCGAAATCGGTGCTGGCGAGGAAGTAGAGGAGCTTTCCCTCACGATCCCAGGCGGGGTACACCGCATCGGAGAGCCCGTCGGTGAGCTGCCGGGTTTTCCCGTCCTTCAGCGAATACACCATGATCACATGGAACTGGCTGGTGAGACGCTTGGCGTAAGCGACCCACTTGCTGTCGGGGGACCAGACGGGATTCACCGTCCGGTCGGGATGGGCGAACCGATCGGTGTCGATCCGCGTCAGTTTGCCGGTTGCCACTTCCACCATGCTCAGGTTGAGCCCTTCGTCGGTGAAGGCGAGATACTTCCCGTCGGGCGACCAGGTGGGGGTGAAGAAGAACGTCGGGTTGGCGATCGTGATCTCCCGCGGCTTGCCGAGTCCATCCTGAGTTCCGAGCATGAGCTTGTACTCGCCGCTCTGGTCGGAGAACCACGCGATCGATTTTCCGTCGGGAGACCACACCGGGTTCCGATCGGCCACTCCGGGCGACCGGGTCAGGTTGCGCCAGTCGCCTTTCTCGACCGGAATGGTGAATACCTCGCCGCGGGCTTCGAACAGGGCGCGAGCTCCGGTCGGAGAGAGCGACGGATTGGTCAGACTCTGGCTCACGTCCTTCCACTGGGGGAGAGCCCAGGGCAGGTCACCCCGCACATTGATGACGAGCTGCTTGTCGGACTTGCCCCCGGGATCGAACAGGTGGATGTATCCGCCCTGTTCGTAGACCAGGACACCACCACCCGCGTTCAGATGCTTGGCGTCGAAATCCTTGTAGTGGGTGAGCTGGGTGACCTGCTTGGTGTCGGGATCATAGGAGTACAGGTTGGCGGCGTAGTCCCGATCGGAGAGGAAATAGATCGTGTTGCCCAGCCAGACCGGATCGGTGTCATTGCTCCCCTCCCACGGCAGCTTGGTCATGGAAAGGTCGGTCAGGTTCACCACCCGGATCGGCTGAGCCTGGCCACCGCGGTAATTCCGCCATTCTACATCCCAGGGGCTCACCACCCGGTAGGTGAACGACTTGCTGTCGGGAGAGAATTGCCCGGTCGACGCCCGTGGCATCGGCAACGGCTCGGGCCACCCACCTTCAACCGGCACGGTCCACAGCTTCACGTTGTAGGTGCGTGGGGCGCTGTTGCGACCCGAAGCGAAAACGATGCGCTTCCCGTCCGGCGTCCAGCCACGAGTCACGTCGGGCCCGGGATGCCAGGTGAGACGCCTCGGCTCTCCCCCTTCGATGGGCACCACATAGACATCGACGTTGCCGCCGTACTGTCCGGTGAACGCGACCAGTTTTCCGTCGGGCGATAGTTCCGGGTAGTACTCCTCACCGGGGAAGCTGGTGAGCCGTCGCGCATCGCCGCCTTCGCGCGAGGTAACCCAGATGTCGCCGGCGTAGGCAAAGGCGATCGAGGTGGCGCTCGCCGTGGGATGGCGCAACAACCTGGTGCCCTGCGCATGGAGTTCGAGGGCCGGCAAGGCGAGAATGAGAAGCAAAGTCCGGAGCCGACGGATCGAGTGCATTCTTAGGCCTGGGTGTGGGGAGTACCGAGTTCCTAGTACCGAGATTCACTTCTTTGTTGCTGACCGCCCTGACCGCCTTCCCGCCCTCCCGCCTTAGTACTTCCCCAAATCTTTCCCTACCACCACCCGCCCCTTGAACCCACCCGCCCGGACTCCCGCGAGCAAGTCGTCGTCGGTACCACCCATGCGCACGATGTGATAGAGAATGAGAAGGCGAGGTCCACTCCGGGCGGCGAGAGCCCCAAGTTCCTTGTCGGAGGTATGGAAGGAGCGCATGTACTTGGGCCAGTCGCTGCCGCCAAGACGCTCCTCGGGCTTGATCTTCGCTTCGGGGTAGACCTCGTGTACCAGAACATCGACTCCCTTCGCCGCCTTTTCCAGCTCTTTACTCGGCCGGGTGTCCCCCGAGATCACCACTGAGCGGTCGGGTGTGTCGATCCGATAGCCGAAAGCGGTCTTCCAGCTCCCATGGGGAACTGAGATGGCGGTGACGGTGACGCCATCTTTCTTGTAGATCACGCCGGGTTTGATCTCGTGGACGTTGACCTTCCAAGCACCCGGGGTCTGGTGTTCGAGACCCTGTTCGCGGACCTGGATGTCTTCCGCGTACGCCGCGGTGAGGTGATCGGTCATCGCCCGGAGTCCGGGAGGTCCGTACGATTCGAGCGGTGCGGTCCGGCCCATTACCCAGGAGGTGAAGATCAGATCGGGATAGCCCAGGGTGTGATCGCTGTGCAGATGGGTGAAGAAGACGGCCTCGGGTCCACGAATCGTGAGGTTCGCTGCCCGCATTTGTCGCATGACGCCTGGTCCGGCGTCGATGAGGAAGACGCGCGTCCCCAGTACTACAGCGGTGGCGGGGCCCTGCGCGTTGGGATCGGGATAGGGGTTTCCGGTGCCCAGCAGGACGACGAACGTCGAGTCGGGCGGGGCCTTCTGCCCCAGTGCGGACTCTCCTGGTAGAAAAAACAACAACGCAGAGACGCAGAGGCCGCAGAGGGTTCGCACGCGGTTCAGGTTCATAGCCTTCTCTGTGCTCTCCCCATTCAAT
>Ga0068862_100005972_pt1 | contig 10138 bp, 12 predicted proteins | sample KBSSwiS52_FD_66598 | JGI IMG/M metagenome (GOLD analysis project Ga0068862, IMG submission 66598) | Switchgrass rhizosphere microbial communities from Kellogg Biological Station, Michigan, USA - KBS Switchgrass S5-2 | ecosystem: Host-associated > Plants > Roots > Rhizosphere > Soil ... | reverse complement strand
CAACCCTGGCAGTTCTTCGTGCTGGCCGCGCTCGGCTGTGCGACCGCCGTCACCTTCATCGCCCGCGGTCAAAGCACCACGTCCATCGTCTTTCTGTCGATCCTGATGGCCACGGCCGCGCTCGTCGGCCTTGCCGCACTCCGCACGCTGCGTCCACTCGTCAGCCCGGACGAGGATCGGACGGTGATGATCGGTCACCGCACCCGCGTGGCCCTCGAGCGCGAGAAGATGCTGGCGCTGCGATCGATCAAGGAGCTCGAGTTCGATCGCGCGATGGGGAAGCTGTCGGACGCCGACTGGAAGGAGATGTCGGGCCGGCTGCGCGCGCGGGTCGGCCGCCTGATGCGGCAACTGGACGCCGGCGCCGGGTATCGCGATCGAATCGAGCGAGAGCTGGAAAAGAGACTCGGTGAAAAGCCGGCCGCTGTGTCACCCGAACGCGCCTGCGCCTCGTGTGCCACGGTGAACGACGCTGACGCCCGGTTCTGCAAGAGTTGCGGCCAGAAGATCTGATGCTGACAAGGACACAGAGGGGAACAAAGGACACAAAGGCTGCGACGGTGCGTGGTCCATTGGTGGCGCGCTGCCTTTGTGTCCTCTGTTTCCTCTGTGTCCTCTGTGCATCGCGAAGCGATGCACAGTTCCAGATGCCCGATCCTAAACAGATGTCGGGCATTCCCCGGCCGGTTACTGATTTGCCGGACCGATCGATCTCGGTGCGCGTGATCCGCGGCGAGCTGTCCAACAACATCCCCAATCAGCCGGTTCAATTGCGGGTCGGCGACAAAACCCTGACCGCGAAGACGGACGACGCCGGCCGCGCGCAGTTCGACAACGTGACTGCGGGCGCGACGGTGAAGGCCAGCACCGACGTCGCGGGCGAGCATCTCGAGTCGCAGGAGTTCCAGGCGCCGCCGCGCGGCGGCATCCGTCTCATGCTCGTCGCCACCGACCCGTCGAAACCGCCGGCGACGCAGCCGGATGCTCCGGCGGTGAAGGGCGACGTCGTCATCAGCGCCGAATCGCGCATCGTGGTGGAGCCGATCGAAGAGGCGGCCCAGGTGTTCTACCTGCTCGACATCGCGAACAACGCGCGGGTGCCGGTCAACCCGCCGGCGCCGTTCGCGTTCGATCTGCCGGCCGGCGCGGTCGGTGCGACGATCATGGAAGGCTCGTCGCCGAACGCCGCCGCCGCGGGGCCGCGCATCAGCGTGCAGGGTCCGTTTCCGCCGGGGCACACCTACGTCCAGGCGGCCTATCAGATGCCGGCGGCGAGCGGATCGCTGACGATCGCGCAGCGCTTTCCCGCAATGCTCGAACAGCTCGCGGTCGTCGTGAAGAAGTCGGGCAACACGACGCTGTCGTCCGCGCAGGTCAAGGAGCAGCGCGAGCTGCCCGCGCAGGGCGAGGTCTTCATCGCCGCGACGGGCGGTCCGATTGCGGCGGGGCAGCCGCTGCAGCTCGAGGTCGGCGGCATCCCGCACCATAGCCGGGCGCCGCGCATCATCGCGCTGGTGCTGGCCGGCGTCATCGTCGCCATCGGCATCTGGATGTCTGGACGTCCGAGCGGCGATGCCTCCGGAGGCGCCGCCGAGCGGAAGCGGCTGATCGCGCGGCGCGATCGGCTGTTCAACGATCTCGTGCGGCTCGAGCGCGAGCGCCGCGGCGGCCGTGGCGACGAGCGGCGCTACGCGGCCCGCCGCGAGGAGATTCTCGCGGCGCTCGAGCAGATCTACAGCGCGCTCGACGGCGACGACACGGGCCCCGAGCCCGCAGACCGCACCGGTCTGGCGGCTTAGCTCCCGCCGACGGCTGTGACTGCCGACTTCGACGCTGTCAGCCTCATCGACGTCTCCAGACATTTCGGCCGCCGGCGGGCGGTGGCCCGCCTCTCGCTGACCGCGCGCGGCGGCGACATCATCGGCCTGCTCGGACCGAACGGGGCGGGCAAGTCGACGCTGATCGGCCTGTTCGCGACGCTGGTCGCGCCGACGAGCGGCGAGGTGCGGTTCGGCGATCAACCGGCGCGCGCGCTGGGTGCCGCGGGGCGGCGCCGGCTCGGCCTCCTCGCCCACGAGCTGCATCTCTACCCGGAGCTGTCGGCACGCCAGAACCTGAGGTTCTTCGGAGAGCTGTACGGCGTTGCCGCGGGGCGAGTCGACGCCGCGCTCGCGCGTGCCGGTCTCGAGGAACGCGCAGACGACGACGTCTCCGGCTTCTCGCGCGGGATGCGGCAGCGTCTCGCCCTCGAACGCGCGCTGTTGCACGATCCGCGGCTGGTCCTGCTCGACGAACCGTTCACCGGCCTCGACGATCGCGCGGTCGGCGTCGTGTCGGATCGCATTCGCGAACTGGCCGCCGGCGGCGCGATCGTCGTGCTCGCCACACACGATCTCGATCTGGCCGAAGGGCTCATCACGCGTGTCGTGCTGCTGCGCGACGGCCGCCTCCTCGCCGATGAAGCCGCCGCGCCCGGCCTTCGCGCCCGCTACCGGCGGGTCGTCGGGGGCGCGTGATGTTTGTCAGGACCGCGCTGCTCGTCCTGAAGAAGGATTTCGCGATCGAGGTCAAGAGCCGCGAGATTCTCTACACGACGCTGCTCTTCGCGTTGTCGTGCGTGCTGGTGTTCTCGATCGCCTTCGTCAAGGAAGGCGAGCCGCTCGAGGATGCCGCGGCCGGCATTCTGTGGATTGCCATCGAGTTTGCGGGAACGCTGGCACTCGGCCGCACGTTCGAGCGCGAGCGCTACGGCGAGACGCTGAGGGCACTGCTGCTGGCGCCGGCGCCGCGCGCCGCGATCTACGTCGGGAAGATGCTCGGCATCGTGGTGCTGCTCGCGGTGTGCGAACTGCTGCTCGTGCCGCTGGTCGCGCTGCTGTTCCGTTCCCGGCTGTTCGAGGAACCGGTGCTGCTCGTCGCGCTGCTGCTGACCGGCACGCTCGGCTTCGCGGTCGTCGGTTCGCTGTTCGCGGCCATGCTGGTGCGGGCACGGACCCGCGATGTCATGCTGCCGATCCTGCTGTATCCGATGACGGTACCGTTGATGATTGGCGGCGTCCGGGGTACCGTCGCGCTGACCCAGACTCCGGTCGATCAGCCAAGCGCGATCATGTGGATCGTCCTGCTGCTCTGCATGGATGCTGTCTTTCTGATTCTCGCGCTGTGGACGTTCGAGCCGCTCATGACGGAGTAGGATCGACTGGAAGGCAGGATGGGCAGGAAGGGTTGGGCGGGCAGGATATGAGAAAAGCGTTCTTTCCGTTGCTGCTGGTGACCTCCGCGATGTTCGCGTACGCGCCGGTCGTGATTGCGCACGCCGACTACGAATCGACGATGGGGCTCGTGCAGAAGGTGATGTATTTCCACGCCCCGAGCGGCATGGTGATGCTCATTTCCGCCATCGTGTGCGGCGTAGCGAGCGCGCTGTACCTCTGGAAGAAAGATCCCGCGGCCGATCGCGTCGCGATTGCCGCGGCCGAACTGACCGCGCTCTTCGGACTCATCGTGCTGGTGACCGGTCCGCTGTGGGCCAGGAAAGCGTGGGGCGTCTGGTGGGTCTGGGAAGCCCGGCTGACGATGTCGTTCGTCGGGTGGCTGATTGCGGTCGGCTATCTGTTCGTCCGGAAATACGGCGGGCCCGGGTCGGACAAGCTGGCCGCCGGTCTCGCGGTGTTCGGCACCGCCAACGTGCCGTTCATCTACGTCTCCGTCAATATCTGGCGCACGATGCACCCGATGACAACGGTCGTGCCGACGCTGCAGCCGGGCATGCGCGGCGCGTTCTGGTTCAGTGCGCTGACGATCTTCATGTTGTACGGGTTGATGCTGGCGGCCCGTGTTCATCTCGAACGACAGCGTACGGCGCTCGACCAGCTGTATCTTGCGGAAGAGGACTGAGATGATGCGTCGTCTGCTTCTGGTCGTGTGGCTGGTGGCTGTCGCGGCAGCGCCGGCCCTGGCGTTTCAGCCGCCCGCCGCTCAGAGCGAGTACGTGCCGGTCAAGGATTTGCCGCCCGTGGATCAACTGCCGGCGGCGCCGCTGCTGGTGGCGGCGTACTCGTTCATCTGGCTCGCGGCGATGTTCTACCTGTGGACCATCTGGCGGCGGCTCGGCAAGGTCGAGGCCGAGATGCGTGCCCTCGAACAGCGTCGAAGCCACAGCCGATGACCGCGGGTCACTTCATCTTCATCCCGTCGGTGCTGCTGATCGGCATCGTGATCGGGTGGGTGCTCGGGTCTCGCGCGGCACGAGACGCATTCGCCACAGAGTTGAAGCGCCGCGAAGAGCGTGCGGCAAAGTCAGGAAGGGCAGGACAGGCAGGACAGGCAGGAGCGACACTCAAGTAGCGCCGCCGGCCATCAGCCCATCCCGCCTGTCCAGCCCGTCCCGCCCCAGTCTGCTACCGACCCATCCCGAGTCTTTGCGCGAGCACTTCCGGTAATCCCGCCTCGATGATCTTCGCCTGCGTGAGCTCCACCGGATAGGTCAGCCGGTACAGCTCGACGCAGAGCGCCTTGGTGTCGGCAATCGCGTACGCGGCGCGCGGATCGCCGTCGCGCGGCTGACCGACGGCGCCGGGGTTCACCAGGTACTTCGAGCCGGGACGGAGGATCAGCCGCATTTCCGCCGCGACGGCCGGCCCGGGCGAATCGAAGTTGTCGGCCGACAGCTCGAAGGTCACCGGATAGTGCGTGTGGCCGAAGAGGCACAAGGGCCGCGTCGAAACCTTCAGCGCGCGCACGGCGTCCAGCTCGTCGAAGATGTACGCGTCTTCGTCGAACGGCGAGCCGTGGCAGATCTCCACCACATCGTCGACGAGGATGGGACCCAGCGGCAGCTCGCACAGCCAGTCGCGATACTCCGGCGTCAGCATGTCCAGCGTCCAGCGCGCCGCGCTTTTGGCGACCGAGTTGAACCCTTCGGCCTGTTCCAGGCCGCACGCGACCTTGTCGTGATTGCCGCGGACGATGGCAACCGGCTTTAACGCCTGCACGCGTTCGACGACCGCGTTGGGGTCGGGGCCGTAGCCGACGAGATCGCCCAGCACGAGCGTCGCGTCGAACGCACGAGTGCGCGCGTCGGCGAGACAGGTGTCGAGCGCCTCCAGGTTCGCGTGGATGTCGGTCAGGACGAGGTAGCGCATCGTTAGTGTTGTAACCAGTCCAAGAGCTGTTCGACCAGTGCGTCAACCCCTGCCCGGCCGGCATCGAGCCGTTTGTGCGCCTGCTCGTACGCGGCGCGCCGCTGATGATACAGGTGTTCGAAGCCGGCGCGATCGGCAGCCAGCGGCCGTCGGCCGTCGGCGGGGACCCGGTCGATCAGGCGCTCCAGGGGGACGTCGAGCCACACCGAGACCCCGTCCCGGTTGATCGCCGCCCGGTTTTGCGGGTCGGCGAAGGTGCCCCCGCCGGTGGCGACCACGATGTGACGCGGGGCGAGTTGTTCCACCAGCACCTGGCGTTCGACCGCGCGGAAGTAGGCCTCGCCGTGTCTCGCGAAGATCTCGGCCACCGGGGCGCGCTCCTGCTGCTCGATCAGCTCATCGATGTCCACCGCCTGCCAGTCGAGACGCTTCGCCAGCGCACGCGCCAGGGTGGTCTTTCCGGCCGCCATGAAGCCGACGAGATACACCTTGTCTGCTTTCACGGCGATCCACAGGATTCGACGCGGTCCCGCGCTTTCTCTGTGTCCCCGTGTCTCTGTGGCCAAATCACGTTTGCGCTCCGGCGTCCCGCGTCCGCTCGGCTGGATTCACGAGACGAGGCGCTCCAGCGTTTCGAAAAACCCGGGATAGGAGATGTCGACGGCCTCGGCGCCGTCGATGGTTGACGGCCCTTCGGCGGCGAGCGCCGCGATGGCGAAGGCCATGGCCATGCGGTGGTCTCCGCGGGCGTCGGCGACGCCGCCCTTCGGCCGCTCGCCTGACCGTCCGCGAATGACAAATCCGTCGTCGCGCTCGTCCGCGTCGATGCCGAGCGCGCGGAAGCCGGCGACCAGCGCGCTGATGCGGTCGCTTTCCTTCACCCGCAATTCGCCGGCGCCGCGGACGGTGACCTCGCCGCCGTGGGCGGCCAGCGCGGCGATGGCCGGCAGCTCGTCGATCAGGCCCGGCACCTCTTCCGGCGTGATGACAATCGCCTCGGCGCGATCGCCTTCGACCAGCACCGTCCCGCGAGGCTCGCCGTTCTCGTCCGCGGCCGTCTCGACATGGACCCGGGCGCCGAAGCGGCGCAGCACGCCAAGAAGCGCGCTGCGCGTCGGGTTGAGGCCGACGGCTTCGATCTCGACGCGCGAGCCGGGCAGCGCCGCGGCGGCGACCAGCCAGAAGGCGGCGGACGAGAAGTCGCCGGGCACGGTGAGCGTCCGGCCGACCAGCTGCTGCCCACCCGCCACGGACACTGTGAGCCCTTCGACGGCTGACGCCCCGCCAAACGCGGTCAACGCGCGTTCGGTGTGGTCGCGGGTCGACGCTGTCTCGGTCACGCTCGTGACGCCCTCGGCATGGAGTCCGGCGAGCAGCACCGCGCTCTTCACCTGGGCGCTCGGCGTCGGCGACTGATAGGCGATCCCATTCAGGCGAGCGCCGTGAACCGTGAGCGGCGGGTGGCCGTCGACGGCCTCCAGACGCGCGCCCATCCGCTCGAGCGGGTCGATCACGCGGCGCATCGGCCGCCGGGAGAGCGAGGCGTCACCGACCAGCGTGCTCGAAAAGGGATGTCCCGCCAGCACCCCCGACAGGAGCCGCATCGTCGTCCCTGAATTGCCGGCGTCGAGCGGGCCAGCCGGCGAACGGAGTTGCCCCAAACCTCGTCCCAGTAAAGAGACGGTACCGGCCGGACCTTCCTCGATCGACACGCCGAGCCGTCGCAGGCAGTTCAGAGTCGACCGGCAGTCGGCGCCGGGGGCAAAATTGTGCAGCAGGGACGGGCCGTGGGCGAGCGCCGCGAACAGGGCATAGCGGTGCGCAATCGACTTGTCGCCGGGCACCTCCAGCCGGCCCCGGAGGCTCCGGGCCGGCCTGACGGTGGCGGCGGGCGAGAGGGACATCTGGGATGGATCTTACGCGACAGATGGTATTCTTGGGCCTCCTGACGCATCGATGACGCCCAACGGCCATCAGCTTATCCGTCTCGAATTCACCAGCGCGTTCGAGATGCTCGATTTCGTCCAGGTCGTGAGCGACCACCTGGCCCGTCGGGTCGGTCTCGACGAGGACGCCATGCACTGGGTCAGCGTCGCGATTCGCGAATCGGTCATCAACGCCATCAAGCACGGCAATCGCAACGACGCGAGCAAGCGCGTGTTCGTCGAGTTCGGCACATCGATGGGCGACGTGCCGGAGCTCTCGATCCGCGTCCGCGATCAAGGTGAGGGCTTCGATCCCGAGCTGGTCGCGAATCCGCTCGACCCCGAGAACCTGCTGAAGTCGAGCGGACGCGGCATTTTCCTCATCCGCAACTTCATGGACGACGTCCAGCTGCGGCGCGCGCCCGAAGGCGGGATGGAAATCAGCATGCTCAAGCGCGTGCAGCCTGCCGCCGACGACGGATCCGTTCAGGCGTAGTGCCGCCCAGTCCCATCTTTCTCACCACCGCGATTGAAGCGGTTGTGCGTGCCGGCGACCTGCAGATGGCGCAGCTCGGCCAGGCCTTCCGCATCGACAAGAAGGGCGCCACCGATCTCGTCACCGAGGTCGACCTTGCCGTCGAGCGCATGTTTCGCGAGCTCATCGCGCAGCGCTTTCCGGATCATCAGATCCTCGCCGAGGAAATGGGCGGCGCCGCGGCGATCCCGACGGGACCGTGCTGGGTGTTCGATCCGATCGACGGCACCACCAACTACGCGCACGGCGTGCCGATCTTCTGCGCGTCGCTCGCGCTCGAAATCGATGGCGTGCCCGAGGTGGCGGCCGTCTACGATCCCAATCGCAAGGAGCTGTTCACCGCAGAGCGGGGCTGCGGCGCGTTTCTCAACGGCGCGCCGATTCATGTCACAGCCGCCGGCAATCTTGGCGACGCGCTGCTGGTCACCGGGTTTCCCTACGACGTCCGCACACGAATCGACGAAATCGTCGGATTGTTTGCCGCGTTCGTCAGGGAGGCGCGCGCGGTGCGGCGCCTCGGGTCGGCCGCCATCGATCTGTGCTGGGTCGCCGCGGGGCGCATGGACGGTTTCTGGGAAGCCGACCTCAAGCCGTGGGACATGGCAGGCGGCGCGTTGATCGTGGCTGAAGCGGGTGGTCGCGTCACCGATCTCGCCGGCGGTCCGTTCACGTCGCGCGGTGGCCATGTGCTCGCGACCAACGGCCACCTGCACGAGGCGATGCTCGAGGTAGTACGCACGTTCAAGAGTCCCCAGACTCGGACGTTCTGATACCCCCGAGAGACAATCGTTTGGCGAATTGTGACAATTTGCGGGCGTTTTCCGCGATTTTTCTGGCACCTCTTCTGCTATCCCTGGTGAGGCAAAGGAGCGCGACCATGCGGCGATTCGTTTCGATTGGAGCCGGGGCTCTGGTGCTGGGACTGTTGGCGACGCCGATTGCATCGGCCCAGCAGTCGGTGAATTTCTACGTCGGCGCGTTCACACTCCGCGGCGAGGATTCGCGCGATAGGAATGACGTCCTGTTGAACAACCTGAACTTTCTCGCGTTCGACATCAAGGACTTCAACGGCCCGACGTTCGGCGGAGAGTGGCTCATTGGATTCGGCAACAACTTCGAAGGCAGTCTGGGTGTCGGGTTCAGTACGCGAACCGTGCCGGCGGTGTACCTCAATTTCGTCAACACGAACGGTGCCGAGATCGAACAGGATCTGAAACTGCGCGTCGTGCCGTTCACGGCGACGGTGCGCTTCCTTCCGCTGGGCCGCGGCAACGGCATCGAGCCGTACATCGGCGGCGGCGTCGGCGTCTTCAACTACCGGTATTCGGAAAGCGGACAGTTCCTGGCGACCGATCGGACGATCTTCCGGGACACGTTCGTCGGCAGCGGGTCTGCTGTCGGGCCGGTGATTCTCGGCGGCGTGCGCGTGCCGGTAGGCAACTGGGGCATCGGCGGCGAGATTCGCTATCAGGCCGCGAAGGGCGATCTGCCGACTGATCAGGACTTCGCCGGCACGAAGCTCGACCTGGGCGGGTTCAACTACTTGTTCACGGTGAACGTCCGCTTCTAGTAGGGATGAGGGCTTGGGGATTAGGGATTAGGCAGACTAATCCCTAATCCCTAATCCCTAATCCCTATTCCCCAATCCCTACTCGTCTCTTGTACAAAGCGAGTCCCGCCCCCTCACAGACGCGCCGATATCCATCCAGGAAATGCGGGTGCTCGCGCGCGTTGCGTGCGAGGACGTCGCCGCCCTGCGCTTTCTCCTCAATCAGGATCCACTGCGCGAACGGGTAGGGGCCATCGACCGCCGTGAGCCACAGATCGCCGTTGCCTTCATGCAGGAAGTCGCGGATCGCGAAGCCGGCGCGCGACATCTCCTGCATGTGGTGCCCGAGCGACCCCATGCTCGCCATGATCTTCATGCCGCGCTGCGGCGCTCCGATACAGGCCGTCACCTGAGCACGGAGCGGCACGTTAGGTCGATCCCATTGCGCTTCGACGACCATCGCTGCCGCGGAATCGAGCGGACGCAGCTCGTACGCCACCGCGGCCAGCACGGCGATCGCAACGGCAACGCGCGCGCGTCTCGAGAGCCCGATGATCGCGCCGGCCCCAATCGCTTCCAGCGCGATCAGCGGCACCATGTAGCGGATCCTGTATGGGTGGCCCTTCACGAACGCCGCCCACGGAATCGCCGCCATCGTCACCAGTGCCACGGCAACGAGCGCGGACGCGCGCGCGCGGCTGAACGCGCCGATCGCCGCAAGCGCGACGAGCCCGGCCAGACCAATGGCGACGAGCAGCGGTCCACTGAGCATCTGCACGCCCCAGGCGATTTCCTTTACGGCCAGCCAGGGATCGCCGAGCGCCTTGTTCTCGGGCACGAAGAAGTCGCCGGACACGAACCAGCGGCCGACGACGATGCGGCTGAAGATCGCGAAGGCGAGCAAGGCAAGAGTGGGGTAGAGCGCGATCCGTCCGATGCGGCGCACCGCCGTGTCCAGCGCGTCGCCCCGACGGAAGCAGGCCCA
>Ga0068862_100005970_pt1 | contig 10140 bp, 6 predicted proteins | sample KBSSwiS52_FD_66598 | JGI IMG/M metagenome (GOLD analysis project Ga0068862, IMG submission 66598) | Switchgrass rhizosphere microbial communities from Kellogg Biological Station, Michigan, USA - KBS Switchgrass S5-2 | ecosystem: Host-associated > Plants > Roots > Rhizosphere > Soil ... | reverse complement strand
CGGTCGACGAACGACAGCAGCTTCGGGCCGGCCGGGCCGTTCGCCGTGTCCACCACGTACGCGAGTGCTCCATTCGCCGACGTCGCAAAGTGCGCGATGCCCATCTGGTTGGCGCTATTCGGCGCGCGCAGGACCGATTCGACGACAGGAACCGGGCCGCCCTTCGTCTGCTTCGTCTCGACGTCGAAAGGAATTGCCAGAACGGAACCGGCCAACGCGTACACCAGGTGCCCGGTCGGCAGATAGCGCGCGTCGCTGCCGCCGCGCACCACGACGGTTCGCTGTCCCGAGCCGATGCGTTCGATCACGATCTGCGCCTTGTCCCAGCGGTCGAACCCCTGCCCGGCCTTGGTCACGGTATACAGAACCGCGGTGCCACCATCGATCAGCCGCGGACCGAACGCCGCTTCGTCGTTCGCAACCTGTGCGATCGTCTCGGGCTCACCACCATTGGAGGAGACCCTCATGATCCTCTTGTCCTGCGCGAAGACGATGTGATCGCCCTGCCAGTCGGCACCAGCGATCGGCTCCGCCTTGCTCACGGTGAACGCGGCGCCGCCTGCGACGGCAATTTTCTTGATCGTCAAGTCCTGAAACGCGAAGAACCCGAGCCACTGCCCGTCTGGCGAGAAAAACGGCGAGGTGGCATCGAGCGCGGTTCCCGATATCGGCTGCGCGGTCATGTCGGACATCGATCGCATGAACAACTGTCGGTTCGCGGCGTACACCACCTTCGTGCCGTCGGGAGAAATCGCGAGCGTCGGCGCTGGCAGGCGCAGCAGCGACTGGTCCGCCGGCAGCGCGATCGAAAAGCGGGCGACGAGCGGCACATCGGCCGGCCTGGCCGTCCATCGCGTCGCCGCGATCGCCACCGCCGCTGCAACCGCGGCCGTCGCGACCAGCCACGCCACATTCGGCAGCCGCGATCGCGTCGTGGTCGCCGGCGCAATTGCGCCCGATCGCGTCGCGAGCCCACCCGGGTCGGCGGCAATCGCGTCGAGTTCGAAGCGCACGTCACCGATCGCCTGCCAGCGTCGTTTGGGATTCTTGTCGAGGCAGCGGCGTACGAGATCGACCAGCCTGGGATGAACATCCTTCGGCAGCGTGTCCAGGTCCGGCTCGCGCATCAGGACGGCCGCTATCATTTCGCTCACCGTGTCCGCCTGAAATGCCTGACGCGCCGTCAGCATCTCAAACACGACGCACCCGAACGAGAAGATGTCGCTGCGCTGATCGGCCGGCAGTCCCTTCGCCTGCTCCGGCGACATGTATGCGGCGGTACCGAGAATGACGCCGGCGAAGCTGCCGGCCAGGCTCAGCGTCGGCGAGTGTGTGAGATGCGTCGCCGGCTGCGCCGACTCCAGCGCTTTCGCGAGGCCGAAGTCGAGCACCTTGATCTCGCCGTCCGGGGCAATCTTGATGTTGGCCGGCTTCAGATCCCGATGGACGACGCCGCGCTCGTGGGCCGCTTCGAGCGCGTCGGCAATCTGACGCGCGGCCGCCACCGCGTCCGCGACCGGCATCGGGCCGCGCCCGAGGCGATCGGCAAGGGTCTCGCCGAGAATCAGCTCCAGCACCAGGGCCCGAACGCCATCGGCGTCCTCGAGGCCGTGGATGGCGGCGATATTCGGGTGGTTGAGCGACGCGAGCAGCTGCGCTTCCCGTTGAAAACGGGAGAGGCGATCGGCATCCTGCGCGAACGCATCCGGCAAGACTTTCAAGGCCACGTCGCGACCGAGCCGGGTGTCGCGCGCGCGATAGACTTCGCCCATCCCGCCAGCACCGACGAGCGTGATGATCTCGAACGCGCCGAGACGCGTCCCCGGGATGAGGGTCATGCCGTGCGGGCGAATTCTCCCATATAAACGATCTCTTCACGCAGCGTCACGCCGAAACGCGACGCCACTTCCTGGCGGCAGCGCTCGATGAGGCGCCGGATGTCGTCGGCCGTCGCCGCGCCGTCGTTGACGATGAAGTTGCCATGGGTCGGCGAGACGCGTGCGCCGCCAATCGCCACGCCCTTCAGACCGGCGCGATCGACCAGGGCGCCCGCCGACCACGGGATCCCGTCAGGCACCGCATCGCGGCCGGGCTCGGGATTCTGAAAGACGCAGCCGGCGCTTGGCGTGTCGAGCGGCTGCGTCCGTTTGCGAAACGCGAGCGATGCCCGTGCGACGGCCCGCAGCGCGGGCGGATCGCCGGTCGAGACATGAAAGACGGCAGACAGCAGAATCTCGCCGGTGTCCTGCAGGCGGCTGCGATCGTAGCCGAAGGCCATCTCATCGGCCGCGACGTCCGTGACCATTCCGTCGCGTGAGGCGAGTCGTACGGAGGTGACGAGCTCGCCAATGAGACGACCACTGAAATGCGCGTTGCCGAAGACTGCCCCGCCGACCGTGCCCGGCGTCCCTGCCCACGCCTCCAACCCCGCGCACCCGTGATTGATGGTCCAGCGGACCAGCCCATTGATGGTCACGGCGGCATCCGCTCGAACACCGTCGCCGCCCTCGAGCGCGACCTCGCCGCCGCGAGGACGGATGACCAGCCCGCGCACGCCGCGATCGGCCACGAGCACGTTCGATCCACCGCCCAGCATCGTCACCGCCACGCCGGCCGCGCGCGCCAGTTTGAGCGCCGTTAGAAGTTCTTCGCTGCTCCGCGTCTCGATCAGCCACTCCGCCGCACCGCCGACCCTGAACGTCGTGAACGGCGCAAGCGGGACGTTGGGCCGCAGGCGATCGGCGCCGAACGCCTGCTGCATCGCACCGACAAAATTGTTCACTGCCGCCCCATCTCGAGGACCATCAACGCACGTTCCTGCGCGATCAGCGCCGCCATCGCCTCGCGCGGTGTGCACATGGAGAAAGCGATGGTATCGCCCGGGCCGAGTTGCCCGGCGACGGCCATGTCCGCGGAGATGACCGTCGCGATCTTCGGGTAGCCCCCGGTCGTCTGACGATCGGCCATCAGGAGGATCGGCTGACCGGACGCCGGCACCTGGAGCACGCCGAGCGGTGTGGCGTCCGAGATGATGTCGGCGCCGCGTGAGTGTGTCAGCCGCGGCCCTTCGAGCCGGAACCCCATGCGATCCGATTGCTGGCCGACCGTATAGGGCGCCGACTGCAAAGCGGCCAGCGCGTCACTCGTGAACGCGTCCGCCTGTGGACCCGGCAGCACCCGGAGTCGTGCCGGCCGCGACGGCAGTTCCACCAAGGGATCCGCGGGCGGCGTGACCGTCGGCCGCGCCGCGTCCGCCACGCCAAGCGTGATGCGATCGCCTGTCCTCAGTGGGCGGCCTGCCAACCCGCCCATGGCGCTGATCACATGCGTCGAGCGGCTGCCGAGCACCGGCGGCACCGACACACCGCCGCGGATCGCCAGGTACGCCCGCGAGCCGCGCCGCCGTTGTCCGAACCGGAGGTGCGATTCCGCAGCCACCAGGAACGACGTTCCGAGCGGCACCGGCCGGCCGTCGAGCGTGATGTCGAATTCAGCGCCGGTCACGGCAACCACGCGCTCGTCCTCGAATTCCAGTTCCGGTCCCAACAGCGTGACTTCGAGGGTCGCGGCGCCGCGTTCGTTGCCGACGAGCGCGTTGGCGAGGCGGTGGGACAGGGGATCCATCGGCCCCGCCACCGGCACGCCACGCGATTGATAGCCCCATCGACCGGTGTCCTGGATGGTCGTCAACATCCCACCTTTGATGACGCGTACGCCGCTCATGGAAGGATCGCTTCGCGTCCGCCGTCGCCGCGACGCGGCTTCGGCGGAACAAGGAAGCCCCCGCGGACAGGCAGGACGGTTGCAGAATCTGCACACCTCTCGCGCCGCCGTGATCGCACCTCGGGGTCAGACCCGGGTCTGACCCCTATCGCGACCGCTGTGGCGCGGCTTTGGCGCTCGATGTCGAGAAAGCGATCGTGATCGATCGCGTAGAACTGGACCGCATCGCCGGCGGTGATGAGAAACGGCTCCGCGCGATCCGGATCGAACGGCTTGAGCGGCGTGCGCCCGACCAGCTGCCAGCCGCCGGGCGTTTCCATGGGATAGATACCGGTCTGCACGCCGGCGATGCCCACCGAACCGACGGGCACGCGAACCCGTGGCGTATCGCGGCGTGGCATCGCGATGCGCTCCTCGACGGTGCCAAGGTACGCGAAGCCGGGGACGAAGCCGACCATGAACGCCCGATAGATGCGCGCCGTGTGCGCCGTGATCACCTCGGCCTCGCTCAGGTGCGAGAACGCGGCCACGGCGGCGAGGTCTGGACCGAGCTCGCCGCCATAGCAGACCGGCACGCGAACCGCCGGCCGGCCGGTGCCGCGGTCGGACGACGGCTTCGCCGCTTCGGCCTCGATCCGCGCCAGGAGCACGTCGCCGTTCGTTCGCAGCGGATCGAAATAGATCGCGACCGACCGGAATGTCGGCACGACGTCGAGGACGCCGGGCACACGCGCCGCCTGCAGCGCGTCCGCCAGCTGGATCGCCCGGGCGTTGACCGACGGATCGATCCGCGCCTCGAACTCCACGACGAACGCGGCGTCGCCGGCCGGCACGATCTGAAAGGCGTTCACGCCAGAGCCCGCAGCAGTTTCTGATGGATGCCGCCAAAGCCGCCGTTCGACATCAGCACGACGAGATCACCAAAGCGATGCTCGCGGACGACGACCGACACGATGTCGTCGATCGAGGCGGCTTGGCGCGCCCGCTGGCCCCGTGACTCGAGGTCCCGGACCAGTTGCGGGATCGACAGGCGCTCGTCATCCGGCAGCGTCGATCGGAAGACGGGCGCCAGCAGCACGTCGTCGGCGCCGGCGAAGGCGCGGGCGAAGTCGTCCTGGAACACGCGCCGGCACGACGAAGCGGAACGCGGCTCGAACACCGCCCAGATCCGCGCCGTCGGGTTGGCGGCGCGGACCGCCGCCAGCGTTTCGGCCACCGCCGTTGGATGGTGCGCGAAATCGTCGTACACGGTGACGCCGTCGGCGACGCCCACGACCTCGAGCCGCCGCTTGACGCCGGCGAACGACCGCAGGCCCTCTGCGATGCGATCGGCGGCCACGCCGGCTTCCGTCGCGACCGCGATCGCGGCCAGCGCGTTGCGCACGTTGTGCGCGCCGACGAGCGGCACCTCGAAACTGCCGAACGGCGACCCGTGCCGGCGGACCTTGAACTTGGTCGTGTCGCACGTCGGCTCGAGATCGTGGGCGTGCCAATCGAGCGACGGCGTCTGATCTGAAGTGCCAAAGCTCTCGACCCGCGATTTCGCCGCGTCCGCCAGGACGCGGGCGCCGGGGCTGTCCGCCCCGACCAGCAGGAGTCCGCGCCGCGGCACCAGATTGACCAGCCGGCGGAACGCCAGCGTGACGGCGTCCAGATCCTTGTAGATATCGGCGTGGTCGAATTCGACGTTGTTGACGATGGCGATGTCCGGCAGATACTTCAGGAACTTCGCGGTCTTGTCGAAGAACGCGCTGTCGTACTCGTCCCCCTCGATGACGAAGTCGCGTCCGAGACCGAGGCGATAACTCGAACCCTGCTCGCCGAAGTTCCGGACGATGCCGCCGACCAGGACGCTGGGATCCACGCCGCCGTGCGTCAATAGCCAGCCGATCATGGCGGTCGTGGTCGTCTTGCCGTGTGTGCCGGCGACGACAATCGACCGCGCGCCCCAGAGAAAGTGCTCGCGGATCGCTTCGGGCAGCGAGCAGTACCGGATCTTGCGATCGAGCACTTCCTCGAGCTCGGGATTGCCGCGCGAGATCGCATTCCCGACGACGACGAGATCGAGATCCGCGCTGATGTGTTCGGGGCGATAACCGACGAGTGCCGGGATCCCCTCGGCGTGCAGAAAGTCGCTCATCGGCGGATAGACGTCCTGGTCCGATCCGCGAACGTTGAATCCTTTTCGCTTGAGCATCGCGGCCAGCGTGGCCATCGCGGTCCCGCAGATGCCGATGAGATGAATCGTCTGGCTCATTGGACGGCTGATTCCTCGACGATGACGCGGGGCCGCTGGTCCGCAACCACTCGACAGGTGACTCCAAACGGCAATGTCATGCTGGGCCCCACCGTGTGGCCGGACGGAAACCCGATCACGACGGGGCCGGGAAAGTCGGCAAACAAGTCTGCGACCACCGCGCGCGCTGTGGGCGTACCCCCGGGCTCGTCACAATCTGGCAACTCGCCGATGACGACCGCGCTGGCGCGCGTCAACAGGCCCGCCAGACGCAATTGCGTGACCATCCGATCGAGCCGGTACGGGCGCTCGCCCACCTCATCCAGAAAGAGGACATATCCCTGTGGCGGCGCGAACGCGAACGGCGTGCCGAACGACGCCAGCAGTTGCGTCAGCGTGCCGCCAAGCAGGGGTCCGGCAGCCTCACCGTCGCGGATCGATTCGAGCCCTGGCGGGGCCAATTCCCCCATCGGCGCGCGGCGGCAGAGGGCGCGTGTGAATGAATCGCTGTCGTACCCCGCGGCGCCGCGCGACAATCGCTTGTCCAGCATCGGCCCGTGAAAGGCGACGAGATCGCAGCCGACCGTCAGAAACGTGAGGATCGAGGTGAGGTCGCTGTAGCCGATGAACGGCTTGCCGGCGCGCCGGGCCTCGTCGCGATCGAGCAGCGGCAGGACTTGCGCGCTGCCGAAGCCGCCGCGAACCCCGATCAGACCCCCGATCGACGGATCGCGCCAGGCCGCGCGAATGGCGGCTGCGCGAAGCTCGGGCGGACCGGACACATACCGCTGGCGCGCGAAGACCGTGTCGTCGAAGACCGGCTCGAATCCCAGCCGGCGAATCTCCTCGATCCCGAGGTCGAACTCGTCTCGGTTGAAAGGGCTGGCGGGAGAAACGACGGCAAGGCGATCGCCGGGTCTCAGGGCCCGCGGCTTTTGCATCACAGAAAGCGCGCCATCTCATCGGCGACCGCGCGATGCTCATCACGCCCGAGGGTCGATCGCAAGGCACGGGCCGCCGGCGGCCGCGCCGCGACGGCGGCCGCCAGAAACCGCTCCTTCGCCCGCTGCTGGCGCTTCAATGCGTCCTCGACGCGCGACAGCGGCAGGCGTTCCTCTTCGACCGCGTGAACGAGCGCTTCGAGCGCGGCGGCCTGCGTATCGTGATCGCCGCTGCAGATCAACGCGCCGTCGCAACCGGCCTCGATCGCCATCACGGCGGCGGCAGGTACGGCGTACGCGGATGCGATGGCCTTCATCTCCAGATCGTCGCTGAAAATCACGCCATCGAACGGCAGCTCGCGACGCAGCAGGTCGCTGACGATGCGCCGGGACAGCGTCGCCGGTCGGGCGTCGTCGAGTGCCGGCACGAAGACGTGCGCGGTCATGATGGCGGCGACTCCGGCGTCCGCGGCGGCCTTGAACGGCACCCACTCGACCTCACGCAGGCGTTCCGTCGGATGCTCGACCAGCGGCAATTCGTGGTGCGAGTCGGCGGTCGTGTCGCCGTGGCCGGGAAAGTGTTTTCCGCACGCGGCGATCCCTTCTGCCTGCAGCGTGCGGATAATCGTCGCACCAAGACGGGCGACGTCTCCCGCGTTGTCGGCGAGCGCGCGATCGCCAATGACCGTGTTCTTCGGGTTGGTCTGGACGTCGAGCACCGGTGCGTAGTCCAGCGTGAAGCCGACCGCTTTGAGCTCGGCCGCGAGCGCGCGCGCGAAGCGTTCCGCCAGACGGCTGTCGCCGCTCCGCCCGAGTGTCGCCATCGGCGGCCACTCGGTGAACGGTGTCTTCAGACGGGCGACGCGACCGCCTTCCTGGTCGACGGAGACCCACGGCGGAAGGTCCGGTGTCAGGTGGGAAGCCTCGAAGCACACCTCGGCGACCTGCTCCGGCTCGCCGACATTGCGCGCGAAGAGGATGACGCCGCCGAGACCGAACTCCTTCGCCAGCGACCGGAGCTCTGGCGGAATCTGATGGCCATTGAATCCGGCGACGAGCAGCTGACCGATCTGGCGCCGCAGCGCCGCGGGTGACATCAGACGATTTTAACCGTAGCGCGACCCTTTGAGGGTCGCGAGGCCCGGTGCAGCCAACGGTTTCGGCGGTGGCGCCGTCAAACCAGGCGTGTTCGACCCGTGGCGGACCGCGCTCCGATCGCTGGCTCATCGCCGGGGGCTGGCGTCGATGGTCGTGGGCACGCTCGCGCTCGGGATCGGCGCGAACAGCGCCATCTTCTCAGCCGTCGACGCGGTTCTGCTGAAGCCGTTGCCCTACCCGGCCGCGGATCGGCTGGTGTCGGTCTACGAGCGGAACGCCGGCCTCCGTCAGGCGACGCAGCTCGTCGCGCCCGGCCGGCTCGAGGAATGGAACGCGCAGAACCGCACCTTCGAGGCGCTGGGCGCCAGCTATTTCGAAAACGTCACGGACACCTCGGGCCCGGTGCCGGAGCGCGTAGCGGCGATGAACACCTCGCCGCGGTTCTTCCAGGTTCTGGGCGTCGCCCCGGCGCTCGGCCGTCTTCCAACGCCGCAGGAAGAACGGTTCGGCGGTCCGCCGGTCATCGTCATCAGCGACGCGTTCTGGCGGCGCCGCTTCGGCGCCGATCCGTCCGTCCTTGGCCGCGCGCTCACCCTCGGCGGCACCAGCCGTTCGATTGTTGGCGTCATGCCACCGTCGTTCCGCTATCCGACGGCGGCCACGGACGTCTGGAACCCGACACGCGCGCAGCCGTCGTTTCTTGCCGTACGAACCGCGCGCTTGTACACGACCGTCGGCAGGCTCAAGCCGGGTGTCACACTGGCGCAGGCGCTCGACGACCTCAACGCGATCCAGGCGCGCCTTGGAGAGCAGTACCCGAGCACGGACCAGGGCTGGGGTGCGTCACTGGTCCCGTTGAAGGAGGAACAGATCGGCGGCGTTCGCCGCTCGCTCTGGCTCCTCCTCGGCGCAGTCGGCCTGGTCCTCCTGGCCGCCTGCGGCAACGTTGCCTGCCTGCTGCTTGCGGATGCCACCCGGCGCGAGCACGAGATGGCCATCCGTCTCGCGCTCGGCGCCGACCGCCGGCGCGTCGTCGCCGAACTGATCCGCGAAGGGCTGCTGCTCGCCCTGATCGGTTCGCTGGGCGGCCTCCTGCTCGCACGCTGGGGCCTGGCCGGGCTGCGCTCCGCGGCGACGGAGCTGCCACGCGTCGCCGAAGTGACCGTCGACGTGCGGCTGATTCTGTTCACGTTCGCCGTCGGTGCCGCGACAACGCTGCTGTTCGCGCTGGCGCCGGCGCTGCAGGCGGCACGCCGCGCTCCAGCTGACGCCCTGTCGCGTGGCGGCCGCGGTCACACCGGCGGACGCCAGTTGTTACAGCGTCTGCTGGTCGGCACGCAGGTCGCCCTCGCCATCGTGCTGCTCACCGGCGCGGGGTTGATGATCCGCAGCTTTGTTCACACGCAAGATGTCTCGCTCGGGCTGGATCCCGATCGCGTGATGACGTTCCGCATGAGCGCCCAATGGAGCGAGCGGTTCGACGCCGCCGTGCAGCGGCAGGCGCGGACCGTCGCGCGACTGAGCGGCATTCCCGGCGTCGAGGCCGCGGCCTTCAGTCAGCTGGTCCCGGCTGCGACTGATGTGCCGCCGAATGAGTTTCAGATCCGCGGACGCGACCCGCGCGAAAAAACCTTCGCGATCTCGCGGTCGGTGAGCGCCGGCTACTTCCGAACGCTCCACATTCCCGTGCTCAGCGGCGATACGTGCAGCGCAGATCCCGCCGTCCCGGTCTTCTCGAGCGCCCTCGTCACGCGATCGTTTGCCGATCGGTACTTTCCATCCGAGGATCCGATCGGCCACGAGTTCGTCTCGCCGGGCCAGCTGTCGAATCGAATGACGAAAATCGTCGGGGTCGTGGGCGACGTCCGCGAAGGTGGATTTTTCAAGCAGGCAGAACCGCTCATCTACTGGTGCGGGTACAACCCGTACTGGCCGGATCAGCGCTTCCTCGTACGGACCAGCCCGGGTCGTCACGTCTCGATGACCGCTATCCGCGAGGCGCTCCGGGAGATCGAACCTGGCCGCGCCGTCTACGCCGAGCAGTTGCTGACCGACCTCCTGTCGACGTCGCTGTCGCCACAGCGACTGAATGCGATTCTCCTGGGGCTGTTCGCGGCCACCGCACTCCTGCTGGCGGCGCTC
>Ga0068862_100005968_pt1 | contig 10143 bp, 8 predicted proteins | sample KBSSwiS52_FD_66598 | JGI IMG/M metagenome (GOLD analysis project Ga0068862, IMG submission 66598) | Switchgrass rhizosphere microbial communities from Kellogg Biological Station, Michigan, USA - KBS Switchgrass S5-2 | ecosystem: Host-associated > Plants > Roots > Rhizosphere > Soil ... | reverse complement strand
CCGTGGCGGCGCTAGTCGTCGCCGCACCCGCGAGGAGTGCGGTGAGGCAGAATAAGCGGCGAAGCGGATTGGGTTCGCTGCGGGCGATCATGAGACGGTCTCCTGTTATCTTGCCCGCCGTAGATGCCCTGTTGGCGTGGTGAGATGAAATCGGAAGCCGTTATCGCATCGATGCGCTCCCGGCATGACCCGAGCGCAGGCGGTTACCCGCGAGAGCAATTTCTGACCGGTTATATCATCAATTCATTGAGGAAATGGTGGACGCACTAGGGCTCGAACCTAGGACCCGCTGATTTCCAATGAGGGACGCCGCGATCTGCACCGGCTGCCTTTTGACCCGACAACTTCCAGTCACACGTTCGCTAGAGGGTCGTGGGCTCTTAAATGCGGCCACGAAAGCACCGCGTAAGCACGAACCGGCCTTTACGCTCAGCTAATGTCCGCTTTCGACCCATTGCGGACATTAGCAATCAACGGCAGTGTATATCCGCTCGGTCGTCAATGCGCGGAGTGGGGATGAGCGTTAAGAGCATTAGGGCACCCCGCAACCCCGTTCTAATCGCGGCCGGATTAGCCCTTCTCTTGCTGGCCGCACTCGGCGCCAAGACAGCGGCGGCGAACGTCAACCATTATCGGATCCCGACGGCGGTACTGGCAGCGGGTGCCATAATGGATGCCTTTCTCGGGTCGGCGCGCCCAAACGTCCGCTTTCCACCCATTGAAGACCCCAGTCTCAATAGGGGCGATACGATAGACGGCTTATCCCAACCTGGAATCGCGCGCGAGTGAGCCGCTCGTTCAGATAAGCGGATCGCCGGTGTTGCTCAAAAACCTCAGCGCGCGACGTGTCGATAGAATTGCCGGCATTCCAATGAGCATGTTGGGCTAATTCTCGCCGCGGCGACTGCCGTTCAGCCGCAAATTTAAGTCGTTCTCCGGCAGTTTGCCGTTCGCCCCTTCGATTTCGAGAATCGACCGCAACCGACTTCATCAATTCCCTCGGATTGCGAAAAGCTGCCTGACCACAAGGCGCAAGGGAAAAACCGTGGGGAAACCGTGGAAGTGATCGTGAGCCAGGCGGACCGCCGCCCCGCCGATCAGACTGCGCGCAGGCCAGTAGCAACGCATCGAAAGGCTTCATCAAATGTTTGATATCCGTCAGCGCCTGCTCGCGACGACTCTCCTCGCCGGGACAAGCCTCCTTTCTTTGCCAGCTTTGGCGCAGGATATGGGAGCGCAGCCAACAACCGCTCCGGACAGCAATGCCGCGCCGGCCACGGACGCGGCCGCACCGGCCGCGGCCCCGGCAACTGCCGCGCCGGCTGCTCCAGCATCGGGATCGAGCGAAATCGTAATTACCGGTTCGCGCATTCCGCAGCCGAACCTGACCTCGGCCAGCCCGGTCACCGTACTGTCGAGCCAGGATGTCAAGCTTTCCGGTACGACCCGCACCGAGGACCTTATCAACTCGCTGCCGCAGGTCTTCGCCGATCAAGGTTCAAACATTTCGAACGGCGCAAGCGGGACGGCATCAGTCAACTTGCGTGACTTGGGTCCCACGCGCACGCTGGTGCTGATCAATGGCCGCCGCCTGCAGCCGGGCGACCCGCGTCTCGGCTCGGTCCAAGACATCAACTTTGTCCCCGCCTCACTCATCAAGCGCGTCGATGTCCTTACCGGCGGCGCCTCGTCCGTGTATGGCGCCGACGCGGTCGCGGGCGTCGTCAACTTCATCATGGACACCAATTTCGTTGGCCTGCGCATCGATGCCCAGGCCTCGACGTTCATGCATTACAACAACGCCGCCGATAAGATTTTGAACGGAGATGTCGCGCGCGGCTTCCGTCCGCCGCACGGCTGGAGCGTCAATGGCGGTGCCCAGGACATCGCGACCGTGTTCGGCGCGCGGTTCGACGACAATCGCGGCCACATCATGGCATATACGACCTACCGCAAGCAGGATCCCGTCCTGCAGGCGAGTCGGGATTATTCCTTCTGTTCGCTCACTGCGCGCGCGACCCGCCAAAGCGGGACGCCTCCGCGCGATTTCAACTGCGGCGGCTCGGCAACGTCCGCGACGGGCAGTTTCTTCACGAATGTCGGAACATTCCAAGTGCAGGGCAATCAATTCGTGCCGGGCACTACTCCGTTCAATTTCGGTCCTTACAATTTCTATCAGCGGCCGGACGAGCGCTACACGCTCGGCGCGTTCGCCGAATATGAGATCGCTCCAGGTGCCCATCCATACCTCGAAGCGATGTTCATGAACGACACTTCGCACTCGACCGTTGCCCCGTCAGGTGACTTCTTCAACACGTCCACGATTAACTGCGACAATCCGCTGCTCTCGACGCAGCAGTTCAACACGATCTGCGTCCCCAACAATACATTCGTCGATGCGCAAGGTGTGACTCGCGCGATCGCTTATGTCGGCCGACGCAACGTCGAAGGCGGCGGGCGCGAGAATCACCTCGAGAGAAGCTCATGGCGTGTCGTGGGCGGCGTGAAGGGCGACATCCTGAAGGGTGTTTCCTACGACGCTTACTATCAGTTCGGGACAACCCGCTTTTCTCAGGCTTTCCTGAACGACCTTTCCGTGACCCGCTTGACGCGAGCCCTAGATGTGGTGGCGAATCCGGCGGTGGGCGGTGTCGCTGGCGTTCCCGCAGGAACTCCAGTCTGCCGTGCTGCGCTCCCTGGCTCCGGTCCGGGCGGTGCCGCGCTCGACGCGAACTGCGTCCCGTGGAATATTCTTACGACCGGAGGGGTGACTCCTGAGGCGCTTGCCTATCTTCAAACGCCGCTGCTTTCCCAAGGCAATGTGAACGAAAACATTGCCGACGTGAACTTCACGTTGGAGGGCGGCGAGTACGGCATCCAAACCCCCTGGTCGGATCGCGGTGTCGGTCTCAACGTCGGCGCCGAATACCGCAAGGAATCTTTGGACTTCCTGCCGGACATTGAGTTCCAGACGGGCGACGGTGCGGGACAGGGCGGCCCCATTCTCCCAGTCAGTGGCAAATTCGACGTTCGCGAGCTTTTCATGGAGCTTCAGGTTCCGATCATCAGCCATTCGTTCATCGACGAGTTCACGCTGACCGGCGGCTACCGCTATTCGGATTACAAAGTCGCCGGCCACCACTTCAACACCGACACCTACAAAGTCGAAGCCCGGCTGGCTCCAATCCCAGACATTCTGGCGCGCGCGAGCTACAATCGAGCGGTCCGCGCTCCCAACGTAGTCGAGCTCTTTGCAACGCAGGCCGTGGGATTAGGAGGGACGGTCGACCCGTGCGCTGGAGCTGCGGTTGGCGGCCTAACCAATGGTACGCCCGCGGGCCCCGCTCCCGGCCAGCCGGGCTTCACTGCTGCGCAATGCGCCAACACCGGCGTGACGGCAGCTCAATTCGGAAACGTCCAAGCCAACCCGGCGAACCAGTATAATGCGCTGTTCGGCGGCAATCCGGCGCTCTCGCCGGAGACGGCCGACACATACACTTTTGGCGCGTTGCTCAAGCCGCGGTGGGTGCCAGGGCTCAATATTTCAGCCGACTATTTTGACATCAAGGTCAAGGGCCTGGTTGGCATTCTTCCATTCCAGGCTGTCATGAATAACTGTTTGACCACAGGCAGTCCGACAACCTGCTCGCTCATTCACCGGCAGGCGGGCAACGGATCGTTATGGATAACGCAGGCGGGCTTTGTCACGTCGACCAACATCAATATCGGGGGTCTAAGGACCAAAGGTGTCGATCTCAACGGCTCATACTCGCGGCGCATCGGGGGATTGGGCACGTTGAACGTGAATCTTGTCGGCAGCTGGCTCAAGAACCTCATTACGGACACGGGGTTGAGACCCGGCCTGGCCGGCCTCGATGGCAAATACGACTGTTCGGGACTCTATGGCAACACTTGCGGCGTTCCGATTCCGGAATGGAGATACTCGCTGCGAGTCGGATTCACCCTGCGAAACGGCTTGGGAATCTCGGGTCGCTGGCGTCATATGTCATCGGTCCGTCTCGATACCTTGAGCACGGACCACGATCTTCAGCCCGGCTCACCAAACGCTGCTCCGGCTAATGCTGAAATCAACGCGCAGGACTATTTCGATCTCGCGATGACCGCGCGTGTCGGGGACAAATACAGCTTCCGCCTCGGCGCGAACAACCTGTTCGACAGGCAGCCACCGATTGTCGGCGGCGAAGTGGCAAATTCTCCCTTTGGAAACGGCAATACCTACCCACAAGTCTACGATGCGCTGGGTCGGTTTGTCTTCGCCGGTGTGGCGGTTGACTTCTAGGAAGGAGCGGAATCGATCTCCTGTCAGGCAGACAACGCAACCATCGAGCCGCAGGTGAGATGTGCCTGTCCTGACCCCGAGCAATTTCTGACTGGCCGCTTCGCCGCGGAGGCCCCTGGCCAGCTCGGTGCTCGAGAACCGGAGAGGAGGGGGTGTGGAAATGCCGTGAAGAGTTTTCCCCTTCACGCCACGCCCCCTTTTTGCTCTCGCCTGGAACCTTGCTGCAGCGGCGATTCCGCGCTCTCGTAAGGCAAGAGTAGGCGGCTTCCGAAGGGCGCTTCTGGTTCGTGGTTTACCTGGGCGCTAACCGCAAAGTTATTCAGGCACTCGCGTGAGCTGCGTATACGCGATTTGCCAGCGGCCTTGCTGCTTCACCCAAAAATGCGCGATCCGTAGTCGCCGGCTTTGGTGTTTGCCGTCCTGGGTCCAACCGAGCTGAAATATTCCACCGGTAAGGGCCGCATTGCCGCGGACTTTGTAAATCGGTTGTTCGATTTGATATGGGTCGAGATGGAAGCCCGGAACAAGGAAATCGGCCAGGTACGAACTTTTGTCTTGAACGCTCGTATCAGAATTCACGAGCACGTAATCTTCAGTCACAAGGCCCGCCAAGGTCCTGGTATCGTTTCGCATGGTTGCTGCATTATAGGACTCGAGTGCTCGAGCCAGATCCTGAGGCAGCGCAGCTGCGGATGGCGCGGCTGGCGAGGTCACTGAGATCAATGCGGCTGACGCCAACACAAGTGCTGGCACAAACATTCTCCGCGATCGATTAAGCATAGCTACAGCGCCTCCCGGAAAATTCTCGTGACTCTCATTCGCTGAGAGTATCGACTGCAATCCAGTTAAATTCCCAGGTTTCACCGCCGTCTATCGAATAGGCCTGGTCAAAATGGGCTTCAGTCCTGGACGCTCGAGTAATTATGAATCGGACAATTACAGCCCGGCCATCCAGCAAGTCCTGGCCGTAAAAAATACCTCGTCCGTGCTCGTTAAAGCTGCCATAGACGGGCGCTGTAAGCACTCCGTTTCGCAAGCTCGCGTAATTTAGACTCCATTGCTGCGATTGCGGATTATATAGCCTGAGTGAACCGCCTTCGATCCGGCCTGCTGAACCTCGCACGTCGAGTTCTACAAAATTGGCACGACCGCCGAGAAGAGAACGAACAACACTCGTCCCTTCGTAGTCGGCCCAGAGCGGCGGCTTGCCTGACAACGGATTGCGCAAGACCCTGACTTTCGTCTTCCAGGTCCCCCATTCCCAGTCAAAGCCGTGTTGACCGGCATCGATCGCGCCGTCCGTTCGAACCTCCGGCGGTCGCTGCGAGACTGCAGGTCCAGCGGCCAATACAACCACCATCGCGAAGATTACGCAGCGCGCTGCGAACAAGCCTTCCTCCACTCATATCGGCCGAAATTGCCGGTATCTGAGGTTCGCTTGAGCGCGGATTCCAGTGCCACTTATGCCGCTTTACGCGAGCCACTGTCTTCGCCGGCCCATTCAGCTGCGACGACTATGCCGGGGTCAGCTTGGGCGGATCACTTCGGCAAGGCGATGGACGCCATCTCGGATTTCTTGAATCGCAAGCTGCGAATAGCCGAGCAAGAGCCCGGGTTGCGGAGCGCCAATAAAATACCGAGATACGCCGTAGACGCCGACATCCCTTTCGGCTGCTGCGCGGATTCCTGCTGCCTCATCGAATCCAGGCCCCGGCCACAGAACGATATGAGCTCCGGCTGCGGCTCCGCTAAGTTGCATGGAACCACGCCAACCGCCCGCTATTGCGGTGAGTAGCGCTTTCCTGCGGGCGTCGAGATTCCGCCAGAGTCGACGAAGATACAATCCATAGGTCCCGTCTCGAATGAACTCGGCAAGCGCTCTCTGCTCGAGGCTGGGAGTGTGGCGATCCGCGAGCCATTTGGCTGTCACGAAAGCCTGGGTAAGCGAAGCCGGAACGATCAGATATCCAATGCGAAGAGCCGCGAACATCGTTCTGGAAAATGTCCCAACGTAAATGACACGACCGCTACGATCGAGCCCCTGAAGCGACTCGAGCAAATGTCCCCCGTAGGCAAACTCGCCGTCATAATCGTCTTCGACAACTACCGCTTGGGCACGCCGTGCCCAGTCTAATATCGCTAAGCGGCGGCTCTGGGACAGCACGGCGCCGGTGGGAAATTGATGTGATGGAGTAACGTGCAGAATGCGCGCTTTGTCGGGCAGTTGCTCTGTATCAAGCCCATCCGCATCGACCGGAACAGGTACCAGCTTGGCACCTGCTGCAATGAGCACTGCTCGCGCGCCCTGGTAATGTGGGTTTTCGATAGCCACCGCATCGCCGGGGTCGACCAAGACCCGAGCTATGAGGTCCAGCGCCTGCTGTGAACCACTTACGATGATGACCTGCGAAGAATCACAGATCACGCCTCTCGAGCGACGCACGTGAGCTGCAATCGTGCTTCGCAAATTCTCGTCGCCGGCAGCGGAAGAATAATCAAGGTCGCGGATTGAGGTCTTACGGGCTTGTTTCGACAGAACTCGTTGCCACCGTTCAAAGGGGAAGTCAGTTACGTCGCCTCGACCGTAAGCGAAATCATACCGAAAGTGTCGTCCTCGCCGTGACGGAAAGTCAACTGAGTCGCCTATTGCCTCTGCGCGAGCGCCATATTCCGATAGCCGAAGCGGCTCCGACGATCGCGCCGCCCGAGCCTCCTCAAAGATTTGCGCAACGTACGTTCCAGAGCCGTGCCGAACAACTAGATAGCCTTCCGCAAGCAGCTGCTCGTACGCTGCCACAATGACATTGCGAGAAACACCCAACCGTGCGGCGAGTTCGCGAGACGAAGGCAAACGCTCACCGGCGCGCACGGCGCCATGGGCGATCGCGTCGCGAAGTCGCTCGACGAGTTGGCGACCAAGCGGCTCGCCATGTCGAAGCGGTATCATCAACTCCACGGAAAATGGTTCTTCCGGGATACGACCGATTCCGCAAGCCTGCAGCGGTCGCTCCGTTGAGGCAGAAGGTCCGAAATGCCAAATTCTCAGCGTACCGCACTCACTCGCATGCCGGAGCGCGGATCAGACGATTGGCGGAGGGTCGCAGCGATCTTGGATGCCGGCTTTCTTGCCAGTGTCGGGTTCAGCGTTGAACACCAACCTTACGTTATCCCAATGATCTACGGGCGAGTGGATCGCTCATTATTGCTGCATGGCTCCAGCGCCAGTCGCTTGCTCGGCGAACTGGAAAAGGGGGTCCCCGCCTGTGTCTGTGTGACACTGGTCGACGGGCTAGTACTCGCGAGATCTGCTTTCAATCACTCGATGAATTACCGCTCTGTGGTGGCTTTTGGCGTTGCACGACCAATCTGCGACGCGCGAGCGAAGATCAATGCTCTAAGGCAGATCTCTGATCACCTCCTGGCTGGGCGTTGGAACGACGTACGCCGCCCCAATCGCGACGAAATCCGGCGAACGACGGTTTTGGAACTGCCAATCGAGGAAGCGTGCTCGAAAATCCGCCAAGGGCCGCCAATCGATGATAAGCCGGACTACGATCACCCTGCTTGGGCCGGAGTGCTGCCGTTGACATTAGGCGCTGCTGCGCCCGAACCCGATGACCACCTGGGTAAGGACGTTGAACTTCCAAATTACCTCCGTGAAGGCGGGCGATTCGGCGCATAGGCAACCGCTGGATTTTGGCCGTCGCCGCTACGTGAGTTCAGAAGTCCGGCGATTGAAGCCTCAAGGAAGTTCGTTCGAAACCAAGGGATAATGGACCCTCAGCGTCTCGACAAAGCGGCTCTCGTGGCGAGTGATCATCCCAAGTACCCTTTGCGCGCAACATACGGCCCGTTCTGTCGACGTGAGAGAGGACTTAGCCTTGGAGTCGAGCGTTCTTATCTTGCACTTGGATTCTGGAGTGCGTGGCTCTTCCGAATTTGAGCCGACGCAAAGGGTACCGCTCCACGCACTTACACCGTACGCCGCGGACAATGTTGGCTTCTCCAATGGCAAGTGCAGGGTGCAGTTTGCATGACTGTACTTCGTGTCTTGACGGTCGATGATGAGGCATTAGCGCTGCGACGACTGAAGCTAATTCTGCAGACAATTCCTAACATTGAGCATGTCGGTGAAGCCAATTCGTGCAACCAGGCGCTCATATCATTTAAGACACTTTTGCCAGATGTGATCCTATTGGACATTAAGTTGAGAGACGGAGACGGGTTTGAAATTGTAGAACAATTGTCACGCCAAACAACCTCACCTTCGATCGTATTTGTTACCGGATTCGATTACTATGCGTGTCGTGCATTTGACACCGCGGCTGTAGATTATCTGCTCAAGCCAGTCGATCGGGACAGGCTTTTGAAGGCGCTGATGAGAGTGCAGCATGAACTTCGTTCAACTGATGTCGAACAGAGGGTTGGCGAACTCCAGGAAATCATCCGAAACCTTCGGTCGGCGGTAGCCGGGCGCAATGGCGAGCCATACGACACCGAGTTTTGGCTCAGAGGTGCGGACGGCCTTGTACGGGTTCCATTGGAGGCGATCGAGTGCGTAAGCAGTGAAGATGATTATATTGCTTTTCACACTTCTCGCGGATCGCAGCTCATGCGCGGATCACTCCGCAAATTTGAAACCCGCGTCGAGCCCGGTCATTTCACGAGAATTCATCGCCGGTGGCTTGTCCGCAAAGCTACGATTGTTGAGCTAAAGATGCAGGCACCCGGCCGGCCAGAGGTCATCCTTAAGTCCGGCAAGGCGCTTCCGGTCGGCCGGCTATTTCTCAAGGGACTCCGCAAGAGCCTGCTTGGCGCTGATGGAACCTCAGCCTAGCCGACTGTTGACCGGGTCAGGGCCGAATGATGACAGAGCTGTCTGCGTGCAAGAACGTGTTGATTAGTCGATCACGGGTTGATGATTGGCATCTCTTTGAGCAGCCGGGCAGTCCCTCGCACCGGAGGAAATGATGCAATTCGCAGGTATGAGAAGGATCGCTCTTGCACGTAGCGCCCCAATATTGCTCACGGTTTCACTGGCATTGACGACTCTCACAGGTGTGTCAGCCCAAAACGTTAGCGATGTGGATGCTGTTAAGCAGGTTTCCCGCGACATGGGAGATGCCATGGTGGCTGGCGATATTCGCAGGCTCGGCGAGATTTATGCCGATGATGCGCAAGTAATCGGGATTTCCGGAAAGCTCGTCACAAAGGAGGACATTCTCCGCAACATCCAATCGGGCAGGCACGATCTCAAGGCGTACGAACTGGGGCCGATCGATGTTCAGGTTTTTGGCAATTTTGCAGTTGCTCACGGCGGCGTCCTTGAAAAGAGAAGCTGGGACGGAAAAGACGACAGCGGTCAGTTCGTTTGGATGGATCTACTTGAAAAGCGCGCCGGGAAATGGGTGGTTATCCGTTCGGCCGCAGCCAAGGTCAAATAGCGCAATCCTGGCCGTCACGAACTCTCTTCACCTCATCGGAGAGCTCCGCCGCGAAAGGACCTGAACCTGCGTGCCGACCGCATAAATCATCGGCTCCCCAATTGCCGTCGGGTACCAACCCAGCCCTGTTTGGTGGAAACGAAGCCGATGCCGAACTCGGTCGCCTTGGGATTTCGCGTGAGAGACTATCTGCGGGAGACCGGGATGCCAAATGTCCGCTTTCCACCCATTGCGGACATTCCGCATCTGGCAGTTGGTGCGGTCTAGCTCAGGCGAGGATTAGCAGATCGATGTGGGTGACCATCGTGTCGAGGGCAAAGGGGTCAATCGTTGCGGTTGCGAATGCATGCCCGCCGTCGATCGCGATCGGGCTGAATGCCTGATCGTGCTGGGCGGTAT
>Ga0068862_100005958_pt1 | contig 10151 bp, 8 predicted proteins | sample KBSSwiS52_FD_66598 | JGI IMG/M metagenome (GOLD analysis project Ga0068862, IMG submission 66598) | Switchgrass rhizosphere microbial communities from Kellogg Biological Station, Michigan, USA - KBS Switchgrass S5-2 | ecosystem: Host-associated > Plants > Roots > Rhizosphere > Soil ... | reverse complement strand
AAGGCGACGCAGCCGGCCTCGGCCTGCTCGGCCATCTCGGCGAGCTGGGTGCCCTCGAGGTTCTTCGTCACCGCGCCGATCGGGTACACGCGCACGACGCCCTCGACGCGGGCGCGCGCCAGGATGTAGTCGGTGACGGCGCGGTTGTCGTTGACCGGGAGCGTATTGGCCATGCAGCACACCGCGGTGAACCCGCCCGCCGCCGCCGCGCGCGTGCCGCTGCCGATCGTCTCCTTGTACTCGTGCCCGGGCTCGCGCAGGTGGACGTGCATGTCGATCAACCCGGGGCACACCACCTTGCCCGTCGCGTCGATCGTCTCCGTCGCGCCCGGCGCCTTGAGCCCACGGCCCAGCCTGGCGATGCGGCCATTGGTGACGAGGACGTCCTGGATTGCGTCCACCGCGTTGGCCGGGTCCAGGACCCGGCCATTGACGATGAGGAGGCTCATGTCGTCGCCTTGCTCCCGGTGAGGAGATAGAGCACCGCCATGCGGACGGCGACGCCGTTCTTCACCTGGTCGAGGATCACCGAGTACGGGCCGTCGGCCACTTCCGGCGACAGTTCCACGCCGCGGTTCACCGGGCCCGGGTGCATGATCAGCACCTCGGGCCGGCACTGTTGCAGGCGCGCGACGGTCAGGCCCCACACGCGCGAGTACTCGCGCACGGACGGGATGAAGCCTCCCTGCATCCGCTCGTGCTGCAGGCGCAGCATCATGATGACGTCGGCGTGGGCGATGGCTTCCTCGAGGCGATGGCTCACCACCACGCCCAGGTTCTCACAGGCCGCCGGGATCAGCGTCGGCGGCCCCGCCACCGTCACCGTCATGCCCATCGTCTTCATTCCCTGGATGTTCGAGCGCGCCACGCGGCTGTGCGCGACGTCGCCCACGATGGTGACGTGGAGCCCGTCGAGGTGGCCCTTCTTCTCCCGGATCGTCAGGAGGTCGAGCAGCGCCTGCGTCGGATGCTCGTGCGCGCCGTCGCCCGCGTTCACGACCGCGCAGTTCAGATGGCGCGCGAGGAGCGCGGGAGCCCCCGACGCCTTGTGGCGGACCACGACGACGTCGGGGCTCATGGCCTCGATGTTCTTGGCGGTGTCGAGCAGGCTCTCGCCCTTCTCGGCGCTCGAGCCCGAGACGGAGAAGTTGATGACGTCGGCGGACAGCCACTTGCCCGCGATCTCGAACGACGTCCGCGTCCGCGTCGAGGCCTCGTAGAACAGGTTGACCACGGTCTTGCCCCGCAGCGTCGGCACCTTCTTGATCTCGCGGCCCGCGATCTCCTTCATCGTCTCGGCGGTGTCGAGCAGGTCGCCGATCTCCGCGGCGTCGAGATCCTGCATGCTGAGGAGGTCCTTGCGCTTCCACGCCATCGTCTAGTCCTCCGGCTCGCGGATCACGACGCGGTCGATCCCATCGTGCTCGCGGAGCATGACGGCCACGATCTCCCGGCGGCTCGTGGGCAGGTTCTTGCCGATGTAGTCGGGGCGGATGGGCAGCTCGCGATGGCCGCGGTCGACGAGGACGGCGAGGCGGATGATGCGCGGCCGGCCGAAGTCCATCAGGGCGTCCATGGCGGCGCGGATCGTCCGGCCCGTGAAGAGCACGTCGTCGACGAGAACCACGATGCGACCCTTCACGGAGAAGTTGATCTCCGTGCTGCGCACCTGCGGCTGCTCGGCCTTGAGCCCGAGGTCGTCGCGATAGAGCGTGATGTCGAGGGCGCCCACGGGCGGCTTCACCGCTTCGATCGCCTCGATCTTCTGGGCGATGCGCTCGGCGAGGGTCTCCCCGCGCGTCTTGATTCCGACGAGCGCGACCTCGTCCACGCTCTGGGCCTGCTCGACGATCTCGTGGGCGATGCGGGTCAGCGCGCGATCGAGCGTGACCTCGTCGAGGACCTGTGTCTTGTCCCGGTAGGTCATCGCGGGCAAAAAAAAGAGCCCGCGCGGGGCTGGGATCGAGGAGGTCGGAATGACCGGAGCTTGGGCTGCGTCGTCATGGCGCTCCTTGCCGGCCTCACAGGGCCCGCTTAAAGGAGTGATTCAAGGTGCTGGGTTACATTACCCTCGCCGCTCACGCCGTGTCAAGGCCGATGCGGATCCTCGGTCACCATGTCCTCCATGGCTCGGCGATGTTGCGCCTGTGCTCCACGGTGATACGGCCGCGCTTGATCATGAAGAGGGGCGGCGCCAGCGCGGCGATCACGTCCTCGGCGCGCTCGGTCTCCCAGACGACGAGGTCCGCGGCGGCGCCTTCCGCCACGCGCGCCGGGCCGCGGCCGAGGATGCGCGCGGGGTGCTCGGTGAGCATGTCGAGCGCGGCGAGCAAATCGAGGCGCGTGCCCATGTGGCAGCCCACGCTGACGAGGAAACCCATCAGCGTCAGGTTGGCGGTGCCGACGGGCGTGAAGGCATTGCGCACGTTGTTGGTGGCCGCGGCCACGGGCACGCCCGCGGCGAGCAGGCGCTTGACGGGGGCCAGGCCGCGCCGGACGTTGTGGCCATCGCCGCGTCCCATCAGATAGAGATCGGTGGCGGGGAGCACGATGACACCGAGCCCCGCGGCGCGGATCTCCGCGATGATCTCGTCCTGTCGCGGTGGCGGCAGGGCGCCGAGCTCGGTGACATGTCCCACCGCGACCTTATCCTGCCAGCCGTGGCGCACCGCCTGCTCGGCGATGTACCGCACGTCGAGGCGCTCCGGCTCGTCGGCGAAGTCCACGTGGAAGTCGGCAAAGACGCCGAACTCCGCCGCGAGCCGGAACACGATGTCGATCTGGGCGCGCGCGTCGCTGTCGTTGTACGGGCAGCCGCCGACGAGGTCGGCGCCCTCGCGCAGCGCGCGCGCGAGCAGGGCTTCCGTGCCGGGCATCTTCAAGATGCCCTCCTGGGCGAAGGCGCAGAGCTGCAGCTCGATCGCCGGACGGTATTCGTCCCGAAGAGGCACGAGCGCCTCGAGGGCCTTGAGCTCGACGATGGGATCGACTTCGACGTGGCTGCGCATCGCCGTCGTGCCGTGGCTCACTGCCATGTCCAGCACCGCCCGCGCCCGCGCGCGAATGTCCTCCACGGTGAAGCGGCGCTTGGCGACGCCGGTGACGCGGATCGCCTCGTCGAGCGTTCCGAGCACGCCCGGCGCGCGCTCGGACAAGAGCGCCTTGTCGAGGTGGATATGCGCGTCCACCAGCCCCGGTGTCACCGCCCGCCCGCCACACTCGAGCAGCCGATGCGCTGCCCGCTCCGTCAGGGCTCCGAGCTCGGCGATCACGCCATCCCGACAGCCGATGTCGGTCGCGCGCCCGTCCGCCAGGCGACAGTCGCGCAAGAGCAGATCGAACGCCGTCACCGGAGCGTGCTCCGCGCGACGGCGTCGCCGACGCCTAGAGTCCGCGCCAGTAGCGCTTCCCTTCCAGAAGGATGACGCGGCCGAAGCCGGGTGCCTCGAAGTGGCCGGCCGCGACGAGGATTTTCTCGCGCTCGAGCCGCTCGACGAGCGCTCGCCGCGTCTGGCGCGTGAGCTCCGGGTCCATGTCCGCGCGCGAGACCCAGTCGGGCTCCTCGAACTGCACCGGCGTGTGCGCGGCGTCGCCGAGGACGAGCGCACGCTCGCCGCCGGAGGTGACCAGGATGCTCACGTGGCCCGGCGTATGCCCGGGCGTCGGCACCGCCGTCAGCTCTGGGGTGATGCTGTGCTCGCCGTGCATCAGCTCGACGAGCCCGAGCTGCTCGAGCGGCCAGACGCAGGTGGGCGCATTGGGAAAGCGCGTCGGCTGCACGTCAGGCTGATGACAGGTCTCCCAGTCGACGTCGCTCATCCAGTACCGCGCCTTGGGGAACGTGGGCACGTACCCGCTCCCCTCGGACCGGAGGTTCCAGCCGACGTGATCGCGGTGGAGATGGGTCATGACCACCATGTCCACCTCGTCCGGCCGCACGCCATTGGCCGCGAAGTCGCGCATCAGCTCGCCCCACGGGACGTCCGGGGTGTCGGCCGGCCGCGGGCCGAGGCCGGTGTCGACGAGGATGGTCCGGCCATTGGCCCGGATCAGGTAGGAGCCGAGGTTGAAGCGCACCTTGTGCTCGTCCGTCAGGTGCGACTCATACGGACCCCACTCGTTCTCGGGAATCGTCGGAAAGAAGTTGCACGGATCGAACTCGAGCATCCCGTCGGATAGCTGCATGATCTCGACATTGCCCACCCGGATCACGTTGTTCGCCATGAGATGTCGCCTCGCCTCCTTGCCGCGTGTGATGAGTTGCTCTAGCAGGGCAGGGTTTCTTCAACAGGCTCCTTGCCAGTGGCAGCATGACGAGAGGGAGGATAGCTGGCCGATCGTTGATTTGCAAAAGGCCGCGGCTTCGGTGGTCAACCGTTCCGGGGACCCGGCTCCGAGACGAGGGCGGCCACCGCCGCTTCGAAGCAGGCCAGCGGTGCCCGCACCACACCGGCGCCGATCTGGCCCGTGCCGGGGATCCGGCCCGCAATTCCCGTATTGATGAGCGGCGCGATCCCCGTTTCAACCACCCGGCACACGTCGATCCCGACGGGCGTGCCCCGCTCGTCGAGCGTCGGCATGCGGAAGTGGGGATGCTCGCCGAGGCAGATCTCGGCCATCTCCTCCGTGATCCTGATGGCGTCGGCGAGCCCGCCCGCGCCCACGAAGCGGACGACGGAGGGCGAGGCCGCCATCGCGAAGCCGCCGAGCCCGATGGTCTCGACGATGGCGCTGTCGCCGATGTCGGGGTTCGCGTCCTCGGGTCCGAAGCCGGGGAAGTAGAGGCCGCGCGGGACGTTGACCTCCGCCGTGAACCAGCGGTCGCCGAGGCCGGCGACGCGGATGCCGAACTCCGTGCCATTGCGCGCCATCGTCGCCACCATCGTCGAGCCGGCGATGCCGAGGCACGGATCGGCGCCCGCCTTGCCCGCGGCCATGGCGAGGTTCAGGAAGAACTGGTCGTTGCCGCCCATGAGCTCCGCGATCCGCGCGACGTCCTCGGTGTGCGCGGCCGCCCGCGCCACGTGCGGCATCAGGATCCGGCCGAGGAGCGCCGAGGCGGCGACATTGCGCTGGTGCATCTCGTCACCCATGCGGAGCGCCTGGCTCATGACGGCCCGTAGATCGATGCCGCGTGCAGCGCGAATGGCGGCGCCGAGGAGCGGGCCCGCCCCGTGCTCGAGCCAGCGCAGGCGCTCGATCACCGTGTCGTCGTTCGCCCCGAATCGGAGGACCTTGCCGAGGCCCTCGTTGATGGTGGCGGAGGCGCGATTGCCGTGGGCGCGATTCTCCACGACGAAGACCGGCATGGACGGCGTCACGATGCCCGTCATCGGCCCCGCGGCGCCCATGCCGTGGCACGGCGCGATGCGCACGTCGCCGCGGAGGACGAGGTCCCGCGCGGCCGCGTCGTCGAGCGCCCACCCCTCGTAGCGGACGGCGCACAGGATGGCCGCCTGCATCGTGGCGCACATCCGCGTCCACGCAAGCGGCGGCCCCGCGTACAGCACCGTGCGCTCCGGGAGGCCGATGGCCTCGCGGGCGGGCCGGCAATCCACCAGGAAGGGCTGCGCGTCGACCAGCCGCCGGAGCGCCATCTCATTGGCCGCCCGTACGCGCCCGCCGTCGAGCGCGGCGAGCTGCGCCGCCTTCGCGGGATCCGCACCCGCGGGCGGCGCCCAGTCCACGTGGGTCACGGGCACGCCGAGCCGCTCGAGATCGGCGGCGAAGCCCTCGAGCCCGACATTGATCACGCGCGGCCCGCGCTTGAAGATCTCGCCCGGCGCGGTCACGGGGAGTTTTCCGTCAAGAGCGCGTTCATCACGCGGTCGGGCCCGGCGATGCACGCGGCGGCGCGCGCGGCCTGGGCATTGGACGGCAGCACCCAGGCGCCGGCCCGCTCGAGCCTCGCGATCTGACCGGCCAGGCCCTGGGGATCCGCGGCGGTGCCGATCACGCTCAGGACGATGGCGAGCGCCCGGCCGCGGCCGCGCGCGGCCTCGAGCGCGGGCGCCAGGTCGCCCGCGGGATCGGTTGCGGCGCCCAGGCCGAGCACCACGTCGAGCAGCAACACGCCCACGTCGTCGTCGCGGGCCGCGGCGGCGATCGCCTCGAGGCGCAGGGTGGGATCGAGCATGGGATGGGCGCGTGAGACGGTGTGCTCGTCCGCTCCGAGGTCGACGATCTGGTGCCGGCTCCGCGAGGACGCGAGAGGCTGCGGTCGGGGAGCCATGTTCGTGTCGATGGGGCCGAGCCAGGGCTCGAGGATCAGCGCGGCCTCGTGGGCGAGCGTCCCTCCCGCATAGAGTCCGCGGATGGCCGTCCCCCCGGGCGGCAACCCGCGGCGCGCCGCCTCGACCTGCCGCCGCACGTCTTCTGGCGAGAGCGAGAACGCGCGCGGCGACCAGCGCGAGCCCGCGACGATGGCGCCGCAGGTGTCTTCGAGGGTCGCCACCGTGGTGATGCCGTGCGTGGTACCGGTCCGGATATCGGCGCCGAGGAGGGCGACGACGGCCGGCTTGCCGATGGCGCGGAGCTTCGTCTCGATCGCGCGCCGCACGGCGGGTGCGCCGCGCTTGCCGATCACGGCAATGATCTCGGTCCCGGCATCGGCGCCGAGGGCGTCGAGCGCGGCGAGCGTCATGAGCCCGCCGACGGCGAGGCTCATGTCGCGACCACCGACGCCGATGGCCTGCGAGATGCCCTCGCCCTGCGCCGCGAGCAGCGCCGCCACCTGCTGCATTCCCGTGCCCGAGGCCGCCACCATCCCGACGCGCCCGCGCGGGACGAGATTGGCAAAGCCGAGGGGGATGCCGCCGAGATACGCGGTTCCACAATCCGGGCCCAACACGAGCAGCCCGCTCCGGGCGGCGAGCTGCTTGAGGGCCACTTCGTCTTCGATCGACACGTTGTCGCTCCAGATCATCACGTGCAACCCGCGGGCGAGCGCGCGGCGCGCCTCGGCGGCGGCCCAGACGCCGGGCACCGAGATCAGGGCGAGGTCGGCGTCGGGCATCCGGCGCAGCGCGCCGTCGATGGTGCGAGGCGCGTGGCGGCCGCCGTGCTCTCGCCGCGCGCGCCGGGCGGAGAGGAGCTCCTCGGCCCGCGCCCGCGCCGGGACAGCCGCGGTGGGCGCCGCATCGATCACGATGACGAGGTCGTTCGGCCCCGCCGCGGCGGCCTCCGCGGTGAGCAGCCCCGCCTGCGCGAGGAGCTCGCGGTTGGCGGGCGTGGCCATGAGCGCGGCGGCCTCGGCGACGTCGGGCCGGGCGCGAAGCTCTCGGGCCAGCGCGAGCAGCGCCACCGAGTCCTGGTAGAAGCTCGGCCGGACGAGCGTGAGGAGCGCCATCAGCGGTGCGCCTTCGCCACCAGCGGTGCGCTCTCAATGGCCTCGACGGCGAGGCGCATGCCCGCGGCCGTGTCGGCGCCCGAGGTGGCGCCCAGGGCGAGCAGGTCGTCGAGCGCGACCCGGGCGCCCGGCACATCGGCGGCGACCAGGAGCGCGATGACGGTCTCGGAGAAACGGCCCTCGAGCGCCTCGAGGAGGAACTCGCACGCCACGAGCGTCGTGCCCTCGCGGGCGGCATTGGCCAGCGCCTGCCCGATCGCGGGATTCTCGAGGACGAAGTCCGGCCGGAAGCGCCGGGCCACGGCGAGGCTGCCCACGAGCAGGTCATCGCCGGCAGGGGTGAGCCCCTCGCCGAGGCCGATCAGGCGGCGGGCGCCGTCGACGAAGCGCTCGGTGTCTCGGCGCCGCAGTCCCTCGGCGAGTCGTCGCCGGCCTTCGAGCGCGATCCCCGAGGCCAGGGACGGTGCGGCGGGCGGCCGTGGCCCTTCGGCCAGCGCCGCGGCGAGCGCGCGGGGGTCGGAGCCGGCGCCGATCGACGTGTCCACCACCTGGGCGGCGGAGTACTGGAGCCGCAGGGCGCCGAGCACGAGCCGACCGCGGCCCTCGCGGTGGACCGGGATGCCGGGCTCGAGCTCGCGCCACGGGAGGCGCTCGTCGAGCGCGACCGCGAATGGCGCGGCGAGTGGACCGGGCCCATGGAGGGTCAAGAGGCGTCCGTCGGCGCCGAGGAGATTCACGGCACGCTCGAACACGGAATGCACCCGGCCGATCACGCGTGGGCCAGCCGCGAGCCGGCGGGCCGCGCTGTCACCGAGCCTCGACACACCGACGATGCGGGAGGCGCGTGGAGCGTGACCGATCATGGTGGCAGCGGCCCCGGCGTAGGCGCGACTCTGGTGCGGGATCAGTGCCGGGGCCTGGGCTCGGCGATGAGGAGCCGGTAGCCGAGGTCCACATTGTGCTGGGTGCGCAGGTGGCCGAACCGGGCGTCCCAGCGGCCATCATCGAGGTCGGCGGCGAGCCGGGCGAGGCCCTCGTCGAGCGCGCCCGAGGGGAGCTGGGTGAAGCCGGATATGCCCCGGCGCACGTCAGGATCGAGATAAGCGGCGGGCCGGCGCCAGAAGGCGCCGAGAAAGCCGTCCACGCAATCGTGAGGCACGAGGACCGGATGCGCGTCCATCGCCCCGAAGCACGGAGCGATATCCGGCAGCCCCGGGAAGCGCGGGAGGTCGAGGTCGACGATCGCGGGAAAGTACTCGGTCGTGAGCCAGAAGAGATCCCGGCAGGACGGGTCCCAGGTGAGGATGACGACGCGGCGGCGCGCCACGCGGGCGAGCTCGGCGAGCCCGCCCGCGCGATCCGTCCAGTGGTGCAGGGTGAGGACGGCGAGGGCGGCGTCGAAGGATGCGTCCGCAAACGGGAGGTGCTCGGCGACGGCCCGCACGACCGGTGCTGCCGCGGAGGGCCGCTGACGGATCATCGCGGGCGAGGGCTCGACGGCCGTCACGCGCAGATGGGATGGTTCGTAGGAGCCGGCGCCCGCCCCCACGTTCACGACCGAGCGTGCGTCGCCGAGCGCGGTGTCGATGGCTCGCGCGATCCTCGGATCCGGCCGGCGCGTGACCGTGTAGCTACGGCCGATCTCGTCGTAGACGGGTGCGGTGCCCATCGGAGAAGCCCGGCGCGCGATCAGCCCTTGGGCGGGGTGATCCCGTAGGTCTTGAGCTTCCGGTACAGATGGCTCCGCTCGATGCCGAGCTTCTGCGCCGTCCTCGTCATGTTCCAGTCGGAGACGCGGAGCTCGCTCAGGATGTACGCGCGCTCGAAGGCCTCGCGCGCCTCCTTGAGCGTCTTCTCCTTCTGGCTCTCGTCGGCGCCGGGGGCGGCGGCATCGCGCGGGCGGAGCGGTGGGGGCAGGGCCTCGGGGCCGATCACGTCGCCCGGCGTCATGATGACGAGCCGTTCGACCATATTGCGCAGCTCGCGGATGTTCCCCGGCCAGTCGTAGGCGAGGAAGTAGGCCAAGGCCTCCACCGACATGGTCTTGGGCCGCTTGGCGTTCTCCCCCGAGAAGAGGCGGATGAAGTGCTCGACGAGCAGGGGCATGTCTTCCTGTCGCTGGCGCAGCGGCGGCACCTCGATGGGGATCACGGCGAGGCGGTAGAAGAGGTCCTCGCGGAAGCGGTTCAGGGCGATCTGCTCCTGTAGATTTTGGTTCGAGGCGGCGAGCACGCGGACGTCGACGCGGAGCGTCTCCTTGCCGCCCACGCGCTCGAACGCCTGCTCCTCCAGCACGCGCAGGACCTTCGCCTGCGTCTTGAGGCTCATGTCCGCGATCTCGTCGAGGAAGATCGTGCCGCCGTCGGCCAGCTCGAACCGACCGCGGCGCCGGGCGACGGCGCCGGTGAAGGCCCCGCGCTCGTGCCCGAAGAGCTCGGTCTCGATCAGCTCCTCGGGGATGGCCGCGCAGTTCACCTCGACGAAGGGGCCCTCGCGGCGCGTCGACTGGGCGTGGATGGCGCGGGCGACCAGCTCCTTCCCCGACCCGTTCTCGCCGTGAATCAGCACGCGGCCGTTGGTCGGCGCCGCGATGGCGATCTGCTGGCGCATTTCCTCGACGACGCGGCTCTGTCCCACGATCCGCTGGCCGCGCTCGAGCTGCTCGCGCAAATCGCGGTTCTGGCGCTCGAGGCGCCCGTGGTCGAGGGCGCGGCTCGCGGCGAGCAGGGTCTTCTCGAGCGACAGCGGCTTTTCGATGAAGTCGTAGGCGCCGAGCTTGGTGGCCTTGACGGCGGTCTCGATG
>Ga0068862_100005954_pt1 | contig 10156 bp, 9 predicted proteins | sample KBSSwiS52_FD_66598 | JGI IMG/M metagenome (GOLD analysis project Ga0068862, IMG submission 66598) | Switchgrass rhizosphere microbial communities from Kellogg Biological Station, Michigan, USA - KBS Switchgrass S5-2 | ecosystem: Host-associated > Plants > Roots > Rhizosphere > Soil ... | reverse complement strand
TTGATGGCATTGCGACCGCGCGCGGCGCCATAGACCAGCGCGGCGTTCATCAGGGCCCCGGGATCGGTCAGAGGATTGATCCCGCCCCCAGAGAAGCCATAGGCGCCGCCGGCGAGGCCAAGCTCGGCGAGCTGCCGCGCCGTCGTTGAATTGCCCTGTACGGCGTTACGGGCAAGATCCATAATGCCTTCGACGCGAAGCCCGGCCTCGAGTTCGGCCGCACGCTGCGGACCAAGAGCGACATTCAGCTTTTCCCGGGCCGCGGGCGAACTGGCGATCTGGTTCAGGATGTTCCGGCGATCGCCAACCTGGTTGAGCGTGTCCACAAACCGGGAAACGAACCCATCCTGGAACAGCTGCCGCTCCTGCGGCGTCATCTGTGCCAGAGCCCGCCGGGCCTCGTTGGCCGTCATGTTCTTGCCGACGAAGTTCTGACCGGCCTCAAGGGCGTTTTCAGCATCAAAGAAGCGAGCGGCGCCGGCGCGGGCTGTCTGGTAGGACGGGACTGCATGATCAAGCTCTGTCCGGAGGCTTCGTGCTAGATCACCCAGCACGCTGGCTTCTCCGTTGCGCCCCGCGCGCGCCGCGGCGCTGGCGGCATCGTCCAGTTCCTTTTTCGCGGCGTCCCAAAAGGCGAGGTTGGGATAGGTCGGAGCACCATTGCGACCGCGGGTGAACTGCACTACCCCGTTTTCGACCGTCACGCCTTGGCGCATCGCGCCCATGCCCTGCGTTATTGCCCTATCTTTGCCGCTGGTCGAAGCCCTGCGCATAGCCTCAACGACAGCCGGGCTCCCCATGAGGCGATCGAGCTCGGGAGACATGATATCCCGGTCCCCTTCCCTCATGGCCCGGCCATAGTTGGCGCGGTTGACCGTCCGCTGAACTTGGCCCATTGCCTCTTGCTGTGCGGCCGCGTCCGGATAATGGAAGGTCTGCCTCAGCCAGTTGGTAACGCGATTGCCCTGGCCTTCGTAACGGTCATTGATCGCGCGGTTGAGGACGGCTCTTCCCTCCGGAGAGGTGTTCGCAGCCGATCGGGTCAGCGCCCGGGTTGTCTCCCCGCCGATGTCCATGATTGTTGCGGGACCGCCGCTCTGCACACTGGCAGCGAATTCGTTCGGGGTCAGCCGGCCAGTTGCCTGAGGATCAATGGCCCGATCACGCTCAAGCGCAGTAACCACCCGGCGGGCCGCCTCATCGTCCACATTGCGGATACCGCGGACAGCATTCACAACCGGCTGAGCGATAGCCCGTGCCCCGCGCACCACACCCTCGATAACAGCCGGCGCGGCCCCGCCCAGAGCGCCGCCGACGCCGGCCCCGACAACCGCGCGTGAGGCACTATCAGCAAACCCTTGCCCTCCACCTGCTCCGGCAGCGCCGCCCAGAACTGCGCCGGTGCCTGCGCCGATTGCCATGCGGGTCCCGAGGTTGGCAGCACCAGCACCCGCTCCTACAGGCAGCACGACGGCACCGCCGATGTTACCAACTGTCGATGCAACCGGGTGCTGTTCCTCGGCAGTCTTATTCAGTTCGCGTTCGCGCTTGACCGCCTCGTCATACCGCTTCTTGGCCTCGGCATCGCCGGACCAATATTTCAGGGCGCCATGGATCAGCTTGCCAAGGCTGGCCGGATCGTCCGGATTCGCGCCGGAAGCTTCCACAAGTCCGCGGATTTCATCGCTAAAGTTGGCCGTAAAACCTTGAGCAGCGCCGCGGGCGGCTGCATCGAGCGCGCCGCGGTCTGCCGCACCGCTGCCCGGGACCGCCTCCTTCGGCTCTGGCTTGGCCGGGCTGACGTAGAGGCGGCCGTTGCTTGGGCGGGTAGCGGCCGTCGCTGCCGTCGCATCATCAAACTGGTCGAAGAAGTTCTTTGCCTCTGGCTTCGCCTGGCTGACGTTCGATTTAGCTGTCGCAGCAAACGCCATAGCTTCCGGCTGGCCTGCGCCGAACTGCTCAACTACACCGCGCGCATCGGGACCCAAGGCCTTGTTGAAGCGTCGGCTATATTCGTCCACCGATGTCCCGAGTACGTCCTTTGCGTTCTGGTTCTTCATCCCCTTCTCGCCGGCGAACCATGCCCGAGCCGCGCCATCAGGACCGTATTTATCGACATACTGGCCGAACTTGCCTTCAAAGATAGCGTCCTGGATCTTGGGGTCGCTGATAAACTCGCCCGGGGTGACTTCGCGGCCCAGAACTTCCTTCGACCACGGGCCGACATTCGCGCTCATGACCTGATATTTCCCAAGCGCGCGGCCCATGCTGCCGGTATGGGGGCCGACCTCGCGATAGTTGCCGCCGCTCTCGACGGTCGAGATCGCGTCGGCATAACGCGACGGCGCGGCAGCCGGAGCGCCGCTTGAGCCATCGAACTGGTCGAAGAAGTTTGCCAAGGCTATTCTTCCCCACCGCCAAGAGCCGCTTTTGCGGCGCCGGTTCCGTATTTCGCATCGAACTGTGCAGCTAGGCGCGGGTCTTTCTTCAGCGCGGCAACAGCGCCCGGCGGCACGGTGACCGCCGGAGCTTTCGTCGGTACAGCGGGCTTCGCCTGCTCAACTGGCATAAGAGTGCCATCAGGACCGAATGTCGTCTTTGGCCGATAGGACTGACCACCTTCACGCCCCATCGCCTCAATCGCGGCGCGACGGGTTAACGCCTTCTGTTTGACAATCTCGGGGCCTTGACCGGGAGAAGGAAAATACTGCTGTTCGGCTTTGACAAATTCATCCTTGCTGATGGCCGCACCAGATTCCCGCCGGAGCTGCGCAATAATGAAATCTTGTTTTGCCTGCTCGTATTTTTGTTTATCGCTGCTTGTCAGATAATTGCTCGCACCTGGAATCTTCCCAAGCGCGGTCTGATAAACATCGGTCCCAAGGTTCTGTACGCTTGGCGTTACTGGGCCTTCTTGCCCGGGCGATGGTGCGACACCGGAAAGTATGCCTTCTGACTGCAACATACGATCGGCAAAACCAGCTGCCTTGCCTTGCCCTTCGTTAAATTTTCCGGGGCCGAATGGATTGCCGGGCTGCACGGAAGGAGCCGGCGCGCCCGTATTAATAACGCCCTCCGGGCCATCCGTACTGACGCGGACGAATGTCTTCGTCCCGTCCGGATTTTCCTGCTCCTTGATTACAAACTTGTCTTTCCCAAATGCCCTATCAGCATTCGCCTGCGCGCGCTGGGCCTCGGTCTGCCGGAAGCCAAAGTCGCGATTGTCGCGAGCCGTCGCCTGCGCCTTGTCCGCCGCGGTCTGTGCCAGCGTCAGAAACTTGAGCGCGCCATCCTGATCCCCGACCGAACCAAGTTTCTGTGCGACCGTTAGAGCCTGCTTGCCGTAGTCTGGAGATGCCGGATCAAGCGCGGTGAAGTCCTGGAATGCGCCTTTGCGAGCTTCCAAAACCTCCTGCTTCTGCCGCAGAGCCGCATTGGCCTGCAACGTGTCGCCCAGCCCCGAAAGCTGGCTGTAGAAATCGACGGCGGGAATGCCGATCTGCACCATCGGTTATTTGCCTCCCGGCGCAAAGCCACCAATGCCCGAGGCCTTCAGTGCGAGATTCGCCCCGCCCGTCAGCGCACCCCAGAAGTTCTGTGATGCAGTATAGGGCGCCATGTCTGCCTGCGCCTGCGCGTCGCCGATTGCGGAATTGCCTCCATACGCGATATTAGCTTTCGTGCCGGCAACGCCGAGGTTCGCTCCAGCCTGGTTCGTCAGAACGCCGGCCCCGCCGCTCGTCGCCGACGTCGCTCCGGCGAGGTTTGGAGCAAGTGCGCTCAGGTAATTGCCGTATTTCTGCGCGTCATAGTCGCTGGCGAACTTGATCGTATCGGCCGAGGTATTGCCACCGCCGAGATCGCCACGCGCTGCTGCTCCTCGATTGAGGGCGTCGATACCAGTGTTCAACCCGCCGGAGTAACCAGGGATTGACGTATAAGTGGCCTTGGCCCGAGCGAGCCCATCCGCGCCGTTGACGCCTGTAGCATCATTGTAGGCATCCTGCCCCTTCCCGAATTTGCCGCCGAGCGTGCTGAAGTCGCTATAGGCCTGTCCATAGAGCGGATTTGCCGTTGCAAGGCCGGTATCTAGCGCTGAATTCGCCTGGGTAATTCCGGTGTTGATGGAAGCCGTCTTGTCGGCGGCAGCCTTTTCAGCCGCGTCGCTCGAAAAGAGATCAGTAAAAAGGTTGCCCATCTCAAGCCAATCTGACAGCGTTGATCATGCTGTCTTTCGAATTTCCGCTTTGGTTGAAGAGAATTTTGCTCGTCCCTGCCGATGAAATGCAGCTGATACGAACGTCCCCAGCCGGGTTTGTGATGAACCCGGACATCGTGACGGACACGCCACCAGCCGTATTTTGAACTCGCTCGCTGGCGGATGCGATGACTGTTGTGCCATCCCACATCTTGCAAAAAATATTCGCAAGGACACTGGTATCGATCAGTTCAACGTTCCCGGTCACAAACCAAAGTCCTGTTCCAAGCGTTGCTTTCGGGCCATCTACATAGGCCCCTGTGCCCAGGGCAACATCCGCCCCCAGAATTCCCGTGGCTGTCGTAGTAAGCCCCGCGCGAAGCGATAGCGCCGAGCGCGAGAGGCCATACCCTAACGTAAATGCGCCGGTCACGCCGTCGATCGTCGTTCCGACCGGGAAGGTGATATCCGAAAGCGGCTGAAGCCCGTCCACCTGCTTCAGGATATCATACCATGCCGGGACGAACGGACTTCCCTCTTCAGTCGGAGGGACGTTCTGGGGCGGGATTTTGATCCTCGCCATCAGACCGGCCTCGGATCGTCAGACATCGTTGCAAACAAGAACGCAGCGTAGACACTGCTCGCAATATCGATCCTCCAGCGCCGGCCGCTCCATGATGTTCGCCCGGTGCAACACACCAGAGAGACCAATTGACGGGCCTCTGCCTGTCGCCCCAGCTTGCGGCTGATCGGATTAGACCAGGTAAACCCCTCATCGTCCGACCATGAGATTTCAACCATTGGCGCCGTCTGATCCGGGTCATGTCCAGACGCGATGCCGACGCCTGTCGTAAAGTAGAAATCAGCCCTTCCAACTACAGCCCCGCCGGGGAAGTCTCGAACCGGCCCGCTCTCGATGCGAAGCCTGAGAGGGCTGCCGATTTCATCGTTTATCGATGTCTCGATCGACTGCAAGTTTCCGCTTAGCGTGTCGCCCGTTAGCCATTTGCTGAAGGCTGATATTGCACCAGATATCCTTGATCGACTCTGCCCGTAGCTATCACGCTGAGCCCACTGCGCCGTTGTCGTGTCGAGGGTCCATGTCCACGCCGGGCACGAAATCTGAAAGAACGCATGACCTCGCGACATATAGGACGTGCATTCAATCGTGGTCTTGTCCGAGACGGACTCGATCAAACCATTAAGGTCCGGTTTTGAGACCGGCGTCGGCGTATAGCCGTTGAGCATATAGACGACATTGTCGTCCCCCACCCAGATAGGCCCCTTACTGAATCCGTCCTCATATCCTGCAACACAGTAAGGCCCCGCGAGCCCCCGCGGAATGACCGTGTTGCGCGTAAACGGGAACGGCGAAGTCCCCGCGTTGGTCCAGACCTCCGTGGTGATATTGCCGAACATGAGAAGGCGACCGCCCCACGCCACGACCCGAACCAACCCGTCAGGCTTTGCTTCAGCCTTACCGAAAGACAGTGCATTAACGGTCGTCACATTCAGGTCGGTGGCAAATGCGCGCCCGTCGCCCGTCGTAAAGACGATATAGCCGTCGAGGAAGTCGAGGGAGTTTACCGCCGGTAAATCTGGGTCAGGATAGGAATTCGTAACTGCGGAGGGCGTGAACGTTGCGATATTGCCGTCAGGATCAACAAAGACCTTATCCGGCGTTGTGTTGTTGTTGGCAGCGAAGAAGCCTCGTTTCGTCCCGTTCAAAGCGCCGACGTTGGCTGATGCGCCTCCGGCACTAGTCCACTTCTCCAATTGCCCGGAGAACGCCACATACAAAACGCCGTTGACCAGGATCTGCCCCCGGAAACCGCTGCGCGCCGAGGTGCCAAAATTGCGAATACCAGGGCCTCGCCGAATGACGCTCTTGTTCGGCGCCTGATCTCCAAGCTCCTCCACATAGCCATTGACGATCCTGCCGCCCGCTTCCTGAGGCTTTGCGCCTGGAGCGGTCTGGACCGGGAACGGGATAGGTTTTTTCAAAAGCCGCCCCGATAGGTGCCGCGACGTACGGTCACAAGCGCGGGATCAATCCTGAGGGTCCGCAGCGCGCGCGCCGGCGCTGATAATGTCTGCAAACTCCCTTCTGCAATCGTTGCCAGCGCCTGCATCTTTGCATCCGCGGCGAGATTGAAGCCGGCACAGGCCTCATTCGCGATGTAGGCTGCAAGCGGTAAGAATGCGCTATCCTCGATTTCACCATCGGTCGGGCCGAGGCTGCCCACATCCTGCACGTAGTAAATGCCGAGGGCTGCGAGCTTTGCCACTGCGGCATCTACGATCAAATCCATCTTGTCCACTTCCTCGTCGGAAATAGACTGCCCCTGCGCGATAACGCCGAGGTTATAGAGGCATTGATTGATCAGCTCAGCCCTGGTCTTGGACATCGCCCGCCTCTTCTGCCGCAATGAGAGCGTTGATCATTCGCCCGCGGACTTCTGCCCTGGTCACGAAATTTGCCTTGATCGTATCGTCGTCCCAACCGCGGGCCTTCAAATAGGCGTCCGTGGCCGCGTCGATTTGCTTCTCAGTGGGCATGTTCACCTCAAGAAAAAAGCCCGCTCGAAAGCGGGCTCTGGTTGTCTGGTCTGCGGGAGCGTTACGCCGGCATCTTCTCTTCGACGACGACAGTCTGACCGCGATCCTTCGCGATCTGCTCGCGACGGATACGCTCCTGCTCGGCCTCCGTGTTCGAATTCTCGGGGAACTGCTGGTCCCGATGGTCATTCGAGGACAGCGGCATACCCTCCCGGACGCCCTCGCGCGGCTTGTCGAACACGCTCGACGGAGCGTCATAGCCGGTCGTGCGGGTCTTGTTGACCTTGGCGACGTCGGTATTGGCCACCAGCGCGTCAGAGACCTTGTTGGTATCCTCGCGCAGGATAGTGGCGAGGTCCGAAAGCTTGACCTTGTTGCCGTTGCAGCCCTCGATGCGATCCGCGATTGCGCGCATCAGAGAATCCACGCCTTCAGCAACGCTCTGGCTGGACTCGACTTCGTTGATAAGGTCGTCATGCAGCTTAGACATTATAGTCTCCTTTGAGTGATGCCGCCCCGAAAGGAAACAGCGGGCCGCAGTCCGCTGTTCAACTCTTGAGGGCTTGCGCCGTTCCGTTAGGTGCCGGCGACGCGAACCGCAAGGCGGGGGTCGATCGTCTTGGTGCCGTACAGCACGTCAAGACGCCAGGTGCTCTTGTCGTTCGTGCCGTCATAGAACGGAATGACACGAACCTGGATTCCGTTCTTGCTCTGGCGCGAGCATTCAACAGCGCCCGGCGGCTTCACCATCGGGACCGTCACGAGCGCAAAGGCGTTGCGATCGAAGAACAGGTTGTTGGTGTAGTTCGTATTCGCCGTGCCGACGAAGGTCAGAGCGGCGTTATCTGCCGGAACCACAGAGACGGTCTGGAACGCGCCAGAGGTGATGATCTGCGGCGCGATCGTCATTGTCAGATTGCCCGCGCCGTCCGATGAGCCGGCCGCCTTGACGACGAACTGTTTCAGGATGGGCAGGGTTGCCTTGGTGATCGGGTTGACGTCGAACACGTTGGCGATGGTAAACACGTCACCGGCCACCACACGAGCCGCAGCCGCCGCCGTCCAGCCGTCCGTGATGAGCGTCTGGGTGTTGGCGCCGGTGGTGTCGTAGGTCGTCCCCTGAGCACCGCCATTGACCAGCGGCGCACCGCCCATCGGCCCCGTGGTGAACGTCGGCGCGTTCTGCGACATGTAGGTACTGATGCCGCCGATCTTGCCGATCTCGCCTTCCCGGTACGACTTGTTGTTGATAGCCTGGGAGAAGAGCGCCGTCTGAGAACCAGCCAGGGCCCAGAAGTCCGCGGGCGCCAGAATGGCCGAGCGGCCGCCCTGGGGAACCGAACGCTGGTCCATGTTCTGCGCACCCTTGGCGAAGCCCGCAAAGGACTGGATCAGCGTGCCGGGCGTGCCGACATACTGGGGAATGTCCTTGTAGAGCGACATCACCTGGACATCGATCTGGTTGGCGATCTGGATCATCGCCGGCCGGATGACGCGATCTGAGAGCTCGCCGATGTTCAGAGTGAGCTGCTGCGAGGTGAATGCAAAGTCCACGCCGGCGATCTGGTTGACCGTGATCGAGGTCTTGCCTTCCGTCACGTCCTGCGCAGAGGCAGTGATGGTAGATCGGACGGTGAAGTCGGTCGGCTTCTTGATGGTGACGGTGTCACCAACCGTATATCCGTTGACCTTCTTGCCGAACTCGTCCTCATAGCCGCGGTAGACCGCGTTCGCCATGACGAGTTCGTTTTCGAGGATGCCAACAGCCGCTTTCGCGATGATGCTGGCAGAGAGTGTGGTATTGGGCATGGAAGCCTATTCCTTTTAGGAAAGGCTCACCGTCCGTATGTCCTCTTGAGATACGCCGCCAACTCAGCTTCTTGGCTGGCTGGTTGAGCGCCGCCTTTCGGGCGGGACATGGGAGGGGGAGCGGATGTTGCTCTTTTCGCTTCCGGCATCTTCACAGTGGCTTCCAGCCGTCCCATTGCCCGGGCCAGCTCGCGTCCGCTCATGCTGTTGAGTGCGTTCAGCTCGCTTGGATTCTTCGCGAGGTGGTATGCAAGGAGCGCCGACTTATACGACGACATGATCTCATCGAGCACATCGTTACGGACACTGACGCCCTTCATTTCGGCCATGACTTCATCGAAGTCCGCGATAACCTCGCGCGCGTCTTCGACTCGTTCCGAGTGCGCAATCTGGCGCTCCCGAACGAATTCGGCCTGTTTGGTCTCGCGGTGGCGGGCTTCCTGAGCTTCGCGATCTCGCCGGATCTCATCGCGAATTGCCGTTTTGGCCTCATAGGCCGTCTTGGCCGACTGGAATGCAAACCAGTCCCCGTTGAAGTCTTCCTCACGCGGCGGCTTTTCATCGGTCTCGCTGGCGGTTTTCGCCGGCGCCGAACGACGCAGTTCTTCAATCTCGCGCTCTCGCGCCTGTAATTCACCGAGAAGACGCTGTTCGCGGATTTTGGCCCGCTGCGCGCCGCTCAGTTTCTTCTTCTCTTCGTCCTCAGGTTTGGCAGCCGCTTCCGGCTTCTCCTCGCCCTCGGGTTTCTCTTCGTCCCCTTCTTCCTTGACCTCTTCCTGAGCATCAAGGTCGATAATGCCGTCATTGACCGGCGTTGCGGGGGCTTCAGTCGTGGTAGTCTCAGTAGCCAGCGTTTCCGCCGTCTGTTCGGTGCTCATCGTTTTCTCATGAAAAAAGCCGCCCTCTCGGACGGCCGTGGAATGCCCAGCACGAATGCGCCGGACTTGTTACTGGACGGCCGTGGGCTCTTCAGGCTGAGCCATCTGCTCCATCGTCAAATCGTGCTGCTCGCCGGCGCGGTGCGCCTCGATCCCAAGGATCGCCATATCGGCGCCGTGCCGGTCCATCGCGTGCGCATGCGAGCGCTTGTGATCGACCTCGCCGCGGGTCATGTCCGTATCGTGCTTTTCGATGTCGCGCAGGTTGCCCATGTGGGTCTGAGCCCAATCGGCCTTAGCAGTCCTTGCCTCGTACTCGGCCTTTTCGGCGTCGGCGGCGGCCTTCTTGGCATCGGACTTGGCCTTTTCAGCATCGGCTTGGGCCTTCTCAACCTTGGCCTGCGCCTCGGCCATCTGCATGGCCTGAGCCTGCTGCGCCTGCTGCTGAGCGGCCTGTTGGGCTTGTGCCTGCTCGGCTTGCTCCGGAGATGGGCCCTTCCCTGCAGCCTGCTCGCGCTTCTGGCGATCGGCCTGAAGCTTGGCCTTGATCTGGGGCGGCAATGCCTCCTCTAGACGCTCGCCGATCTCCTCAGCCTGCGGCCAGTCCATGTTGCGGGCGTAGATGTCCCCCATCAACGGCGCCGCCGGCGGGAATGCCCGAATGAACTCAGTCATGGCAGCCTGCGCAAACTCGCGCTTGGTCGCGAACGAC
>Ga0068862_100005943_pt1 | contig 10166 bp, 11 predicted proteins | sample KBSSwiS52_FD_66598 | JGI IMG/M metagenome (GOLD analysis project Ga0068862, IMG submission 66598) | Switchgrass rhizosphere microbial communities from Kellogg Biological Station, Michigan, USA - KBS Switchgrass S5-2 | ecosystem: Host-associated > Plants > Roots > Rhizosphere > Soil ... | reverse complement strand
TCCCTGCACGCCCAGCGCGGAGAGCGCTTCGCGCACCTCGTCCAGCTTGAACGGCTTGATGATGGCAATGACGAGCTTCATTTCGCCTCCCTGCTTTAAGCCGAAAAGGCTTTTGCAAGAGGCGTGCCAGATGGGCTGACATTCAAATCGCTACGGTTCGCCGGCGGATGAGCCTCGAACTGTGCCGTTTCCACGCCCAGATGATGGGCAGGCGTGGAAACGGCCGCTTAATTTTTGTGCAGTGCAGCCGAGCGTCGGGTCAAATCAGCCTCCGGTGCCGCCGACCGTCAGCCCCTCGATCATCAGGGTGGGCTGGCCGACGCCGGCGGGGACCGACTGACCGCCTTTTCCGCAGATGCCGACGCCCTCGTCCAGGCACATGTTGTTGCCGATCGCCTTGACCCGGGTGAGGACGGAGGGGCCGTCGCCGATCAGCGTCGCGCCCTTGATCGGGGCGCCGATCCGCCCGTTCTCGATCTTGTAGGCCTCGGTGCAGGAGAACACGAACTTGCCGCTGGTGATGTCGACCTGACCCCCGCCGAAGCTCTTCGCGAAGATGCCGCTCCTGGCGCGCGACAGGATTTCGGCCGGGTCGTCGTGGCCGCCCTTCATGAAGGTATTGGTCATGCGCGGCATCGGGGCATGGGCGAAGCTTTCGCGCCGGCCGTTACCGGTCGCCGCGACGCCCATCAGCCGGGCGTTGAGGCGGTCCTGGATATAGCCCTTGAGGATGCCGTCCTCGATCAGCACGGTCTCCTGCGTCGGCGTGCCTTCATCATCGATCGACAGCGAGCCACGGCGTTCGAGGATCGAGCCATCGTCGACGACGGTCACGCCAGGCGCCGCGACCCGCTCGCCGATGCGGCCGGAAAAGGCGGAGGTGCCTTTGCGATTGAAATCGCCTTCGAGGCCGTGGCCGATCGCCTCGTGGAGCAGCACGCCTGGCCAGCCCGGCCCGAGCACGACCGTCATCTCGCCGGCTGGCGCCGCGACCGCGTCGAGGTTGACCAAAGCCTGCGCCAGCGCCTCGTCGATGGCGCGGTTCCACACCGCCTCCTCGAACAGGCGGGTGTAGAGATAGCGGCCACCGGTACCGAAATAGCCGCTCTCGCGCTTGCCGTTCTGTTCGACCACGACCGAGACGTTGAGGCGGACCAGCGGACGGATGTCGGTGGCGACGAAGCCGTCGGGGCGGACGATCTCGACCACGCCCCAGGATCCCGACAGCCCGACCGAGACCTGGACGATGCGCGGATCGCGGGCGCGGGCGGCGGCGTCGATCTTCTGGCAGAGCTCGACCTTCCGGGCGAAGGGGACAAGGCCGAGCGGATCGGTGTCGCCGTAAAGCCGGCGGTTGGTGCGGCGCGGCGGCGGCGCCATCGCGCCCTTCGCCGGATCGAGCAGGGTCAGAGTCTCGGCGGCGCGGCGGATCGCGGCCTCGCTGATCTCGTTGGCATGGGCGAAGGCGGTGGTCTCGCCCGACAGCCCGCGCAGGCCGAAGCCGGACTGCGTGTTGTAGTCGGCGGTCTTCAGCCGGCCATCGTCGAAGCCGAAGCTCTCCGACGAAACGTATTGAAGGTACAACTCGCCATCGTCGCAACGCGAGAGCGCGTCGGCGGTGAGGCGGAGCGCGGCGTCGGGATCGAGCGCGCCGGCGCGGTAGAGGTACGAGCGGGGGTCGGGATGGCTGGCCATACCCAGGATATAGGCCGATCAGGCGGCCTTGGAAGCCTCGTCCGCCGGTCCGCCCTCAAGAATGAAGCGCCGGTCGCAATAGCCGCAGTCGACAAAGCCGCTCTCGTCGATCTCCAGGAACACGCGCGGATGGCCAAGCGCGGCGCCGCCAGGGATGTCCGACGCTCCGTCGCAGGAGACGCGGGCGCTGTGGACGCGGACGATTTCGGGCACTGACATGGGCGATACTCGGGCTGGATCCTGGCGCCGTCCTATCGCCGCGCGGCCGGTGCTGTCGAGAGCATTGCTGTCGGAGGGGGTGGTCACAATTCGATGACGGCGACGATGTTCTGCCCGGCGACGATCGCCTCGCGCCGCCGGACCTCAGCCTTCAGCGGCAGCAGCAGGCCGCCGGTTTCCTTGTGCGGGAACAGCGAGGTCCGCCAGCGCGTGGCGCCGACCGTCACGGTGACGCGGATCGATCCGAAGCCGGCCGTCATCCCCATCGCGGCATAGCGGATCTCGACCGCCGCCTGCGGATCGATCGTCGCGAAAAACCAGCCGGCGGTATTCGCCTTGGCGGGGCGCCAGATCCAGACGGGGGCGGTGACTTCGATCGGATCCACGCGGGTGGCGCTTACGGACGTGGCGGCCGCGGATAGATGATGAAATCGCCCTCGCTCTTGATGACAGGCTTGTCGGCCATGGCACGGGCGGCCGTCGCAAGGCGCGCCGCGGCATCGGGCGGCAGTTCCAGCGGATGCTCGTCGGGGTGGGCCGGCGCCTCGAAGCCGTAATCCTTGCCCGGCACTTTGGTCATCTCGATATGCGCGCCCAGCAGCAGCTTCACCGGGTGCGTCCGCACGAAGCCGGCAAGGCGATCGGCGCTGGCAATGAACACGCCGAACGCACGGGTCGGCACATAGAGTCGACCTGGATAGAGCATGTCGCCCGAGAACAGCAGGCGGGTCTGCGGATCGTAGACCATGATATGCGCGGGCTCGTGGCCGGGCGTCGGGATGATCGAGAGTTTGCGCCCGCCGAGATCGAACGTCGCGATGTCTTCCGGCCAGTGCGCCACGCCGAAGAAGCCGGCGACATCCTCGGGCTTGAGGCCGACGACGGTGGTGTCGGGCCGCGCGGCGAACTCGCCGTCGCCCTGATGATGGTCGCCATGGCTATGCGAGTGCGCCACGATCAGCGGGATCGCGGTCCGGTGCTGCTCGGCCAGCCACTGCGCAATCACCGCATCGACGGTGGGGCGGATCTGCAGCCCGCCGGCGCCGCTGTCGATCAGCAGCGCGCGCTCGCGGCCGAACAGCAGGTAGAGGAACGGGCCTTCGAAGTTCGTCTTGATCGACTGGCGGATAACATAGGTGTCGCGGTCGTACCGTTGGATCTGGGTCTGCGGTTCGCCCTCGTCCGTCGCATCGATCCAGTGGGCGAAGGGGGAGGCGGCATCGCCCCCCGCGGTCGCCGGGGCGGTCGGCGCCAGTGTCATCAGCAGCGCCGCGCATGACCGCATGACCCGCGATTTTCCGTAACGGAAGGCTCGCCGATGGGCGGGGCGGGCAGGAACGGCGCTTCGCACGCCTACGTCATATGTGGTATTACAGATTGGATCAAACGTAATATCGTGCCACAAGCTTCGACGCCGGGGCCGGGGTGGGTTAGCGTCGCGGGCGGAGGGAGAATCGACCATGCCGAACTGGTTCAACAAGGCCCGCGCCGTCGTCGCGGTCGCCTGCGCGCTGATGGTGGTGGCATGCGGCAAGGATGCCGATGCGCCGGCGCCCGCGCGCAAGGCGTTCAGCATCGGCTGGTCGATCTACGCCGGCTGGATGCCCTGGCCCTATGCCGCACAGGCGGGCATCGTGAAGAAGTGGGCCGACAAATACGGCCTCGATATCAAGGTCGTGCAGGTCAACGACTATGTCGAGTCGGTCAACCAGTACACCGCCGGCAAGCTGGACGGCGTCACCGTTACCAACATGGATGCGCTGACCATCCCGGCCGCGGGCGGCAAGGACACCACCGCGCTGATCCTCGGCGACTATTCGAACGGCAATGACGGCATCGTGCTCAAGGGCGCGACGTCGCTCGCCGACATCAAGGGCCGCAGCGTCAACCTCGTCGAGCTGTCGGTCTCGCACTACCTGCTCGCCCGCGCGCTCGAATCGGTCAATCTGAACCTCAGCGATGTGAAGACGGTCAACACCGCCGATGCCGACATCGTCGGCGCCTTCGCCGCACCCGCGGTCACCGCTGCCGTCACCTGGAACCCGCAGCTGACCGAGATCAGGAAGCTGCCCGGCGCGACGCTCGTCTTCGACTCGTCGAAGACCCCGGCCGAGATCCTCGACCTCCTCGTCGTCGACAGCGCCACGCTCAAGGCCAATCCCGATCTCGGCAAGGCGCTGGTCGGCATCTGGTACGAGACGATCGCGCTGATGCAGAAGCAGGATGCCGACGGCAGGGCGGCGCGCGCGGCGATGGCCAAGCTCGCCGGCTCGACCGCCGAGGCGTTCGACAGCCAGCTGACCACCACCCATCTCTATGGCACGCCGGCCGACGCGATCACCGCGCTCTCCTCGCCGAACCTGATAACGACGATGACGCGGGTCCGCGACTTCAGCTTCTCGAAGGGGCTGTTCGGCCCCGGCGCGAGCTCGCCCGACGCGATCGGCATGTCCTTCCCGGGCGGGAAGACGCTCGGCAACCCGGCCAATATCAAACTGCGGTTCGACCCGACCTACATGCAGCTCGCCGCCGACGGTAAATTGTAAGGGCCGGCTCGCGGATGCGCTGGGTCAATGTCCGTCCCCGGCGGGGGACCGCCCTCCTGCTCGGGGCGGTGCCGCTGCTCCTGCTGGTGCTGGTCTATCTGTTCGCCTCGGCCAGTCGCCACGCGATCAACCCCGCCGACAAGATCCTGCCGACCGCGGAAGCGATGGTCACGGCGATGCGCGGGCTGGTGCTGGCGCCCGACACCATGACCGGGCGGTACATCTTCTGGGCGGACACGCTCGCCAGCCTGCAGCGGCTCGGCCTAGGCCTCGGCATCTCGACGCTGGCGGCGCTGCTGGTCGGTCTCGTCCTCGGCCTGCTGCCGGGGGTGCGCGCCACCCTCGGCCCGCTGGTGACGACGATCGCGGTCATCCCGCCGATCGCGCTGCTGCCGATCCTGTTCATCGTCTTCGGCCTCGGCGAGACGTCGAAGGTGATGCTGATCGTCATCGGCATCCTGCCGGTGATGATCCGCGACGTCGCCGGCCATGTCGAGGCGCTGCCGGTGGAACAGATGCTCAAGGCGCAGACATTGGGTGCCAATAGCTGGCAACTCGCGATTCGCGTGGCCCTGCCGCAGATGATGCCGCGGTTGATCCAGGCACTGCGCCTGGCGCTAGGCCCGGCCTGGGTGTTCCTGATCTCGGCCGAGGCGATCGCCTCGGACATCGGCCTCGGTTACCGCATCTTCCTCGTCCGCCGCTATCTCTCGATGGAGATCATCCTGCCCTACGTCGCGTGGATCGCGCTCCTGGCGATCGGCATGGACTGGGCGCTGCGCGTGATCAGCCGGCGCGGCTTCCCGTGGGCACACGCTGCCCGATGACCGCGCTCCTCTCGCTTCGCAACGTCTGGGTCGAATATGGCGACAAGGTTGTGCTGGAGCGCGTCGACCTCGACATCGCGCCCGGCTCCTTCCTCTCGATCGTCGGCCCCTCGGGCGCGGGCAAGAGCACCTTCCTGCGCCTGCTGCTCGGCCAGGAGGGGCCGACCCGCGGCCAGGTGCTGCTCGACGGCACGCCGCTCACCCCCGAGTGCGGCCCCGATCGCGGTGTGGTGTTCCAGCGCTACTCGGTCTTCCCGCATCTCGACGCGCGACGGAACGTGCTGTTCGGGCTCGAATGCGGCGCGGCCCCGCTCACCGCCCGCCTCTTCGGCCGCGCCCGCCGGCAGGCGCTGGAGGAGGCTGATGCGATGCTGGCGGCGGTCGGCCTCGCCGACGCCGGATCGCTTTACCCGACGCAGATGTCGGGGGGCATGCAGCAGCGCCTCGCCATCGCCCAGGCCTTGGTCAAGCGTCCGCGCATCCTCCTCCTCGACGAGCCGTTCGGCGCCCTGGACCCCGGCATCCGCCGCGACATGCACGTTCTCATCACCCGCCTGTGGCGCGAGCATGCGCTGACCATCGCGATGGTGACCCACGACATCAAGGAGGCGTTCGCGCTGGGCACGCGGGTGCTGACCTTCGACAAGCGCCGGCACGATCCGCACGCGCCGCACCGGTTCGGGGCGACGGCGGTCTATGACATCGCGCTGGACCGGCGGGTGGCGGCGAAGGGCGGTCAGATCGACGAGAAAGCGGGTTGACGAACGAAACTCATGCGGCGTGGATCGCTCATCCCCTGCGCAAGATCAGAAGGGCAGGATCCGCGACTTCTGGGTGAAGCGCATGTATCCGACATTCGCGCCGAGCCGCCAGCCGACGCCCAGCCGGATCGGGATTACGACGATATCGCCGCGGCGCAGATAGCTCGCGGTAAAGCCGCCGACGACATAGACATTGCCCTCCGCCGACGGAAAGGCGCGGTACAGATCTGCGGTGTCGTGGAGATTGTAGATCAGCACGAAGGTCTTGGCACCGTTCGCGCCGATGTCGAAGCCGAGCGAGGGGCCGGTCCAGTAGATCGGCATGTCGCCCTCCACCTTGTGCGAGAGCGTGCCCGAGCCGTAGCGCAGCCCGATCGCGATCGCGCCGCCGGCCTCGCGGCCGGAGATGTAGGCGGTCGGCTCGCCCTGGTCGCGCAGGATGTTCTCGATCATCTTGGCGAGACCCTCGGCGCCCTTTCCGAAGGTGTTCTCGGCGGCGGAGAGCACGTCGTTCTTCTGGTAGGTGGCGCCGGACGCGGCAGCGGCGGAGCTGGCGGCGGTGGGGTTGGCGCTGGCCGGGGGCGCGCTCTGGCCGGGCGCCGGGGCCGCGGGCGCATCCTCGCCGGGGGGCGGGGGCTCGGCCGGCCAGTCCTCGGCATTGGCGTTGTTCGACGCGGTCGGCGTGGCCGATGCCGGTTGGGCGCGGGTGGCGGCGGTGTTGGGATCGATCGTCGTGATCTGCGCCTCCGCCGGCACGACCGGCAGCAACATCAGCGAGACGGTTGCGAGGCACCCCCCGATCGAACGGATCATTCTTCTCCCCTCCGGATGACGCGTTCGACTTAGCGCCGCTACGCCTGTCGCTGCAATGAACCGCCAAAGCGTGTCACCGCGCGTTGCACAGCGTTCGACGCGACGCTATAGCCGCCGCACAGCGCGCCTGGAGACGTGGGTGAGTGGCTGAAACCAGCGGTTTGCTAAACCGCCGTAGGGGGATTACTCCTACCGAGGGTTCGAATCCCTCCGTCTCCGCCAATTCCCGGAAAATCACGGCAGAACCCGGAAAATTCCGGCAAAATCCGCTATGCCGCCGCGCGGGGTGCCATCAGGGCGCGGACCTTGGCGAGGTAGGTGCGGCCGACCCGCAGTTCGGTGCCTTCGCGCAGGGTGACACGGACGTCGCCGTAGCCGGCGCGACGAATTCCGGCGACCTCGTCCAGGCGGACGATGGTCGAGCGGCGGATGCGGACGAACTGCGCCGGGTCGAGCCGTGCCGCCATGCCGCTGATCGTCTCGCGCAGCAGGTAACTCTGCTCGCCGCTGTGGATGTGGATGTAGTCGCGCTCGGCCTCGATCCAGCGGATCGCCGGCACGCCGATGCGCAGGTAGGTGCCGCGCTGCTCGACCCACAGTTCGCTTTCGAAACGGGGCGGGGCCGGGTCGCGGTCGCGGCTGCGCAGGTCGGCGATGATCGCGCGAAGTTCGGCGATGTCGAAGCGGGACTGGCGGTCGGTCAGGTGCTGGCGAGCGCGGTCGAGGGCGGCGGCGAGGCGATCGAAGGCGACCGGCTTCAGGATATAGTCGATCGCCGCGGTCTCGAAGGCGCGGGTGGCGAAGGCGTCGAAGGCGGTGACGAAGATCGTCGCCGGCCGCGCCTCGGGCGGCAGCCGTTCCAGCACGTCGAAGCCGTCCAGCCCGGCCATGCGGATGTCGAGCAGCAGCACGTCGACGACCCGATCGGCGAGCAGGTCGAGCGCCTGCCGGCCGCTGCGCGCGGTGCCGACCAGGGTGACGCCCGGCATCTGCCCGAGCGCGATCTCGAGCCGGCGCAGCGCCAGCGCCTCGTCGTCGACCACAAGCACGCGGAGCGGCGCGGTCATGCCCGGACCAGCGGCATCGAGACGCGCGCGGTGAAGCCGCCGGCGTCGCTGCTGGTGTCGAGGCGCGCGTCCTCCCCCCATTGCACGGCGATGCGGTCGCGCACGTTGCGCAGGCCGATCCCGCCGCCGCCGCCATCGGCGCGCGATCCCGGGCCGTTGTCCGACACTTCGAGCACGAGGGTGCGCCCGGCATCGGCTTCGGCGGCGTGGACCGAGAGGCGCATGCGTTCGGGCGGCTCGGGCACGCCGTGGCGAAGCGCGTTCTCGACCAGCGGCTGAAGGATCAGGCTCGGCACGCGGGCGTCGACCAGCGCCTCGGGCAGCGCGATGGCGATGTCGAGGCCGTCTTCGAAGCGGGTCGCCTCGATGTCGAGATAGAGCCGCTGCAGCGCGATCTCGTCGGCAAGCGCGATGTTGCCGAGCGGATCGCGGTGCAGGGTCTCGCGCAGGAAGGCGGAGAGGCCGAGCACCATGCGGTCGGCATCGGCGCCGCGGCCGTCGAGGATCAGCGCCGAGATGGCGTTGAGCGTGTTGTAGAGAAAATGCGGGTTGAGCTGGAAATGCAGCGCACGGATCTGCGCGGCCTGCGCCTGTTCCCGCAGCGCCGCCAGCCGCTGCTCGCGCGCGACGATCTCGGCATTGTAGGTGATCGCGAGGGCCGCCGCGGTCCACAGCCCCATCGGCGAGAACCAGACGAAGGCATTGAGCACGAAGTTGCGCCAGAACGGATCGAGCGCCATGCCGGCGACGAGGCTGATGACCATCACCACCGCCGAGAAGGCGATCGCGCCGAGGATGGTCAGCGCCAGGCTGGCCAGCAGCTTGGCGGGCAGGCGCAGCGCGCTCGTGCGGCGCAGCACCTCGTAGATCGCATAGCAGATCACCGCGCCGCCCAGGCAGATCGCAAGCTCGGAAGGGGTGGTCATGTAGGTGAGATAGCGGACCAGCGGGGAGGGGGCGGTGCCGCCGGGCGGCGGGCCGCCGCGCACCATCTGGAAGGCGAAATAGGTGGTCTGGAGGCCGACCCAGTAGACCGCGAGCACCGCCGCGACGAACCGCCGCTCGCCCGCCCGCGGGCGCGGCGGAAGCCGGTCTCCGGGATGTTCGCCGGTAAACTCTGGGGCCGGGCTCATCACGGAACTGTGCGCCCCGTCGCCCGCCCCTGTCCATCGCGCATCGGTGGGCAGGCGGAAGGATGCGGCGCCGCCGGTCAAGGGATCGACAAGCCCGGCGACGCCGCTCACGGCCTCAGGCGGCCGTGAACCGGAAGGGCGGTCGGGCCGCCGGGCGCTCCCGCCGGCGCAGCGCGCCGCCGACGAGGCCGAGGCCCGCGATCATCATCGCCCAGCTCGCCGGCTCGGGCACCGCGCCGTTGAGGTCGACGCGGACATTGTCGAGCGCGGCACCGGCATTGGCCGGCGATCCGCCGTTCGAGCCGAAGGCAAGGGTCGTCGATCCGCCGATGGCGGTGAAGGTGAAGCTGTTGGTCTGCCAGTCCATCGCGGTCGGCCGCGCCGTGCCGGTATAGGCGGAATCGAGCACCAGGCTGCCGTCGATGAGGACGTGGATCGAGGGCCTGGCCGATCCGTAGGGATTCATCGATTGATCGAAGGTCACGGTGTAGGTCCGGCCGGCGATGGTGTCGAAGGTCTGCGAGATCCGGCCCGGCTCCCAGCCGGCAAGATCGATGCTCTGCTCGCCCTCGGCGGGGGTCCACAGGCCGCGGCCGGTGATGTCGGCGCTACCGAAGTCGACGGTCCAGCCGGTCAGCGCGTTGTCGCCGGCATACATCGTGTACCATTGCGCCGGATGGACGGTCGAGGTCTCGAAATTGCCGTTGATGAACGCGGCAGCGTGAGCCTGTCCAGCGGCGAGCGCGGCGGCCAGGGTCAGGAACGACTTCAGCATGATTGACCTTCTCGATGACGTGGTCGCCGGAGCGACGCGGCGCGGTTAACCCGTCGCCGCGATGCGCACAGATGCTCCGCGACCGGCCGCCGGGCCGTTGGCGCGGGTGGTGGCGTGGCGCGACGAACCGCCGAATTCGCGGCGTGAACGGCGCGCGCGGGCCGCACACTGGCAGGCGGCGGGGTGCGTCCCCATCTTTCATGCCATGAGCGAAGGGACGATCGGCATGGGAGTGTCGCGGCGCGAGATGCTGGCGGGGGCGGCCCTCGGTGCAGTGGCGCTGGCGATCGGCTGGCGGGGCGAGGCGGCGACGCCGGCCTATCCCTTCAC
>Ga0068862_100005936_pt1 | contig 10170 bp, 8 predicted proteins | sample KBSSwiS52_FD_66598 | JGI IMG/M metagenome (GOLD analysis project Ga0068862, IMG submission 66598) | Switchgrass rhizosphere microbial communities from Kellogg Biological Station, Michigan, USA - KBS Switchgrass S5-2 | ecosystem: Host-associated > Plants > Roots > Rhizosphere > Soil ... | reverse complement strand
TTCATGGGGAACCTCGCCATCATCTGGCTGGTCGGCATCCTGATGCTGGTGGCGGGCATCGCCATCATCAATACCCATAATCTCTGGATCGGGGATTGGCGGGTGATCATCACCTTGCTCGGCTGGCTGGCCATCATTGTCGGTGTCCTCAGGCTCTTGCTCCCAGGAAAGGTTCAGGGGCTTGGCGATCGCATGATGGAAAGTCATGCCGGGCCCATCCTCGGCACCATCGCGCTCATCGTCCTTGGCGGTATTCTCTCGGCGATGGGTTACGAAGACGAGTGCAAGAAATATTGCAGCGCGATGCCGGCCAAATCGTCGGCACCTTCCCGCGCGGCCAAGCCGACGCGGAAGGCGGCACGACGGCGGCGGCGCAGATAGCGCCTTCACGTTTTTCGGGTTCGTGGCCGGCGGCAAGATTGATTGTCGCCGGTAGCAAGCCTCTGCTCTGACGCACAATCTGATCCAAAAAGTCTGCAACTTTTCGGGATTATGCTAGACTGGCTTTATTCCGAGGGGAGCCCCGGGGAGGGGCTGAGAGTCCGCTTGCCTTGTTAGGAGGCCCTGCGGAGACCCTTTGAACCTGATCCGGGTCGTGCCGGCGAAGGGACTGGGATTTTTCGGCCCCGAGCCTCGCTTGCCCCGGCTGCCTCCCAAGGAGCATGCCGATGAACAAGCAGATCTCTGTCAAAGACATTCAGCCCACCGAGGTGACCAAAGGGCCACTCTCCGGCAGCCGCAAGGTCTATTCGGCGCAGGATGGGCATGGCGACCTTCGCGTACCCTTCCGCGAGATTGCGCTCAATGGGGGCGAGCCTCCGTTCCGGGTCTATGACACGTCAGGCCCCTATACCGATCCCGACGCGAATATCGATGTGCGCTGCGGGCTGCCTCCGTTGCGCGCGGCTTGGATCGAAGAGCGGAGCAAGGGCAAACTCGTCACCCAGCTCGAATTCGCGCGCGCCGGGATCGTCACTAAGGAGATGGTCTCTATCGCGCATCGGGAGACTATCGGGCGCGTTCGCGCAGCCGACGAGGCAGAAGTGCGGCTCGCCGACGGGGAAAGCTTCGGCGCTGAGCTGCCGGCCTTCGTGACGCCTGAGTTTGTCCGCAGCGAGGTCGCGCGCGGCCGCGCCATCATCCCTGTTAATATCAAGCATCCGGAATCCGAGCCGATGATCATCGGCCGGAACTTCCTCACCAAGATCAACGCCAATATCGGCAACTCCGCCGTCACCTCTTCGGTCGAGGAGGAGGTGGAGAAGATGGTGTGGGCAATCCGCTGGGGCGCCGACACGGTGATGGACCTCTCCACGGGCAAGAACATCCATGCGACGCGGGAATGGATCTTGCGCAATTCGCCGGTGCCGATCGGCACGGTGCCGATTTATCAGGCGCTGGAGAAGGTGCATGGCGATCCGGTCAAGCTCGATTGGGAGTGCTATCGCGACACGCTGATCGAGCAGGCCGAGCAGGGCGTCGACTATTTCACCATCCATGCCGGCGTGCGGCTGAAATATATCCATCTCACCGCGAAACGCGTGACCGGCATCGTCTCGCGCGGCGGCTCGATCATGGCCAAATGGTGTCTGTCGCATCACAGAGAGAGCTTCCTCTATGAGCGCTTCGACGAGATCTGCGACATCATGCGGAAATACGATGTGTCATTCTCGCTCGGCGACGGTTTGCGTCCAGGATCGATCGCGGATGCCAATGACGCGGCCCAATTCGCGGAGCTCGAGACGCTTGGCGAGCTGACCAAGATCGCTTGGGGACGCGGCTGCCAGGTGATGATCGAGGGGCCCGGCCACGTGCCGCTGCACAAGATCAAGATCAACGTGGAGAAGCAGCTCGAGGAATGCGGCGAGGCGCCGTTCTATACGCTGGGTCCGCTCGTCACCGACATCGCGCCGGCTTACGACCACATCACGAGCGCGATCGGGGCGGCGATGATCGGCTGGTTCGGTACCGCCATGCTTTGCTACGTGACGCCGAAGGAGCATCTCGGCCTTCCCAACCGCGACGACGTCAAGGCCGGCGTGATCGCCTACAAGATCGCGGCCCACGCGGCCGATCTTGCCAAGGGGCATCCGGGCGCGCAGGCCCGCGACGATGCCCTGTCAAAGGCGCGGTTCGAATTCCGCTGGGAGGATCAATTCAACCTCTCGCTCGATCCGGATACGGCGCGGTCCTATCACGACGAGACCATGCCGAAAGAGGCGCACAAGCTCGCGCATTTCTGCTCGATGTGCGGGCCGAAATTCTGCTCGATGGAGATCACGCAGCAGGTGCGCGACTATGCTGCGGCGCTGGCGGAGAAAGAGGCTGGCATGGCGGAGATGAGCGCGAAGTTCTTGGAGAAGGGTGGCGAGGTTTATGTGGAGGAGGACGATCAAGTCCGCTCCTGACCCAAAACGGATATCAAGCGCCCCAAATGCGATGACAACAAAAAGATAAATGCATTCGATGACGAGTGGGAGGTTGAAATGGCTGACAAAACTCGATCAGACTCGGACGCGGCCCGTGTCAAGCGCGGAACCGGCTCCGCAAAAACCAAGAGAAAGCAGCCCTTCGTTCAATTCCGCGCCATGGGCGCCCAGGTGTATGAAGAAGAGGACGGCGAAGTCGCCTTGTGACCCCGGAGCAGCCAATCGTGAACTAAAACCGCCCGCGCCAATCGCCAACGGCCATTCGTACCGGTATTGCCTTCAAGCCATTTGGGCCAAGCTAGGGCGGTTTTGCGCCAAGAGAATCTGTAAGGTTTCTTGGTCTATCGGTTTCTGCAAAACCGGGACGTTCGCATATTTGTTGGGCAAAGCCTCCGTTCCGTATCCGGTGATGAACGCGAAAGGAACGTTCTTAGAAGCAAGAATGTCCGCGACGGGATAGACCGCTTTGCCGCTGAGGTTCACATCAAGCAAAGCAGCGTCGAGTTCTATTTCAACTGCTGCCGCGGCTGCCTTGGCTAATGTCGAATATGGACCAATGACGTGAAATCCCAATTCGACGAGACTGGTGCTCAAGTTCATGGCGACGAGAGGCTCGTCCTCCACGACCAAGATTCTATTCCCACCAATCGCCAGCGAAGTTGACCTCGGAGCCTCGCCAATTCGTTCCTCGTGGAAACCCTTGTGCGGGGACTTGGTATTTGCCCCGAGCGGTACAACGAGAGAGCAGCGTAATCCCGAATGTTGCCATTCGAACGATGCTCCTCCCCCGAGCTGCTCCGCACTACCTCCGATGACTCGCATGCCATAGCCACTTGTGATCGGGGCTCGTATGCTCGGGCCTCCGGCTTCTTCCCAGGTCATGTTTAGGGCACCATTTTCAATGCCCCAACGGAGCGTTACCCTTCCTGAAGCCGCGGTCAAAGCGCCATACTTGGCCGCGTTGGTGGCTAGCTCATGCAGCGTTAGGCCAATCGTCTGCGCAGTTCGGGGCTCAAGGAGAATGTCAGGCCCTTCCGCGCTGGTTGAGCCTGGACGATATGGTGCAAGTACCTGGCCGACAAGTCTGCGCAAATCAGCTCCCTCCCACCTGGACTCAGAGAGCAGTGTGTGGGCGATAGAAAGCGATCTGATTCTACCCTCAACAGCCGACATGTAGGCTTGGGGATCCTCTGCCTTACTCAAGCGACAGATTGATTGCACCACAGAAAGGATATTTTTGGCGCGATGGTCGACTTCACGAGCCAGGAACTCCAATTCCGATGTCCTATCGGCTACACGATTTTCGAGTTCGCGATTGAGTTCCTCGGTTTGCATCGTTGCTGCAATACTGTTGAGAACGATGCCGATGCTGTTGGTGAGCTGCTCTAAAAACATGATTTCCAGGTTGGTGAAGGATCTGATCGACCCAAGTTCGATGACCGCCTTTGTTTGGCTCTCAAACAACACAGGCAGCACGATGATGTTTCGCGGAGCCATCTTCACAAGCGCCGATCCAATCAAGGTCATGTCAGGAGGCACATCCTTGACCAGGAGCGTTCGCCCATCGGCGGCACACTGACCGGCGAGACCTTCACCAATTCGCAAGCGTGGAAGGTGGCCGTTTGCTCGATTGGCCGCGTAGGAGGCCAAGAGGCGAAGCACTCCTTCGCCGTCATCCTCATCAACCTGGTAGATGACGCCCACCTGTGCGCCAACAAGCGGCGTAAGCTCGCTGAGCAGCATCCCCCCAACCGTGGCGAGATCTCGCTGTCCCTGCAGCATATTGGTGAAGTTGGCGAGATTGGTCTTGAGCCAGTCCTGTTCCGTATTCTGCTCAGTGGTGAGCCGAAGGTTGTCAATCATCGTGTTGATGTTATCCTTGAGCTCAGCGACCTCGCCCTTGGCGTCCACTTGAATTGATCGCGTGAGATCGCCCTTTGTGACGGCGGTCGCGACCTCGGCAATCGCCCGGACTTGATTGGTTAGGTTGGCCGCAAGTAGATTCACGTTGCCGGTCAGGTCTTTCCACGTACCGGCGGCGCCGGGAACGTTTGCCTGCCCTCCAAGCCTGCCCTCCACTCCCACCTCTCTCGCAACGCTTGTGACTTGGTCGGCGAAAGTCGCGAGCGTGTCGGTCATATTATTGATAGTCTCAGCTAGCGCCGCGACTTCTCCCTTGGATTTTACCGTGAGGCTCTGTTTCAGGTCACCGGTCGCGACGGCGGTAACAACTTTCACGATGCCGCGAACCTGCTCAGTGAGATTTGCCGCCATGACATTGACGGTATCGGTAAGATCTTTCCACGTGCCGGCGACTCCCGACACTTGGGCTTGCCCTCCAAGCCTACCCTCGGTGCCTACCTCGCGCGCCACACGCGTCACTTCTGAAGCAAAAGCATTGAGCCGATCGACCATGGTGTTGATGGTATTTTTCAGTTCGAGGATTTCACCCTTTACATCGACAGTGATCTTTCGCGACAGATCGCCACCCGCAACCGCAGTGGTCACCTCCGCGATGTTGCGCACCTGAGTAGTAAGATTGGCGGCAAGCAGATTCACGTTGTCGGTCAAATCCTTCCAAGTGCCGCCAACGCCCGGCACGATAGCCTGTCCGCCGAGCCGTCCATCGGTGCCAACCTCGCGGGCGACGCGCGTGACTTCGGCGGCGAATGAGCGCAGCTGATCCACCATCGTATTTAGCGTCTCCTTGAGGAGCAGCATCTCGCCTCGGACGTCCACCATGATTTTCTTGGAGAGATCGCCATTGGCGATAGCCGTTGCAACTTCGGCGATATTGCGCACCTGCGCCGTTAGGTTGCTCGCCATGAAATTGACGTTGTCGGTGAGATCCTTCCACGTCCCAGCGACCTCCGGCACTTCGGCCTGCCCCCCGAGTTTTCCTTCGGTGCCCACTTCACGCGCCACCCGCGTCACTTCGGAGGCAAAAGCATTGAGCTGATCGACCATGGTGTTGATGGTATTCTTTAGTTCGAGGATTTCGCCCTTCACATCGACGGTGATCTTGCGCGACAGATCACCTTGCGCAACCGCAGTGGTCACCTCCGCGATGTTGCGCACCTGGGCGGTGAGATTTCCTGCCATGGAGTTGACGCTATCTGTGAGGTCTTCCCAGGTGCCAGCCACGCCGGGTACGTTAGCTTGACCACCAAGAATTCCCTCTGTGCCAACTTCACGGGCGACGCGCGTGACTTCGCCTGCAAAGGCGTTGAGTTGGTCTACCATCGTATTGATGGTTTCCTTCAGCTGAAGGATCTCGCCGCTGACGCTCACGGTGATCTTCTTGGAAAGGTCGCCGCTGGCGATGGCCGTCGCAACATCTGCAATGTTGCGGACCTGGGCCGTGAGGTTGCTGGCCATGAAGTTCACGCTGTCTGTTAGGTCCTTCCAAGTGCCCGCGACATCAGGAACGGTTGCCTGGCCGCCGAGTTTGCCCTCGGTACCGACCTCGCGCGCCACACGCGTCACCTCAGAGGCAAAGGAATTGAGCTGATCGACCATCGTGTTGATGGTGTCCTTCAATTCGAGAATCTCGCCGCGCACATCCGCCGTAATTTTTCGAGATAGATCGCCTCGCGCCACTGCGGTGGTCACTTGCGCAATGTTGCGCACTTGCGCCGTAAGATTGCCGCACATCGCGTTGACAGAGTCGGTAAGGTCCTTCCAGGTGCCGGCGACGCCGGGAACGATAGCTTGACCGCCCAACTTGCCGTCAGTGCCGACCTCTCGGGCAACTCTAGTCACTTCGGAGGCAAACGAGCGCAGTTGATCGACCATCGTATTGATAGCCTCCTTCAGCTGCAGAATCTCGCCCCGCACATCGACGGTGATCTTCTTTGAGAGATCGCCATTGGCAACGGCCATTGTGACCTCGGCGATATTGCGAACTTGCGCCGTTAGGTTATTCGCCATGGAATTGACGTTCAGAGTCAGGTCCTTCCAAACACCCGTCACCTCCGGCACCTCGGCCTGACCGCCCAGCTTTCCTTCCGTACCTACTTCGCGGGCAACGCGTGTCACCTCCGAAGTAAAAATTTCGAGCTGCCTGATCATGGTATTCACAATCGTAGCCGAGCTGAGAAACTCTCCCTTAAGCGGGCGCCCATCGACTTCCAGGGGAACTTTTTTTAAGAGGTCACCCTCCGCGACCGCGGCAATTGCGCCTGTTACTTGGGCGGTGGGCCAGAGTAAGTCATCGATCAGCGCGTTGATCGATTCTTCCATTTCTCGCCATGCGCCATGGGGAAGCCCTATAGCGACTCGTTTTCTTGTTTTTCCCTCGCGTCCGACAACCTGACCGACGAGCTCTAGTTGTTGGGCCATTTGCTGATTGGCGACGACAATTTCATTAAGTGTATCCGCAATTTTGCCCTCGATGCCGACGCTATCTCCAGCCATCCGAACGGAAAAATCACCCGCACGGATCAGCTGCAGCGCTCTAAGCAGGCCTTGCAGATAGCTTCCTTCACTTTGCTGTCCAGGCGTTGATAGATCGGGAGGTGTTTCCATCGATCAATTTCCTTTCAATCGGTATCCCTGCACGAGGGCGGCATGCTTCGCTCCGGTTTGAGGTTCGTTCAGGGGCCCGTACTTGGGTGTCAAACGCACAAAAAACGACAGGTAATTCAAGGGATCGAAAGCATACAGGAAGACCTTGGCCATGCCACTACCCGCTTTGGTTCAACTAAAATTCCGACCATGGCAGAAGGTTTCCCTTGTAGGCGAAAGGGCAGGACGTCAACATCCTGACCTGGCTAACTACATTTGCCACCAGAGATTTCCGCAGGGAGGAGTGAGAATAGGAAAGCACCATGAAATCGCAGAGAGACGGCATCAATCCCCTGGCCAAGCCGAGCGGTACCGGCTGCGTGGAATGTCGGGCGACGGGCAGCTGGTGGTTCCATCTGCGCCGATGTGCCGAATGCGGTCATATCGGCTGCTGCGATACTTCGCCCAATCAGCACGCGACAAAGCATCATCACGCGACCGGCCACCCGATCATCGCCAGCTATGAGCCCGGTGAGCGGTGGTTCTGGGACTATCGCACGGAAGACTTCTTCAAAGGTCCGAGCTTGGCCCCGCCGCAGTCTCATCCCGCTGACCAACCGGTGCCGGGCCCTGCGGGGCGGGTGCCACCCGACTGGGAATCGTTGCTTCACGAGTAGGAAGCCGATGCCTGTAGCGTCCAAAATATCCTCCACTCCGAATGAAACTCGCAAGATTTGGGCAAGTTTCCTTTGCGAGCGTGCGGTCGGGCTCGCGCGGAATGGGAACCCAATCCCGATGTAAGGAAAAATCCATGAAAACACCTGCAATCTTGATGAGTTTCGCGCTGCTGTTCGCCACTGGCTATGCGTACGCCGGCACGATGACCTCTGGCCGCCCCTCTGCTGTTCTAACCAGGGAACAGTGCAAGACTGTCTGGCATGCGGCGGTTCCCTCCGGTCACTACCTCGACAGGCAGAACGCCCACCCCTTCATCGTCAATTTCGCGTTGGCGGATGGACCCGACCAGGATGGCAAGATCTCCAAGCACGAGTTCAAGAAGGCCTGCAAGAAGGGGCTGGTGACATACCCGTTTCGCTAGTCGAGGCCGTCTCTGCCCTTACAGCGCCGCCTTGATGGCCTTTAGCAGCTGGAAGCGCAGTGGGCCGTTGCTCTTGAGCGCGATCACGAAGCGCACGCGGCCGTGGCTTTTGGTATCGGCGTAGCCCGCCAAGGTGCTGACGCCGGACATGGTGCCGGTCTTGTTCAGGCCGCCGTCATGGCCGTGCAGCAGCTCGGCGTGAGGCGCAAACAGTTCGAGCACGTGCGCGAGGCCGCGCGCCGTAAAGCGGTTGTCGCGGCTGATGCCGGAGCCCTCCTCAATATGGATGGAGTCGGCGAAGCCGTTGGAGGCAAGCATGGCGTTCGCCACTTTCAGCGACTTCTCGAGGCTGACTTGTCCGCCCAGGGTCCCGCCGATCTCCAGGAAGACTTGGTTCGCAATGTAGTTGTTCGAGGCGATGAGCAGTTGGACGAGGATCTGCGAAAGGGGACGCGACTTGTGAACATAGACCGGCTTCAGGCCCTCGGCCACCGCTCCGATCGTGATCTTGCCCTTGACGCTGACGCCCGCCCGCTCAATGAAAGCGGCGATCAGCTCGCCGGCATATTGCAGGCTTACCGCCGGGTTCTTGCTCAGGCTGATGCGGCCGGTTCCTTTGGGGCCTCGCGCCCGGAACTCGCTGATCGCCACCGGCGTGATCGGCGTTTGTTCCTCGGCGGAGCGGACCGTGTTGCCCTTGCGCACGGCGGCGATCGTGTTGAAGTTCACCGCGAGCGCGGTGTTCAGCGCGTCATAGGACTCGGTGGTGTTCTCGATGCCCGGGATGCGGAGGTTGGAAGGATAGTAGCTCGCATCGAGGACGATGCCGGTGATCGGCTCCTTGCCGATGGCGGCGACCAGCTCTTTCGCGAGCGCCTCCAGCTCCTCGGAGATCAAGAAGGGGTCGCCGCCCCCGCGTATATAGAGCACCCGCTTGTCGTCCAGGTAGAACTTGGTCTCGAAGCGGTAATCGGCGCCGAGCACGTCCATCGCCAGCCACGCCGTCACGAGTTTGGTGACGGAGGCCGGGACGAAGGGCTTGTCCACGTTCTGGGCGATTAGCTCGTTGCCCTTGTCGTCAATCACGAGCACCACCCCTGACGGAGTGAGCGCCGCGACCTTCTCCTTCACGCCGGCGAGCGCCGGGGCGGGCAGCAGCAGGGCGACGGCGAAGACGAAGACGGGTAGGCGAGACCTCATGGGGGCTATGGTAGCGACACTGGAGCGTTTAGTCAGTCAGATCGCAGGCTTTCCGGTCAGTAGGGATATACGGAGAATTGAGCCATGTTCGGCCCGATCCTCATTCCATTCCCATGACAGAGTTACTCGCGGAGTAACCCAAGACTCGAAACCCGGCGTGAACGAGTCCGCCTGCGCTGCCGCCATGATATAGTCATCGAGGAGCAGGCTTAATCTGTTCGGAGAGCGGCCATGCGAACCGCGATTTGGTTGGTGTTCTGCCTCTTCCTGATGCCTTCGGCGCGCGCGGCGACCTTCGACTGTAACAAGGCCTCGAGCTTCGCCGAAAAAGCCATTTGCTCCGACTCCCGATTGACCGCGATGGACGACGAGCTCGGCCGCCTCTACAAGGCGGCACTCGCGAGCGCGTCGGAAAAAGAAGCCTTGAAGACCGAGCAGAAAGCGTGGCTGGCCTCGCGCGATCAATGCCAGGACAGCAATTGCATCATGAAGGCCTATGCGGATCGCATCGCCGCTCTCAAAGGTGCGGGCAATTCAGTCGTGACCGGCACCTACACGATGAAGGGCGGAGAGGTGCGAGTCCAACAGACGAATGACGGCCAGATCAAATTCTTCGTCAGCGCGACACACCAGACAAATGTCGGGGAGGTCTCAGGCGAGGCTCCGCTCAGCGGCGATGCCGCCAATTATGCCGATCGGGACAATGACTGCGCGCTTGCTTTCAAGTTCGCAGGCGAAAAGCTCGTCGTCAGTCAAGACGGCTCCTGCGGCATGGGGCTCAATGTCTCCGGGGCCGGCACCTATAAGCGCATGAGCAGCGCCGCGCCGAAATTCGACGAATAGCTAAGCAAAAAAAGCAAGCATCCGGCTCCGCCCGGGACCACTAAGAGTCCCTGCCAGGAGCTGGCTGATAGAAGGCGTGTCCCTTCGATGCGC
>Ga0068862_100005932_pt1 | contig 10175 bp, 17 predicted proteins | sample KBSSwiS52_FD_66598 | JGI IMG/M metagenome (GOLD analysis project Ga0068862, IMG submission 66598) | Switchgrass rhizosphere microbial communities from Kellogg Biological Station, Michigan, USA - KBS Switchgrass S5-2 | ecosystem: Host-associated > Plants > Roots > Rhizosphere > Soil ... | reverse complement strand
AGGAGCACCAGATGACCGTGCGCGAGATAAAGAAGAACATCAGCCGCGTCGGAAAGCTGCTGGAGAGCGCCAACAAGATCATCCGCAGGAAAGAGGAATTCTACGGGGACGACATCGCTAATCGCCTGTTCAGTCCGTGGATGAATTCCCTGGTCGGCGGCGTGCTATTGTCACCGAGGGCGTGGCTCAACAACTTTGGCTCCGGAGACGTCATGTGGGCGCTTAAAGCGGCCGAGATACGACGCGGTGGCTGGTTGGGTATGCCGATCACGGTGGTCAAGGACCGGCTGACCGGCTACGTGAAAGCCATCACCAGGGCGTACACGCCGAAGAACCAGAAGGAACGCGCCTATAAAAAACTCCTGGAGGACAACCCGGCCCTGATCGAAGGTGTTGTCGAGCATCTCACCGGAATCCTGGAATTCATTCAGGACAGGGAACAGCTCAAGCGCACCGGCGTAATCGATTCGCACAACCTGAAGGACGCATTCGGTTGGGACAGCGATCTGCCGCTGGCCGAGAACATCAAGGGCGTGCGGGACGCGCTCATCGAACTTCGGGCCGAGCCTGACCTGAGCGTTCGAAAGGAACTCACCAACGCGTTCGGGGCCATACCTCGCGGGTTCAACCTTTTCCTTGCCCGCAAGATCGGGATGCGGAACGTGGACAACCTGATCAACGCGCGGTCATTGATCTTCTCCAGCGCCCTGGCGGAGAACCTGAAGATCCAGGCGATCAAATCGTTCGATGACCGCAAGGAGCACGACCCGACTTTCAGGGATATCTACAACCAGTACGGCGACAACTTCAACCGGTTCTATCTGGAACTCATGCGCGTGGCCGACAAGGGAGTGCTACTCACCCCGGCCGAGCTTACCGGGCGCTGGTCCAAGGCATCGGCCCTGACTCTGGATAAATCCGCAGTTCAACTCAGGCGCTCGTTCTCGAAGAACAACGACCCGGTTGACTGGCTGATGCTCAAGTACTGGTGGAACAAGCGAGCCCAAAACGGCAATCGCAACGAGCCGTTCATGAATCCGCAGCAACGCCTGGCCCTGCAGTTCGGGCTGGCTGAGGACGTGAACATGGGCACGCCAGCCAGTCGGCCGACTTATTTCATGGGCAGCCAGATGGCTCAGAGGATAGGCGTCCTGAGCCAATGGTGGCTGTGGAACGTGGATCGGCTGCAGGACGTCTTCGCCAAGGTGAAAGGCCAGAAAACCTACGCCATGCGTTATCTGCCGGGCGCGATCGGATTCATCCTGGCAACTGCAGCCGCAGGGCTGGTCTACACGTCCACCGGCTCGAAGGCCAACGAGATCGCGTTCAACACGGTTGGCAATCAGCCGACTTTCTTCGACGGTGAAACCGACGAGGAACGGCTCAAGATCCTCGCATCGCTGGCGGCCAATTACTGGGGGTTGGTTGGAAGTTTGTACAAGGGAGCCACGGACACTCCAGGGAAACTGGGATATCGGAACCCGATCTTCTACCTGAACGTGGCCAACGACATCCTGTCAGCCGGAGCCAAGGTCTGGCAGAGCGGTGATTTTGCCGGGCCAATAACGGACCTGGTCGCGCGCTACGTGCCTCCGGCAAGGGCGCTGATCAATCGTCTGCCGAGCCGGCAAGGGCTGATCGAGGTAAGGAATGCGGCGAACATGCTGAGGGCAGCCACGCCTGAATCCTTGGAGGCAAAGCGCCGGGCACCTGTCACCGGTTCGGACATGCGCTCAACGCCGATGACCCCGCTCTACAACACCATCCTGAACGCCGCCGCGGCCGGGGACTGGTCGACAGCCGATGACGCGTTCGAGAAGGCTGTGGAGCAGGCGCGCGCCGCCGGGGCGGTTAATCCGGAGCAAGGCATCATAGCGGCGATCCGGAGTCGATCTCCTGAGACTTCGGTGTATTCCCGGGCGCTGACCGATGACGAGCGGGACATGGTCTATTCGAGGCTGAACCCGGCTAACCGGGAGCGGGTGGACAAGATCAACCAGGTGTTTGATGAGATTTCGAGTCGATATGGCACAGGTGGGTCTGGTGGTGGCGGAGGAGGCGGTGGTGGAGGGGTGAGGGGAGTTGGTGGCAGGACTGGAGTGGCCGGAATTGGAGCCAGGGCTGCCCTGGGCGGCTTTGCGGCTGGGGTTGGGGCAGGAAGGCTTCCGGCGCTTCCCAGGCTGTCCTTGGGTGCCAGGGGCGTCAGAAGTGGGTTCAGGAGCCGATCATTGTCGAGGGGATTGAGAACGAGAAGCCTGCTAAGGGGCGGCCTGAGAAGGCCGAGGGTGGGAAATCGGTTGCGTCGGCTGGCGATTTAAGCGCCGAATGAATCCTCGCCTCTTGCATGAGCCAAAGCGCACTCAATGCAGATCCTCCTGGGCTGAGGGCCGCCTTCTGGAAACTTATTAGAGTACCAGATCGGCTTGCTGCAGAGGAAGCACTTGTCCTCCGTGTCGGTCTTAAATACCAGGTGATCGGCGCAGACATGCCATTCGGCCTTGGCGCATTCCTCGACAGACTTCACTTGGATGTTGTGCTTTTTGAGGGCGGCTAGGATTTGTTCTGGTGTCATGATATCGGTTTGCAAATGACATCGAACTGCGGCCCGTCGCAGTCCTGACGGTCGTAGATGTTGCGATACGAGTAACCGATGCTGCAAATGTAGGCCAGCAGTTCCTCCGGCGACGTGTTCTGCAGGTCCAGCATATTCACGTTCACTTCGCAGACGATGACGGGTTTGAAGCGTTTGATTGTTTCAGCAGCTCCCTTGAGCGCGTGCAGCTCGTTGCCTTCCAGGTCCAGCTTGATGAAGTCCAGCCGTTCCACGCCGATCAGCATGGAGTCCAGCGTCACCATCTCAACGTCGCCGGCGAAGTTTTCGATCACGGCCGTTGCGCCGTAGTTGGTGTCGCGTGGAGGAAGAAGATCTCCCTTGCCCCTGACATCGTGCAATGCCACCTGATAACTGTGTGCGCGCGGGCAATTCAGCTTCAGCGCGGAGAATGCCTCCGGGTTCGGTTCGAATGCGAAAACGGTTCCTTCCGGGCCGACCTTCTCAAGATAGGCGATCGTGTGCGTGCCGATGTAAGCCCCGCCGTCAACAACGGTGCCTCCAACGGGAACGTGCGGCAGGATCCTCGGGAGCGAGTTCTGGTCGTGGTCGAGCCGGCCTGACATCTCGGCCCAGGCGCTCATGTGAATGTCGCCTTCCAGTACCCAGAAGTCGCCAGACCTAGACTTGCGAATCATAATTGGTTTTCATTTGAGAATTTCCAGCAACGTGTTGAATGTGTTCCTGTCTAGTTCCGTCATTGGCAGGCGAATGTGCAGTTCAGAATAGAACCCGTCCTTCAGCTTCTTTGGGTCTGGTACAATTTGTGTGATTCCGAGCACCCGGTTCAGCCATTGTTCCCAAGGGTCTTTGAATAAGGTGCGAACCGGAACGCCTGAATCGCGCACCAGTTGTGCGAATAGCACCTCGTCATTACCCCATCCAACTGCGATTGTCTTTTGGTTGGCGTCCCGGTGTCCATCGACGTTTAGCCCTTTCGCCCACGTCCACTCAACCAGTTCAGTGAAGTCCGTAGGCGCTGGTTGCATGATCTTCGACCACACCGAATGGTGGGCCGCGATGTGGTTGGTGGTAACGTGATCCCGGCTTCCTATAGCAGTCGCAAGCTCGTCACCGGGAACTTCAGCAACCGCGTCGATGAAACGACGGCTTGCTGGGAACTGATCCATTCCAGTGACCATGACGACCTCGCCAGGGAACAGGCGTGGACCGTGGATGATCGCCATTGTGGCCTTCCAGTTGCGCCCCGGTGGCGGCGTGAACGGCACCGTGCTTCTGTCCTCAATGACACGGACATCGCCTGTCTTTGGAATGGCGTGGCTGTTCTTTCCATTGCTGACGAACACCAACCCGGTTTTGATGCCAAGCCTCGGCCACAACGCTTGATGCATTTCGTAAAATCCCGCGTAAAAGGGGTTCCCATCAGAGACGAGCATAACGCGATCTATTTTCATCGGTTAGTTGAAATCTGGTATCGGGTGGGTCCTAGAAACCGCAAGTGTCCACGGACCGATCCGCGTGTAAGTCCGGTGGTAGCACTTTCTGGCGGCGACCCAAGCCTCCAACACTTCCTTGTATTGAGGGAAGTTGGAGTCGTGGAACAGCACGAATCGCGCTGAATTGAAGAACAGGTTTAGCCTGTCAACGCGAGTGTCCGGCTGGTCATCGACCAGCACGAGTCCCCATTGCCGAGTGGCGAACTCCCTCAAAAGCGCGTCCGTCTGTTTTAGAACTTGGTGTGTCGCGGTGTTGTAGTCCATGAACTGCGCACGCCAGCTATCCTCCAACTCGGTTGTGACGAGGGGAAGCTTTAACACAGCACACAGCGAATGCAGGCACGGGGTAGAGAAATTACCGCATCCGATTTCAAGAACCGGCCCCTCGCATACCGCAGTGCAGGCCATGAGCGCGGGAAGATGGCTGCCGTAGTTCAATGTTTCGATGTTCATGGATTAGAATTTCCAGCCGTTTGCTTCATAGTCCACGCTGGTCAAGGCTATCCCGGTCGATTGATAAGCGTCGGTCGAGCATAGCGGATGACTGGCTATGGCGTTGGAGATTGTCAGGCCCATCTTTCCCGCCGCGGCCACAATCATCTTCCAAATCAACGGTTGGCTTGGATGAGAACTAGTCCATCCCAACCGAGTCGTCAGCCAATTCTCCTCAACCCACGCTTCAAGTTCTGGGAAGCTGCTCCCCCGGCAATGGGACAGGAAGCGGGCCTTGTGAATGGCGGTCTGCTCCCTGATGAACGCCACACGCTCGGCGTGTCCCAGCTTGGCGTAGCCCACCTTGTCGTGCATGGCCGTCTCGGCATCGAAGATGTGCATATCATTCCAGTTGGGCAGATGCATTTCAACGGCAGGCACGCAGCCCAGCGAATCAAAGATGTTTTCCGGCACGGTGCGAACGGTGTTCATAACCCCGCACCGCTCCAGGTGTTCGCACAGGAGGAAGTCCACCGTCCCGATGCGGTATCCACTGAGAACCTTGTTCACCCCCGCCGATACTTCATTCCCTGGACCGTCCCACATTTCAACCGGATTGAAGCACAGCAGTTCAAACGGATTACTGTGCATCGCGTTGTAAACGCGCATGAAGTTAAGGAACGGAACGATGCGGCAGCTTCCGATCAGGCAGATGGTCTGTTTCGCCTGCGGGTTGCCGAAGGAAAACTTCTTGTCTTCGTAAGAGGCACGAAGAATGTTTGTGGTGATTGGGTGCATCACTGAATTACGGAAGAAAGCCTGAGTTGGAAGAAGGCGTGAACCGCTGGCGCAGACATTCCCTGAGCTCATCGCACTGGTCCGGGGTAAGCTCGACAAACATCCTCAGCTTGAACGCTTCCATCGCTTTGAACCTGTCGCTGCCGTTGAGCGCAACGATGAGGCCCATCTGGTCCACGTAGATCTCCTTCCAATCGCGGGTCATCATAGGAAGCAGAGAATTATGGATATGATTGACAGCACAATGGCCACAATGCTCATCACAACGCTTCCCTTGTCATAATCAAAGTTTTTCATAGTTCATTCCTCCGGTGATTTCCGATACCTGACCGGCGTCCCGGGACTTTGTTCCTCAATCATCTGCTTGATGTTCTCAACGGCGATCCTGTGGTTCTCGGGCGTGTCCTCCAAGCCGAACAGATTCAGAAGTTCAGGGACGTTGAAGTGCAGCGCGTCGTTCGCGTCCACCCAAACGCCGGGACCGAGGATCTTTTTGACCTGGTTGCGTTTTGGATCTTTGCCGTTCATTTCTTCTCCATCTTTCTGATCGCTCGCTTAAGCCGTGTCCGGATCTCCTTCAGCTTACGAACGTCCTTTGGCTTCTCCAGCACCGGGTTCTTGATTATGGCCTCGATGCTTTCCAGGAGCGTCTTCGCGTGCTTGATCTCGGTGACTTCGCAGACGTGGGGTGTGGATTTCATTCTTCAGCCTTCAGTGCGGTGTGGTTCGTGCAATTCCCCTTGTGGACCAAGGACAGGAATTCGTGAGCCAGGATCCCGTCCGAACTTGAGATCTTCACCATGAGATACTGGCAGCCGTCGATTGTGACCGGGCTGTGTGCGGTGACGTAGTTGGGCGGAGCTGGTGGCTTGCTGTTGCACGCCGGGATGACGAGTCCGGCGATGATGGAGATTATGACGATGACGACTAGGACTTCGATCATGGTGAATGATTTTGTTTTCATAGGAAAAAGAAGGATAGAACGAGCACTACAGCCATCACGCCAGCCGCGTCATCCAGGCCCATCAGAGCCGCTACAATTGAGCCTGTCGCCAGCAGAATGCGTAAAACCCACACTCCGATTCGGTCCACAGTTTCAGGGTCCAGTTTCATTTCAGTATCTCCTCGATCTGCCGGCGTTCGTCCTCGGTGACTCCGCTCCAGCTCCAGAACTGTCGGGCGACAGGCGCAGGGATGGGCGCGGGCTCGGTGTTGACGAAGTGGCTCTCCAAGTATGCGATCCCGCCGATGTAAAAGCTGAACGCAAAGAGGGCGTTGAATTCCGAGAACTGCCGGTTCTTCTGAGCCATCACGTAATCCTGCACGCTCATCTTGTGGGTGTGATTCATGAACGCATCGAACAGCATGAGCAGGCGGCGCGAGGCTGTCATCGGGTGCCGTCTCATGAATTCGTACTCCACCGGATGTTTCAACGCTGCCGATGTGATCGGTTGCCACGGCGTATCTGGCGCACCGTCCTTCATCAGCGCAGAGTAAGGTGTGTAAAGGACTATCGGCCGTTCGGATTCCCCGTCGAACAGATCCTTCGGGCTCACCGGCTTTGTGAACACAACGTCGGAATCAACGTAGGTGAAGTAATCGGCATCGGAATAGGTATACGCCCGGAGCTTCTCTACTTGTTGCCAGAGATATCGGTCACCCTGCTCATGGGTGTAATGCACCTTCTCCGTCGTCAGGTTCAAAGGCTTCAACGCTTCCTTCTCCTCCTCGGGGAACAGGAGAACGACGTCCCTGAATCCTGTGCAGAATTTCTGGATTGAGCGAAGGCTGTACTTTAGCCAGTCAACGTCTTTGGCGCAGGATTTTATGAAGATGTCGTTGGTCATGGTTTCAGTAGTTTTTCAAGCTCGTCGGCGCAGCGGCGGAGGGTGGATTCATTTAGTCTACAGCTTCTTTTCAAATCGTTTCATCAGTTGTAGGCAGAAGACGGCTGACCACGCTAAGGCAATCAGAGTGTCCGTCCAGCGATTAGTGTGACCGGCGCGTTGAATGGACAGTGTCCAGACAAGAGCGGACATGAATATCAGTGTGGTCTTCACAGCTTGCCCCCAGTCGCCTCGGCAGGTTTCCGATACACATTGCGAGGCGTGTCGTCTTCTGCCGGGAGTCCGTGTTGCCACTGACAGTTCTTCGTCGGGCAATACTGACCGATAGGGTCGCGCCTCAACCGAGCACCGCAATAGCGGCAGTGGGTCCATTTAACTCGATTACTCATACTTTCTCCTTAGCCTCGGCGGGTGGGTGCTTTGCGCGGTAGGCGGCGAGTGCAGCGTAGCCATCATGCCACGGCTGGTGTTGGCCGTGCGATTCCAACAAGCCATCCAACGCCTTCGCCAACGCCTCGGCATCTTCGCGTGGCACCGAACCGTGGTCAGGATACGGTCCGCCACTGTCGGATTCCACGACCGCGTCACCGGCAGGCTTGCCCATCACACCGTCGAGCACGCCGCTGTCGACGATAGCCTTTGCCACCGTGTTAATCCCAACCAAGGCAATCCGTTTACTTTCACAGTCCGGCAGACTTTCGATGGCTTTCTTTAGCACTTCCAACTCGCCCGCGTCACCGGCAGGGTCGTCGAGCGTGGCGAGAGCTTCCACTGCGAATCCAACCGCGACATCGTATCTGGAGATGCCGTTGTATTCATCATACTCGCTTAGTCCAGCATCACGAACGCTAACCAACGCCTCCCGCGCCACCTCCAGCCGCGCCTTGGTCGCCGCCAACTCGGACTTGAGCGAAGCGTTCTCAGCCCGCACAGCATTCTCCTCGCTGTTGAGCCAGCGAAGGTGACTTGCTTCCGCTCTGGCTGCGGCGAGGTCGGCTTGTAGAATCTCCACGCTCTGTGCGCCGAGCGTCTTCCATTTGTCGAGTTCAGCATGCAGCGCGATGATGTCTCCAGCATCGGCGGCGGCCCGGCGTTCTATCTCCGCTCGAAGTTTGGCGTTGTCTGCTTTTGCAGCATCCCTAGCATTCATTAGCCGCTCCACCTGCTTCTGCTGGATCTTGGTGATGTTCTCCAAGCGCGCGATCTCCGCTTCCGCCAGTTCGATGTCGGTCATAGCTTTGCTTTCAACTCCTCCACGATTTTCTTGTGCCCGGCCTCCGCTTCGTCCCAGGTCCGGTAACGTTCTGTACGTTCGTCTCCATCCGGAGAATCGAACACCATCGTCTCGAACACCAGACCTTCGCTGTTTGGTCCCCAGCCGTGGTCCAGGCCGAGGAATACGGTTGAGATGAAGGCATTGCCGACATGCTCCTGCGCCACGATCCGATCCTTGGATTCGAACATTCTGCCCCACTCAAAGATGTTCGTGCACGGAATAACCTGGTGGCCGTCCAGAATGAAGTGACCTGATTCGATGGGGATTTCGCCGTCTAATGGGATCATGCGTTGCTCTTGATTTGGTGTGTCGCTGCGAACTTTTTGTCTGCAAGAAACTTCAGACGCTCAGCCTCGGTGGTCACGCAGTTGCCGTATGCCGAGTAGACCGACGACAGCCATCCGACGTGGTCCACGGCATTTTCCCCGTGGAAGTTCCAGATTGCCCGGCCGAGCGCAAGGTCGAATGCCGTCAGGCGTTTGGACCAGTTCACGATGTCCACGTCGAACCCGGCGAACACATTTAGCAGCGCGGCGGTCTGGTAAACCGCAAGCGATCCGTTGGGATAGTAAGCCGCCCCGGTGCAGTCCGTCGGATTTGTGTTGGAATAAAAGCTCATCGGGATGCCGGTCGCGTTCTGATAATTCCAAGCTTCCCTTACAACCCGACTGCCAAATTCACGGCCGCCTGATGACATGTTCCACACCACCGGCGTTCCGGCGCAGGCGATGCCATTCGGGTAACGGCTGAAGAAATCGTGGAAGATCCATGCGTCGAACCCGTCCCCGACCACCCTTGAGTCCGACTCCATGAACAGGTAGTAATCCATCTTCGCTGCCTTGGCGATCTCCAGCGCCTTAAAGAATATCCAGTTGTTTATCGACCAAGGTGGTTTCCTACTGCCGAAGTCCGGCCATTTCACCAACTGCGAAGGGTTCCACTTCGTACTGTCTGAGAACAGATAGAGCGGGTACACAGGTTTTACCCGGCTGATGTTGGCAAAGAATGAATCTGAGTTGCAGACGCCTGGCGGGGGAATGTAGCTGACGGTTCCGAGATTCATTATTCCTTTCGCCGCCACTCCATCACAGTAAATGGCTTGATGTCGGGGATTACTTTCCTGGCCTGAAGCGAGGCTGGCCCGTTATAGGTCGTCGGCTTGAACCCTTCAGCAATCATCACGGTTACTTCCGCCTCGTCGCCGATCGCGTTCTTCACCCGGGCGATGTAGGCGATCTTCGGTGTGCCCGGGACGATCTTCTTGAACCCGCTACCGGGACGTTTCTTCTTCGGCTTTGGCGGTGGCGTAAGGTCCACGGCAGCCGCCATGGGCTGCGCCTTAACTTCCGGCGGAAGCGGGGCGAGCAGTTCCTCCGGGTTGAGCGGGGGAGGCACGGTGGACATCGGCTCCACCAGACCTCGAGGAGCAACGATGCCAGGACCCAGCGCCGCCGTGCCAACGACGAAGAACGAATCGTCTGGAGTTCTGCCTTCGAAGATGCGCTGCGAACCGTCCCAGTCGCGGCACAGGAACTTCAGCTCGCCGTCGATCTCGATGACTTGGGCGAACAATCCCTTTTTCTGGCCTTGGTTGAATTGGACGACTGACCGAGGTTGTAGTTGATTGGTGGGCATATTATCAGGGCAAATTGGCCTGCTAATCAATGGTTCTACGACTCCGTTGCGGAGCGTTCGGAAAGCGATTGCAGGAATGTCTCGCCAAGTGTCAGGGCCTTATCTGGATCGCCGTCTTG
>Ga0068862_100005920_pt1 | contig 10183 bp, 8 predicted proteins | sample KBSSwiS52_FD_66598 | JGI IMG/M metagenome (GOLD analysis project Ga0068862, IMG submission 66598) | Switchgrass rhizosphere microbial communities from Kellogg Biological Station, Michigan, USA - KBS Switchgrass S5-2 | ecosystem: Host-associated > Plants > Roots > Rhizosphere > Soil ... | reverse complement strand
GGCCGCGCGTACATCAGCGTCTTCACGTGGCGGTAGTCGTCGGAGCCCGCGCCTTCGATCATGTAGCACGCCAGGGTCCACGGGCTGCCGGAAAAACCGATCAGCGGCACGCGGCCGTCGAGCGCCTTGCGAATGGTCGCCACGGCGTCGAACACATAGCGCAGCTTCGCCAGATCGGGCACCTGCAACGCCCGGATCGCTGCCTCGTCGCGCAGCGGCCGCTCGAAGCGCGGGCCTTCGCCCGCCGCGAAGCTCAGCCCCAGCCCCATCGCATCGGGCACGGTGAGGATGTCGGAAAACAGAATCGCCGCGTCGAGCGCATAGCGATCGAGCGGCTGCAGCGTGACCTCGGTGGCAAACGCCGGATTGGTGGCCAGCCCCATGAAACTGCCGGCCTGTTCGCGCGTGGCACGGTATTCGGCGAGATAGCGGCCTGCCTGCCGCATCAGCCACACCGGTGTGTATTCGGTCGGCTGGCGCAGGCAGGCGCGCAGGAAGACATCGTTGCGAAGCGGCGCGGCGGGCATCGCGCGATTATCGGCGCCCTGGGCGCCCACCCTATGATCGCGTGACGACATGAGACCCCCACGCTCGCTCCGCTCGCTGCCCCCCGAGGGGGCGCTCGGCACCCTTCGGGCGGCCGGGCGGGTGCCGACATGAAACCGCTGATCCTGATCGTCGAAGACGAGCCCGGTATCGCCGACACGCTGCAGTACGCACTGCGCACCGAGGGCTTCGAGCCGAGCTGGTGCGCGAGTGCCGAGGCCGCGCTGACGGCCGTAGCGCAGCGCGCACCGGCGCTGGTGATTCTCGACGTCGGGCTGCCCGACATGAGCGGCTTCGAGCTGTTCAAGAGGCTGCGTGCGCAGCTCGACGTGCCGGTGGTGTTTCTCACCGCGCGCGGCGACGAGATCGATCGCGTCGTCGGCCTCGAACTGGGCGCCGACGACTACGTGCCCAAGCCGTTTTCGCCGCGCGAGTTGGTCGCGCGGGTGCGCAGCGTGCTGCGCCGCTCGGCGCGCCCGGCCGCTGCGCCGGCGGCCGAGCCCGCGCGCGCGTTCGACGTCGACGACGGCAAGCGACAGATCCGCTTCTACGGGCGCGTGCTGGAGCTGTCGCGCTACGAGTTCGGCCTCCTGCGCACGCTGGTGCGGCGGCCGGGCCATGTGTACACGCGCGATGCGCTGCTCGAGCTGGTGTGGGACGGCGCCAGCGAGAGCCTGGACCGCACCGTCGATGCGCACGTCAAGACCGTGCGCGCCAAGCTGAAGGCGGTCGCACCGACGCTGGAGCCGATCCGCACGCACCGCGGAGTCGGCTACGCGCTGGCGGAAGACCTGCCACCCGCCTTACCCGCGTGACAGCCCGCACGCGCATCTTCGTCGGCATCCTGCTGGTCTACACGATCGGCGTCGGCGTGCTGATGTGGCGCCTGTTGGCCGACATCGACCCGCGCTACCGCGAGTCGGCCGAGGAGTCGCTGGTGGAGACCGCGCACCTGATGGCCAGCCTGCTCGAAGCGCGCAGCAGCGGCGGACTCGACACCACATGGCTCGAACCGTTGTTTCGCGATCTCTATGCGCGTCGCTTCGAGGCCGACATCTTCGGCATGCGGAAAGAAAGCGTCGAGCTGCGCGCCACCGTGGTCGACGCGCAGGGCATCGTGCTGTTCGACTCGCTCGGCCGCCACGAGGGCAAGGACTTCTCGCAATGGCGCGACGTGAAGCTGGCGCTGGCGGGCAAGTACGGCGCGCGCACCAGCCCCGACCTCGACGGCGACTCCAACACCTCGGTGATGGTGGTCGCCGTGCCGGTGCGCGTGAACGGACAGATCGTCGGCGCGGTGTCGATGGCCAAGCCTGCACTCAGCTTCGGTCAGTTCATCGAAGCGGCGCGGCGCAAGACGCTGCTGGTCGGGCTGACAGCCGGCGTTTCCGTGCTGCTGCTCGCGGTGTTCGTCAGCCTCTGGCTGGTGCGGCCGTTCGGCCTCGTCACCGATTCGCTGCGCGACGTGCGGCGCCAGCGCCGGCTCGATCTGCGCCTGCTCGGGCGACGCGTGGTCGGCTCGGTCGGCGCGGCGTTCGACGAGATGCGCGATGCCATCGCCGGCCGCCACTACGTGGCCGACTACGTGCAGACGCTGACGCACGAGTTGAAGAGCCCGCTGTCGGCCATCCGCGGCGCGGCGGAGTTGTTGCGCGAGCCCGGCATGCCGGAAGCCGATCGGCAGCGCTTCATCGCCAACGTGGGCCGCGAGACGCAGCGCATCCAGGAGCTGGTGGACCGGATGATGGAGCTCACCGCGCTGGAGCGCCGCCGCACGCTCGGGCCCACCGAGCCCGTGGCCTTGCGCCCGCTGCTGCAAGACCTCGCCAGCAGCGCCGAAGCCGCCGGCGCGCCGCGCCACCTGCGCGTGGTGCTCGAAGAGGGCAGCGATGTCACGGTCGACGGCGATGCGCTGCTGCTGCGCCGCGCAGTGGGCAACCTGCTCGACAACGCCATCGACTTCTCTCCGGAGAGTGGCACGATCGCGCTCGCGATCACGCGCAAGGGGCGGCGCGTCGACGTGACCGTGCGCGACCGCGGCCCGGGCATTCCCGACTATGCGGGCGGCCAGGTGTTCGAGAAGTTCTTTTCGCTCGCGCGGCCGCACAACAAGCGCAAGAGCACCGGACTCGGTCTGGCGTTCGTCAAGCAGATCGCGCAGTTGCACCGAGGCCGCGTGAGCCTGCGCAATGCCCAGGGTGGTGGCGCGCTTGCAACCTTGAATCTGCCGTGCGCCGACGCGCCGCGGTGACACCGATATTCGCGGCCGCGCGTCGACTCACGCCAGTCGACGCAGCAGTTTGAACGCTTGCACCGCCACCAGGCGCACCGAGTCGAACATCTCGGCAATCTCGAACAACACGAAGAAGCCGATCGAATACACGGCGGCCGGCCGTGTGTGTTCCAGGCGCAGCAGGAAGCCGGTCAATACGTGCCGCATCTGCAGCAGCGGAGCGGCCAGCGCCAGCGCGGTACCGAGCAGCGCACCGGCGATCAGGTCGCTGGGGTAGTGGAAGCCGACGTACAGCCGCGGCAGACAGATGAACGCCACGGCGTGCAGCACCGCCCACGCGCCAACCGGCCGCGACACGCGCCACAACGACACCGCCATCACGAACGCCAGCACCGCGTGGTCGCTCGGGAATGAGCTCCAGGTGCGCAGGCCGGTCTCGACTGCCTGGGGCACGCTGAGCGCGAGATCGGCGGCGGCCAGGGGCCGCTCGCGAAACGGCAGCGCCAGCGCCAGTGCACGCGCGAGGAACAGCGACACGAAGCTCAGCACCAGCGCTTCGAGCAGCACCTGACGCCGCGCTTCCTGCCGCGGATGGGGCTGGAACCACAACCAGCACATCGCGACGATCAGCGGCAGAAAGCGCGTCACGTGCGCCTTCAACAGCCAGGCGACGAACAGGTCGAACGTCGGCCAGCGACCCACGAAGTGGTTGGCCCATGCCACCACGGACCCATCCCACCCCAGGAGCTCGTACGGAGTCATGGTGCCCTCTTCTTGTTGAAACAGTCGAACGCCTCGGCGAGCAAATCCCGTGCCGACCCATTTCACACGCACTTCACACAACGCACACGCAGCGCCGCGCGGCAGCACGCGCGCTTCGAACCCTGTTCGCACAGGCCCGCGACAGTGGCGCATCGACGTCGACCGTCTCGGCAGCACAACAGGAGGATCCATGCCGACCTTACGAGCGCCCCGCCACGAACCCCTTTCCATCGGCCGCGTGCTCGCCTGCATCGCGCTGTCGATCCTCGCGGCGCTGGCCTTGGTGGCGTGGGCACCTGCGCACGCCGACGATGCCGAGGCGCGCGCCGCCGAGAGCCCCTACTTCCACGTCAAGAGCGACGACCCGACGCTCGACGCGCTGCCGCTCAAGGGCACGCAGGTCGATGTGAAGATCTCGGGCGTGATCGCCGACGTGGTGGTGACGCAGCACTATCGCAACGAAGGCCAGCGCCCGATCGAAGCGAAGTACGTGTTTCCCGGTTCGACGCGGGCTGCGGTGCATGCGATGAACGTGCGCCTCGGCGACCGCCTGATCAGCGCGCAGATCCGCGAGAAGCAGCGCGCGCGCATGGAATACGACGCCGCCAAGCGCGAGGGCAAGACCACCGCGCTGCTGGAGCAGGAGCGGCCCAACGTGTTCTCGATGAACGTGGCCAACATCCTGCCCGGTGACGACGTGCGCGTCGAGCTGAAATACACCGAGCTGATCGCGCCCGATGCCGGCCAGTACCGCTTCGTGTTCCCCACGGTCGTCGGCCCGCGCTACCGCTCGCCGAATGCGTCGCCCGCCAACGGCCCCCTGTCGGCCACCGCGCACCTGCCGGAAGGTGTGCGCTCGAACACCACGTTCGACCTGTCGGTGCAGCTGCATGCGCCGCTGCCGGTGAGCGAGGTGGTGAGCCACACGCACAAGCTCGAGGCGCAAGGCGTCGGCACCGAGCGCGTGACGCTGGCACTGGCCGACGAGGGCATGCGCGACAACCGCGACTTCATCCTCGAGTACAAGCTCGGCGGCGAGCGCACCGCCACCGGCCTGATGCTGTACAGCGCGCCGGGCTCTCCCGAAGCCGAGAACTTCTTCCTCGCGCTGGTCGAGCCGCCGAAGGCCGTGGCACCGGTGCAGATCAACCCGCGCGACTACATCTTCGTGGTCGACATCTCCGGCTCGATGCACGGCCAGCCGCTCGCCACTGCCAAGGTGCTGTTGCGCGACCTGATCAGCGGCCTGCGGCCCAGCGACAGCTTCAACGTGGTGCTGTTTTCCGGCTCGAGCCGCGTGCTGTCGGAACAATCGGTGCCGGCCACGCAGGCCAACATCGCGCGTGCCATCAAGACCATCGACCAGATGGGCGGCGGCGGCAGCACCGAGATCGTGCCGGCGCTGCGCCGCGTGGCCGCGCTGCCCAAGCCGGCCGACGTGTCGCGCAGCGTGATCGTCGTGACCGACGGCTACGTCTCGGTCGAGAACGAGGTGTTCCAGCTGGTGCGCCGCAATCTCGACAACGCCAACGTGTTCGCTTTCGGCATCGGCTCGTCGGTGAACCGCCACCTGATCGAAGGCCTGGCGCGCGCCGGCCAGGGCGAGGCCTTCATTGTCACCAAGCCCGAACGCGCAGCGGAGCAGGCCGAGCGCCTGCGCCGCATGATCGACTCGCCGGTGCTCACGCAACTGAAGGCGCGCTTCACCGGGCTGGACGTGTACGACGTCGAGCCGGCGTCGCTGCCCGACGTGATGGCGGGCCGCCCGGTGGTGGTGTGGGGCAAGTGGCGCGGCTCTGCCGCTGGCGCCAAGCTGATCCTGCAAGGCCATAGCGCGAGCGGCACGCACACGGACGTGGTGGACGCGCCGGCGCCCGATCCCGACGCAGTGGCACTGAAGCACCTGTGGGCGCGCCAGCGCATCGCGCAGCTCGGCGACGAAGAGGCGTTGATGGGCGGCCAGACGCAGCGCGAGCCGATCACCGCGCTCGGTTTGACGTACGGGCTGCTCACGCAGTACACCAGTTTCATCGCGGTCGACCAGGTGGTGCGCACGCAGCAACCCGCGGTGCCGGTGGACCAACCGCTGCCGTTGCCCGAAGGCGTGAGCAAGCTCGCCGTCGGGGGTGTTCCGGCGCAAACCTTCGGCGCGGTGGTGCCGAGCACGCCGGAGCCGCGACTGGTGTTCGCGCTGTTGGTGATCGGCCTGCTCGGCATGGCCGCGTGGGGACGCCGGCAACGGCTCACCGCCGCGGCACGCTGAAGGGCGAGCACCGTGTCGCTCGCCCACACCCTGTCGTGTCGTCCGGTGCGCCTCGGCGCGCTCGACTGGATCGCGCTGCAAGCGCTGGCCCTGTGGCCGCACGGCGCGTACCTGGTGCAGCGTGCGGTCGACGGCTCGGACGATCCGCTCGGGCTGCTGGCGTTGGCCGCGGTCGCAGCGTGGGTCGTGTGGCAGCGCCACAGCCTGCGCTTGACGCCGCGCATCGGGTGGCTCTTTGCCTCGATGGCCGCCGCCATCGCCGCCAACGGCGCGTGGTGGGCCGGTGTGCCGGCGCTGCTGGCGTCGTTGCTCGCGGCGTCGTCGTTGGCCTGCGCGCTGCTCGCGTGGTGGCCGGCGAGACACCCGCGCCTGGCGCTGGTTGGACTGGTGGTGCTGGCGCTGCCGTGGATCGCGTCGCTGCAGTTCTATCTCGGTTTTCCGCTGCGCGTGATCACCGCCCAGCTCAGTGCCTGGGGTCTGCAGGGTGCGGGCTTCGACGCCGTGCGCAGCGGCGCGTCGATGGTGGTGAACGGCCGGCTCGTGATCGTCGATGCGCCTTGCTCCGGCGTACAGATGGCGTGGCTGGCGTACTTCACCGCGTGTGCCGTCGCGGCCGCGACCGGCCTGGGCGATTCGCTGTTCGTGCGCCGCGCCGCTTGGGTCGGCGCGATCGTGCTGCTCGGCAATGTGCTGCGCAACAGCGTGCTGGTCGCGCTCGAAGCGCGCCCTGGCGGCTTGAGCGCGGCGTGGCACGAGGCGATCGGGCTCGCCGTGCTGGCAGCCGTGTGCGCAGCGGTGCTGTTGATGGTGCAACGACGGGAGGTGGCGCGTGTTTGAGGTTCGAGTCGCGGCGCTGAAGCGCTGGTGTGCACAGCACAGCGCCGAACACTGGCCGCGCATGCTGGCGCTGGTGCTGGTGGCCTGTGCGCTGTGGCCGCTGGCCGGCCGCGGCCATGCCGAGGCGCTGCACACGCTGCCGGCCCATGAATGGCCCACCGAGATCGACGGCGTCGCGCTGCGCCCACTGGCACTCACCGCAGTGGAACAGCGCTTCGCGCAGAAGTTTCCCGGCCGCATCGGCCGCTTCGAGGCAGGCGGCGACGTCTGGGTGCTGCGCGACATCGCGCGCCCGACGCGGGCACTGCACCCGGCCGGCGATTGCTTTCGCGGCCTGGGCTATCGCATTGAGCAGACCCGGTTGCACAGCGACGCTGACGCGCGCTTGTGGCGCTGCTTCGTCGCCGAGCGCGACGGCGAGCGCGTGCGCGTGTGCGAACGCATTGTCGACGCGCAGGGCCAGGGTTTCGTCGATGCGTCGTCGTGGTTCTGGGCCGCTGCGCTCGGGCAATCGAACGGTCCGTGGCGTGCGCTGACCCGTGTGGAGGGACTGTGAGCCATCGCCGGGCCGCCCCAAGATGGCTCGCTCCCCCTCGGGGGGACGGCGCGGAACGCGCCAAGGGGGTCGCATGAGCCTCAAGTCGAGAACCTGGCTGCGCCGTGCGCTGTTCGGCGCATCGGTGCTGCTGTGCGCCGGTGCCGTGTTCGTCGCCACGGTGCTCGCGATCGCGCTGCATGCGCTCAAGCCGTCGCCCGATGAATGGAGGACCACCGTGTACCTCGGACCGTGGCCGCGCGAACTCAGCATGCCGGGATTGATCCGCTGGGCGGCACACCCGCTGGCCGCACCGCTGCTCGATGGGCGTGTGCTGCGCACGCGCTTCGGCCGCTGGCAACTGCACCGCAAGGGCCACGACCTCGAAGCGGTGTGCGCGCCGTGCCGGGTGCAGCTGCCGGCGCTCGGCCCAACGCCGCTGCAGTTCGCGCGCGTGCACGTGCGTGCCAGCCATGAAGGTGCGGGCCGCTTCGCCGGGGCGATGACCTTCGCCGAGAACGCCAGTGAAGTGACGCTGAACTTCAACGCGCAGCTCGATCGGCGTGGCATCGATCTGAAGCTCGCGATGGCGCCGACGTCGATGGCCACCGTGGTGCAGGTGCTCGGACACGACCTGCCCGAGGCCGCCAGCGTGCAGGTGGGCGGCACGCTGGCGTTCAGCGCCAGTGCACGCTGGCCCGAAGGCGCGTGGCAGGCCAAGCCACTGCTGCGCGACTTCACGGTCACCGGGCTCGGCACCGAGCGCTTGCTCGACGCTCAATTGCCGCCGGCGTGCCGCACGACGGCAGGCGACAGCGCGGTGCTCGCCGGCTGGTTGCCGCGCGCGCTGATCGCGGCGGAAGACGCGCGCTTCTACGAGCACCCCGGCTACGAGCTCGACCACATGCTCGCCGCCTGGCAGCACAACCAGCGCGACGGTGCGCCGTTGCGCGGCGGCAGCACGCTGACGCAGCAGCTCGCCAAGTTCACCATCACCGGCGACGACCGCAGCGCCACACGCAAGCTGCGCGAGCTGCTCTATGCGGTGGAGATGGAGCGCACGCTCGGCAAGGCGCGCATCCTGCAGCTCTACCTCGCGCTCGCCCCCTGGGGCGACGGCGTGTGCGGCGCCGAGCGCGCGGCGCAGGTCTACCTCGGCAAGAGTGCGGCGAAGGTCGGGCCGGTGTCGGCGGCATGGCTGGTGAGCCTGCTGCGCAACCCCGACGCGCACGTGCAGCGCGCGGTGCGCGCACGCGAGATCGATCGCGATCGCGTCAAGCAGATCGTGGCCGGGATGCGACCGATGAGCGCCGCGCAACGCACGCTGGCCAACGAGCAGCTGCTGGAATGGATGCCGTGGTGATGCTGAATTAGCCGATCAGCTTCGGCAGCCAGGTCGCGATCGCCGGCAACCAGAACACGGCGGCCAGCAGCAGCAGGCTCATCGCGACGTACGGCACCACCGCAGCGAAGATGTGGCCCATCGTCACCGCAGGCGGTGCCACGCCGCGCATCGTCATCAGCAGCAGCCCGTGCGGCGGCAGCAACAGGCCGAGCTGCATGCAGATCAGGTACATCACGCCGAACCACACCAGGTCGATCTGCAGCGCCTGCACCACCGGCATGAAGATCGGCAAGGTGATCATCATCATGCTCACCTGGTCGACGAACACGCCGAGGAAGATCAGCATCAGCATCATCGCGACGATGATCGCGCTCGGCGACAGGCCCTGGCCGGTGATGGCCTGCACCAAGCCGCTGCTGGCGCCGGAGAACGACAGGATCTGCGCGAACGTGGTGGCGCCGAGGATGATGAACAGGATCATCGCGGAGATCGATGCCGTGCCGCGCAGCGCCTGCACCAGCGCCTTCCAGCTCAACGCGCGGTACAGCAGCGCGAACACCAGGGTCGCGAACGCGCCCACCGCGGCGCACTCGGTCGGCGTGGCCCAGCCGGCCACCAGCGCGCCAACCACGACGCCGAAAATCGACAGGCACGGCAACACGTAGAGCACGAACGGCCGCCACTTGTCCCAGCCCAGGTGCACCGGTGCGTCGGGCTCGGGCGGCGCCAGGTGCGGCGCGGTGTGCACGCGCGCGACGATCCAGACCACGAACGCCACCGACAGGATCAGCCCTGGCACCACGCCGCCGATCAACAGCTTGGAGATCGAGATGCCCGACAGCGAACCGAGGAGCACGGTCAGCGCCGACGGCGGGATCAGCATGTCGACCGCACCGATCGCCATGATCGGGCCGGTGGCGAGCGTCGGGTGGTAGCCGCGCTGCAGCATCACCGGCAGCATCAGCGAGCCGAGCATCGCGGTGGTGGCGATGGTCGAACCCGAGATCGCGGAGAACACCGTGCCCGCCACCACGGCGACCACCGCGAGCCGGCCGGGAATGCGCGTGATGAGGCGCTCGACGCCGTCGATCACCTTGAGGGCCAGGCCGGTGTGGAACAGGATCTCGCCCATCAGCACGAACAGCGGAATCGGCGTCAGCGAGAACGACGTCAGCGAGATCACGCTGGAGCGCGCGAGCTGCATCAGCCCCGCCTCGCCGCCCATGTAGAGCCAGGCGCCGACGATGTTGATGGCGATGAAGGTCAGCGCCACCGGCATGCCGATGAACAGCAGCAGGGTCGAGCCGCCGAGCATCAGCCAGGCGGCGGCCTGCCAGCTCACGAAGCACTCACCGCGTCACCGCGCGGGCCGCGCTCGGCATGCAGCAGCCGGTGCATGCGGAACACCATCTCGATGGCCAGCAGCACGAAGATGAACGGCAGCGGCGACAGCCACCACCACTCCGGCGTGACCAGCGTCTTGATGTTGACCGCACCCGACTTGTAGCTGGACCACGCAGCCGCGGAGGCATAGCCCGCCAGCACGACGCAGCACAGCAGCCCGATCACGTCGCCGGCCCACTCCAGCGACCACGCCAGCTTGGCTGGGATCGCGCGCAGCAGGATGTCGACGCGGATGTGCTGGCCCTGGCGCAGCAGCCA
>Ga0068862_100005917_pt1 | contig 10185 bp, 10 predicted proteins | sample KBSSwiS52_FD_66598 | JGI IMG/M metagenome (GOLD analysis project Ga0068862, IMG submission 66598) | Switchgrass rhizosphere microbial communities from Kellogg Biological Station, Michigan, USA - KBS Switchgrass S5-2 | ecosystem: Host-associated > Plants > Roots > Rhizosphere > Soil ... | reverse complement strand
ACTTATAAAGTATAAGTAAACTTTAAGGGTTCGATATCCCCCTTTAGGGGGTTAGGGGGCGGTGGCCAACTTATTTAGTACGGTGGACGGCATAATGTCCCTTCCCTCTGAAGGGGGTTCCGCAACTCTCTACAATTGTTTGAGACTTTATAAAAATCAGGTATAAGTAACTTGAAGAGGTTCAATGTCCCCCTTTAGGGGTTAGGTTGTCAACTCTATCACCGTAATCTCCGGCAGTATTCCTACTCTTCCAGGATACCCGATAAAGCCAAATCCGGGGTTCACATATAATTTTTGTTTTCCTTCCTCATAAAGGCCTGCCCATTGTTTATAAATATACTGAACGGGACTCCATTTAAACCCGGGAATTTCAATCCCGAATTGCATTCCATGGGTATGCCCGCTAAGCATCAGATCTACATCACTGTACAGGGGCCTCACCTGCGCATCCCAATGGCTGGGATCGTGGCTTATTAAAATCTTAAACGGAGCTTTTTCTGTTCCGGCATAAGCTTTAGGCATGTCACCATACTTTGGAAAGCGTGCTTTATTGCTCCAGTTTTCAATACCTATTATTGCAATTTCTTCTCCACCTTTTTCGAGGATAACATGTTCATTCATCAGCAGCCGCCAGCCAAGATCAGCATGAACCTTTTCAAGATTTCTTAGATTCTGTGATTTACTTATTCCATTTTGAGGCCAGCTTATGTAATCACCATAATCGTGATTTCCAAAAGTAGAATACACACCGAGCGGCGCTTTTATTTTACTAAAAACATCCATATAATCCTGCATCTCTGTTGTCTTATCATTTACAAGATCGCCACTGAAAATGACCAGGTCTGCATTCTGCGCCAGGATTTTTTCTACACCATGTATCACAGCCTTTTTATTTGTAAAGCTGCCGGAATGTACATCACTAAAGTGTACAATTTTCAATCCCTTAAAAGAAGCAGGGAGATTATCAAACCGGAGAGAGAGCCTTTTGACCTGGTAATTATATTTATTACCAAAACCATACACGAGACTTCCAAAAAGACTGCTTCCGGCAGCCAGACCCAGCCAGCTTAAAAATACGGACCTGCTTATACCTTCGTCATTTAATTCTGCACCCTCGGTATTCCTGAAAAGAAGTTTGCCGGCAATGAACTGGATCAGCCTTCTTATATCATCAGCTAAAAAGAAAATAATGGCAAAAAATTTTGCCAGGAATAAACCGACCACGGTGGCAAAAAGATACGTTCTTACTTTTTTGGGTAAAAAATCCGGGCCTGTAAAAACAAAAAGTAAAAACCCGATAATCGCAAAAAATGAAATGATCCAATAAATAGCATAAATAATGGTTTTGATTTTTGGAGAAGCTGAATGGCTAACGGTTTTTACTGCCTGGAAAACATACGTATCCAGTAAAACCATGATAATTACGAATATGAAAGCTCCTAATGGTGTACGCATTGAATCACTGATTTTCCTTAGTTCCTGAATTAAAAATTTATAAACCCTGTTATTTGTTCGCTGATTGCCTGCAAAGTTTCATCATTCAGGCGGCCATTTTTATCCATCACTTTATCAATTTGCGATATGGGTAATTTATTATGATGCACATTCATTTTCATGTAATGCAACGACGCAGAAAGATGATCCATTCCTCTCAGGTTACCTGCACGGCCGGTTGAAACTCCTGTGAGGAGGGCTTTTTTATGATACCAGGCATTTGCAATATCGCTGTTATCAATCATAGCTTTTAGAACTCCCGGAAAAGTGCCATTGTATTCTGGTATGATAAAAATAAAATTTTGTGTGGGAATTAAAATTTCCTGTTCAATTTTCAGGAACCCGGGGGTCCTGGCCAGTACATCCATATTTTTTAATGAAAGAATGGTGGCATCTATATTTTTTTCCTGTAAAATCCTATGGTATTCAGCAGCTACTTTTTCGGAATAGCTTCCCACGCGGTGCGTTCCGCTTATTATTGTATACATCGTACAAATTTACCCGGCTTTATCGCAGGTTTTGAAAAAAATTAAAATTGTTAGAAGTTAGTTGATTAATAATACACTTTTACAAGAAGAATCTTCCCTAATATTATACCTAATAATTAAATTTGCCAAACTTGAAAGTTCAAAGTTCAGAGTTTGAAGTTAAAAGTTGAGGGCTGAAAACCAAAAGCTGAAATTTATGAAGAAATGCAGATTTAGAGTCTGGATTATTAAATGACAGGAACGGGAAAAAAGGAAAAATAATATATGGGGAAAATAATTGGAATAGCGAATCAAAAAGGTGGCGTAGGTAAAACAACAACAGCCATCAACCTGGCTGCAAGCCTTGCGGTACTTGAATTTAAAACTTTACTGGTCGATGCCGACCCACAGGCGAATAGCACTACGGGAGTGGGATTTGACCTGCATAACATCACTACGGGCGTATATGATTGCATGGTAAATGACACTCCCGCTAAGGATGTTATTCTAAAAACAGAAATCCCTTACCTCGATCTCATGCCATCGCATATTGACCTGGTGGGTGCCGAAATTGAAATGATCAATTATCCTGACAGGGAAAGTGTTTTGAAAAATATCCTTAGGGAAGTCAAAGATCAGTACGAATTTATTGTAATTGATTGCTCACCCTCTTTGGGATTAATTACAGTAAACGCTCTCACCGCTGCAGATAGCGTATTAGTACCCGTGCAAGCCGAATTTTTTGCACTGGAGGGGCTCGGTAAGTTATTGAATACAATAAAAATTGTGCAGAACAGGCTCAACACGTCGTTGCAAATTGAGGGCCTGCTTATGACGATGTACGATGGAAGACTTCGTTTATGCAACCAGGTAGTGAGCGAAGTCCGGCGCCATTTTGAAGACCTTGTATTTACAAGCATTATTCATCGTAACACCAAGCTTAGCGAGGCACCAAGTTTTGGCAAGCCAGCTATACTTTATGACGCAGAAAGCAAGGGAGCCATTAATTATTTGAATCTTGCCAAGGAAATCCTCCAAAGGAACAATATGACAAAGATGACGCAACAGGAAAAAATGCTGGAACAGTTTTAAGCCATTTGCATTTAACAAACCAATGCAGCGAAAAAAATTAACATGAGTACTCCTATTAAAAAAGATGCTTTAGGTAAAGGTATCAGGTCGTTGTTACAGAATATCGACGCTGACCTCACCACTACCGCAAACACTTTACAAAAAGAGTCACCCGGAAAATTCAGCCCGGTTAATATCCGTATTCCGCTTGGCATGATCGAAGCAAATCCAGATCAGCCAAGGCATGATTTTGATGAAACCACTCTTAGTGAGCTTGCTGCTTCAGTAAAAATGCATGACATTATACAGCCACTTACTGTTACGAAACTTACCAACGGGCGGTACCGGATCATCGCAGGTGAAAGAAGGTTCAGGGCCGCAAAAATAGCCGGTCTTGCTGATGTTCCCGTATATATAAGAGAAACTAAAAATTCTAAAACGCTTGAGCTTGCCTTACTCGAAAATTTACAACGGGAGGATCTCAATGCAATTGAAATTGCCCTGAGTTATAAACAATTAATGGAAGAACTCGATTATACCCAGGAACATCTTGCGGAGCGCATGGGGAAAGAAAGAAGCACCGTTACCAATTATATCCGCCTCTTAAAGTTACCTCCCGACATACAGGCAGCTGTAAGAAATGGAATTATCAGCATGGGCCATGCCAGGGCATTAATAAATGTAGACGTAGTTGATAAGCAATTATACATTTTTAATGAAATAAAAAATAAAGAACTTTCTGTAAGGCAAACCGAAGACCTTGTAAGAAAATTATATATTCCGGCAAAGGGCGTTGTTAATAATTCGGTAAAAGCCGCTCTACAACCATCTCTAAAAAAAATTGAAGATAATTTAGCATCTTATTTCAGCACTAAGGTGAAAATGACTCAAAACAAAAAAGGTACTGGCAGCATTACTCTTGATTACTATTCAGTCGAAGAATTAAATTCAATTTTAGATAAGATGCAGGTACCGCTGGATTAAGGTTATGCTAAAACGATCCTTACTTTTTGCAACACTTTTATTCGTTCTCCTGTTGCATGATACAAAGCTATTTGCGCAGCAAAAAGACACGTTACTCATAAAAGGAAATACCCGGGCTGATACAAGTGGTAAAAGTTTGCTGGCGCTTGATACAGCCATATCAAAAAAACACAATCCAAAAATTGCTACATTGCGATCTGCCATATTACCTGGATGGGGCCAGGCATACAACAAAAAATATTGGAAAATTCCCATTGTTTACGGTGCACTGGGCACAACAGCAGGTATATTTTTTTATAATCTGAAAACATATAAATTACTAAGAAAAGCTGTAGTACTGCGTTCAGATACTATACCCGGCAACGATAACCAGGTAGATTCGCATTTTTTAAATCTTTCTACAGAAGCTATAAGGTCTTACCGAAATGAATACAGGCAAAATATTGATTATTCAGTTTTGTTTTTCCTTATATTCTGGGGACTGAACATTGTGGATGCCACTGTTGACGCTCATCTAAAGGCTTTTGATGTAAGCCCCGACATTACTATGAAAATCCGGCCCGGCTTAAATTCCATTAACAATGGCCCCGGAATTTCTTTTGTATTTTCTTTTAAAGACAGGCATTCCAAAGTTTTATTTCCGCTTCCGTAAGGTTTTTCATATTTTCATTTCACAGATTATTTCAATATGAATATTGCATTATTAGGCTATGGTAAAATGGGTAAGGCCATTGAAGAAATTGCATTGCAAAAAGACCATAACATTGTATTGCGCATACATGATCAAAACCTGGATGAGCTTACAAAAGACAATCTTCAAAAAGCAGACGTTGCCATTGAGTTCACCGGCCCCGACAGCGCCGCGTCAAATATTTTACTATGCTTTGAAACAGGTATCCCGGTTGTTTCAGGAACCACAGGCTGGTTATCTCAAATGAGTATGGTAAAACAAAAATGTAAAGAGGTTAATGGTTCTTTTTTATACGCGAGTAACTTTAGCATCGGTGTAAATATTTTCTTTGAGGTCAATAAAAAACTGGCGGCGCTTATGAAGCAACACTTAAATTATGATGTTAGCATAGAAGAAATACATCATACAGAAAAGAAAGATGCACCGAGTGGAACTGCTATTACGCTTGCAGAGCAAATCATTGCGGAATCCGTGCAGAAAAACAAATGGGTCCTTCGACAAGCTCAGCATGATGAACTTCAACAAGCTCACGATGATATCAAAAATGAACGAGATACAAAACCTTCAAATAATAACGATCTCATCATAGGAAGTAAAAGAATAGATCCTGCAGCAGGGACTCATTCTGTAAAATACACTTCAGAAATTGATGATATAGAAATCATTCATACGGCACACAACAGGAAAGGCTTTGCAGCAGGCGCCCTGCTTGCAGCAGAATTTATAGTTGATAAAAAAGGAATTTTTGAAATGAAGGATGTATTGAATTTTTAAAAACAATCCGGAAGTACATTAAACATTTTTTGATAACCCCTTCTACCTGCTGACCCATTCGTTAAAAAAAATGGCCTCAAATGAGGCCATTTTCAGGAACGAATTTTTTGATCAGAAATTATAAGCCAACCGTACTCCTATCTCGCCTATAGTACCATCATTGCTGAATGCAAGATATTTAATGGACCCGTCAAAATTTGGACTAAAATAGTATCCAATGCTTGGAGCATAAGCAAAAGCACCGGTGCCACCACTTTTGGTAGCAAATCCATAACCCAGCTGAGCGTGGCCGTAAACTTTATCACTTCCAAGGTTAAATTTAGCCCCTGCTAAAAGTGGTATAATGCCAAAGCTTCCTCCGCCATAAGAGGATTTGGCTGAAAAATTCTCATATCCTCCACTTAATGTAATTTTCAGGTCTTCTGCTACTGCAAAATCAGCTTGCAAATCGCCGCCTACAGCAAAAGATAATCCTGTGGTTGTGGGAATACCTGCATTAAACGCGATGCTCATGGTAGTTTTCTTTTGGGCCTGTACTGTTGCCGTTGAAATTGCAATAACGGCCATTGCTAAAATTAGTCTTTTCATTTTTTTTTGAGGTTTTTATGATTGTTGGGTTAGTAATTGTTATTTAGATATCTTACCTATTAAAAAACATGCCACAAATAATATCAATAATTAAATATTTTAACAGACTGGTACAATATAAATTAGAATTTACTTTTTCATGATAATTACTTCATATTAGCAAGCATGTCATCTGTCATATTGGCGAGGTTATAATTTGGAGACCAGTTCCAGTCCTTATTTGCCATGCTGTCATCAATACTTTGCGGCCAGCTTTCAGCAATCGGTTGTCTGTAATCGGGTTTATAGGTAATTTTAAATTCCGGAATATGGTTTTGAATTTCCTGGGCAATTTCTTTTGGCGAAAAACTCATTCCTGAAATATTATATGAGGTGCGTATAGAAATATTTTTAGTTTCTGCCTCCATCAGTTCAATAGTTGCTCTTATGGCATCAGGCATATACATCATGGGCAGGTAGGTATCTTCTTTCAAAAAACATTTATATTTTTTTTCTTCCAATGCTGCATAAAAAATTTCAACTGCATAATCAGTTGTTCCCCCGCCGGGTTCGCTTTTATAGCTTATAAGACCCGGGTACCTTAAGCTTCTTACATCCAACCCATAACGGTGGTTATAATAATGGCACCAGAATTCTCCTGCATATTTACTGATGCCATAAACCGTAACAGGCTCTATGATGGTTTGCTGTGGGCATTTTTGTTTTGGTGAAGTAGGTCCAAATACAGCAATACTGCTGGGCCAGTATACCTTATGCAAATGCTCATCTTTTGCAATTTCCAACACATTCAACAAGCTTTGCATATTAAGATTCCATGCGAGGTTTGGATTTTTTTCACCTGTGGCAGATAAGATGGCAGCCAGTAAATAAATTTGAGTAATATTTTGCCTGATAACCTGTACATGCAGCATTTCTTTATTCATTACATCAAGGCTTACATAAGGGCCCGTTCCTTTCAGTAGATCATTCTCCTCACGAAGATCAGAAGCTATAACATGGCCCCCGCCATATATTCTTCTTAGTTCAAGGGTAAGTTCTACCCCAATTTGCCCGGACGCCCCTATAACCAATATCTTATCTTTTATCATATCATCTTATTGAGCAACAAAGTAAAACTGAAAATGGTAAAGAGCAAACGCCGCAGAAGTATTATTATTTTGTAAATCACCAGGAAATCACGGTTTACCGACCGCTTAAGCTATATTTAACATTTTTTGGTAAAATTATTGAAACTACCCTTGTAATATTAATTAAATGCCTAAGAGATATTTATTGGCCATTGCCTTTTTAGCAGCTTTAACGATATACAGCTGCAGTAAAAAGAATCACCCTGCCCGTACACCGCTGCCTGATGAAAAAAATAATACTTCAGCAGCCATAAAAAAGAATGATTCGTTGGAGAAAAAAGCAATCGCAAAGCGAAAAGAAAAAGTAATCATTCCCAAAGTAATTACCGTCAACGACAGCGCGGCTCATAAAAGCGTAGATGGAAGGTATTATTATGACGTTATGGGACACCGGTATTGGCGCAATAATAAAGACGGTAAGTATTACTTATTTAATAAATCTATGTATACTGATGATGCATTTAAAAAGCCTAACTAGAAACAGCTCTTTTTGTTTTTGATTATTGTTTCGTCTTTTGCTCCTTGCTTCCTGGCTCTTTTGTTTCTTGTTCTTTTTGTTTTTTTGTTTCCTGGTTCTTGTTTCTTGTTTCTTTTATTATTTCATTGTTGCCCGTGAAAATTAATTTTATGCACCGCCGGAAATTCTTTTATCCGGTCAACATGCACACAATGGCCAACGTGTAAAAAGGCTGATTTGTTATATAGATTTTTCCCGTTCGCTTGTTATTTCCTTATTTGTCAATCCCAGCACGGCAGTGCCGGGAAGAAGTTTGAAGTCTTATTTGACTAACATGCGATAAATACAAAAGAGCCGGGCAATAAAGTCTTACCATTACCCGGTAATTTTTTATATTCCCTAATTACTGATTCCCTTTATCAAAATTCTATGCGGCAAGTGCCGGTGATCCGATAGCCGTCGGATTTAAAACCATCCATCCACGGAAGCTTCTAATATTCCGGAAGAAAAGAATAACCGGTTAAAATACTAAAGCCCCTTTGGGGAACCTAAATGATAAATGTAAATTTGAATATGAACATGCGGTTATGAAGAAATTGATATTCACATTCATATTACTATTCATTGTATTGCAGACTCCTTGTATAGGTCAATTTTATCAAAAAGAAGATAGCTTAAAACGAGTGTGCGCTACCGCAGTTTCCGATTCAGATAAAGTTGTTTCCCTTGGCAAGCTTGCAGAATTCTACAACGTTTACCAATTGTACAACCGGGGCGATAGCGTTTTGCAGGAACAATTACACATTGCAGAACTTTCAGATAATAAAAATTTAATATTTGCGACTTTATTTGGTGACGCCATCACTACTGTCAATAGTTTAACAAGTAAAGAAAACTATAACCGGACCACCAATTTTATTCAAAAAGGGATTGACTACGCACGGTCAAAAAATCATTATGATTACATTGCACTGGGCTATAGCCGCATGGCTAATATTCTTAGAAAAAGAGGTGAAAGTGATAAGGCATTGTACAATGCAAACCTCGGTCTATCCTTTCTTCAAAACACTATTTCTGATTCCATTAAGGCAATTGTATATATTGAATTAGGAGATTGCTACCTGGCTAAAGGAGATGCCCTTAATGCTTTTACTAATTATAATAATAGCTTCGATATAGGTGTCAAAAGCGACAATATTACTATACAATCATTTGTATATTACCGGTTTGCCGCACTGTATCGTAACCTTGACAAAGATGATGAGGCAAAACTGCAATTGCTGAAAAGCGTGGACCTTAACAAGGAGTACAGGAATGACAAAGGACTTGTAAAGGACTATCTTCAGTTAGCAAAATTGACAGCGTCAAAAGAATACATTGAGAAAGCCTTAAGTTTAGCCGCAGCCCTCCATATTGATGATGACCTGTTGCAGGCAAAAAGAGTTATGCTTGCCTATTATGAAGTAAAAGAAAAAAACAGCAGCCTCGCATTGCATTATTTTGAAACGGAACCGGACCTGAAACAATTTTATCTGAATTTAAGCACCGCCCATTATACGTGGGCCAAAGCGAGTATATACCTTTATTCTAACAAGATAGATTCAGCATTGTATTATTATAATCTTGCAGAGCATGATATTGTTAACAATTTCGGAATTTCAACCGCAAAAGATTTTCTTAATGAAGAAGCCCAATGTTATGAGCTAAAGAAAGATGTCCTAAAAGCAATTGAATATTATGAGAAAGCAATGAGCTTAAGCCGGCAAATCGGGGATCCAAATAGCATTGCAGCCATTTCAGAATCACTCAGTTCGCTCTATGAAGCACAGGGTAACTATAAGAGTTCACTTACCTATGCACGGCAGGCCACCAATTACCGGGACAGTTTATCAAAATTATCCAGGGAAAGAGACATTGCACTGTTGGACGTGGATAGGGAGAAAAGAAGGCACGAAGCAGAATTGGTGGCAGAAAATGAACGACTGATCCGAAGCCGGAATTTGCAATACATGGCAATTACCATCGCCATTACTGCGGTTTTCATTTTGATGCTTATTGTTGGCATGTTCCCGGTATCAAAGGTTACCATAAAAATGCTGAGCTTTTTTGCCTTTATTTGTTTATTTGAATTCATTGTTCTGGTTATTGATAATACGCTATTATCGTTTACACATGGTAAACCATTACAATTATGGCTCATAAAAATTGTCCTTATTGCATGCCTTGTTCCCTTACAGCATAGTTTGGAACATGGGTTAACAACCTTCCTTGCATCCAGGAAATTACTGGAAGCAAAAAATAGGTTTTCTTTAAAAAAATGGCTGCGAAGTTTTAAAAAGCCTGCCCCTGTAAAAGATGCCGATTTTGAAGAAGATACCGCGGTTTTGTAAAGGTGAGGTGTGAATAGTGAATGGTCAATAGTCAATACAATTCATACCTTGAACCTTGAACCTTGAACCTTGAACCTTGAACCTTGAACCTTGAACCTTGAACCTTGAACCTTGAACTATAAACTTTTGAACTCTGTAAACT
>Ga0068862_100005916_pt1 | contig 10185 bp, 9 predicted proteins | sample KBSSwiS52_FD_66598 | JGI IMG/M metagenome (GOLD analysis project Ga0068862, IMG submission 66598) | Switchgrass rhizosphere microbial communities from Kellogg Biological Station, Michigan, USA - KBS Switchgrass S5-2 | ecosystem: Host-associated > Plants > Roots > Rhizosphere > Soil ... | reverse complement strand
CGCCCGCCGCCTGATCGCGCACCGCCAGCGTCACCGCCGCACCTGCATTTGCGAGCGCCCGCGCGATCTCGACGCCCACCCCGGAAGAGGCACCCGTGACGATCGCGGTTCTGCCGGTCAGGTCGTGGCCGGCCAGCACCTGCGCCGCGGTCGGCACGGCGCTGGCGGCGGTGGGGGTAGCGGGCATCCGGTCTCCTGATCTCGTTGCGGCGACGGTAAGCGGAGCGGCCGCCGGGTAGAAGCGCGGAGCGCGCAACCCCCGCCGGTTTGCGCACCGTCGCGCAATTTTCAGCACTCCTGCTATGGTCGCGCAATGAACGCGGCGATTCCGATCGACGAAGCGCAGCGCGATCCTCGCCTGATCCGTGCAGCCCTGGCGCTGCCCGGCGTGGCGATCGAATTGTGCGAATTCCCTGAGGTCACAGCGCAGACGATTACCGTCGCTGAACCACGGGCGGTGTTGTCACTCGGCCTGTCGCCGCTGCTGCCTGACTCGGAGGGGCGCTTCGGGCGGAGCGGCGCCCGCTTCTCCCGGTTCGGCTCGCTCAGCTTCCGCCCGGCCGGCGTCGCCGGAGAGCTGCGCTTCGCCGGCGGCGCGTTCGAGACGATACGCTGTCGCTTCGATGCTGCGGCGCTGCCACCGGCGCTTACCGCCGCGCGGCTGGACGAGGCACAGCTTGCCGCCTGCTTCGACATTCGCGTGCAGCCGATCGAGGATGCGATGCTGCGGCTGGCGGAGGAGGTCGCGCAGCAGCGATCCGACACTGCCCGGCTCGCGCAGGCGCTGATCGATGCCATTCGCATCGACCTCGCGCGCTACCTGGAGGAGGCCGCGCGACTGGCCGCCCGGCGAAGCGGTGGCTTGACCCCGCGCCAGCTGCGACGCGTCAGCGCCCGGATTGACGAGGCCGGGCCGCCGCCCAGGATCGAGGAGCTGGCGACCTTATGCGGGCTCAGTCGTTTCCACTTCATGCGCACCTTCCGCCTGACGACCGGCGAGAGTGCCGGCGGTTTTCTGCGGCGTGCGCGGATGGCGCGGGCCAAGGCGATGCTGGCGCGCGACGATCAGTCGCTGGCCAGCATCGCCGAAGCGGTGGGCTACCGGTCGACCGCCGCCTTCTGCGCGGCTTTCCACCGCATCGTCGGTCGACCGCCCGGCGCGTTCAGGGCCGCGATCAGAAGTTGACCTTGGCGTCTGCGCCATAGGTGCGCGGCCGCTTGTACGATCCCGCGCCGAAGCCCAGGCCGCCGAAGTCGATACCGAAATCGAGATTCTTCTGGTTGGTCAGGTTGTCGGCGTAGATGCCGATCTCCAGCTTGCCGCCGCCCACGGCGATCTCCGACAGCGAGGCGCGGGCGCGCAGGTTATAATCGGGCCTCGAGCTGACGTTTCGGTTGAACGGATTCACCCGGTCGAGCGCGAAGAAGTAGACGCGGCTGCGATAGGCCAGATCGCTGCGCAGCGTGAAGGTGCCGATGCCCGTCTCCGCCGAATATTGGCCGCCGATGCGCGCATTCCACTTCGGCGATTGCGGCAGATGCGCCTCGTCGCCGACGTTGATCAGCTGGTTGCTTACCGGATCGCGGTACAGATATTCCTTGAAGTTCGGATGAACGTAGCCAACCGAACCGTCGACCGTGATGCCCTTCGCCGGAAGCGCCGTGACCTCCGCCTCGAACCCGCGGAACTGCGCGGAACCTGCATTGGCGACCACGGAGGTCGCGCCGCCGGCGCCGCTCTGGAACTGCTGGATCTGCAGATTGGAATAATCGGTCTGGTAGGCGGCGATGTTCAGCCGCAGCTTGCGGTCGAACAGCTCGGACTTGAGGCCGATTTCGTAGGCAGTCACCTTTTCGGGCTTGTAGCCGGTCAGAATTCCCGCCGAGTTCTGCGGATCGATGCCGCCCGAGCGATAGCCGGTGGAGACGCGCGCATAACCCATCACGTCAGGCGTGAAGCGATAGTTGAGCGAGCCGAGCCAGGACACGTTGTTGAACTTGACTGCTGCCCCCGGGAAGGTCGGCAGATCGGTGCGGGTCAGCGTCTTGCGGTCGTGCGTGTAGCGGACCCCACCCGTCGCCTCGAGCTTGCCGTCGAGCGCGGCCGGTTTCCAGCTCACCTGGCCGAACACCGCCTCGGATTCGGACGTCGCGTCGAAGCCGAGCACGGGCGTGAGATTGAGGCCGATCAGCCCGCCTGGCGTCAACTGCGGGTTGGCCTGGATCTTTGCCACCGTTGCCGCCGGCAGACCGTAGAAGCCGAGCGCCACCGTCGGCACGACGAGCGTCAGTGCCTGGCGGTTGTTCTGCGACGCCTTTTCCTTGAAGTAATAGGCGCCCGCGACGTAGCTGAAATCGCCAATCGTTCCCAGCGCCTGCAATTCCTGGCTGAACTGCCACTGCTTCTGCGGTGCGTTGTTGCCGTTATACAGGCCGACCGTGTCGGTGGTCACGCCCGTCGTCGAGGCCGGATTGAAATCCACCACGGGGCCGCGGAGATTGCCGTTGCCGTCAAGCGTCAGGATCGTGTCCTGCCAGAAGCGGCGATAGCCGGTGATCGACTTGAGCTGGATGCCGTCGCTCGCCTGCCATGCGGCGGTGAGCGAGTGGCCAGAGATGCGCGATCGTGCGCCATAGCGCAGCTTGCCGTCGCGATCGACGAACCCGTCCTGTCGGCCCGGATCGATCCGGTTCGGGCTCACGAGAAAGGGATCGCCACCGAAGTTCGGTGACTGGCTGAAATAGCTGTTCACCTGCGGCGTGACTGCCAGTACCTGGAAATAGGGTGCCATGCCCGAACGATAGTTGAAGTCGAAATTGTAATTGACTTGCAGGTCGCCGAGATCTGCGGCGACCGCCGCGGTGATGGAGTCACTGCGCAGCGCGCCCGGATCCTTGCGCTTCGGCGTGTAGATATTGTTCACATAGCCGTTGCGCTGGCGGTGCATGCCGCCGATCGCGATGCTGAAGGGCGAATTGCCGATCTTGCCCGTATCCACGCGCCCGCGCAGATACCAGTCGTCGAACCGTCCGTAGCCGGCCTTGCCTTCGAAGTGAAAGTCCTCGCTCGGCTTGCGGGTGACCAGCTGGATCGCGCCGCCGATCGTGTTGCGGCCGAACAGCGTGCCCTGCGGCCCGCGGAGCACCTCCAGCCGCTCCAGATCGACAAGGTCGAAGATCGCGCCCGCCGCACGCGCAATGTAGACGCCGTCCAGATAGATGCCGACCGCCTGATCGGTCGCAGCATCAGGTTGCTGGTTGCCGACGCCGCGGATGAACAGTGACACGGCGGTCAGGCTGGTCGACTGTTGGAAGAGTGACAGGTTCGGCGCAAATTGGGGGATGCTCACGACATCGACCACGTTCTGCTTGTCCAGGAAGTCGCCCGAGATGGCCGTAACTGCCACAGGTACCGTTTGCAGTGATTCAGATGTACGCCTGGCGGTGACGACGATATCCTGAAGCCCGCCGTCAGCGGACCTGCCTTCTCCGGCGGTGCCATTTGGCGGGGGCGGTGTGGCTGGATCCTCGGCAGGGACGCTTGTGGCCTGGGGATCGCCGGTTTGCGCCAAGGCAATCGACGGCGTGAGCAGGGCCACGGCTATAGAAGCACAGCTTACCTGTGAAAAGTGCATGTCGGCTATCCCCTCATCTTTATGCGTCTGCGTGCGATTGTTGGCTCTTGTTGAGCTCTGCACGCTTGCGTAAATTATTATCGGGGTTTTTTCGCACAGACAAGCGAGCGCGCGGCCGCTGCTCGCGGTTTGCACAGCAGCGATGCGGCGGCGACACAGTGTCGCCGCCGCGGTTGTGCTTAGCGAATGATAGCGGGGTGCGGAATGCGTGGCTCGCCCAGCATCTCGCGATAGGACGGGGGCTGCCGCCCGCCGGCCTCGGTAACGCCGTATCGCTGCGCCACCTCGGCGGCGATCACGGTCTGGCCGTTGAGCTCGCTCAGCTTCGGATCCTCGTACATCGCCCGGATGACGCGGCCGTTGAATTCCGGCGTCTCGGCCTGGGCCATGAAACCTTCATACTGCTCGGGATGATCGCCCAGCGTGCGCTTGCTGCGCTCCGTCAGCAGCGGCCCCATCCACAGCGATACGGCGGCGACGCCCGTTTGCTCGTCCCGGAAGTCCACGCCCATATCGGCCGCGAACTTGTCCACGCCGGCCTTCTGCGCGCCGTATGCGGGCCCGTGCATGTAGCAGACCGAGCCGAACGAGGAGGTGAAGGCGATCAGCCCACGGCCCTGCCGGACCATGATCGGCGCGGCATGGTAGGAGGCGAGATAATGCGACCGCAGGCCGACGTCGAGAATATCGACCAGAGCCGGCGACTTGGCCCAGAACGGCCCCGGCGCGACCAGATCGTCGTGAATGGCCGCGGCATTGTTGACGAGGATATCCAGCCGTCCGCTCTCGCGCTCCACACGGGCGAACAGGTCCGCGATCGCCTGCCCGTCCGCATGGTCCACCTGCACGGCGATGCCCTCGCCGCCGGCGTCCGTTACCGCCTGCGCCGCCGATCCGATCGTGCCCGGCAGCGCGGCATCGCCCTCGTTCAGCGTGCGGCCGGTGACGTAGACGCGCCAGCCCGCCTCACCCAATGCGACCGCTATGCCCTTGCCCGCCCCGCGGCTTGCCCCGGTGACGATCGCGACCTTGCGCTGGCCGGCCTCGTTGCTGCTCATACCCCAAATCCTCCCGAAACTGAGATGCGCTGCCCGGTCACATAGGCAGCTTCATCGGATGCGAAGAACAGGCACGCATGGCCGATTTCCTCAGCGGTGCCGAACCGCTTGAGGCAGAGCAGGCGATGCGTATTGTCCACCCAGCGCTGGTCGATCTGCCCGCGACGCTGCAACTCGAACAATTGACCGGCCTCGATCACGCCGACCAGCACCGAATTGGCGCGGATCCGGTAGCGGCCCTCTTCCTTGGCGATGCCCTGCACCAGTTGCTCGTTGGAAGCCTTGACCGCGACCGACATGCCGTCGCGCGCAGGCCACCAGTCGTGCCCGGCGGAGCCCAGCGTCACGAAGCTGCCGCCGCCCGCCTCACGCATATGCGGGATCACGCGCTGCGCGACGCGAAAGAAGCCATGGACTTCGACCTCGAAGGCGTGGCGCCACTCGTCCATCGGCGTCGTGGCGAGATAACGCTGGTTGACGAGCGGCCCCGCCGCCCAGATCACCGTATGGATGCGGCCATGCACGGCGATCGCATCGTCGATCACGGCGTGCACCGATGCGTCGTCCGTCACATCGCCGGCGTGGATCGTCACCCGGCGGCCGGCAGCGGCAGCCTCTTCGGCGATTGCTTCCGCCCGCGTCGCATTGCTGCGGTAGACGATCGCGACATCGCTGCCGCCTCGCGCGAACACGCGGCTGATGCCCGTGCCGATGCCGCCGCTGCCGCCGAACAGCAGCGTGCAGCCTTGCGGAAAAGTCGCCAACACCCACTCCCTTCGTGCCCGGCGGCGCCGGGCCGGGTCGTCCGCTCAGGCCGCCTTGCTGCCGGGCCGCGTGTCGTGCGTGACGACAAGGCCGTTGACGCGCTTGCGGAAGCCTTCTGCCTTGTCGCGGGGATTGTAGAACTGCTTATACCACAGCCGTACCTTCCCGTAGGGGCCATCCTGCGGAATCGCGAGCGGATTGAGGCAGGCGCGCTTGTTCTGCCAGATTTCCACATCCTGCGCAAAGGCGAGGCGGCTGCCTTCCTGATAGGCGAGCGCGGCGGCGCGATCCTCATCCGTGATCTCGCGCGATCCGTCGTTCACCTGCACCATCAGCGCGTGCCAGGTGCGGCTGCGGCCGTCCTCGATCGGCGTGTTCGCGATCATGATGAACGAGTCGAACTCGCCCGCCATCTCCGACTGGAGGAAGCCCGGGCCCTCGTACCATGTATCGAGCACCAGCTGATCGCCTTCAGATGCGGTCAGCGTGCGGTGCCCGGCGCTGTAATATTGATGGACGACGTGGTCCTTGAAGTCGTTGGCGAAATAGGTGAAGTCCTTCGCCCCGTGGATCGGAACGAAGTGGCCGAAGTCCGCCATGTTGTCGACGATCTCGATGCCGTGGCAGTCGAGGTCGCCCATGAAGTCGATCTTCCAGTTGACCCAGCCGGGCGCATCATAATGGCCGCCGAAATTGGGCAACTCCCACTCGGGCGCGCCGCCCTCGGCATCGTGCCACATCCAGATGATGCCGGCGCGCTCCATTACGTGGAAGGTGCGCAGTTGCGCGGCCTTGGGCGTGAACGTGGAATAGGGCACGTTGTCGCACTTGCCTGTCGCATTGAAGCGCCAGCCGTGGAACGGACAGCGGATCGAGTCGCCCTGCACCTGTTCGCCGTCGCGGACGATATAGGAGGTCGTATTCTTCGCGAGGTGCGCGCCCATATGCGGGCAGTAGGCCTCGACGAGGTGCGGGGTGCCCGTTTCGCCGCGATAGAGCACCATGTCCTCGCCGAAGAAGCGGACCGGCAGCGGCCGCGTCGTCGCCTCGTCCGCACCCGCTATCATGAACCAGCCCCGCGGATAGGTGAACTCGCCAAGGCCATAATCCTGGGTGGTCGCCATACGTAATATCCTCTTCCCGAAGCAGGCAGCGGTCCCGCATCACACGGTGGCTATTTAACACCGCAAAACAGCTTTCGCGAGAGCCGGACCACGCCCAGTTGCGTTGCACGGCGGCTGTGCAATAATGCACGTGCATGAACTGGAACGACCTTCGTATCTTCCTGACCGCGGTTCGGTCGGGGTCGTACAGCGCGGCCGGGCCGCTGCTCGGCATGGACAGGACTACGGTTGGCCGGCGCGTCGCGGCACTGGAGGCGACCGTCGGGACCACGCTGTTCCGGGAAGCGCCGACCGGTCCGGAGCCGACCGAGGCTGGTCGACTGCTGCTCGCCGCGGCGACGCGAATGGAGGCCGAGGTGACGGCGGCGATGCGGGCCGCGGGCGCAAGCCTTGGGGATCCGGCGCCGGTCCGTATCGCCGGCAGCGCCGGGCTTGCTGCGCTGCTGTTCGACGGGCTGGCGGATGACGCACACGCGCCTCTCGCGATCGAACTGGTGGCCGCACTCGATCCGATCGAAGCGGTCACTCACCGGCGCGCTGATCTCGGCATTGCGATGATCCGCGCGACGCCGCGGCGGCTGACCGGGCGGCAGGTGGGTACCGTCCGTCAGGCGCCCTACGCAGTCCGGGGGAAGCGACCGCCGCCGCTCGGCTGGGGCACGGAGGCGATGCTGGCATTGCCGCGCCACTGGGCGGCCGCGAACGACGTGGGAGAGGCATCGCGGGGCGTCCGGCTTAACGGTTGGCCGGCTATGGTGCAGGCGGTGCGCGATGGCCTCGGCAGCGCCTGGTTGCCCTGCTTCCTTGGCAATGCCGACTCCACGCTTGAGCGGATCGGCGCACCCGATTCCCGTTTCGACACCGGCCTCTGGCTGCTGCACCGCGCGGACACGCCGCAGAGCGACGAAGCCACTGCGCTGACCGCCGCCCTCGCCACGCGGATCGCCGCGCGGCTGGACGCTCAGGCCGTGTGATCGAGGACGGCGCGCGTCACCGCGCCGGAATGGAGGGCGGCGATCGCTGCTTCGAACTCGGCGAGCGGCCACACCTGCGTCACCTGCGCCGCCAGATCGATGCGCCGTGCCTGCGCGAGCGCGATCAGGGTCGGATAATCCTCTGCCGGCCGCGCGCCGCCGTTCAGCGCCGCCAGGATCTCCTTGCCCATCGTCACGCCATTGAGGTCGAAGCTCGCCCGCGCGCCGGCGCCGCTCTGCCCGATCAGCACAACCCGCCCGCCGCGCTTGCTTGCGAGGATCGCGGCTTCCGCGGCCACGCCCGCGCCGCTGCACTCGATCACCGTATCGATCGGCGCGAATGCCGCGCGCATCGCCTGGGCGAGCGCCGCCGCATCCATGGCGCGCGCCGCGACAAGGAACGCGGACGCGCCCGCCTCTCGCGCCGCGCCTTCCTTCGTCGGATTGAGGTCCACCGCCAGCACCTGTGCGCCCGCCAGCGCGGCGCCGGTGACCGCGTTCACCCCGATGCCGCCCGCGCCGATCACCGCGACACGGTCGCCTGCCTGCACCCGGCCGAGCGTGCGGGCCGCGGCATAGCCGGTCGAAACTGCGCAGCCGATCAGCGCCGCCTGCTCAGGCGGCAGGTCGCCGGTACGGAACAGCTGGCCCGTCTTGACGACGATCTCACCTGCGAAGGAGGAGACGTTGGAGAAGCTGTACGTCGGCCGGCCTTCCCACGTGAACGGTTGCGCCGCAGACATGCCCCAGGTGACGTCGCAATTGGCGGGCGTGCCGCGCGCGCATTCGCGGCAGGTGCCGCACGGCGTCTGCGTGCCGACCATCACCCTGTCGCCCGGCACATAGTCCGTGACGCCGGGGCCGAGCGCCATCACCTCGCCTGCGGCCTCGTGGCCCAGCACCACCGGCGTGCCGATGAAACCGCCTTCCACCATGTTGAGGTCGCTGTGGCAGATGCCCGAGCGCAGCACGCGCACCTTCACCTCGCCCGGGCCGGGATCGCGGACGGCAAGGGCGTTGGTCAGCTGCAGCCGTTCCCCGTCGAACACGATACCGCGCATCATCCTCTCCTCGCCGCAAGCAGCGTCAGCCCCCAGGAGGGATCGCTGTGGTCCCCGGTGCCGTGCACGGCGTCCTTGCCGATCGTCGCGAAGCCGTCCTCGTCCACCGCGCGGATCTCCCCCGAGTCGAACACCAGCGATCGGTGGCTGAACTTCCAGCGGCCATCCCTTCGGCTATAGCGATCCAGATAGCGGCCATGGACGATGAACTCGCGGCGGTCCGGCGCATGGGTGCGGTGGTAGGCACGCACGTGATGCTCGCCTTCCGCGCGATCGCCGTCGATCGCGAAAAGGCTGTTGGTGATCGAATGGACGGTGAGCTCCCAGGGCGCCATCGCCTCGGGCAGCCACGCGACGAACGCGTCCGGGCCGCCGCGGAACATGGCGCCATGATCGTCGATCGCGTCATCGTGATAGAGCGAGCGGACCAGCGCGAAATCCCGCCGGTCGCAGCCGCGGCAGTAGAGCGCCACGAGGTCGGCGAGCGCGATCCTGTCCAGCCATTCCTGCATTGCATCATCCTTTTCCGAGCGTCGCTGTGTCCGCGACGATGCTGCGCAAATCGCTTTCCGCTTGCCGGTGTCGCTCAGCAATGCCACGAACGAGCAGCGGTGCAATACGCAAAGCGCGCCGCGGCTGGAGAGCGAATGCCGGACACCAAGGTGATGAAGGCCGCGTTGCAGGCCTATGTCGATCGCACCAATGCGGGCGACTGGGAAGGGCTGCTCGCCTTGTTCACGCCCGAAGCCTATATGGAAGATCCGGTCGGCACGCCGCGCAAGAACCGCGCGGAAATGGAGACCTTGTTTCGCAACGGCGCGGCCTACGATGCGCGCATCGATCTGATCGGGCCTCCGCGCGGCAGCCACGGAAGCGAGGCAGCGATCGCCTTCGAGGTGCGCTTCACGCCACCGGACAGCCCGCGGCTGCTGATCTGCTCCCTCGACGTCTGCACATTCGACGAGGCCGGTCTGATCACCAGCCTGCGCGGTTTCTGGGGCCCGGACGACGTATCCGAGGCGCCCCTTTCCACCGACTGAGGAGCCATCGGCCATGGAGAAGGTGATCTACGCATTGTGGCGCAAGCCGGGCGAGGACCGCGCGACACTGAGCGCGCGGCTGAAAGACGAGGTCGCGCCCGCGTTGCTCGCCCTGCCGAACCTGCGGGCGTTGCGGCTGAACCTCCAGGACGAGGATGTCGCGCGCGCCGAGCCGCTGCGCCAGCCCGGGCCGGGCGAGCAGATGGACGCGGTGGCGCAGGTCTGGCTCGACGTTTCGCACGACGCCTTTCGCAGGCCGGTCGACGAGGCGCTCGCCGCGGTCTCCACGCGGATCGAAGCCTGGCTCGTCACCGAATCCACCATCATTCCCAACACGCGCCACCCCTCGAACGAGGGCGCGCGGACCGATGGCTGGTCGCAGTTCTGCTTCATTCGCCGGCCGGACCGCTTCTCGCAGGACGAGTGGCTGTACAACTGGCAGGCTCTGCACACCGGCGTGGGGGTCGAGACGCAGGACAATTTCGAATATGTCCAGCACGTCGTCGTCCGTCCTCTCACGGAGGGCGC
>Ga0068862_100005911_pt1 | contig 10190 bp, 8 predicted proteins | sample KBSSwiS52_FD_66598 | JGI IMG/M metagenome (GOLD analysis project Ga0068862, IMG submission 66598) | Switchgrass rhizosphere microbial communities from Kellogg Biological Station, Michigan, USA - KBS Switchgrass S5-2 | ecosystem: Host-associated > Plants > Roots > Rhizosphere > Soil ... | reverse complement strand
GGCCTGAGAGTCGGGTTTCGCGCGGCGAACTCCCGCGCCGCCCAATCGATGAACACACGCAGCCGCAAAGACAGCTGGCGGCTGCGCGGATAGAGCAGCGAAACCGGAATCTCCTGCGGCGGAAAATCGCTCAGGATTTCGATCAGCGCGCCGGTCTTGAGATCGTTCTGCACATGGAAATAGGGGACCTGGGCGATGCCCAGCCCCAGGCGCAATCCGGCGAGATAGCTCTCCGGCCCGGTCACCGAAAAGACCGCGGGGACGTCGCGCTGGTGCAACACGCCGTCCACCATGAAATCCATCGGCCGCACGGCGCCGGTCGTCAGCGAGCGGATGCCGACGATGCGATGGCCTTCCAGAGCATCAATTCCGGTCGGCGTGCCGAAACGCTCGAGATAGGCGGGAGCCGCACAAGTGACGCGCTGCAACAGGCCGAGCCGGCGCGCGACCAATCCGCTGTCGGGAAGCTGGCCGAAGCGCAGCACGCAATCGAAGCCTTCCTCCACCGGATCGACCCAGCGGTCGCTCTCGCTCATCGCGAGCTCGATCTTCGGATAGCGGGCGAGGAACTCCGGCAAGGCCGGCAGCAGGAAGTGGCGCGCGATCGTGCCCTGCACATCCACGCGGAGCAGGCCGCTCGGCTCGGCGCCGCTGAAGGCGCCTTCGGCCTCCTGAATATCGTCGAGGATATTGAGGCAACGGCGGTAATAGGCCTCGCCGTCCAACGTCGGGCGCACCGTGCGGGTGGTGCGCTGGAGCAGGCGCACGCCGAGCCGGGCTTCGAGCTGCTGGATCGCCTCGGTCACGGTCGAGCGCGGGACGCCGCTGTCGCCGGCGGCCTGGGTGAAGCTGCGGCGCTCCACCACCCGCACGAACAGCCGCATCGCGTCGAGGCGATCCATCGCCGGCTATTTCCAGACGGCTTTCGCCACGCGGAGGAAGTTGCCGCCGAGGATGCCGGTGATTTCGGCATCGCTGAAGCCGCGCTGCACCATGGTCTCGGTGATCTCCGGGAGCTGCTCCGGCGGGAGATAGAGCGACGCGGTCTGGTACTCCTCCTGCGGCCAATAGCGGCTGTTGCCGCTGACCAGGCTGTCCACGTTCTCGGCATCGAAGGCGTAGTCCAACGAGATGCCGACATGCTCAGGCCCGACCAGGCCGGCGACATGGGCGACGTGATCGACGAATTTCGCGCTGCTGATGTCGTTGCGGCCGAGGAAATTGCCGATGCCGTTGATGCCGATCACGCCACCGGTCCGGGCGCAGGCCTTGATCTGCGCATCGGTGATGTTGCGGCCGTGCGCCCAGAGCGCCTTGGCGCAGGAATGGGAGAAGATGACCGGTGCTTCTGAAACCTCCATCGCCTCCATGGTAGTGCGCGCGGCACTGTGCGAGCAATCGACCAGCATGCCGACCCGGTTCATCTCACCGATCACTGCGCGGCCGAGCGCGGTCAGGCCGGTATCGGTATCATGGCAGCCGCCGCCGGCCAGGTTGTTGAGGTTGTAGGCGAACAGCATCTGCCGCACACCGAGCGCGTAGTACACGTTCACCATGTCGGCGCTGCCGTTCAGCGCGTTCATGCCTTCGAGATCGAAGGTGACGGCGAGCTTGCCCTCGGCTTTGGCTTTGAGGATGTCGTCGGCGGTGCGGACCAGAAGGTATTGCTCCGGCCGCTGCTGCAGCCAGGCGCGGAAGCCGGCCAGGACCTCAAGGCTCGTCTGCCAATCAATCACGTCATAGCCGACATTGATCGAGAGATAGTTCACGCCCGATTTGGTCCAGCGCTGCAGGTGCTCGAGGCGGTGGGCGCCGCCGACCGGATCGAAGCCGCTATGGTCGTCCCAGACCAGCGCCTCGCTGTAGAGCTTGCGGGCGCGTTCGCTGATGGCAAGGCCGGGCATGATGTTTGTTGTCTCCCTAGGTCTTCAGATCGCGGTATTGCCGCCGTCGACGAGCAGAGTGGTGCCGGTGATGAAGCTCGCCTCGTCGCTGGCAAGGAAGGCGACCGCGGCGGCGATTTCCGGCGGCTGACCGACGCGGCCGATCGGGATGACTTCGCCGTTCTCCTTGAGGCCCGCCACGGCGCTGCTGCCCCGATGGGTGATGCCGGAGAGCAGCATCGGCGTCTCGACATCACCCGGGGCGACGGCGTTGACGCGGATTCCCTGGCGCGCGTGATCGACGGCGAGGGCACGTGTCATCTGCACGACCGCACCCTTCGAGGTGCAATAGGCAAGCTCCGCACGCCCGGCGACGACGGCAAAATCGGAAGCGATGTTGACGATCGCGCCGCCGCGGCCGTCGGCTTCAAACTGCGCGATCATCCGACGCACCGCGGCGCGGGAAAAGCGGAATACGGCTTCTACATTGACCGCCATGACGCGGCTGAAATCTTCATCCGATGTTTCGAGTGCCGTACCGCGATGGGTGATGCCGGCATTGTTGACCAGGATGTCGATCCGGCCGAAGCGCTGCGTCGTCTCCTGAACGAGTTCGTCGGCGAGGCCAGGCTTGGTGACGTCGCCGGCCACGAAGACCGCGCCGAGCTTCTTGGCAAGTTGCTCGCCGCTGTCGCGATTGCGGCCGGTCAGCAGCAGGCGTGCGCCTTCTGCGGCGAAGCGTTCGGCGATGGCCAGACCGATGCCGGAGGTGGCACCCGTGACCAATGCCGCCTTGCCCTCCAGTCTCCCCCTGAATTTCTCGGGCATTGTATCCTCACAATTAAGCAGACCCGCAATCGGCGCAGTCGCCCCCCTGAGGAAATATCATAGCAAGATCGGCGGATTGTCCGCGACAATCGCGCCAATAAGAGTCGCAGGGGAATCAGCGGTACAATGTCAGCCAATCGTGCGCCGGACGGGTCGCCGCTGCCGGACAGTCTCTATGCCTGGGGCCGGGTTGCGGCCTCGCTCGGCCTCGCCACCGTCGGCGGGATCGGGCTCTGGGCGCCGGTCGTGGTGCTGACCACGATCCAGGAAGAGTTCAACGTCGGGCGCGCCGGCGGATCGCTGCCCTATACCGCGACCATGGTCGGCTTCGCGATCGGCGGCATCACCCTCGGCAGGTTGGCCGACAAGTTCGGAATCCTGCTGCCGCTGCTGATCGGCGCGGCCACGCTGGGGCTGGGCTTCATCGCCGGCGCGTTCAGCACCAGCTATTGGCAGTTCATCCTCATTCAGGCCTTGCTGATCGGGATGCTGGGCAGCAGCGCCACCTTCGGGCCGCTGGTCGCCGACACCACGCATTGGTTCCAGCGTCAGCGCGGCCTCGCGGTCGCGATCGTTGCCAGCGGCAATTACCTCGCCGGCACGATCTGGCCGCCTTTGCTGCAATACGCGATCTCGAATTATGGCTGGCGCGATGCCTATTTCGGCATCGGCATCTTGTGCCTGATCACCATGCTGCCGCTGGCTTTGTTCCTGAAGCGGCGCCCGGCGATTGCCGACCACCATCCGTTGAATGCCAATGGCGGCGGAAATGGCGCGGGCGCGCATGAACTGCTGCCCGCGCCGAAGTTCTTGCAGCCGCTGCTGATGCTGGCGGGCGTCGCCTGCTGTGTCGCCATGTCGATGCCGCAGGTGCATATCGTCGCTTATTGCACCGATCTCGGCTATGGGCCGGCCCGCGGCGCCGAGATGCTCTCGGTGATGCTGGGGATGGGTGTGATCAGCCGCCTCGGCTCCGGCCTGATCGCCGACAAGATCGGCGGGGTCGGCACGCTGATCCTCGGCTCGATCCTGCAATGCGTGACCTTGCTCTTCTACATCCCGTTCAACGGCCTGACCTCGCTCTATGTCGTGTCGGCGTTGTTCGGCCTGGCACAAGGTGGGATCGTGCCGAGCTATGCGCTGATCGTCCGGCAGTATTTCCCGGCGCGGCAGGCCGGCGTGCGGGTCAGCTTGGTGCTGATGTCGACCGTGATCGGCATGGCGATCGGCGGCTGGATGACCGGCCTGATTTTCGACTGGACCGGATCCTACAGCGCGGCCTTCCTGAACGGCATCGCCTGGAACCTGGTCAACATGTCGATCGCCTTCTGGCTGCTGATGGGCGGCCGCAAGCGGCGTCAGAACTCGTAGAGTGCGAGGCCGATCAAATGGGTGACGGTCTCGCCGTCATCCGAAAGCGGCAGCATCATCACGCGATAGCGCAGATAGCCGCCGCGCGGATCGCTCCAGGCGAGGCTGGCGTCGCGGATCCAGACCTTGCCCTCGAGAGCGCCGATATAGTGGTTCTCGATGGCGACGATATCCGCGGTCGCGCCGATCTCATCGACGAAATCGCCGGAGCGTGTAGGTTCGCGTTCGATGATGGCCTGGCCGAGCAGGCGATAGCGAAAGCGCGGCGCCGAGCGGCCGGGCTGGTCGACGGCGTCGACCAGGAACACGTTGGGCAGCAGCTTCGCGCCGAGTGCCGCCGGGTCGATCTCGCTGCGGGCCGGATAGCGACCCTTCGCCGCGGCGAGGCATTCCCAGGTGCGCAGCAGCTGGCCCCAAAGCGGCTCGGCGCCGGAGTCGATCTCGCGCCGTGTCGCCGGATCGATCTCGATCCGTCCGACGCGCGCACGGCCTGCGCCGGCCCTCGGATCGCGCTGATTGGATGCACTCGGCATAGCTTGCTTTCCTGCGGCGCAGCTGCCCCCACGGCACCCAGCCCGCTGGCTTGCGACGGTTGATCACTGAAAACGAAACGGGCGCGACCGGATCTCGGATGCGCGCCCCCAAATTCGGGCTGTGAAATGCAGGATGGTGGCCTGAAAAGCAACTGCACCGCTGCGCATGTGAGTCATGCAAACCACGAATGTAGGTTGAAGAAGTGTTTACACTTCTCACACCGGCTTATGCGCAGCGGGCCTGGATGCAATCAAAGTTCGCGGCGATGCGTCAGCGAGCAAGTTTCGGAAGTCCGCAACGCCGCGGTCCAAACAGAAATGTGATCGGCAGAATGCCGATTTCTCAGAGATCGCGGGCCAAACGGAAGCCAATCACCGTGTCGGCGCCGCGTTCGAATTTCAGGCGGCTGGCGTAGCGGCTGTCCCAGAGATTCTCCAGCCAGGCGCCGCCCTTGATGACGATGTTCTTGCAGCTTCCGTCATCCCAGGCAGAACCATCGGTGGGCGCGCCGTTGTAGTTGTCGTGCCAACAGTCGCCGACGATCTCCCAGACATTGCCGAGCATGTCGTAGAGCCCCCAGGCGTTGGCCGGGAACGAGCCGACCGGCGCGGTGGTGGCGAACTTGTCGTCGCAGCCCACCGATTCATTGATCGGGAATTTCTTGTGCCCGCTGACGTCGATCGTGTTGACGTACTTGCAGGCGCTGTCGCTGGCGTCGTTGCCCCAGGGCCAGTCGGTTTTCTTGCCTGCATGCGCGGCGTATTCCCATTCGGCTTCGGTCGGCAGCCGGTATCGCTTGCCGGTCTTCTGGCTGAGCCATTCCGCATAATCCGCCGCGTCGGTGTCGTTGACGCAGACCACCGGATGGTTGCCCTGCTGATCGATGCCGGGCTTCAGATAAGTGCCGTCATCCTGCCAATGGCCATCTCCGCCGTCGCTGGACTGACAGCCGGTGCTGACCTCGCGCTGCGTGTCCTTGACGAAAGCGGCGAACTGATCGCGGGTCACTTCCTTGGTCATCAATGCGAAGGACCGGGCGATCGTGACGGTGTGGCCCGGCTTCTCCGCAGCGCGATCGGTTTCGTCGTCCGGTTCCGAGCCCATAAAGAATTTCCCGGCTGGAATCGCCACCAGTTCCGGGCAGTCGCCGCAATCGCGGAACGGCTTGCCGGGTGCCACGGCGGGTTCGGGCGTGCGGCTGGCGTCGCCGCCACTTTGGGCCGCGGGCTGCGGTGCGGGGGCGGGTGCCAGCGCTGCCGTCTGCTGGGCCGGGGCCGATCCGTCCGGGCGTTTGAAGTAGAACTCGCCGGTCAGGGACGAGGCGTCCCAGGGCACCTGCTCTTCGCCGGTTTCATTCATCACGTTGACGCGGACGTTGCGGAACAGTTGCTCCAGGGGCACGCGGTCGCTTTCGATCGCCTTGGCCAGGGCCACGGAGTAGGGACTGTTCGAGCCTTTGCCGTCGGCCGCGGTCGCCCCCGGTGCGGTCGAATAGGCGAGGAAGCTGCCCTTCGGCGCATCCATGCGCGCCAGCCCCTTGTCGGCCGAGCGCTTGGTGCCTGGGAGCGGGTTGTTGCGGCAGGCATCGAGGATGATGATGTTCATGCGGTTGCCGGCAAACTCCATCTGCTGGAGCACCCCGTCGGCGTTGACCGCCTCGATATCGACGTCGGCTTCCTTCTGGATCTCGGCGCCGATCGGAATGAGGTAGTTGGCGCCGTTCACCTGGACGCCGTGGCCGGCGTAATAGAAGAGGCCGACGGTGTCCTTGCCCAGGCCGGCGAGCTTAGCCCCAAAATCCGAAAGGGCGCGTTTCATCTGCTTCTGGTCGGCATCGATCACGGTCTGGACGTCGAAACCGGCGCCTTTCAGCGCCTTCTCGATCAGTTTCGCGTCGTTTTTCGGATTGGGCAGGCTGCTGAAGCTGGCGCCGTAATTGCTGTTGCCGATGACCAAAGCCACCCGCGGCTCAGCCGCCGCCGGGCCGGACCAGGCCAGCAGACACAATAATATGGTGAGAACGCCCCAGAGCCGCACGACCGACCTCGTTCACCCGATGCACCTTAACGACGGAGGCTATGACTGACGTCCTTCCGGGACAAGTTTAACTATATCCGGAAGCTTACATCCGGTAGGCAGGAAGGGCGGATCCGCAGTGCCGAGGGGCGGGAAAGCGGGTCGGAATGGGTGGGTGCACAGAATCGCAAGACTCGAGATAACCTGCTGAAAAATCTTGCGAAATAACCCCTCCGCTTTTCCTTGACGCCCCGGAGCCGAATCAATATATTCCGCGCGCCTTGAACGGGGCAGGTGGTGGTTCCAGTCGTCCTCCGGGACGCAACGAACCAGACGCTGCCCCCCTACAAAGCATTGAAATTACATAGCTCTCTCAATTTGAGGGCAAGCGTACAAAGAGACCGCGTCGAGGTGTAGCCCGAGGGGGCAGGCCTGGATGTGGGTCGTTTCGCGTATCGCTGTTTGCAAAAGCGCCTGATGGACACGGTCCGGACGCGCAGAGGTGAGGACTTAGAATGCCGACGATCAACCAGTTGATCCGTAAGCCGCGCGCGCCCCTGGTTACGCGCAACAAAGTGCCGGCTCTCCAGGCGAACCCGCAGAAGCGCGGCGTTTGCACCCGCGTTTACACGACGACCCCGAAGAAGCCGAACTCGGCGCTCCGTAAAGTCGCCCGCGTCCGCCTCACCAACGGTTTCGAAGTCACCTCCTACATCCCCGGCGAAGGCCACAACCTTCAGGAACACTCGGTCGTCATGATCCGCGGCGGCCGCGTGAAGGATTTGCCGGGCGTTCGCTATCACATCATCCGCGGCACGCTCGATACCCAGGGCGTCAAGGACCGCAAGCAGCGCCGTTCGAAGTACGGCGCCAAGCGGCCGAAGTAAGGAGAACGCGCAATGTCACGTCGTCACGCCGCTGAGAAGCGCGAAGTCCTGCCGGACGCCAAGTATGGTGATGTCGTCCTCACCAAGTTCATGAACTGCCTGATGTACCAGGGCAAGAAGTCGGCTGCCGAAACGATCGTCTACGGCGCCATGGCCCAGGTCGAGAAGAAGGCCAAGGGCGACCCGGTGAAGGCGTTCCACGAGGCGCTCACCAACGTGAAGCCGCACCTCGAAGTTCGCTCCCGCCGCGTCGGCGGTGCGACCTATCAGGTGCCGGTCGAAGTCCGCCCCGACCGCGCCCAGGCCCTGGCGATCCGCTGGATCATCGCCACCGCCCGCGGCCGTTCCGAGCAGACCATGACCGACCGTCTCGCCGCCGAGCTGCTGGATGCCGCCAACAACCGTGGCGCCTCCGTGAAGAAGCGCGAAGACACCCACCGCATGGCGGAGGCCAACAAGGCCTTCTCGCATTACCGCTGGTAACGGCGGCTTAGGAACTTAGATCATGGCGCGCACCACTCCTCTCGATCGCTACCGCAACATCGGCATCATGGCCCACATCGATGCCGGTAAGACCACGACCACGGAGCGGATCCTCTACTACACCGGCAAGTCCTATAAGATCGGTGAAGTCCATGAGGGCACCGCCACCATGGACTGGATGGAGCAGGAGCAAGAGCGCGGCATCACCATCACTTCGGCCGCGACGACCTGTTTCTGGCGCGACCATCGCATCAACATCATCGACACCCCGGGCCACGTCGACTTCACCATTGAAGTCGAGCGCAGCCTGCGCGTGCTCGACGGCGCCGTGACCGTGTTCGACTCGGTTGCCGGCGTCGAGCCGCAGTCCGAGACCGTGTGGCGCCAGGCCGACAAGTACGGCGTGCCGCGCATCTGCTTCGTCAACAAGATGGACCGCATCGGCGCGGACTTTTACCGCTGCGTCGACATGATCGTCGATCGCCTGGGCGCGAAGCCGATGGTCGTGCATCTGCCGATCGGCGTGGAGAGCGACTTCGCCGGCCTGGTCGATCTGGTGCAGATGAAGAGCGTCATCTGGAAGGACGAGAACCTGGGCGCCGAGTTCGTGCTGGGCGACATTCCGGCCGATCTGAAGGAGAAGGCCGAAGAGTATCACCACCGCCTGGTCGAGATGGCGGTCGAGCTCGACGACAAGGCGATGGAAGCCTATCTCGAGGGCAAGCAGCCGGACGTCGAGACGCTGAAGAAGCTGATCCGCAAGGGCACCATCGGCGGCAGCTTCGTGCCGGTTCTGTGCGGCTCCGCCTTCAAGAACAAGGGCGTGCAGCCGATGCTGGACGCCGTGATCGATTTCCTGCCGTCGCCGCTGGACGTGCCCGACGTGAAGGGCATGGAAGTGGACGGCGACGCCGAGATGACCCGCAAGAGCTCGGATGACGAGCCGTTCTCGGGCCTCGCGTTCAAGATCATGACCGACCCGTTCGTCGGTTCGCTCACCTTCGTCCGGGTCTATTCCGGCGTGCTCAACACCGCGACCCAGGTGATGAACACGGTGAAGGGCGACAAGGAGCGGGTCGGCCGCATGCTCGCCATGCACGCCAATTCCCGCGAAGACATCAAGGAAGCCCGCGCCGGCGACATCGTGGCGCTCGCGGGCCTCAAGGCGACCACCACCGGCGACACGCTCTGCGATCCCGCGCACCCGATCGTGCTGGAGCGCATGGAATTCCCCGATCCGGTCATCGAGGTTGCGGTCGAGCCGAAGTCGAAGTCCGACCAGGAGAAGATGGGCGTCGCCCTGCACCGTCTGGCGCAGGAAGACCCGTCGTTCCGCGTGTCGGTGGATCACGAGAGCGGCCAGACCATCATCAAAGGCATGGGCGAGCTTCATCTCGAGATCATCGTCGATCGCATGAAGCGCGAGTTCAAGGTCGAGGCCAATGTCGGCGCGCCGCAGGTGGCGTACCGCGAGACCATCACCAAGACCGTCGAGCACGACTACACCCACAAGAAGCAGACCGGCGGTTCCGGCCAGTTCGCGAAGGTGAAGATCCGCTTCGAGCCGTTGGCTCCGGGCAGCGGCTTCGTGTTCGAGAACGACGTGGTCGGCGGCACGGTGCCCAAGGAATACATCCCGGGCGTCGAGAAGGGCCTGAAGCTCGCGAAGGAAAGCGGCGTCATCGCCGGCTTCCCGATGATCGACTTCAAGGCGACCCTGATCGACGGCCAGTACCACGACGTGGACTCCAACGTCATGACCTTCGACATCGCCTCGCGGGCGTGCTTCCGCGAAGGCATTCCGAAGTGCGGCCCGAAGTTGCTCGAGCCGATGATGAAGGTCGAGGTCGTGACCCCGAAAGACTACATGGGCGACGTGATCGGCGATCTGCAGAGCCGGCGCGGTCAGGTGCAGGGCATGGACAGCCGCGGCAATGCCGAGGTGATCAATGCCATGGTGCCGCTCGCCAACATGTTCGGCTACGTGAACACGCTGCGGTCCATGAGCCAGGGTCGCGCGCAGTACACGATGCACTTCGATCATTATGCGCAAGTGCCGCAGGCGGTCGCGGACGAAGTCCGCGCCAAGATGGCGTAACGGTAGCGGCTAGGAAGACGGAGCAGGCAAATGGCGAAAGCTAAGTTTGAGCGGAACAAGCCGCATTGCAATGTTGGCACGATCGGTCAC
>Ga0068862_100005910_pt1 | contig 10190 bp, 9 predicted proteins | sample KBSSwiS52_FD_66598 | JGI IMG/M metagenome (GOLD analysis project Ga0068862, IMG submission 66598) | Switchgrass rhizosphere microbial communities from Kellogg Biological Station, Michigan, USA - KBS Switchgrass S5-2 | ecosystem: Host-associated > Plants > Roots > Rhizosphere > Soil ... | reverse complement strand
CCGATCAGGCCGATCACGATGATGCCGAAGATGATCTGATCGGTGGCCAGCAGCGCCTGGCTGTCGGTGATCATGTGGCCGATGCCGCTCGACGCGCCGATCAGCTCGGCCACGATCACATAGGTCCAGGCCCAGCCGAGCACCATGCGCAAGGTCTCGGCGATCTCGGGCGCGGCGCCCGGGATCAACACGCGCCGGATCAGGCTGCGATCGCTGACGCCGAGCGTGTAGGCCGCCTCGACCAGATCGCGCCGCGTGTTGCCCACCGTCACCGCGATCATCAGCACGAGCTGAAAGAACGAGCCGATGAAGATCACTGCGAGCTTCTGCGACTCGCCGATGCCGGCCCACAGGATCAGCAGCGGGATGAAGGCGCTGGCCGGCAGATAGCGCGCGAACGAGACGAACGGCTCGAAGAACGCCTCGATCGGCTTGTACGCACCCATCAACACGCCGAGCGGCAACGCGATCAGTGCCGCGATCACGAAGCCGCCGAGCACGCGCCACACTGTCATGCCGATGTCTTTGGCGAAGCCCATCTGGGTGAGCAGGATCCAGCCGCTCTTGACCATGGTGAGCGGGTCGGCCAGGAACGTCTTGCTGACGAAGCCGCCAAATGTTGCGGCCGACCACACCGCCACGAACAGCACGAAGAAGCTCACGCCGAGCGCAACGCGCGCGCCAGGCACCACCGGCGTGAGCGGCTTCACTTACTTCAGGAACTGTGTGTCAGCCAGCTTCGACAGGTCGGGCACCGCCTTGATGATGCCCGCCTCGAGCAGCAGATCGGCCGCCTCCTTGCTGAACTGCGCGTGCTCGCCGGCGAAGAACCTCTGGTTCGCGTCGCGGTCCTGCCAGCGCAGGTAGGCTTGGCTCTTCTCGAACGCCTCGCCGCTTTGCTTGACGTCGGTGCCCATGATCTCGAAGCTCTTCTTCGGCTCGGCCTTGATCATCGCCACGGCATCGAAGTAGCCGTCGGCCAGCGCCTTGGCCGCCTTGGGGTTGTCGGCGAGGAACTTGGGCGTGCAGCCGAAGGTGTCCATCACCATGGGGTAGTCGAGCGTGGTGGCGATGATCTTGCCGGCCTCGGGCTTGGCGCGCACCGCGCCCAGATAAGGCTCGTACGTCATCGCCGCGTCGATGCCATCGGTGTTGGCGATCATCGCGTTGGCGGCGGCCTGCGGCTCGAGGTTGACCACCTTCACGTCCTTCACGCTCAAGCCGTTCTTCTTCAGCATCCACGCCAGCGTGAAGTACGGTGCCGTGCCGGGCGCGCTCGCGGCCACGGTCTTGCCCTTCAGGTCGCTGATCTTCGCGATGCCCGGCTTCACCACCATGCCGTCGGCGCCGTAGCTCTTGTCGAGCTGGAAGATCTGCGTCGTGGCCACGCCGTTGGCGTTCCACACCACCCAGGTCTCGACCGTGGTGGCGGCGCACTGGATGTCGCCGGAGGCGATCGCGAGGTGGCGGTCTTTCTGCGGGATCTTCTTGATGTCGACGTCGAGCCCATGCTTCTTGAACAGCCCCGCCTCCTTGGCCAGTGTGAGCGGCGCGAAGCCGGTCCAGCCCGAGATGCCGATCGCGACCTTGGTCTGCGCCTGCGCCGCCGCACCGACGACCGTGGCGGCGGCGAGCGCGAGCAGCCGCGCGAGGTGTGCGTGTTTCATGGGTTCTCCTGCTTCGATGGATGAGGATGGATCGATTCTCGGCGGCTCACACCGGCGTCCACAACGCGGGCAAGCCCGAAAGGGTGCGGAACACGCGCGACAACGCACCATGCGTGACCAGCCCGGTCGCGTGTTCGATGTCGGGGGCGAGATAGCGGTCGGTGTGCATCGCCGGGCAGACCGAGCGAAGCAACGCGTGTGCCTGTTCGAGCGCGGCCGAGCTCTCCAGTGGCCGCAGGTATTCGATGCCCTGCCCCGCAGCGAGCAGCTCGATGCCGAGGATGTGCGCGGTGTTGGCAACCATCGGCTGCAGCCGGCGCGCCGCGAAGGTGGCCATCGACACGTGGTCTTCCTGGTTGGCCGAAGTCGGCAGCGAATCGACGCTGGCCGGGTGCGCCAGGCTCTTGTTCTCGCTGGCCAGCGATGCCGCGGTCACGTGGGCAATCATGAAGCCGGAGTTGAGGCCGGCATCGCGCGTGAGAAACGGCGGCAGCCGCGACACGCCGGCATCGATCAGCATCGCGATGCGGCGCTCGGCGATGGCGCCGATCTCGGCGATCGCCACCGCCATCGCGTCGCACGCCAGCGCCACCGGCTCGGCGTGGAAGTTGCCGCCTGAGATCAACTGGTCTGCGCAGACCAGCGGGTTGTCGGTGACCGCGTTGGCTTCGCGCAGCAGCACCAGCGCGGCGTGGCGCAGTTGATCGAGACACGCGCCCACCACCTGCGGCTGGCAGCGCAGCGAATACGGATCCTGCACGCGGTCGTCGCCTTCGAGGTGTGACAGGCGGATGGCCGAGCCTTCGAGCAGCGCACGGTAGTAGCGCGCGACGTCGATCTGCCCCGGCTGGCCGCGCAGCGCATGGATGCGCGGGTCGAACGGCCCGTCGCTGCCGCGCGCGGCGTCGACCGTGAGCGCGCCGATCACCAGCGCCGACTCGAGCACCGGCTCGAAGCTCAGCAAGGCATGCAGCGCGAGCGCGGTCGAGACCTGCGTGCCGTTGATCAGCGCCAGGCCTTCCTTGGCCGCGAGCTTGAGCGGCGCAATGCCGGCTTCACGCAGACACGCCGCCGCGGGCTTGCGCACGCCATCGACGATGAACTCGCCCTCGCCGATCAACGCCAGGGTCATGTGTGCGAGCGGCGCCAGATCGCCCGATGCGCCGACCGAGCCCTGGCTCGGCACGTAGGGCACGAGGCCGGCGTTGTGCACCGCCAGCAGCGTGTCGACCACCTGCTCGCGCACGCCCGAGGCGCCGCGCGCCAACGAGGCCGCCTTGAGCGCCAGCATCAACCGCACCACCGGGGGCTGCAGCGGTGCGCCGACCCCGACGCTGTGCGAGCGGATCAGGTTGAGCTGCAGCGCGTCGAGGTCGCTCTCGCTGATGCGCGTGGACGCGAGCTTGCCGAAGCCGGTGTTGACGCCGTACACCGCGGTATCTCCGCGCGCAGCGCGCTGCACGACCTCGGCGCTGGCGCGGATCGCACCGTAGGCCGATGCGTCGAGCGTGAGCGGCACGCCGCCGGCGTGGATCGCCTGCAGATCGTCGAGCGTCAGCGCGCCCGGCGTCAGCTCCATCAGCGGCTCACCATGGGCAGGCTCAGGCCTTGTTCCTTCGCACAGCGAATCGCGTCTTCATACCCCGCATCGGCATGTCGCATCACACCGGTGGCCGGGTCGTTCCACAGCACACGCTCGATGCGTCGGGCCGCTGCATCGGTGCCGTCGCAGACGATCACCACGCCGGCGTGCTGCGAGTAGCCGATGCCGACGCCGCCGCCGTGGTGAAAGCTCACCCACGTGGCGCCGCTTGCGGTGTTGAGCAGCGCGTTGAGGAGCGGCCAATCGCTGACCGCATCGCTGCCGTCGCGCATGGCTTCGGTCTCGCGGTTGGGCGACGCAACCGAGCCGGAATCGAGGTGGTCGCGCCCGATCACGATCGGCGCTTTCAGCTCTCCTGACTTCACCATCTCGTTGAACGCCAGGCCGGCGCGCTGCCGCTCGCCCAGGCCGATCCAGCAGATGCGTGCCGGCAGCCCCTGGAACGCGATGCGCTCGCCCGCCATGTCGAGCCAACGGTGCAGGTGCGCATCGTGCGGGAACAACTCCTTCATCTTGCGATCGGTCTTGCGGATGTCTTCCGGGTCACCCGACAGCGCCACCCAGCGAAACGGCCCCTTGCCGCGGCAGAACAGCGGCCGGATGTAGGCCGGCACGAAGCCGGGGAAATCGAACGCGTTCTTCACCCCGGTGTCGAATGCCACCTGGCGAATGTTGTTGCCGTAGTCGACCGTCGGGATGCCCATCGCCTGGAACTCGAGCATCGCGCGCACGTGCGTCGCACAGCCCTGCCCCGCCGCATCGCGCAAGTTGGCATGCAGCGACGCGTCGGCCTGCGCGTCCTTCCAGCGCTGCAACGTCCAACCCGGCGGCAGATAGCCGTTCACCAGGTCGTGCGCCGACGTCTGGTCGGTGACGAGATCGGGCTTCGGCCCACTGCCCTTCGCGCGCTTCACCAACTCGGGCAGCACCTCGGCGGCATTGCCGAGCAAGCCGATCGACACCGCCTTGCCTTCTTGCGTGTAGCGCCGGATGCGCGCCAGCGCATCGTCGAGATCGGTGGCCTGCTCGTCGAGGTATTTGGAGCGCAACCGGAAGTCGATGCGCGACGGCTGGCATTCGACGATCAGCGAACAGGCGCCGGCAAAGCTCGCCGCCAGCGGCTGCGCGCCGCCCATGCCACCGAGGCCCGCGCTCAGGATCCACTTGCCCTTCAGGCTGCCGCCGTAGTGCTGGCGCCCGGCCTCGACGAAAGTCTCGTAGGTGCCCTGCACGATGCCCTGGCTGCCAATGTAGATCCACGAGCCCGCCGTCATCTGGCCGTACATCATCAAGCCCTTGCGATCGAGCTCGTGAAAGTGCTCCCACGTGCCCCACTTCGGCACCAGGTTGGAGTTGGCCAGCAGCACGCGCGGCGCATCGGCGTGCGTGCGGAACACGCCCACCGGCTTGCCCGACTGGATCAGCAGCGACTCGTCCTCCTTCAAGTCACGCAGCGAGCGCAGGATCTGCTCGAAGCAATCCCAGTTGCGCGCCGCCTTGCCGATGCCACCGTACACCACCAGCGCGTCGGGGTTCTCGGCCACCGCGGGGTCGAGGTTGTTCTGGATCATGCGGTAGGCCGCCTCGATCAGCCAGTTGCGGCAACTGAGCTGCGTGCCTGTGGGCGCCTTCACGGGCCGTGGTTGCGCGAGGTGGCGGGCGGCGGAAAGGTCGGTCATGGGCAGCTCCTGCGGATCCCGACTCTACTTGTCTAGACAAGTCCGGGCAAGCGCGTTCCGGGCGCGCGCGGCCGGCAGCCGCCGCCGGCGAAGAAACAAGCGCGTGGCGATGGAATGAATCCGCCGCAGCGCCGGTATGACAGGAGAGCGGCGCTTCGAGCGACTGCCGCGCCCGCCGATCACCCTCACCCGGAGCTTGCACCATGGATCGTCGTCACTTTCTCAATCTCGCGGCAGTGGGTGGCGGCGCCGTCTACGCCTCTGCCCTCGCCGGTTGCGCCGATGTGGGCGCGCAAGGCATGGCGCAAGGCACGAGTCACGCCGAGCCGGACTTCTATTTCGTGCAGCTCTCGGACGTGCACTGGGGCTACCAGGGGGCCGCCAATCCCGACGCGGCGGTGACGCTGCGCAAGACGGTGGCCACCGTGAACGCGCTGCCGACGCAGCCCGATTTCGTCTTCTTCACCGGCGACCTCACCCACACCACCGACGACCCGGTCGAGCGGCGGCGGCGACTGGGCGAGTTCAAGACCATCGTGGCGGACCTGAAGGTCAAGACCGTGCGCTTCATGCCGGGCGAGCACGACGCGGCGCTCGACCGTGGCGCGGCGTACCAGGAGTTGTTCGGCGACACGCACTACGCCTTCGATCACAAGGGCGTGCACTTCATCGTGCTCGACAACGTGTCGGACCCCGGCGCCAAGATCGGCGACGAGCAACTCGCGTGGCTCGGGGCCGACCTCGACAAGCGCGACAGGAAGGCACCGGTCGTCGTGCTGACGCACCGGCCGCTGTTCGACCTGGCGCCCAAGTGGGACTGGGCCACGCGCGACGGCGCGCAGGCGCTGGCACTGCTGATGCCGCACGAGAACGTGACGGTGTTCTACGGCCACATCCACCAGGAGCACCACCAGATGACCGGCCACATCGCGCACCACTCGGCCAAGTCATTGATGTTTCCGCTGCCGGCGCCGGGTTCGCAGCCCAGCCGCGCACCGCTGCCGTGGGACGCCAGCGCGCCGTACAAGGGTTTGGGTTTCCGCGAGGTCGAGGCCGCGGACACCGGCAAGGCCTACAGGATCAGCGAACATCCGGTGGTGCGCGCTTGAGACATCCGGTGGCAGCCACCTTGCGTCGGAGGCTGCTGCGGCTGACGCTCGGCGGCGCCGCGCTTGCACTGCTGGGCGCGCGGACGGCACATGGTGGCTCGCCGCGGGTGATCCGCGTCGTCGCCCGGCGCTTCGCGTACCAACCCGGCGAGATCGAGCTGAAGGCGGGCGAGCGCGTGGTCATCGAGCTCGAGTCGCTTGACTTCGTGCACGGCATCAGCATCCCCGACCTCGACAAGCGGATCGACCTGGTGCCCGGTCGCATCACGCGGCTGGAACTTCAGCCCCAGACGCCCGGCGAGATCGAGTTCCTGTGCGATAACTTCTGCGGTGCCGGCCACGAGCAGATGCACGGGCGCTTCATCGTTCGAGCCTAGCTGGCTAGGATCGGGGCGTGACTGGTCGCCGGACATTCGAGGCCCGCGTGCTGCCGCACCTCGATGCGGCCTACAACCTCGCGCGCTGGCTGCTGCGCGATGGATCGGCGGCCGAAGACGCGGTGCAGGAGGCCTCGCTGCGTGCCTTGCGCTACATCGACTCGTTGCGCGGCGACGACGCCCGCGCGTGGCTGCTGGGCATCGTGCGCAACACCTGCTTCACCGTGCTCGAGCGCCAGCGCAACGGCCCCGAGCAGCTCGACTTCGACGAAGCCCAATTCGACGCGGCGCTCGAGGCCGCCGGGCTGGGCGCCCCCGACCCCGCCGTACTGCTCGAGCAACGCAAGCTACGCGCGCTGCTCGATGCTGCAATCCGCGCGCTGTCGCCGCCGTTGCGCGAGGTGATCGTGCTGCGCGAGTTCGAAGAGCTCGAGTACGCCGAGATCGCGCGGATCGTCGCAGTCCCTGTGGGCACCGTGATGTCGCGCCTGTCGCGCGCGCGCGAGAAAATGCGCAGCGTGCTGTCGCAGTCGAATCTGGGACGCCCGATATGAGCCGAGAAGACGACGACAACCTGAGCGCCTTGATCCGTCGCCACGCGACGCGCCACGCCGCGCCCGACAGCCTGCGCGCAGGCATCCGCACGCACATGGCGCTGGAGGAGGCGCGGCGCATGCCATCGGCGCCGGCGGCGGACGAGCCGCTGCAGCGCCGCGGCTGGTTCAGCTTCGGGTGGGGCACGGCGTCGGCCGGCTTTGCGCTCGGCATGCTTTGCATGGCGCTGCTGACGTTGCTGGCGCAGCGCGTCGGCCTGGGCCAGCCGATCGCTGCCGAGCTTGTGGCCAGCCATGTGCGCGCATTGCAGTTGGGACCGATCGCGGAGGTGCTCTCCTCCGACCGCCACACCGTGAAGCCGTGGTTCCAGGGCCGGCTCGACTTCGCACCGCCGGTGCTCGATCTGGCTGTCGACGGCTTCGCGCTGGCGGGCGGCCGCGTCGAGCATGTGCGCGGCAACGCGGTGGCCACGCTGGCCTACGCACACAACCGCCACGTGATCGACCTGTTCGTCTGGCCCAGCACCGAGCAGCAGACGCCGGTGCGCTCATTGCAGCGCGGCTTCAACGTGGTGCACTGGGCCGATGGCTCGATGCAATACTGGGCCGTGTCCGACATGGACGGCGCGGAGCTCGAGAGCTTCGTCCGTGCCTGGCAGCAGCGCGCAAAAGCCGGCTGAACGCAATGCGTCGCCGCTTTGGTGCGCGCCGCGAAACGGTGCTGCGGTTGCAGGCTCGCGGCGCACTTGTCTAGACAAGTCTAGGCAAGTACCATCGCGCGATGGCAGCTTCCGAGGCACTCGCCGCGGCGCCGTATGCCCGCGTCAAACAGCACCTCAAGCAGGGTCTGGCCTCGGGTCGCTGGCCGCCCGGTGCGCTGATGCCGTCCGAGGCCGAGCTGGTCGCCGAGTTCGGCGTCAGCCGCATGACCGTCAACCGCGCGCTGCGCGAGCTGCAGGTAGAAGGCCTGGTCGAGCGTTCGCAGGGCGTGGGCACCTTCGCGGCCCCGTTGCACCGCGTGTCGTCCACCTTGACGATCCGTGATCTGCATGAGGAGATCGAGTCGCGCGGCCACCGTCACCATGCCAGCGTGCACCTGCAGCGCGCCGAGCGCGCCAGCACCGGTCTGGCGGCACAGCTCGGCGTGGACACAGGCGCGCGCGTGTTCCACACGCTGATCGTGCATCACGAGAACCACGTGCCGTTGCAGTGCGAAGACCGCTACGTCAACCCGGCCTGCGCGCCGGGCTACCTCGACGTGGACTTCACGCACACCACGCCCACGCGCTACCTGTTCGAGGCCACGGCGCTGTGGCGTGCGCAGTATTCGATCGAAGCCACGCGATCGACCTCGCAAGAAGCGAAGCTGCTGGCGATCCCACCCGACGAGGCCTGCCTCGTCGTCGTGCGCCGCACCTTCACGCGCCACGCACCGATCACGTTGGCGCGCCTCGTGCACCCTGGCTCGCGCTACCAGCTCGAAGGACAGTTCACACCATGACGACGCACGGCCTCGAGGTTGTGAGCCTCGACAGGATCGCGCCGACGCCGTGGAAGAACGGTGGCGGCACCGCGCGCGATCTTCTGGCGTGGCCCACCGAAGCGAGCTGGAGCCTGCGCATCAGCGTGGCCGAGATCCTGCGCGACGGGCCATTCTCCGACTACAGCGGTTTCGAGCGCTGGTTCGCGGTGTTGCACGGCGTCGGTGTCGCGCTGCAGCTCGGCACCGACCGCTGGGAGCAGCACCTCGGCGCGCCGCCGCTGCGCTTCGACGGCGCGCTGGCGCCGATGTGCTGGCTGCTCGACGGCCAACCCACCAGCGATCTGAATCTGCTGGTGCGCCGCGATGCCGGCCGCGGCTCGATGGCGATCGCGCATGCCAACCACGACTGGGTGTCGCCGATCGCGTGGCGCGCGTTGTTCACGATGCATGCGCTCGACCTGCACATCGATGGCCTGCGCGCAGCGCATGTCGACGGCGCGGCGCTGATCTGGAGCGCGCTGGCTGCGCAGCAGCACTGGCGCATCGTGTCGCCGCTGCCGGCCGGCGTGCATGCCCACTGGCTCGCGTTCCAGCCGCATGAGGCGCATTCGCGATGAGCGCCGCACGGCCGCTCCGAAGGCGCTCCCTCCCCCTCGGGGGGACGGCCCGCACGGCCAAGGGGGCACCGTGAGTCGAACCAGTCTGTGGCGCCATGCGCGCATTGCCACGATGGCGGGGGCGGCGCCATGGGGCGAGATCGCCGACGGCGCGCTGCTGGTTGAAGGCGACTTGCTGCGCTGGATCGGCGTCGACGGCGCATGGCCCCGCGATATGCCCATCGATACCGAACACGACCTCGGCGGCGCGCTCGTCACGCCGGGGCTGCTCGACTGCCACACACACCTGGTGTACGGCGGCCAGCGGGCGCGCGAGTTCGAGCTGCGGCTGCAAGGCGCGAGCTACGAAGACATCGCACGCACCGGCGGCGGCATCCGCTCCACCGTCGCGGCCACGCGTGCGGCGCACGACGACACGCTGTTCCGCAGCGCGCACAACCGCGCACGCGCGCTGATGGCCGAAGGCGTGACGGCCATCGAGATCAAGTCGGGCTACGGGCTCAATCGCGACGACGAGGCGCGCTGCCTGCGCGTGGCGCGCCGCATCGGGCGCGAACTGCCGCTGACCGTGCGCACCACCAGCCTGGCTGCGCACGCGCTGCCGCGGGAGTTCGAAGGCCGAGCAGACGACTACATCGACGCCGTCGTGCAATGGATGGCTGCCTGGCATGCCGAAGGGTTGGTCGACGCGGTCGATGCGTTCTGCGAGCGCATCGGCTTCACGCGCGCGCAAACCCAGCGCGTGTTCGAGGCGGCCCATGCGCTGAAGCTGCCGGTGAAGCTGCACGCCGAGCAATTGAGCGACATGGACGGCGCTGCGCTGGCCGCGCAGTACCACGCGCTGTCGTGCGACCACCTCGAGCATCTGAGCGATGCCGGTGTGCAGGCGATGGCGCGCGCCGGCACGGTGGCGGTGCTGCTGCCGGGTGCGTTCTACTTCCTGCGTGAAACCCAACTGCCACCGATCGCGCGGTTGCGCGCCGCCGGCGTGCCGATGGCGGTGGCGACCGATCACAATCCCGGCTCGTCGCCCGGTCTGTCGCTGCTGCTGATGCTTCACATGGCCTGCACGTTGTTCCGCCTCACACCCGAGGAGGCGCT